>Ga0137465_1000080_pt1 | contig 84873 bp, 72 predicted proteins | sample EasRivERMGT828_2_FD_104906 | JGI IMG/M metagenome (GOLD analysis project Ga0137465, IMG submission 104906) | Soil microbial communities from meander-bound floodplain in the East River, Colorado, USA - East River MetaG ERMGT828_2 | ecosystem: Environmental > Terrestrial > Soil > Floodplain ... | reverse complement strand
ACCGACCTCAGTGCCGGCACGCGCGATTAGGCTACAACAGTTTCATCCGTGGTGGGTTCGGCGTGCCGGGTGAGGAACTAATTTGAACTGCAATTAGGGAATTTAGGCGACCGTCCCCGAATTACTAGCCGTTGGCGGCATCGAAAGCGGCGAAGGTCTGTCCGTCGCGCGCGAGCCGTTCCAATAACGGAGCGGGTTTCCAGTAATCGCCGTGCTGGCGGTAAAATTCGACGACGCGGTCGTATATCTTCCGAAGCCCGATCGTGTCGGCATACCACATCGGGCCGCCGCGATAGGCCGGGAAGCCGTAGCCGGTGTTGTAGATCGTGTCGATGTCTGCCGCGCGTTGAGCAAATCCTTCGTCGAGAATGCGCGCGCCTTCATTGATCATGACGTAGACACATCGTTCGAGGATTTCCTCATTGCTTACGGAGCGGCGGGCAATGCCGGCCTGCTTCGCCGTCCTCTCGATGAGCGATTCAACTTCGGGATCCCGCAGCGGCGTGCGGCCGTCTTCATATCGATACCAGCCGGCTCCGGTTTTCTGGCCCCATCGATTCGCTTCATAAAGCTTTTCGAGAACGAGGGGACTTCGATCGCCCGGTTTCAGCAGTCGCTTCGTGTCCTGCAGAATGCGCCAGCCCAGATCGATACCTCCCATGTCATCGACCGCAAATATTCCCATCGCCATTCCGAAATCGGTGAGCGCCTGATCGACTTGCGAAGGCGTCGCTCCCTCTTCCACAAGGAACTGCGCTTCGCGCATGTAAGGCAGCATCATGCGATTCCCCACGAAGCCTCTGCAGTTGCCCACCAGCACGCCGACCTTGCGAAGCCGCTTTGCCAGCGCCATTGCCGTCGCAATGATTTCTTTATCCGTGCGCGCTCCACGGACGACTTCGACCAGCCGCATGACATGCGCGGGACTGAAGAAATGAATGCCGATGACCATATTCGGCCGCGACGTGGCGCCCGCGATCTCATCGACATCCAGCGTCGATGTGTTCGTCGCCAGCACGCAGTCCGCTTTGGCAATTCTGTCGATCTCGGCGAAAACCTGCTTCTTGAGCGACATGTTCTCGAAGACGGCTTCGATGATGATGTCGGCATCTGCGAAACCGTCGTATGTCACCTGAGGTTTGATCAACGCGATCCGCTGTTCCATCTCCTGCGGGGTCAATCGTCCCTTCTTGACCGATGATTCGTAGTTTTTGCGGACCGCAGCCATGCCGCGATCGACCGCCGACTGTTCCGTTTCCTTGAGCAGCACCGGAATTCCCGCGTTCGCCAGAGCCGTCGAAATTCCGGCTCCCATCGTTCCGGCTCCGATTACTCCCGCTTTGCGAATCGTGTATGTCCTCGTCTCCGGCGAAATCCCGCGGACTTTTGAAACGGCGCGTTCGGCGAAGAATGCGTGAATGAGCGCCCGCGCTTCATCTCCGGCGAGGCATTGTTCGATGATTTCGCGTTCACGTTTGCAGCCTTCTTCAAACGGCAGCGTGACGGCCGCTTCGACGGCGTCGATCACACGGAGAGGCGCAATCATGTTGCGGCGTGTCTTCCGCGCCTGCTCGCGGCCGGCGGCGAAGATCCGCGCATTGGATTCGGGCGAGCCTAGTTTTTCGTTCCGGTCACGGGTGCGGCGGTGAGGTCCGCCGCAATCGGCCGCCTGACGCGCGAACGCGACGGCGCCCGCCCGCAAATCCCCTTCAATGATTTTGTCGAAGAGTCCCAGACGCACAGCATCCGGAGCCTTGATGGGTCTGCCGGAAACGAACATATCCACGGCCGCTTCAACGCCGACGAGCCGCGGAAGCCGCTGCGAGCCTTCCGCGCCCGGGATGATTCCGAGATTCACTTCCGGCTGTCCGGCCTGCGCATCGGCGACGGCGACGCGATAGTGTCCGGCCATCGCCAGTTCCAAACCTCCGCCGAGTGCCGTACCGTGGATAGCGACAACGACAGGTTTGGGGCAGTCTTCGATGTCTTTCAACAATTGATGAATGTTGGGAGCGCCCGGGCCGCGGCCCTGTGCCTGGTCTTCCAATTCCTTGATGTCCGCGCCCGCGACAAACGTCTTACCTGCACCGATCAACACGACGGCAGAAACCGACACTTCTCGCGCGGCCCGCTCGATCGCCGCGGCAAGGCCTACGGCAACATTCGTACTCAGCGCATTGACCGGAGGATTGTCGATCGTGATGACGGCAACGCCGCTTTCCACAGTGAATTTCACAAGTTCATTCATCAGTGATCGAACGTATCATAACAAGCCGTTATGAACTTCAATGAACTCATCGCCATTGACACACACGTCCACCTGCATGGAGACAACACCAGCGGGAATGCCGCCGATGAAGCGGCGCGCAAGTATTTCGGACATTCGGGAGCCGAGCCGAAGCCGGAGGAAACGGCATTGCATTACCGGTCGAAGAAGATCGGCTGCGTTGTCTTTTCCGTCGATGAGCAAATCACCGGACGCAAACAGGTTGCGAATGACGATGTGATCGCTCTGGCTCGTAAAAACGCGGACATCATGATTCCTTTCGCCAGCGTCGATCCGATGCGCGGCAAAAATGCAGTCGCCGAAGCGCGCCGATTGATTGCGGCGGGAACGAGAGGCTTCAAACTGCACCCGCCGTTACAGCAATTCCACGCGAACGATCGCGCCATTTACCCGTTTTACGAAGTCATCGCGGAAGCTCGTCTACCCGTGATTTTTCACACCGGCCACAGCGGGATCGGCACCGGAATGCGGGGTGGCGGAGGGGTCCGTCTGAAATACGGCAACCCAATGGACGTCGATGATGTCGCCGTCGATTTTCCGGATATGCCGATCATTCTGGCTCATCCATCATTCCCGTGGCAGGACGAAGCGCTCTCGATCTGCCTGCACAAGCCGCAGGTATTTATCGATCTGTCGGGATGGTCGCCGAAGTATTTCCCGCAGTCGTTGATTCAGTACGCGAATACTCTGCTCAGGCACAAGCTGCTGTTCGGATCGGACTTCCCGTTCATTACTCCGGAACGATGGCTCGCAGACTTCGAGAAGATCGCCATTCGCGATGATGTCCGGCCTCTGATACTTAAGGAAAACGCCATTCGATTGCTTGGCGGTGGAGTCTGAAATCGTGAAGTTGACCGTTCCCAAAGACGCTCCCACTTATCCCACAATCCTTCACGCTCTGGAGGATGTTGTCCGAAGAACCCCGGACCGGCAGGCGCTGATTTGCGAAGACCGCAGCCTGACGTTCGCCCAGCACAAAAGCGCAATCTCCGGCTTCGCGAAGCAGCTCCGGAAGATCGGAGTCGAAGGCGAACGCGTCGCCGTTTGCATGACCAACTGCCTGGAAATGCCGGTGTGTATTCTCGGCGCAATGACGGCGCGCGCTTATGTCGCGCCCATGAATCCAAACTACTCGGATTCTGAACTCACGCCGCTCCTGAAGGACACCACTCCGAAAGTCATCGTGACGTTGCCGGAGTTTTACCCGCGGTTATCCAAAGTTGCCGCCGAGATGGGTATCGCGCATGTCGTCGTTGCGGGCGACGGTTCGAATACGATCCCATCGTGGATCAGCGAAGGATCGGAAGGTTTGCCCCAGCCGCTGCCGGACGCGGACGACTACGCGATGATGTTTTTTACCGGCGGCACGACAGGTCTTCCGAAGGGCGCGGAACACCGGCATCGTCACATCATGGCGTTCTGCAGGCTCGAGGCGGCGTTCTTTTCGAACCTTCAATACGACAAAGAGATCTCGCTCTCCGTCGCGCCGATGTTCCACATCTTCGGACATCATCACGGCGTCATTCATCCGCTGTACCTCGGATCGACGCACGTGCTCGTACGCCAGTACAAACCCGACATCGTTCTCGCGCAGTTATCGAAGTACAAGGTCACGCTCTTCGCAGGCGGTCCTTCGACGGTGTATGTGGGTGTTCTGGCGGCTGAAGGCATGAAGACCGCGGATCTTTCGAATCTGAAAATCTGCTGCGCGGGGGCATCGCCGTTCTCGCAGGATCTGCTGACGAACTGGGAGAAAACCACGGGCTGCCCGATTTACGAAGGTGTCGGTATGTCGGAAGGCGCGCCGTATGCGAACAATCCCGTCACTGGAAAACGCAAGGTCCTGTCCGTTGGCCTGCCGCCGCCGGAAACGGATGTCGAAGTCGTCGACCTCGAAACGGGAACGCGAATCATGCCGCCGCGCGAACGAGGCGAGATCCGTGTGCGCGGGCCGCAGATGATCTCGAGCTATCGCAATCGACCGGAGGAGACGGCCTTCACGATACGTGACGGCTGGGTCTATACCGGCGATATCGGCTACTTCGACGACGAAGGCTATCTGTTCGTTGTCGACCGGAAGAAAGAACTCATTATCTCGGGCGGTTACAACATCTATCCTCGCGAAGTGGATGAAGTGCTCCACAGCCATCCGGACACTCTCGAAGTCGCGACGGTCGCCATGAAAGACACGTTCCGCGGCGAGGTTCCCGTCGCTTTTGTCGTGTTGAAGCCGGGTCGCACCATTTCCGCGGAAGAACTGCTCGGCTACTGCAAGCAAAAGCTGGTCGATTACAAGGTTCCGCGCCGTATCGAATTTCTGGACGCCCTTCCAAAGACCGGCCCGGGCAAGATCGATAAGCTGAAGCTACGTGGCCTGCGCTAGAATTCTCGCGCCTAAGGAGGCACCCATGTCAAACGATCCTCGCGAAATCCTTGCACGGTCTCCAATGACCACGCTGCAGATTGTCGTGATTGCAATCACGGTAGCCCTGAACGCGCTGGACGGCTTCGACGTGGCGTCCATCAGCTTCGCCTCGCCGGGCATCGCAAAGGAGTGGGGAATCGAACGCGGTGCCCTCGGCGTCGTGCTTTCGATGGAAGTCATTGGCATGGCGATCGGGTCGATGCTCCTTGGCGGCATTGCAGACAAGATCGGACGGCGTCGTACTGTGCTTGCCTGCACGGCGGTCATGGCGGTGGGAATGTTCATGGTCCCGACGACCCGAGGCCTCGTTGAGTTGTCGGCGTGGCGCGTTTTTACGGGTCTCGGCATCGGCGGAATGCTTGCCACGATCAACGCGGTTGCCGCGGAGTTTTCAAATACGAGACGACGAAACCTGAGCGTGTCAATGATGTCGATCGGTTATCCGATTGGAGCGGTGGTCGGCGGGATTCTCGCGCAACGCCTTCTTGTGATCTACGACTGGCGCGCCGTGTTCTATCTTGGCGCCATAGCCACGACGCTGTTGATCCCCGTCGTTTTCTTTTTCGTGCCCGAATCCGTTCAGTGGCTCACACAACGCCGCCCAGCAGGGGCGCTCGATCGAGTGAACAAAACGCTTCGCCGCATGGGACATGACGCCGTCTTAGCCCTGCCGGTACTGGCGCCGACCGCGCGCAAGCTTTCCATTGCCGACGTGTTCAGGCCGGGACTTGTGCACATCACGGTACTCGTCACTCTCGCCTACTTTTTTCACATCACCACGTTCTACTTCATCATGAAGTGGGTACCCAAGATCGTGACGGATTTTGGATTCCTGGCATCATCGGCCGCGGGCGTCCTGGTGTGGGCCAACGTCGGAGGCATGATCGGCGGAGCAGTGCTGGGAGCGCTCACGCAGAAATTCGCGTTGAAGGCGCTGACGATCGGAAGCATGCTCGTCGCGACCGTCATGGTTTCACTGTTCGGCGTCACGCCTCATGATCTGACAATGCTCTCCGCCGTCTGCGCCGCAGCAGGTTTCTTCGTCAATGGCGCCATCGTCGGCATGTACGCGCTCTTCGCGCAGGCCTTCCCCACTCACGTTCGCGCCTTCGGCACTGGCTGTGCGGTCGGATTAGGCCGCGGCGGTTCTTTCGTGGCTCCGATCCTCGCCGGTTATCTCTTCGAGGCGGGCTTCGGTCTTTCCACTGTTGCCGTCACGATGGCATTGGGTTCAACCATGGCAGCCATCGTCCTTCTGCTTCTGAAGATCGGCTCCGAAAATCTGCCTCAACCGGCCGAACAGAGGATGCCGTCCGGAAAATTGAAAGAAGCAAGCGCGTAGCATCGAGCCGGTTACTGTAGGCGCGGTCTATGACCGCGCGATTTCGTTGATTCCAGGGAAAACGGGCGGTCATAGACCGCCCCTACAGGAACTGGCTCCGAATTTATTCATGTTCTGAAGACACCTTGCGCTTCGACATATGACGCTGTAATATGTCGAAGATCGAGGTATCACCATGACCGTCCCGCAACCGGACCTGCCGCAAGGCACATTAGACATGCTCATTCTGAAAGTCGTCGCGGCCGGACCGATCCACGGTTATGCGATCGCCCAGCGGATTCTGCAGATCTCAAAAGATGTTCTCCAGGTCCGGCAGGGCACGCTCTATCCGGCGTTGCATCGTCTGGAAAATCGAAAACTGCTCCAGGCCGAATGGAAAGCCACCGATACCGGCAGAGAAGCCAAGGTCTACCGGCTCACTAAAGCAGGACGAAACCAGCTCGAGACCGAGGCCGAGACGTGGAAACACTTGAGGACTGCGATTGAACTCATCATGAAAACCGCAGAAGGAGAATCGGCATGACCTGGTGGGGCCGGCTGCTCGGAAAAAAGCGACTCGAACGGCAGATGGATTCGGAGCTGCGTTTCCATCTGGCAGAACAGATCCGGGCGTACATCGCTCAGGGCATGAGCGAAGCGGATGCAAGGCGCCGGGCTCATCTCGAATTCGGCGGCATGGAAGGCATCCGCGAGGAGTGTCGCGAGGTTCGAGGGACGAAGTGGGTGGAAGACCTGTTCAAGGATCTCCGATACGCCGGCCGCACTTTTCGGAACAGTCCGGTTTTTACGGCCGTGGTCGTATTCTCCCTTGCGCTGGGCATCGGAGCGAACACGGCGCTCTTCAGCGTGATCGAGGCAAGATTTCTCCGGAAGCTGCCCGTCGAAAATCCCGACCAACTGGTCTACTTCAGCTGGTGGGCGAATGGTTGGCTGCCGCAAGGCGACGTGTCCGGTACGTTCGGATCGGGCGCCAACACTCCATTCTTGTCGCCGATGTTCGATGCCTTTCGCAAGTCCGGCGATCCGCTTTCCGACGTCATCGCATCCGGTACCACCACATACGGCGCCAGCGCCATTCTGGACGGCGAGGCAGAGCGTGTCTCCGTGCAGTTGGTCTCGGGCAACTTCTTCTCCGCGCTTGGAACTCCGGCCGTCATGGGACGCACGTTCAACGACAACGATGATCGGCCGGCGGCGACACCAACCGCGATGATCAGTCACAGCTATTGGCATAATCGTTTCAAGGCCGATCCGGATGTGCTGGGCAAAGTCGTGGTGGTCAACGGCGTTTCTCTTGGGATCATCGGCATCACGCCGAGGGGATTTCGCGGCATCATGTCTCAAGCCGCCGAAGCGCCGAATCTTTGGATGCCGCTGTCCATGTCGCAGCAGATCGCCAATCGAAAAGCGGAAGACTGGTGGCTTCACGTCGTAGGACGAATACAGGCCGGCACAAACATGGACCAGGTTCGTGGACGGCTCGAGGGTGTTCATCGTGCTCTTGCGCTGGAAGCATCCGGCACAGTTCCCCCGATCATGCGACTCAACGTTTCACCCGGTAGTCGAGGCATTCCCGAGGGAGGAAGCGACGCCTTCTTCATCGGATTAATCATCGCGGGCCTTGTTCTCGGCTTTCTCCTTTTGATTGTTTGTCTGAACGTGGCGAACCTGCTTCTTGCGCGTGCGGCCTCACGGCAGCACGAAATCCTTGTGCGGCGTGCTATCGGCGCGAACCGTTTCCGGGTGATCCGCCAGTTGCTGACGGAGAGCGTTCTCCTGGCTCTCATCGGAGGTGTGCTCGGAAGCGTGTTGGCCTATTGGGGCAAGGATGCATTCGGACTGTTGCCGGGCCTGGGAGAAGAAGTCGACCTGCGAATCAATCTCGGTGTCCTGGCCGTTACCGCCCTTGTTTCTTTGGGTACGAGTGTTGTGTTCGGCCTCGTGCCCGCAGTGCAGGCAACGGCCGGCCGTGGCGGCCTTGCGATCGGTCGCGGCGTCCGGACTTTTCAAGGATCGGACTCTCGCATCGGTCGATTGCTGCTTGCCTTTCAGGTCGCCATGTCGGTTGTCCTGCTTGCAGGCGCCGTCCTTCTGATTCGAATGCAGGGGTTCTGGCAAAACGTCGACCCGGGATTCCAGACGAACAACCTCGTCGTGTTTCAGATATCGCCCAGGAACCTTGGATACGAGGAAAACCGCATCCGCACTCTGCTGGACCAGATCACGCAAAACCTGGCCGCAATTCCAGGCGTGTTCTCCACGAGTATTTCCGATCCGTTCTTTGGGACCGGCACAGCAAGTTCGGAAACTCAGGTGTTCTTCGGTACGGCAAACATTTTTGTGGAAGGTGGTACTGACTCCCGCAAGGTTCGGATTCGAAGCGTCAGCCGGAGTTTTTTCGACACGTTCCAGGTTCCCGTGCTGACGGGACGAAGCTTCGCTTCAGGTGACTATCTCGATGACGCGCGTGTTGCAGTGATCGACGAAACGTTAGCCCGGGCATTGTTCGGTGGGTCGAATGCGATTGGACGCCGAATCGGTTACTCGCCCGAGCGCAGTGATATCGAAGTCGTCGCCGTGGTGAAGGATGTCCGCGTTCCAGGTTTCTCGCGGCTACAACATCCGACAGTCTATCTGCCGCAATTGCGTGGTCTCGCTCGGACCGGTCAGGTGAGTATCGCGGTCCGGACAGCGACTAACCCCGTGCCGACCATTTCCGCGATACGAAAGGCGGTCGCCGGCATCGATCGCGACATTCCCGTAGAAGACATCAAGACGATCCATCAGGGAATTCAGGAGCGCCTGATGCCGGTTCGCTACGTCATCATTGCCTGGAGTTCGTTTGGGGCCACTGCGTTGTTGCTCACATGTATCGGGCTCTTTGGGTTGATGTCGTACTTCGTGGAGCGTCACACGAAGGAAATCGGAATCCGCATCGCGCTGGGAGCGCGCCGAAGAGAGGTTGTCCGCCTGGTCATGGGCCGCTGCCTCTTTCCTGTTTCGGTGGGCTTGATACTGGGACTGGCCGTTTCCTGGCCGGTCCACGAGATCATCCGGCAGTTCGTTTATGGCGCCAGCCTCTACGATCCTCTCACCTTCGGTGTGGTTGTGGGTGTTCTCTTCGCAGTTGCGGGAGTCGCCGGCTACGTGCCCGCGCGGCGAGCTTCCCGCGCCGATCCGACGACTGCTCTGCGTCAGGAGTGATCATACGAACGAGCGGTTGAAGTCTCTTCCTTTGATTGCTAGAGTCGCCGGGATTCCTTCGCAAACGCACAGGAGGGTCCATGCGCATTTTGATGGCGATCGTCATTGTTTCACTGGCGCTGGGAGCCGCAGCACAGAGCCCCGGTCCGATTACCTCGAATCCAATTGCCGCACCGATCGAGAAACGTGGCCTGATGGTCGAGATCAAGGATCTGGTGCGCCTGCCGGACACTCGCGGAATGCGTCCTGCCAATCAGGATGTGAATCCAGCGGGGCGCGCGCGCATCAATTACGTCCGCGACGTTTCGGACGGGCGCCGTTTCGTGAACGATTCGCGAGGGCTGCTGTACGTGCTCGATCGGGACAACCAGCCCATCGTCTACGCAAACGTCGCGGCCGTCTACCCGAATGGGGCCTATACCGCCCTCGCCGGCGGCTTCACCGGATTCGCCTTCCATCCGGAATTTGCGCGCAACGGACTGCTTTACACCATGCACGTCGAGCGCGCGATGGGCGACATCGCCGCACACTTCATCCCGCCCGGATTCACGCCCGCCGATGTGACCCACCACAACGTCATCACCGAGTGGCGATCGACGAACCCGGTTGCGAACACATTCGAGGGCACAAGGCGTGTACTGCTCCGCGTGGCTCACGTGGTCAACAGCCCCACGCATCCCTTCGGCCATCTCGAGTTCAATCCGCTGTCGAAGCCAGGTGATCGGGATTATGGCTTGCTGTACACAAGCGGCAGCGACGTGGGCTTCAGCAACGGCGCGGGACCGAACGCGAGAAATCCGAGCCAGTTGCAGCGTCTGGATACGCTCATCGGTGCGATTCTGCGAATCGACCCGCGTAGTCCTTCTGTATCCGGCGGAACAAAAGGGCTCGGGGATTACACCATTCCGGCGATCAATAAATTCGCGGCGGACGGTGATCCGAAAACGCTCGGCGAAATTTACGCCTGGGGTTTCCGGAATGCGCACAAGCTCTCCTGGGATCTGAACGACGGAACGATGTTCGCTTCCGATATCGGGATGAACCACATCGAGGAAATCAACATCGTCCGCGAAGGCGAGAACTACGGCTGGATGAAGCGCGAAGGATACTTCGAAAACGGCATGACAAGACCTGGCGGGGCCCTGAATCAGTTGTACCCGCTGCCGCCGGACGTTCTGAACGGGCGGGAGAAAGATGGATTCACATATCCGGTAGCGATTTACGACCATGACGAAGGTCGATCCGTTTCCGCCGGGTTTGCATACTACGGCCGCATCGAGTCCCTCCGCGGCAAGTTCGTCTTTGGCGACGTCGCTCAGGGCAGGCTTTTCGCGGCCGATCTTGCCGAGATGAAGAAGGTCGATGACGGCGTTCCACAAACCGTGGCCCGCGTGGAAGAGATCCAGTTGTATGTTCGAGACTCGAGCGGCAACTCCACCAATGTGACGCTCCAGCAGCTCGTCGATAAGGCCAACGGCGCGTCCACGTCACGCGCCGACCTGAACATCAGCCGCAGCCGCGATGGCGAACTGCTCATCTCATCACGGCAGGACGGCATGATCCGAATGCTCGTTCCGGATGCTCGGTAGTAGAATCGGTGCGCATAAAACCAAACCCACGGAGAAACCTATGAAGATGAAAGCCATCCGGCAGGCGTTCATCGCTGCCGCGATTCTCACTGCGATATCGACTGTCGCCCAGCAGCCGGTGCCACTCGAAAACGCACTGTTGCCGGAAATGCCGAAACAGACGACGCGCACCGGCAAACACGTCAACCGCGTCATCGACATGTGGCTCAAGAACCAGCCTGTTTATTACTCGCAGATCAGCGGAGGCGGCTATGAGGACGGCAAGAAGATGGCCGCGACTAAAGCCGACTACATCACCTATGAAATGGAACATGGCCCGCTCGACTTCAAGGAGCTGCGCGAATTCATGCGCGGCCTCGTGGATGCAGGGCCAACCCGCACGGGCCATAAAACTCCGGCGGTGATCGTCACGTTGCCCATTTCTGGCACCACCGACGCGGTGCGCGCCAACGCATGGATGATTCAGCAGGCCCTGGCCGCCGGAGTGCACGGCATCCTGCTTTGCAATGCCGAAAGTCCGGAAGCAGCGCGACTGATGATCGAAGCCTCGCGTTATCCCTTCGCGCCGCGTGTTGATGGGCTGGCGCAGGGCACTCGCGGCAACGGCTCGCAGGCTTATGCGGCACGGATGTGGGGCGTGACTGCCGAGGAATATATGCGCATCGCCGATCCCTGGCCGATGAATCCCGATGGCGAGTTGCTGTTCGGCCTGAAGATTGAAAATCCGCGCGCCGACGCGAATGTCGAAACGTCGGTTCGCGTCCCCGGTATCGCCTTCGCGGAATGGGGGCCGGGCGATCATGGCTTTTTCATATTAGGTCGCCCCGGCACCTATACCGGCGGCGGCGAAGCTTCACCTCAAATGGCGGCGGTGCGGCGCCGGGTTCTCAATGCCACAAAGGCCGCGGGAATCCGATTTCTGAATTCCTGCAACGAGAACAATGTCGTCGAACAGCTCAAGGACGGTGTGATGATCTGCACAGGCGGGGATACACCGGCTGCGGACAAAGGCCGCGCGTTTACGAAGCGAACGGATCCTTTTTAAGCCGAAAGAACTGTTCCGTGAGCTTCAGGAACGTGTTCCGGTAAAGTAGCGACAGAAAGGAGATCGTGTGAAACATCGATTCTTCGCGCTCAACGTTATTGTGATGGTCGTGATCTCGCAGGAGCCGTCACCGGCGGCGGCCATGGCTCAGGCGCGGCCTTCTTCGCCGGGGTCGACCAGGACATGGACGCCGCCTAAAACGCCTTCAGGAGATCCGGACTTGCAGGGCGTTTGGACGACGACCACGACTGCGCCTCTCGAGCGGCCTGCGCAATTTGGAGAGAGGCGCTTCCTTACCGACGAAGAGTACGCGGCACGTGTAAGGCAGCTCGAAAACCAGCGCGAAACCGACAGTCAGGAAACCAGTTCTGACGAGCGAGCCAGCACGGGCCCGCCGGCGCACTGGACCGATCGGGCAACGCAGGTGTCCAGGCAAACGTCGCTTGTCGTGGAACCACCGGACGGTCGTATACCTGTTATCGCGGCAGCCGAGGCGAAAAGAGACTACGACCTCGCGCACGTTGCGGACGCCTTTGAGCACATGAGCCCGTGGGACCGCTGTATCACGCGTGGTATGCCTGGCGGAATGTTTCCTGGCGGCTACGGCAACGTGTACCAGATTGTGCAGGCTCCGGGGTATGTCGCGATTCTCATGGAGATGATTCATGAGACCCGTGTCATCCCTCTCGATAACCGGCCGCGCCTGAACGCCCGCCAGTGGAACGGTGATTCGCGTGGACACTGGGAGGGAAACACGCTGGTCGTGGAAACGTCGAACTACAACAATAAAGGCTGGATCGCCACTAACGTTGCGAGCGGACGTATAAAGGGCATCCCGCAAAGCGAGGCGTTGCGCGTGGTTGAACGCTTCACACGCATGGACGCAAACACGATCCAGTATGAAATCACGATCGAAGATCCGAACGTGTACACAAAACCATGGAAGGTGTCTTTTCCCATGAACCGGGATCCAAAAGCTCAATTGTTCGAATACGCGTGCCACGAAGGCAACCACGCGATGACGAACATGCTGAGTGGAGCCCGCGCTGTGGAAAAGGCGGCTGAAGAAGCCGCCAGGAAGTGATCCAGGGGGAAAAGGGTCAGCCCCGCACGCAATCCATCGCGTGCGGGGACGCATTGTCTTTCACCGGTTTCGAAAGTCGTTAGCGAGCGGCAGCGGCCTCGATGATTTCGATTTTCGTGGCGATCCGGGTCTTCTCACGTTCCGAATAGTGCACTCTCAGTTTTGTACCCTGCTCCACTATCGGAGGCTTGCCGTCGTTTCCATCGACCACCAATACAGTTTGCTCGGTCAAAGAGAACTGCAACTCGTCATCGCCTGCTTTCAGTGTAAGGACTTTCGTGTTCTGGTCGATGTCCATCAGCGTCCCTTCGACAATTTTCGCGTCTTCAGTATTCGATTCCTGGACCCTTGCATCCTGTGCGACAGCCGTTCCGCTCACCAACGCAGCCATCAAAAAGAGTGCTGTGCAGACACCAGTACAAATTTTCAAGCTGGTCATCAGTTGTCTCCTTCTCGCGTAAAACGTCCAGACAGGACTGTGCGGCGCAACAACTCTGCCAAACAGAACTCGTACGAAGGCTGGTGTGCTTTGTAGTACTTGGCGGGATTCTTCCTCACGAATTGCGGAATGGACACAGTGGAAGCGCGCGTCCGTTGCAGGCAAGAATTGCATGAATCAGCCTTTGACGATCCGTGCGGTTCTACTTGCCGAAGATCGGGAGGAGCCCACGCTCGACAAGCACGGGCGGCCTTCTGAGTCGCGTCGCTTGCTCGAACGCATACGCCATGGCCAGCAGATCGCCATCCCTCCACGGACGCGCGGAGAACTCCAGTCCGAACGGCAGGCCGTTCGGGTAAAAGCCCGCCGGAACGACGACTGCGGGCACACCGATCATGTTGACCCAGCTCGTGGCAGAATGCGGGCCTTCGCTCAGCCGGCCATCCTGGGCAATCGTCTCGTCGGGCGGCGGCATCTGGATCGCCGGATAGACGTAGCCATCGAGCTTCAATCGATCGAGCGGCTCGAGATATGTCTCCAGCATTTTCCGTCGCGGCAGATGATACATGCGCTCGGCGTCGGAGTCCGTGTCGAAGCGCCGCTGCTCGATTCGAACGCCGCCGAGATTACGGTAGTACTCCTCCGTTCCAATGGACGAGGCGTACAGCGGCGATCCCACCGCCTTCAGATACTCGGCGGCGGATCGGTACGACGATGGGCCGAAGTTTGCGAGGAAGCGATCGGTGCCGTCCTGCACGTACGCGTACGTCGCAACTCGGCTCGCGATCTTTGTGAAGCCCGCGGAAAGAATCTGATCGTCGAGGATGACCTCGGCGCCCGCGGCGCGGAGAGCCTCGACTGCTTTCATGAACATTTCGCGCGTCGCCGGCCTTTCTGCTTTCAACCAGGTTTCGTAGGGAGCGGGTTGGGAGGAGAGCTGCGAACCCGTGGTTGCCGGATCGAGCAGATCTTCGCCGCTCATGACGGACAGTGCAATTGCCGCATCGGTGACTGTCCGTGCGATCGGCCCGGTGTTGTCGAGCAGCCAGTCGAGCGGCGCGATGCCCGCCGTGCTCACGAGACCGCGAGTTGGAAACACGCCAACGAGCGCGCTCGTGGCGGCGGGCATTCGAATCGAGTTGCCGGTGTCGGTCCCGTTGCCAAGCACGGCCATGTTCGCGGTCACCGCCGTTACCGTTCCGCCCGACGAGCCGCCGGGCGAGAAGCGGACGTCGTACGCGTTGCCCGTGCGGCCGAACGAGCTGCTGCGGTTCGTATCGCTGTTGGCAAGATCGGGGCCGTGGTCACTTTCCCCTTGATGCTGGTGTTCGCCTTGATGACGATCGGCACGCCCCAGAGCGGTCCGCGCGAGCTTGCGTCCTGCGCTCCCTCCGTGTCCTGACGCGCGGCGTCGGAAAGCGCCTCGCGCCGGAACACCGTTTCGACGGCGCCGTAGACCGCGTTGTAGCGATCGATTCGGTCGAGATGCCACTGCACGACCTGCATAACCGTGTACTTCTTTTCTGCGTAGTAACGATGAAGCTGCGGAATCGTGACGTCGAGAAGGTCGCGGTCAATGTCGGCGGGATCGGGAGCCACGCCGGGTGTCGGACGGCAGGCGGCCGCGAACGCGAGCAAGATAGCCACTGCGATCAAAACGGTGGAGCGGCGGTCCCTCATTTGGGTAATAATATACTTGACGAATCCCGCGACATGAGCGATACTTTTGCTCATGAAACGCGAACCTAAAACTCTTCAAGAAGCGATCATCTACTTTGCCGACCCCGACAACTGTATGGACTACCTTGTGGTCCGTCGCTGGCCCAATGGCGTTACGTGTCCCACATGCGGAGCGGACAAGCCGACGTTTCTGAAGAACCAGCGGAAGTGGCAGTGCCGCGCGAAGCATTCGATGCGCACATTCACACTGAAGACTGGCACGATCTTTGCGGACTCGCCGATTGGTTTGGACAAGTGGCTTCTCGCTACTTGGATGGTCACCAATTGCAAGAACGGCGTTTCTTCCTATGAGATTTACCGAGACATAGACGTCACGCAAAAGACTGCGTGGTTCATGCTCCACAGAATCAGACTTGCGATGCAGGGCGACGGCGGTGGAGCGTTCGATGGTGAAGTCGAGATGGATGAAACCTACATCGGCGGGCTTGCCCGGAATATGCACAAGAAAGATCGCGCGCGCAAGATCCACGGGCGCACTGGCGGACTCGGAAAGACTGCCGTGTTTGGCCTGTTGGAGCGTGGCAAGGATGGAAAGAAAAGCCGCGTGCACGCTCAGGTCATTCCCGACAATTGGAAGCGTGATGACGTGCGCGGCATTATCGGCGCTGGCGTTGCGAAAGAAACGGCGAAGGTCTATACCGACGAACATCGCGCTTATCACTATCTTGGTTCCGAAGGATTCCATCATGAGTTTGTCAGTCATGCGGAGTACTACGTGAATGGCGCAGTTCACACCAACGGGATTGAAAACTTTTGGAGTCTCCTGAAGCGCGGTATTCGTGGCACATACGTTTCGGTCGAGCCGTTTCATATGTTCCGTTATCTCGACGAACAGGCCTTTCGGTTCAATGAGCGATTCGGCGATGACAGTGAGCGATTCAGCACAGTCATTAAGCAAATCGTCGGCAAGCGGGTGACGTACAAACAACTGACTGGCAATACCGACGAAACTCCGAGGCAACCGGAGACGCGGATCTAAGCACGTCTTGACTCGCCGCCAGAAGCGCGGGAAGCGGAGGAAGTAAAGTGCACGAGTGGACCACATCTGGCCTTTTCGGTACATAAGCTTTCTGAAGGATAGAGGCACAAAAATATGACAGATCAAGATGCAGTACTTGGAAAGCTTGTTCGCGAATACGAAGAGAATTGTAGGACAATCGCGGCCATGCGAACCAAGGCCGACAGTGTAGGCGAGTGGCTTTCCCGGCTCGGCAGTCAGATCAAAAGCAATCCCGGCAGCGTCTCGTATGACCGAGGAGACTTCCAATTCCCGGCAGGTGCTCAGGTGGCTGTTGTCCCGGAGTCGATAGTGGATGCCGAAGCATTGAAAAACCTGATTTCCGAGCTTCATTCTTGCCTTGCAAAGCAGAGGGACATGGAGGATCGCCTTCGTCAGGCAGGTATGGAAGGTGTCATCAAAAGTCGCGCTGCAAGTCGCGGGTAAGCAACGCTCGGTCATTTCGAAGCGGAAGCCTTGGCGGGTTTCCGCTTTTTGCTTTTCGGCTTCGGGTGGCCGCGCGGATCGGCGGCAAGCCGCCTGTCCAGTTCTTCCTTCGATACAGAGAGAAGTTTCTTCATCACGTTGTCGAAGCGTTCGAATTCACTTTTGCCTTCCGCGTTGATTTTCATGTTTTTCTAAACCTCACCAAGTCGCGTTGCTAGCCTAATCATAAGACGACTCACGTGATCCTTAATCGCGTCTACATCCTTTGCTGAGTAGCTTGTTCGCGTGTGCATTACGTGATTGCGCCACGCATCCTTTATCGAACGGATTTCCTCAAGCGCTTCATTATAAAACTCTTGGAGTTCCTGTTTTTTGGAGCCAGGTTTAAATCTCCGAAGCCTTTTCTCAACCCTCGCCGGTATTTGACTAAGTATCTTTTCCCACGTGGCATGGGACACTGGTTGATATTCGAATCGGATAGTTCCAGTCAGCTTGTTGGTGATCTTATTTCTCATTTGACGAAAGCCAAGATCATCACAGAGCGCGCGGATGCCGAATTCCACCACGCGCATTAAATGAAAAACTGCGGCAGTATTGCAGTCTGCAGCCAGACAGTTGCCCGCCTCTTTTATCTCTGGTACTGCGTGCTCAAACACACGACTAACCACTTCACCGAGAAGCATTCCATTGTCGATGTGATTTGTTCTCGCTGTGTCTACAAGCAAGAAGGCCCGCCCTGCTAATTCCCAGATGATAGTGTCTTTTATTCGTTTACATTCCGCTTGCAACGCAGGGAGGCTATCTCTAATGCCAGAATGGCCGTCTACTAAATGGTTCTTCGCTAGAGCCATTTGTTTGATCGAATCGGATAAGTTGGCGGATTCCAAGATTGGTATGGCCTTTTGATAGATTGTCTTGGCTCGTTCGCGTATGGCATTCACTGACTCCGCCGTGCGGTCCTGCTTTGTGAAGTTCAGATGAATTCCGTCAAGCGTGGCGTTGCAGTGACATTGGCTTTCCAATAATTCAATCCACACGACTAGAGAGGCCACTTCGGCAACGTTGTATTGATTCATAATCTCCCAGAGAGTAAGGGGCTGATTCATTCATGCCCCCTGCGGGCATGTTCGCCCGACTCTTGGGATTCGGCAAGTATATTGTTACCCTCATTTGCGTGGATAATACATGACCCCACTCAGTCAATCTCGATTTGGCGGGGTGCTTTTTCGACAGAATCCATTACGATCCTTACCCGGCGTCTCGAAACCTTCTGAAGTCGCTGCATACGCGAGGCTTAAGGTTTGTCTCCCCCAGGATCATCAAGTCAGGCTCGTCGGAAATCCTTACGAGTCTATTTCCGTTTCCCGATCTTCAATGATCCCAGCCTGTTAGAAACAAACGGACATCTGCCACGGCCCTGAAATTGCAAAAGGCGGCGGTTCGGTTCATTAAGACAGGGAGGCAATGCAAGTGATGAAAGGGACGATGGTTCGGCTTTTGGTCGGCTGTCTGGCAGTCATGATCCTGGCGGGCTCAGCCGAAGCCGCTTATGTATATGATTTTACAGGAACTTATAGGGACTTCAATACCAATGAGTTGAAGGATGCTGCGTTCACTTTGAGCCTGGGAAGCGCGCTCGCGGGGACCGGCGCGGTCGGTTTCACGCCGGATATGAGCTTTTTGCCGGGTCCGGAGCTGGTTTGCGCTGGATGCAGCAAGGTTGAGTACTTTTATGACGCGGTGGCACACGGATTTACCGGTACTCCGAGCGACGTCATCGGTTGGGGAGACGGCGGCGCCACATACTTTTTCTATTTCGCCGTCGGGGCCGTAACCACCCCCGGTGTCCACGATTCCATCATTCTCGATGGACTCCATGACGGAACGCTCAAGGTCTCCGTACGGCAGGTTCCTGAACCACCCACTATGCTGCTGTTGTTGAGTGCGCTTACCGCTTTGGGCAGAAGCATTCGGAATCGGTTCTAGTATTCAATAATCTATCCGCTAAACGATGAAAGAGGGGTCGTAGTCGTGGGGGCTACGACCCCTTTTTTCTAGAATCTGCCTGTGCAGGCATTAGACGGCGTGGCTAACGTTTGTCGACCACCTTCACGCCGCCTTTGATGACGACTTTCGTTTTAAGCCAGTTCCAGTAGCCTTCCAGCGGATCGCCATCAAGCAGGATGATGTCGGCGATTTTGCCCGGCGCCAGCTCTCCCAATTTGTCGCCCATCTGGATGTAGGAAGCCGTGTTCGGACCCATCATCTTGATAAGGTCTCGCATTGAAAACATCACGTTGAGAATCTTCAGCTCGTGATCGAGCCCGGCCCTGGGATCGTAGCCGGTGTCCGTGCAATAGCCGAGAAGAACGCCGGCATCCCAGAGCGTGCGCGCATTCAGTGGCGCGTGCGCGGATTCTTCACCCATCTTGATTTCGGGCACGCGCGAGGTGAGAGGGATGGAGTCGGGCCAGGCTTCTCCGTTCCGGAACCTGGGAACGTTATCTTCGGCAAAAACGCCGAACACGGGCGATCCGAAACCAACGGTCGTCAGCACCTTTACACCGGCAGCCGCCATCTTCTGTGCATTCTCTTTGGTGAGAAAGTTTTTGTTCGTCGTATGAACCAGGAGCGGTACGCCGGCTGCGACAGCGGCCATCGTCGATTGAGCGCTGACCGCATGGACCTGAACCATCACGCCGGCTTTCTTCGCTTCGTCGACGATTGCCCTAAGGACTTCCATCTCGCGCTCGGTCGGACCTGGAAATGATGTAAGCCCGATCTCGCCCGTGAACTTGATTCCCATCGCTGCCATCTTCCGGATCTCGGCACGCGCCTGCTCGGGCGTATCCGTCAGGCTGACTCTTCCGGATGGAATGATCCTCGGTCCGTTGATCAAACCTTTGTCGATGCGATCGCGGAGTGTGATGTTTCCATCCGCAGGGCCGCCACCCGACAGAATGGTTGTGTAGCCGGCTTCAAGAAGAGCCTGCATCTGCTGCTTCTCATTTGGACCGGTATTCACGTGACGGTGCGCATCGATGAAACCCGGCATCGCGGTCATGCCACGGGCATTGATGATGGTGCCGGCCGGCGTGCCTGGCGCGCCAGGCGCTACCGAAACGATGTTACCGCCGCGCACCACAATCGATCCGCGCTCGATGACCGAGCCATTGGCGGCAATGATGCGGGTGTTGGTGATCGTGAGGTCCTGCGCGATAAGGGATGCAGTTACGCTCACGACGAAACAAAGTAGTGTGACCAGGATGCGTCGAGTCATGCGGATCTCACCTCATGCAACGGCTACAGTGGCACCCGCTGCCGAAATAAGTAAAGGTATAATCCGCGCGTTTATCCAATGAAAACCACACGAATAGTTCTGATCGCGTTCGCGGCTTCAATTGCGTTTTCCGCCTTTGCCGCAAAGCCCGCCTACGTCGATATCACGTGGATGTCGATCGCGAACATGTATTACGAGATCGGCGGCGCAGGGATCATCACAGATGGTTACTTCACGCGGATTCCCCAGGATCAGTTCTATGGCGGCGGTGGAGGACTCGCTCGGACGCGAATGGCATTCAAACCCGACGTCGAGGCTGTCACACGGATACTGACGGCTCTTGGCGGAAAATCCAAAATCAGTCTGTTGCTGACCGGCCACAGTCACTTCGATCATTCGTTCGATACGGCAACGTGGTCTCGGCTGACCGGTGCCCGGATCATCGGTTCGCAGACGACGTGTTTTCAGACGATGGCCGAACGCATTCCAGCGAATCGTTGCCGCGCGGTTTACGGCGGCGAAACAATCCGCATTGCTGATGACGTCACCATGCGGGTCGTGCGATGGAATCACAGCGGAGATCCTGCGACGAATCCCGAGCAGCACAATCCTGTCGAACTGAATGGCGTGCCGGTTCCCGATCCATCTGACGGCGGCCTGCACGCCGGTGTGGCCGAGGATTTTCCGAACGGCGGCGGGAATCGCGCGTTCCTGTTCACGGTCGATGGAGTCGAAGGACGCTTCAGCTGGTTCTATCAAAACTCGGCGAGCGCGGTTGATCTGATGGTACCGATCGTCACTAACGGCAAGAACTACGGCGCTCCGCTCACCAACCTGCAGGCGGCAATGAAAGATGCGGGGCTGCAATCCGTGGATCTCTGGATCGGCACCGGAGGCATAGCCGTTTCGAAGTTGGTGCTGCCTGTCATCAAACCGAAAGCATATCTGCCGATCCATTGGGACGGACTCTACGGCGCCTTCAGCGCCGGCGTCCCGCGGCCGTACGCGGATCAGGCGCTCGAAGACTTTCTTGCGACGTCAGGTGTGAAGGTGATCAAACCCCTTCAGTACATGGACAAGTGGCGGCTTGATCGCGGCGGCGTGCGGCCGGTCGATAACACGACCATCAAACGATTGCTGGGCTTCTGACGCTTATACATTTGACATCCAAATGGAAAATCGATATTCCATTTGCATGCACACAGCCAAACGAGAAGATGTCGCTGCGTTGATCCGCCGCGCGGCCTCTGGCCTGTTCGGGTGACATGTAGCCGGCCGTTCCGAGGATCATGCCGGCATTGGTAGCGAGGACGCTGATCGTCGGAGAGTTCATTGCGGCCGTGCCTGAGGGCGAGGAATCGATCGCTTTCGCAAGGCCGAAATCGAGCACCTTGACCTTGCCCTCCGGCGTGATCTTCACATTCGCAGGCTTCAGGTCGCGATGGATGACGCCTTTTTCATGCGCGGCTTCGAGCGCTTCTGTAATCTGGTGCGCCATCTTCAGCGCGTCTTCCACGGGCATCGCGCCACGAGCAATGCGCTGTCCCAGCGTGTCGCCTTCGACAAGCTCCATGACGAGGAAGTGCTTGCCGTCCGCCTGCTCCAGGCCGTAGAGCGCCGCGATGTTGGCGTGATTCAACGACGCCAGCAATTTCGCCTCACGCTCGAATCGTGAAATGCGCTCGGGATCGCGTGCGAAAAGCTCCGGCAGGATTTTTACCGCGACACTCCGGCCAAGCTTGGTGTCGCGAGCCTGATAGACTTCGCCCATTCCACCGGCGCCGAGATGCGATTCGATTGAAAAATGGAGTAGTTGTTTTCCGATCATGAGGGCGTGCGCAGTGTAACAAATTCCGGGACGGTTGCGTCGTTTCCCTAATTCGCAACCCGGAATTAGGGAAACGACGCAACCGTCCCGGAATTCGCTCTATTTTGGCGGGCGCGTCGGGAAACCGCAGTTCGGGACGGTGCAGACTGTCAGACTGTGGACGAAGCGAAGCCGGCCATTCTCGACCCGGAAAAGATGGGAATCGGGAACGCCCGATGGCCAGCGGATGAAACCGACGACGGAACCGGTCTCGGGATCCGCAATAAAACGGCGGTCTGTGAGTTTCATGCCCGACGGCACGCCGACATTGCAGCTATCCTCGGGTACGCCCTTTCCTGTTCGTATGCCGCCTTCAAGACGATTGCACGGCGTTCCCCACGGCACTTTCACGCTGTTGTCATCGAACACGTCGAAGTATGCATTCGCGGCGGCAATCAATGTCGCGCGGCTGTCGCGCGCGTTGGCCGGAATGACTCCCCAGTTTTCCGCGGAGGAATACTTCAGATAATTGGCCGCATTGAAAAGCCAGTCATCGGCATCGGTCACCAGGGCTTCGAGTTCTGAAATCCGGCGGCTGGCAACCTTGATACGAACACCGAGGACATAAGGATGGCTATTATCCGTAACGATCACTTGCGTGAACGTATCGCAGATCGTCATGTCCAGCAGGCTCCGGCTGAAGTCGATCTTCAGCGCGCTCCTGAGAATTCCCCTGTCGAACGGCATTTCCGTGGTGTTCTCGATGTATTTGGCTGACGGCGCCAGCGAAAGCGATGCAGGATTCCCGCTCCGTTGAACGGCGAGATAGGCATCGACGGCGGACTGAAGGTCCGCGCGTGTGCAGGCGGCCTGTGCGAAACTCTCGGACGGCGAGGAGACGCACATATATATAAGGATGACAACGAATGATCTGACGGAACTCATCTGCAACCTCGCTCTGCTACTCACCCCGAAGGGGTGAAAGGAGATTAGCCGGGAGTGCGCGCAGCGCATCTCCCGGGACACCAACCTTGCCGCATTCCTCGCACCCCGGCCGGGGTGCGATGGGCTATACGTATCGCAATACCCGAGGTGGTTCGCTGCGCTCCCCACCTCGGGCTAATTTCCAAACACCCCTTCGGGGTGAGGTGAAACGCGTTGTAGTATAAACACCCTTGAAACGACAATGAGAATTCGACCTTATCTGTTCCTGCTCACAGCGCTTGTCCTTCTGAACTCGTCGCCACGAATGTTCCGTTCGGCCGCCTTCACGATCAATGCGTGGTGGACTCCGGGCAGCGGCGAAGTGATCCGGGCGACCATCGCATACGACAATCAGTACGGTTCATTGACGATGCTGAATACGTCGGGCGATGTTCAGACGAAGGGCCACGCGTTCTTCGAACCCATCGGCACCAACGGACGCGCATGCGTCACGTGCCATCAACCGGCTGACGGCATGAGCATCAGTGTTGAAACGATTCGGGACCGCTGGCGTGTGACAAATGGCACCGACCCACTGTTCGCCGCCGTCGACGGAAAGAACTGTCCGGATCTGCCCGACGGTTACCCCAAGTCGCATTCGCTGCTGCTCGACCGGGGACTCATTCGCGTCTCTCTTCCGTGGCCGCCGAAAAGACCCGACGGAAGCGCCGTCAAACCGGAGTTCACGATCGAGGTCGTCCGCGACCCGACCGGTTGCAACAACAGTTCGGTCTACGGACTGAACAGCCCGTCGCCGGCCGTATCCGTTTATCGACGGCCGCGGCCTGCCGCCAACCTGAAGTACGTCACCGCCGACGGCTTCGGCGTCGGCCGGTTCATCGCTAAGAACGGCCAGCCGGCCGAACGTGATCCGGAAACCGGAAAGCTCGTGCAGATGAACATGATGGCCGACGCGCGTGAAGTCAGCCTGAGGAGCCAGGCCCGCTCCGCCGCCGGCGGGCATCTTCAATTAAAGGGCGCGTTGACGGAGACGCAGCTCGAGCAGATCATCGCCTTCGAAAACCAGGTCTATGCCGCACAGAGTTCCCACCACGAAGCCGGCGACCTCACCGAGTCCGGCGGCCCTCTGGCGCTGGGACCGGCCGCGATGGCGCAGGGTCGCACCGGAGTTCTGGGAAACAACATCACGAACTTCGTGTTTCCGATGGGAGACAAGTGGAAGATTCTCTCCCGCACCGGCAATGCGGAGCGCGACGCGCAAAGCGCCTTCCGCGAATCCGTCGCTCGCGGTCACGACGTTTTCTTTTTCCGGACGTTCTGGATCAAAGACGCGATGCATCTGAACACGGTAGGTCTCGGCAATCCCGTCAAGCGCACGTGCTCGACATGTCATGGAATGCATATGACCGGCATGGATACGGCAAACGGATGGATGGACGTCGGTACAACGAATCTCCCATGGGCACGGGAAGCGCCGGTGAGTCCATGGTCCAGCGAAACGACGGACCTGCCGCTTTTCAAGCTGACCTGCAACAATGCCGTCGCGCCGCATCCGTTCCTCGGACGCGTCATCTATACGCAGGATCCAGGGCGCGCGTTAATATCGGGGAAATGCAACGACATCGGAACGATCGTCATGCAGCAGTTTCGCGGACTGGCGGCGCGGGCTCCTTATTTCTCAAACGGGTCGGCGTTGAATTTGCGCGAATTGGTCGACTTCTACGACCGGCGATTCAACATCCAGCTCTCAGAGCAGGAAAGGCAGGACCTGGTCAATTTCCTCAGCACGCTGTGAGGCGGCGAACTCTCATGAAGAACAACATTGCTCGAATTGCATTATTCGTCACGCTCCTCATGACTCTTCCACGTCAGGGAAACTCTCAGGAGGCGCAGCGCAAGAACTTCCTCAGCTGCCCGGTCGTGCAGGATACGAAAACGGTCCCGTGCTGGTTGTCCGAGTACAAGGGCGAGTTGTATTACCTCGGCATTCAGACCGACATCAGCGCCGAATTTCATCCGCCCTATCTTGGACACAAAGTGCTGGTGGAAGGCATCGTCTCTGACGAGCCGCGCATATGCGGTGGTGTTGTGCTGAAACCGGTCGTCGTTTCGCCGATGCCGGAGCCCGACTCGTCGTGCAACACGATTCTGCCTGCCGTCGATAAATACACTGTGCCCTTCGCTCCGCGTCCGCCCGGACCCAGCGGCGGAACATTGGCTTTCCAGGCGCCACGCCGGGCGCCGGCTGCCGAGCAGGCATCAACCGGGCCGCGGGAGTTTTCGATCTACTACGACTTCGACCAGCCCGTTACGGGCAGGCATGCGGCTGTTCTCTCTCAAATCGTGGATTATGCCGAGAAGATCGAAGCGAAGCGCATCGTCGTGACCAGTTCGCCGGGCGCAACAAAGCTCACCGACGGAAACCTCCTCACGGAGCAGTCCGGCATCGCAGAGGCTAGAGCCGACGAAATCACTCAATTGCTGAAACGCGCCGGTCTGGTGAAAGTGGACTTCCAGATTGCATCTCGGCGCGAAGCCGAACCGGCTGATGGCAACGAGGACTGGCGATCACGTCGCACCGTCGTACGCGTCGAGCCTTAGGGACGGTCGCCTAAGTTCCCTAATTTGAACTGCAATTATGGAATTTAGGCGACCGTCCCCGAATTTCTTCGCAAAGCTGCAGCAACTGTTGTTCGGCAAACCTGGAACTGGGATGTCCAGGATGAGTTTTTAGAAACTCTTTGTACTCGGCGATGGCGCCGTCCCGCTCCCCTTGAACCTGCAGAGTCTGAGCGATAAAGAGTCCAGGCAGGGAGAACGCGAACGGGTCCAGTTGCCTGGCTGTTTTCAGATGTGTCAGGGCTTCCGGATATCGCTTCAAATGGAATAGCGTCTGTCCCATCTGCGATTGGGCCAGACTGTCGTCCGGTCGCATACCCACCGCTTTCTGATTTTCCGCAAGCGCACGTTCGTAATCGCGAAGCGCAATGAAGGCCCCTCCAAGATTCACCTGAGCAAAAAACGAATTGGGGTTCGCTTTCAGAGCTCTCAGGAAAAGACTCGCAGCCGTGTCGTATCGGCCGTCGCGAAAGTAATAGGTTCCGAGATTGTTGAGAGCGTCGTCGAAGTTCGGAGAGATTTCGATCGCTTTCTGAAGATGTTGTCGCGCCTTCTCCACATTTCCTTTCGCTTCGTGTGCGCGCCGCAGTTCGTCCATGGCTTTCGGCGACACGGCAAGGCTGGCAACTCCGACTTTGAATCGATCTTTGACAACAACATCGTCTTTGATCGCGACTTTCGCCGCCACCCTTCCCTGCTTATCCGCAAATGCCGGCCGGACTTCGATGGACCGCTGCTGTTCGGCCGCGCCTGCAATGCCGATCGTCACCTTGTAGATACCTTCGGGAACCTTCTTGAAGCCGAACCGGCCGTCGAATTCAATGACCGCGTAGTCCACGAATCGCCGGTCGATGGATTCGATCTGAACCCATTCCAGCCGATCCTTGTGCTGTGTCACCACTTCGCCCCGGACCTCAAACTGACGGACCTGAAGAAGCGCGAGGAGGATCAGGAAAGCGGAGTTCACCATCGAGCGCAAGGCTATCACGGCATCTGATAGAATCCCGCCGCCAATGATCGCTATCACATGATCGGAAACAAGCTCGCACATTACGACATCACCGGCCACCTGGGAACGGGTGGGATGGGAGAGGTTTACCAGGCTACGGACTCGAAGCTGGGTCGCAGTGTCGCCATCAAGGTCGTACCCGATGCATTCCGTGACGACGCGGATCGCATGGCACGATTCGCGCGCGAAGCGCGTGTTCTGGCGTCGTTGAACCATTCCAACATCGCGGGGATTTACGGCGTGGAGGAATCCGGCGGGCGGATGTTTCTCGTCATGGAGTTCGTGCCGGGCGAAACTCTGGCCGACCAGATCAAGCGAGGATCGCGGTCGATCGATGATGCACTCGCGATCGCCCGGCAGATCGCCGACGGTCTCCAGTCCGCGCACGACAACGGCATCGTTCATCGCGATCTGAAACCCGCAAACATCAAGATCACTCCGCAGGGCAAGGTGAAGTTACTGGATTTCGGTCTTGCGAAGGCTTTCGCTACGGAAGCCGCGGAGGTGAATCTATCCAACTCGCCGACACTGAGCATGGCCGCCACGAACGCCGGCGTGATCATGGGCACCGCGGCGTACATGTCGCCGGAACAAGCGAAAGGAAAAGAGACCGACCGCACTTGCGATGTCTGGGCCTTTGGATGCGTCCTCTACGAAATGCTCACCGGCAGGGCGGCGTTTGAGGGTGAAACGCTCGGCGAGATCCTGGGAGGCGTCTTTAAATCCGAGCCGGACTGGGCCGCTCTTCCGCCAACGACACCTCCGGCAATCATTTCGCTGTTGAAGCGCTGCCTGCAGAAAGATCGCAGCCGGCGGATGCGCGACATTGCCGACGCGGGATTTCAGATCGAAGAGGCGATGAGCGAACCTGCGCGACAGACCGTCGCACCGCCGGCGCCACAAAGGAGGAAAAGCCGCGAACGGTTGCTCTGGATCACGGTGACTCTCGCGATCGCGTCCGGACTCGTATTGAGGATGCTGTACAACCGCGTCGCGCCAGTTGACACAACGGAAATGCGCCTGGAGATTTCGACACCGCCTGGAGCCGATCTCAGTGGTTTTGCGATTTCGCCGGACGGACGCCAACTCATCTATCAAGCGACCGTCGATGGAAAGAATCAGCTATGGCTCCGTCCGCTGGACGCCGAAGCAGCCCAGCCATTGGCAGGAACGGAAAACGGATCCTTTCCATTCTGGTCCCCGGACAATCGCTCCATCGGTTTTTTCGCCGGCGGTCAGCTGAAGCGCATCGACATCGACGGCGGACTCGTGCAAACGCTGGCCGAGGCCCCGCTCAACACGCGTGGCGGAGCGTGGAGCCCTGACGGCACGATCGTGTTTACGCACTCCTCGATTGAACCGCTTTATCGAATCCCCGCCAGGGGAGGCAAAGCCGAAGAAGCGACCGAACTCCAGTCGCCGCACCGAGGACACCGATATCCTCGTTTTTTTCCGGACGGCCGTCACTTCATGTTTTTCGCGTTCGGCCCGACGGAGAGTCAGGGCATTTACGTGGCATCCCTCGACTCGAAACAATCGAAGCGGCTATTGGACTCGGACTCGGCCGCTGTCTTTGCGCCACCGGAGTATGTCGTGTTCTCGCGACAGGGCGCGGTCCTGGCGCAGCGTGTAGACCTCGAGACCTTTCAACCGATCGGGGATCCGTTGCCTGTCGCGCGCCAGGCGGCTGGTTACTGGGGAACGATAGCGGATGTCGCTCTGTCCGGCTCATTCGCCGGCCCTCTGGCCTACCGGTCGGACGCCGGCGAAGTTCAACTACGATTGGTGGACCGATCCGCTCAACCGATGGGTACGCTCGGCGGTCCTGATTCAGGTCAGCCCAGTGACCTTCGCATTTCACCCGACGGGCGAACGTTGGCTCTCGGCCGCATGGTAAATGGGAACCGGGACGTATGGCTGGTGGAGACCACTCGTGACACCCGTCAACGGTTCACGTCGGATCCGGCGCGGGAGTTCGATCCGGTCTGGTCGCCTGACGGAACCCGTCTGGTTTTCGGATCGACTCGAAAGGGCGTCTTGGACCTCTATGAGAAGTCCGTCAATGGCGGCACAGAGATGCTCTTGTATGAAACCTCCGAAAGCAAGAACGGCATGGACTGGTCCAGGGATGGCCAGTGGCTTTTGTTCGCCACTCAAAGTCCGAAAACGGCGCGGGATCTTTGGGCTCTCCCCATGAATGGCGAAAAGAAACCGGTCGCCGTTGCACAGACGGTTTATGAGGAAGCGGACGCGCGCTTTTCGCCGGATGGGCGCTGGATCGCGTACACGTCGAACGAGAGCGGACGCTTCGAAATTTACGTTCAGCCATTCCCCGGACCAGGCAAGAGAACGCAAATCTCAACCGGCGGCGGGCGAATGCCTCAGTGGCGACGCGACGGGAAAGAACTGTTCTATCTATCCGCGGACAGTCGCTTGATGGCTCAATCCGTTGTCCTGAATGGCCCCAAAGCCGAACCTGGAACAGCTATGGCTCTGTTGTCTTTGCCGGCGGGGACCAATTACGCGGCTTCACCGGATGGGCAACGGTTTCTGATTAACGAAATCACGAAAACACCTTCTCCGATCACCATTCTCCTGAACTGGAAACCGCGCTGAGGTGGCAACAAAGTACTTCCGAAAAGCCATTTCGAATGCGTTCTGGCGCAGGAATCCCGACATTGCTAGTTTGGATTGACTGCAACTTCAAAGGAGGTTCTCAATGCCTGACAATCAGACAAAGAAGCGTCCGCCGGATACCAGTCGAATCAATGCCAGCGAACAGCACGAACTTCAGTACTGGGCCGAAAAATTCGGTGTAACACCCGAACGAGTGCGGCAGGCAGTTCAGAAGGTCGGCACTTCCCCACAGGCCGTCGAACGCGAAATCAGACAAGTCGCGTAACTGTTCGCCCAGGAACCCGCGCGGCGATTTCGTTCACCGCGCGGTTCTCTCGCGCCAGGACCTCGATGACGTAAGCGCCCATATCGCGAATCTGCTCGACAGGCTCGATGCGTCAGACCCCGAATTTGCTCACTGTCCCCGTTTTTCTAGATTCACATTCACTGCCCGCTTTTCGATCATCATCTTCCAGGTACCATCGGTTTGTTTCGCGTGAACCGTGACGCGCAAAGCGAAGCAACTCAGTTCCGGCGCCATCCAGATTGTGGCCATTTGCATTCCGCCCTGGTGTGGCTCCTGAACGACTGTGACGGGATAGTTCAGGACCACATCCTGGCCGATCACCTTTGCATCCCCGTGCGATGTCCGGCAGCCGGAACTCAGGAGTGCGTCTCGTCTTCCGAGAACCTGCGGGTCGAACGGATTGGAAATATAGACGACCGCGAAGGAAGCTGCCTCGTCGTCCGGATCCAGCAGGAAACGTCGTTTAAACCCTTCAGCCACGCTCCAGGACGCCAGCATTATTCTTCCCAGTATCGTCTTCAGCGTCCGATTCGGAATTGACGCGGACAGCAGCACTTCACTACCGCCCTCGTTGTACGACGTAACCATTGCGACCGGCTCCGGAGGGACGAAGTTTCGTCCGACTTCGGATTCGGGCGTCGCAACAGATTCCATGTACTCGACCGGATAATGACGAATTTCGGAATCCACAGTGAACGGCGCCTCCCTTCTCCATGAGAACGCGGGATTTACCAGGACGACAGCCAGAACCACGCCTGCGGCCATTGCCACGGCCCATCTCCATCGAACAAACCTCGCACGCCGCGGACGCTCTCGCTGCGTGTCAACCGCAACCACCGCGACTCGCACACTTTGCCGCAACGATCCGCTAGGCTGCGGCGTTTTCCAGGTATTCAGCAGTTCATCAAGATCCTTGTCATTCATGGTTCTGCTCCACGTTCGGCGCATATGCGGCCAGCGTCTCTCGGAGACTGACTCGTGCCCGTTGCAGGCGCGACTTCACCGCGCCGATTTCGATATCCAGAATGCTTGCGATTTCCGCCAGCGGCATTTGCTCGTAATGCGCGAGGATCAGGACCTCCCGCTGCACCTCGGGAAGCGTCAACACAGCCCGGCGAACGACCTCTTCGATTTCCGAGCGCAGGACTTGCTGCTCTGGTGAAGAACCATTCGCACCGTCCGGAACGTCCGAAGTGTCCAAAGTGTCCGGGGCCGGTTTCTGACGGAACCGTTTGAGAGCCTGATTCCGGACGACGCCAAACAACCACGTTCGGACCGGCGCGCGTTTGGGATCGTAGGAACATCCCGGCCGCAGCAACTCCAGAAAGCACGTCTGCACGATGTCTTCTGCGTCCGCCGCGGAACCGGTCAGCCGGTACGCGAACCGGAACAATGACCCGTGGTGTTCGTCGAAGAGTTCAAGCACGTCCATCGGTGTCCACAACACTATTACCGCTGGGAAAGAAAAGGAATCGCGGCGGGAGGGAACGCAAGACTATTTCTTGTTAACCAGTGCCGTCCAGTTCAGGACGACCGTGATCGGAGGAGCGTCCTTGTCGGGGACAGTGACAGGAACCAGGAACCTCGAACCGTCGGCCGTGACAGAGTATTCCGCTGAGCCAATCGCAAACAGTTTTTGAGGTTTTCCGACTTCGACAGACGATTCGGTGCTTCGAACGGAGGCCGCCATCAACTGACCGCCGGATACGTAAAACAGTTCTTTGCCGTCGCCTCGCCAGTGAATCAAGCATGGCCCATCGAGGCTGATGCCACCCGCAGATATCGGTCGTTTGGTCTCCCCGGAAGGAAAGCTTGCTATATACAGTTCCGGCACGCCCGATTCGTCAGACAAAAAGGCAATCCATTTCCCATCCGGCGACAGTTTTCCTTCCAACTCACTTGCTGACGTCTGAAGAAAAGGAACCGGTTTGGCGTTCTCTTTCAGATCGACATACCAGATATCACTCCTGGTCTTCGGATCAACAACCTGATAGACCATGACGTTCCCGCCAACATTCCAACTCGTTGGATAGTTTTCCAACGGAGAGTTGGTATGACGCACGATCTCACCGCCACTGGCAGACCGTGAGTAAACATTAGGTGGAGTGCCACGCGCTGATGCGAACGCGAGTCGGTTGCCATCGCCCGACCATATTGGATCCGCCGAGTCACCATCGAAAGTGACTTTGGAAACGGCGCCACTTGCAAGGTCCTGCATGAAGATGTCCCGGTTTCCTTTGTTGTCCCATCGTGAAAGCGCCAGGCGCCGGCCATCCGGGGCAACGGAGAATCCCGAGTACTTTGCTGCGGAAACTGCCGTTTCTGCCTGCGCGCCGTCGCGGCGGAACCATCGGAGTTCATTGGTAACGCCGGGCACACTCGCCCAGTACGCGAGGACGCCGTTGGAAGAAACGGAGAATGGCGCGCGACCAGGACCAACCATCGGAATGCCATCGGCCATGCGAATCGCGTCACCCGTAAATTGCAATTGATCACGGCATGTAACCCAGTGTCGAACCGAGAGCCGATGGCCCCCAGCTCATGAGAGCGCGGGAGTTTGAATCCATCAAAGACGACAGGACTAAAGCGCCGCCTGTTCCTCCTTCGAACGTCATGTAGATGAAGTGGCTTCCGTCTTTCAGGAATATCGGCCAATGATGAACAAACGCTCGCGACGCCACATTGATGGTCGTGATTGCTGAAGATTGTCCGCCGAGCGCGGACACACGGGACAAACCGGACGTCGCTCCAGCGGCGTAGACAATCGTTTCCCCGCTCCATGTCGCGAAGGAAGGCCTTCCGCCATTGTTGAATACAGTACCCAACACTTGGGCGGCGCCGCCCGAGAAGGAAATCTTCTTCAACTTGTCTTCCGCAAAGAAACCGATCCATTGATTGTCGGGCGACCAAAACGGTCCGTTACCATCTTCCGTGCCGGGTATGGGTTGTGCGATTTCAGAATCCAGCGGCCTCAGCCAGAGTTGCCGTTTCCCATCCGATGCGATCGCAACAAAAACCAGACGGCGCCCGTCGGGTGAGATATCCAAAGGAACGTTGATCCGGAGCAAACGTCGTATTCGGCGGTGGATAAATCTGAAACCGGTTGGCAGCAGTAGTCCACGCCGGCGGCTCGTTAGCGTTTCCCGGGCGAAAAACTGCAAACAAAAGGGCGGCGGCGATCACTACAAGCGCCGGAAAGACGAACAATGCCGGCGATCGGCGCGCCGGCACGGCCGCAGTCATGTTCGCTTCGGGTTCATGCTGCGCGGTTTCGATTTCCAGCCGGGCGTCGGCAATATCATGAAGGCGCTGTCGGGTGTCCTTGGCGAGGCAGCGACGCAACAGACGACGAATCGAGGCCGGTGTCTGCGCCGGAAGCATGGGCGACTTCCAAAGCCTCCGCGATCTGCTTCGCCATGGACAACGCTTCGCCGATGGGAATCGGACCGCTGCGAAGCCGTTCCGCCAGCGTCGGGCCCTCGACCATCTCCAATACCAGCGCGTTGTTGACGAAGATTCCTCCAATCCGAAAATCGCCGCGATATTGGTGTGGTTCAACGCAGCCAGAACCTGAGCTTCTCTCCTGAAGCGCGCAAGGCGATCCGACTTCGATGCGAACTCTTCAGGCAACACCTTTAACGCGACGTCGCGCCCGAGTTTGGTATCCTTCGCGCGATACACCTCGCCCATTCCGCCCGCCCCGATGGGAGCAAGAATTTGAAATGAACCGAGACGACTGCCGGGAGTGAGTGTCATTTTCTGCAGGCCGAATGCGCTTCTATTTCGGCTTCTTAACCTCGTAGTTCCAGCCGGACGGCGTATTCACAGGCATGATCCGGATGAACGCTTCGACGGCGTGGAGTTGCCCGCCATAGACCTTGAAGGCTTCAAAGCATGTGAGGGCGTTCCCCGGTCCGTAGCTGTTCGTATCGCCAAAATCGAGGCGCATCAGGACAATTCCCAATTCCTCATCGACTGCAGCGATCCGATAAGTCACATCGGGATGTGGTATGACTTTCTGTGTCCGAATGTTTTCACTGCCGGCGCGAGCGCCTGGCCCTGCCATCACGGAGCCGTTCTCAACACGATAGGCTCCGGGTGCGAACGGAGCCTGGACCGCGTCAAAGTTGCCGCCGACTTTCAGTCCGGCAGGATAAAACTCGGCAATCCGAATCAGCTCCGCACGAGACATGCGTTGAGACGCGTCAGGCACAACGTTCATCGCGGCGCGCGCCGTTAGCAGAGCCTCGATGTTGAAGAGGGCGCCCTCCGTTCGATTGCGCGTCACCATGGTTTCGATCTCGGCGATCTTCCTGTCTGCGATTTTCAATCGCAGGGCGAGCATGATCGGTGTGCCGTTCTCTTCGACGATGACGTGCGACGCGGCCTGCCCTTCGCGAACGTCCAGGAAATCCTGCCGGTAAGACCTGAGCTTTGATGCGCCCTTCCAAAGACCTTCGCCGAGAGGCATCGTTTTGGTGTCCTCGGTGAAGCGCGCACCCGGCGCCAACGAAAGAGACTGCGGCGTGTGCGCGATCATCGCGTTCAGGTAGTCCGTAATGAATCCGCGCAGGCATTCCCGATCGCAATCGGAAGACCTGGCCTGGGCTCCGGCCGACAAATTCTGGACCGCCAGCACGATGAGGCAAAGCAAACCTATGGCAAGTTGACGTCTCATGGCTCCTCCGAGGCGACAGCATACACAAGGAACCTGCGCCGCAGCGATGTGAAAGCAGTGAATCTGGTACCATGTCGGTCCGAGTAACAGCCAGGAGATACAAATGAGCATCACGGTCATCGACACCAACAACCGCAGAAAAGAATCCAGTACCGCGGGCACCGTCCGCCAGATCATCACGTCGGATGACCCGGCCAAGGGCGTTCGCGCCGCGATACACGAGATCGAGCCGGGGAAATCGCTCGAATTCAATTCGGACAATCGGAGTCACCTGCTGTACGTCCTCGAAGGCGACGGCGGCCAGTTGTTATTCAAGGGCAGCAAAAACAGCGCGAAGAAAGGGACCGGCCTGTATCTGGAACCGGGAGAGAAAGCGACCTTTTCCGCCGGCACCGCTCGACTCAGCGTGTTGCATCTCCACGTACCCAAGCACGCAGGCAAGCCGACGAACACACCGGCATCGAGCTACTACTTTGACGAAGAGAAGCTGCAGTCGCTGATTTCCGCCGGCAGGACGCGCATTCGGAGTTTCTGGGTCAACAAGGAAACCGGCCTTTCGGGCTCATGGGACATGCAGGCCGGACTGATGCGCTATGCGCCGAAAGGTTTCTCACCTCGACACAAGCACGAAGCCACTCCCACCAACCCAGGCGGCGCCGTTCACTTCTACATGATCTTCGAAGGTACCGGAAAGGTGATTGAAGACACCAGCACGACACCACTCGGCCCGGGGCATCTGGTTCTGATTCCCGCAGGCGAATGGCATCAGCTCGTCGCTTCGGATACGGGTTTGCGGTACATGGAATTCCAGGGTCCGTTCGACTTCGCCAGCACGATGGACAACGATCCTGAAGGCAAGGACTGGTTCATCAACGGAACCGACGACGGAACCGGCAAACCGGTGAAGTGGGTACAGAGTTAGCGTCTTGCGTTATTAACTAGCCTACTCGCGACTGCCGTCCAACGGGCATCTCCGACTCCGAAAGTTGTGTTTGAACAAATTCACCGATTTGAACGATCGATCGAAAGTGATTGAGGTCCAAATCGTCCAGGGGAATTCGAATGGAGAATTCCTTCTCCAGGTGCGCAATCAAATCGACGAAAGTGAGTGAATCGATCGTCCCGTCGTCGATCAGATCGCGATCGGGAGCTGGAAGTTTTATGTGCAGGTTCCTGACGAAGATGTTGGCGATCCTGTCCTGCATAGATGGCGCGATCATAGTCTTTACACCTCGATGGATTGCACCTCGGAAGAGCATCTCTGTGTTGTAGTGTCTGCGTTGCTCCCAAAGAGTTCTTTCAGCAGTTGGCGGTCGATCTTACCGTTCGTGTTTTTTGGCAGACGATCCAGGGACAGCCATCGCCCCGGAAGCATGTAGTGCGGTAGTGTCCTTCGAAGCGCTTCGCGCAAAGTAATGATCGTCACATGCGCGCCTTCAACCGGGGCGAAGGCGCAGCAGATGAGCGAACCTTCAAATTCGCTTGTGGGAATCGCGACGACTGCGGATTCCTTGAGATCCTCGATGCAATTCAGGGCTGCCTCGATTTCTCCGAGCTCAATGCGATATCCGCGGCTCTTGATTTGACTGTCGGCACGACCTGCAAAATAGATGAGGCCGTCCATCCCGACCTTTGCGAGATCTCCGGTTTTGTAGATTCTGCCGTTGCCGTCGGGGCTATCAAGAAATGAGGCCATGGTCTTCTGTTCATCCTTCCAGTATCCCGGGCTCAAGCCGACTCCACCGATGTAGAGCTGGCCCAGGGTGCCCGGCGAAACCGGCCGAAGGGTGTCGTCGAGGATAACAAGGGATTCGCCGTTGCAGGGACGCCCGATAGGAATGGACTCGTTCGGCTCCGGTATTGATGGAAGCGTGTAGTAACTGCTGGCGATGGCCGCTTCGGTGGGACCGTACAGGTTCGTGAACTGAACACCGGGAAGCCGCTCCATCCAGTATCGTAGTGTTGCCGCAGGCAATACTTCACCGCACCACAGGACTCGTTTCAGTGCCGGGAAATCCTTCTGGCGCACGGCGTCGAATTTCGCCATGTAGCTCAACGCCGACGGCACGGAAAACCACTGCGTCAGATTCGAGGAGCGAATGAATTGTGCCATGCTCGCCGCCGACAAATTGAGCGACGGTGGAACGAGGTGGAGCTCCGCGCCGCGGCTGAGAGTTCCGAAGATGTCGAACAGCGACAGATCGAAGTGCAGCGGCGGGTGCCCGGAGATCCGGTCATCGGATGTGAATTTGAAGTATTCGGTTGCCCATTCGATGAAATGCGCCACGCTCGAGTGGGTGACACAAACTCCTTTCGGCTCACCCGTCGAACCGGAGGTATACAAGAGATACGCAACATCCTCCGGACTGTTTTTAGAGACAACCGGATCGCACGTGTTCGCCCCTTCGGTCGACGCGGCATCGATTTCCATGACCTTTGCCGAAAGAGATCGAAGCTCACGCAGGACTTTCCTTCCGGACGCATCCACCAGGAGCAGCCGCGGTTCAGAATTGTCCAGGATCTTATTCAGGCGTGAAGCCGGACTTTCAACATCGAGAGGCACGCAGATGCAGTCGGCCTTAAGAATACCCAGGATGCCGGCGATCGCTGACGGAGCCTTCGACAACAGAAGCGCCACACGGTCTCCCCGACGGCAACCACGAGATTGCAAGGCTCGGGCAAGAGAGTTACTCCATTGATGAAGATCAGCGTAAGTGAATTGCTCGGTGCCCAGCACGACGGCCCTCGCCATCGGCCGCGACGTCGCCTGGGCTTCGGCATAGGACTGGATTAGTCGGCACATACCATTTGTCGTTGCTGCGCTAGATCAAACACCTTGCCGATGCACCGGAGTTCCTCCTCGTTCGGCGGAATATCGAGAACGAAGGTCTGATATCCGAGAGCGAGATAACGCGCAATCTCTTCAGCGACGTCTTCATAGCTGCCCACCAGATAAGGACAGAACGTCTTGTAGTTTTGAAATGGACCCAGCCAGTAAGGAGTGCGTTTTGTGTCTGCGGAATGCGCGAGGTTCGACAGCTGTTTGTGCCACACGGAATCCGAAGTCTTCATCGCGAGCTCGTGTGCGATTTGACCTTTACGATCGTCGGGAAAGCGTTCGTGAGCGATACGCCACGCTTCCTCTTCCGTTTCTCGAGCGATGATGCCTGTTCGCACGCCGCTGTCGATGCTCGTCTCGGAAGCCACTCCCTGGTCTTCGGAAGGGGACTTCGGATACTTGATTGCCGTCGCGCCAAGCTTTTCCGCGGCGGCCAGGCTGGCTTCCGAGGATCCGGACATCAGAATGTTCGGGACGAGTCCCGCCGGCAAACGCGGTGAAAGCTTGATGTTCCTGATCCGATAAAACTCCCCTTCGAAAGATACCGCCGAATCTTCAGTCAGGAGACGCGACACGATCTCGGTATATTCGACAAGCCGATCGTAGCGGCGGTCGTGCGGTGTGGTGTCGTCGAGATTGACAAGGTCGTTGCTGAAACCGCCGGCCACCATATTGAGGTAAACACGCCGGCGGTAGAGGAACGCAAGAGATGTAACCATCTTCGCGACGGAGTACGGGTGCATATAAACCGGCTGAACCGCGACCAGCGGACTGAGCCGGGAAGTGTGTTGAATGATGGTCTGGGCGACCAGCCAGGGATCGAGGATGCGGTTGTCCGTGTAAACCAGGATTCCTTCGCAGCGATTGGCCTCACTCCACCGAGCAACATCGATGACATGTTTAAGGTATTCGGCGGACGTGTGGTCGCTGGATTGAGGGCATGTCGAAAAGATTCGGATCTTCCGCTGAGAGTCCATCTTCCGCTCCATATTCATCGGATCTTCAACGCAAGAGGCGAGTGCAATCACTATGCCGAACTGCTGGCGTGAAAAGCCCACGCACAAAAAGCCAAAAACACCCGTGTTTATTTCTGTTGAGCGAACAAACAACGGTGAACCGAGTGCTCATCGATAGGACGCCCGATCCCGGAGGTCATGAATGAACATTCTCGGCATCAGCGGCCTGCACAACTCCGAGTCCTTCAAGCGTTCGCGTTATCCACACCTGGACTCCTCGGAGCACCGCATACGACAAGGGTTGGACGCGGCGGCGGCGCTGCTTTGTGACGGTGAAATCGTCGCGGCGGCGGCAGAAGAGCGTTTCACCGCGGAAAAGCAGACGGGAGCGTTTCCGGTTCGGGCGATCAACTATTGTCTGGCCGAGCAAGGGCTGCGAATCGATCAGATTCACGCGATCGTTCATGCGTTCGACTATGCGCCTTACGAGAAGGTGTGGCGCATGGATGCGTCGTCGGGCGAAATGTATGACTCCGTATTTTCCAGAGCAGCGCTTATTCGTGAGGTGAAGCGCCACTTCCCCGTATTTCCGGAATCACGTGTTCATCACGTCGGCCATCACGCGGCTCACGCTGCCAGCGCGTATTTCACTTCGGGTTGGGATGAGTGCCTGACGGTCGTGGTTGACGGAATGGGAGAGGTTCACGCCGCAACGGTTTATCACGCCCGCAAGAATGAGCTGAAGAAGTTGCACGAGATTTCCGCGTTGCATTCGATCGGCATTCTGTATTCGTTGATCACGCTGCATCTCGGCTTCGACTTCAATGGTGATGAATACAAGATCATGGGTCTCGCACCCTACGGTGATCCCACACGGTACCGGGAATTCTTCGAACGAGCGGTGGAGTTTCGTTCCAATGGGTCGCTTTCGATTCCATCCCTGGGACTAAACCGAACAAGGGAAGAACGCGACAACTACACGGCGACCAGGCGTTATCTCGAGGAGCACTTGGGGCCGAGGCGAAATGCCGAAGAGGATGTCACGTCAAACCATCGCGACCTTGCAGCCGCGCTTCAGGAATGGCTTGAAATGGCGATGCTGCACATCTGTGGTCATTTTCAGAAGCAGACAGGAATCAGGCGTCTGGCGTTGGCCGGTGGCGTCGCCCTTAATTGCACAACCAATGGAAAGCTGATGCGCTCGGGTCTCTTTGATGAGATCTATGTCCAGCCTGCTTCCGGCGACGATGGCACCGCGCTGGGCGCAGCCCTGCAATGGGCGGCTTCCCACGATCGGGTCTGCAATCAACGCTTGCCGGTTCCTTTCTTCGGTCCGGCCTGCACGGCCGGCGAACTCAGGGCCGCATTAGACGAACATGATCGTCACATCCATGTGAAGGAATTCTCCAGTTCAGAGAAGGCATGCGCCGAAGCGGCGGATTGGATTGCCCGCGGTCAGGTCATCGCCTGGCACCGGGGACGGATGGAGTTCGGACCCCGTGCCCTCGGTAACCGCAGTATCCTTGCGGATCCCGGGCATCCTGAGATGCGCGACCGGATCAATGCCATGGTCAAGAAGCGCGAGGCGTTCCGTCCGTTCGCGCCGGCTGTTTCGACCGAACAGGCACATCACTGGTTCGATATCGACGCTGGAACCGAACTGCCTTACATGATCATGATCGTGAACGTCCGTGACCAGCATCGCGACGCGCTGCCGGCAATTACCCATGTCAACGGGAGCGCGCGCGTCCAGACAGTCTCGGCGAGAGACAATCGCGATTTCCATGCGCTATTGAAGGCGGTCGGCAAAACGACTGGCCGTGAAATGGTTTTGAACACGAGCTTCAATGTGAAGGGGCAACCGATCGTCAACACTCCCAGCGAGGCCATAAAAACGTTTCTCGGAACCGGAATCCAGGGACTCTTTCTGGAGAACTATCTCGTGACGAAACGAAAGACGGAGTAGGCCGACTACTTCGTCACCAGGAAGCGGCCGATCGCCAGCACATCCAGGCCGCAAGAGTAGAAGCTTCGAATTGCGTCGCGTGGTGTCAGGACGAGCGGCTCGCCGGGAAGATTGAACGACGTGTTGATGAGCAGCGGATGCCCGGTCACGGTTTGCATCTTGCGCAACAACGCCCAGAACAAGTGATTGTCCGAGGAACGCACTGTGTGGACGCGAACATATACGTTCTGGACCGTGAACTTTGAAAGCAAATCCCTCCTGGCGTCTTTGACGACGTAGACGGACGCAATCGTCCGCGCGCTCGGGCCTACCTGATGGAAATATTCGTCCGCCGCCTCCTCCGGAACAGAGATCACGAAAGGGTGGAAGCTCTCTCGATGCTTCAGGAAACGGTTGATGTTCTCGTCAATGTATGGAGTAAACGGGTTGGCCACGATACTTCTAAATCCAAGTGCTCGATGGCCGAATTCACACCGGCCCTGAAACCACCCCACAAGACTGCCGGCCGCCAGAGTGTTGCACGTGTTTTCGATAAGTGAGTCGCTGCCTGGAAGGAAGTTGAAAACCAGCTTGCAATTGTCGAGGTCCGCCTTGATCTGAGAATCGGAGAATTCCGGACCCAGCGCTGGATACAGAAATCGCGATTCCTCTTGAGGAAGCGAATGCAGCCGACGCCCGGATAACGCCGCTCCGATGCTGAGACTCTCGACTCCAGGCGCCGGAGGGACAAAAACGGAGCCGGCCCCGAAATGCTGTTCGAGTTCCCGGACGAGGAGCGGGTTTTCCGCCAGCTGACCGGCGACGCAAAGGTTCGACATGTTGCGCCGGCTTAGGAGATCTTCTGCCATCTCAATCACGAGTTCATTCGTGCGCGCCTGAAGGCTGGCCGCCACGTTGCGCGGGCGTTTGAAGTCCACACAATCCAGTAGATTTTCGGTCAGGTGGTTGCCATTCGCTCGCATGACTTCACGGAATACGTCCAGGAATTCCGGTTCCCCACCAGCCCCCAGCCATGCCACTTTGCTGGAAGTCCGCGGGTTGAATCCAAGCGCTCTCGAGATCTCACCGTAGAGCGTCGCCAGAGTTGAGTGCCCGTTGGTGGCGCTGTCCTCGAGTTCAATATGAGCGCCATCTCCGATGCCAAAGCAGATTGATCTCGATAGAGGTCCACTGCCCAAAATGAGTATTGCGGCACGCTCAAAAGGCGAACTATAGAATGCAGCCGCAGCGTGGGCAGTTCGATGATCCACCTGCTCCAGCGTCGCTCGCGCATTGCAGAGGGAGCGGATGCCGGGGACGATTCCCGCCGCCGAGTCTGATGCTGAGGTGAACGCGATGAGATCTATTTCACACAGATCGACGTTGGCCGCCTTCAACGAAGCAATGATCGCTTCCCTCGGCAAAAGGGCATTTTGTTTCGGTGACCAGAGCTGACGAATCTTGAATTGTTCGATTGCCGAGACGACTCGGTTTTCAAGGACAACGGCAGTGCTGAAGCCATCAGGCTCTGTGGATATGCCCAGGATCCGCGTCGACATGACGATGCATTTGCAATCATGAAGCCAACCTACTTGCCGCGCGGGATCTTCTCGTTGCGCTGAGCCGCGTGCCAGGCGAATGATGCCAGCACGATCGCGGACTGCTTCAGTTCGTCTTCAGTGACCCGGTCGGGAAAATCGACATTCGTGTGGCGCGTTCGCACGTCGTAACCATCGAAATCCTTGATGTTGTTGAAACCCGGCATCCCGGCTTCATTAAACGGAACGTGATCCGTGCTGCCGATACCCTCGATGATGTTGCGAGTCGCACCCAGCTCTTTCAAAGGTTCCAGCCACGCGTCGAAAATCGTTTTGGCCGCGCGATTCCCTTCCATATAGAAACCCAGCGTCTTGCCGCTGCCCGGATCGTCATTGAAGTAGACGGCCAGTTTGTTGCGCGAGGCCTCATCGGTCAGGTGTTGTGCGATGTAGGCGCGCGCCCCCAACAGCCCCTGTTCCTCACCGCTCCAGAGTGCAACGCGAATCGTCCGCCGAGGCTGCGCTTTCAGCGCCGCAAGGATGCGCATCGCTTCCATCGCGGCCGTGACGCCATCGCCGTTGTCGGTAGCACCGTTGCCGGTATGCCACGAGTCGAGGTGAGCGCCGACGAGGACCACCTCGTCGCGCAGCGCCGGATCATTTCCAGGAATCTCCGCAATGACGTTGTATGTGTTGGGATCGTCCTGGTGGTATCGCGCGGTCAATTCAACTCTCACTTCCGGAGCCTGTCCGCTCGACGCCATGCGCGCGAGCATGTTGTACTGCTCGGCCGCAAGGACGATGGAAGGCACGGAATTCGTTTGAGTATTTACAGTGCCCAGAACGCCGACGGTTCCGTCTCGATATGGGCTTGGCTTGAGCGTTACAGCAGCCCCGGCTTTCTGGAGAATCGGCTGAAGTTGATTCGCGGGCGTGGTACTGCGCGCCTGTGGACTTGCCGGATTACCGGTCCGGACAGGTTGATCCGCCAGGCCCGGCTGCGGGCGATCCGTGTCGATGAACTGTGACTGCGGAAGATGCGTGAGCACAATGGCGCCGCGTAACTGTGCAGCCATGGCCTCCACTTCAGCAGCGCTCTTGTCTCCGATGTACACCACGCGCCCGCTCACCGCGCGACCGAGTGAAGGTGTCCAGGCATCCGCGTATGCGATGAGCGGCATGTAGCGCGGCACCGTCATCTCGACGGAGATTTTTTCCAGCGACCACCCTCGCGGAAACGCAAACGGCTCCAGTCGCGCATTGGCGAGGCCGAATTCCGTAAATCGGGCCTGAGCCCAGCGCGCTGCCTGCGTGTACGCGGGTGAGGCGGTCAGGCGAGCTCCGATCCGATCCGTGAGCGTGAGGTAGATTTCCTGCGCGCGCGAACGTTGAAGTCCCTCCTGCTTGATGCGGCCCACCATGGCGAGATCGACGGGCTCCTGGGCTGCAGCGGGCAGAATGCCCAGCGTTGCAATCAGAAAGGTGGCAAGCAGTGGGGCGAGAGCTATTCCCCTCCTTGGAAAAGGAGGGGTGGCTGCGCGATCAGGAAAATTTCGCGAAGCCACCGCAGCATCGCGCAGACGCGCGCGCAGCGCCAGCGCGGCAGCGCGCAGCATTAAGAGTGGTTGGTTACACCACCGATTAATCGGTAGTTGAACGAACCGCCCCGTCCGCTCGACTCGGACTTTATGCGCAAAGTCCGGTGATGCAAGGAGAGGAATATCGATCACGGTGGTTTTCATTTCCCTCCTCGCGGCACAAGCCGCACAAGCTGGTCCCCGGCGAATATGTAGATCGCGCCGTCGGGTCCCTGTTTCACTTCGCGGATCCGTGCCTTGCGGTCTGCGAGCAACTTTTCCTCGCCCACCACTCTGTCGCCGTCGAGGACCAAACGCACGAGGTGCTGACCGGCCATTGCGCCGACGAACAGATTCCCTCTCCATGCCGGGAACATGTTGCCGGTGTAGAACATCATTCCGGACGGCGCGATGGACGGCACCCAGTAGTAACGCGGCTCCTCGACCGTCTCGATCGACGTCCGCCCGGTGCCGACCGTGACGTTCTTGCGTCCATCCGGCTGCCGCGCGTCATATTGTTTGCCGTACGTCACGTTCGGCCATCCATAGTCCCGGCCCGGACGAACAATGTTGATTTCATCACCGCCTTGCGGGCCGTGATCGACGATCCACAAATCGCCGGAAATAGGATTGATGGCCAGTCCTTCCGGATCCTTGAACCCGTGAGCCCAGGTCTCGGCGAGCACGGTCGAGCGGCTGAGCCACGGATTGTCGCGCGGAATCGATCCGTCGCGATTGATCCGCATCACGCGTCCTGTGAAGTTGCGACGCTCGTCAGGATTCTCGAGAAAGGGCTTCTCGAGACCGTCGAGATCCGACTCATACAACCAGAACCGGTCGGCGCCTGAAATAAAGAGGGTGCCATCGCGCCCTACGACCATCCGCCGCTCCCCAACGCCCTGGCCGATCACCTCGACGTTTTCCAGACGCCGCGCGTCACTACTTAAGCGCGCGCGCGCAACGCGTTCCTGTCCGATCTTCATGGCACGCCGCTCCGCGAGCGGCACCGCCCACACTTTGTCGTAGAGATTCTCGAGCGGCCATGGCCCTGCAGGTTCACCCACCGGTGGCGCAAGGTACGTGAAGTAGATCATCCGGTTTTGCGCGAAATTCGGGTCGAGCACAACCTCATGCAATCCTTCCGCACCGACAGACCTCACGCCCGGCATTCCCTCGATGGCCGTTACGGATCCATCAGACTTCACGACTTTCATAGCGCCGCCGTTCTCCGTCACGAGAAAAGTCCCATCCGGAAGAAACGCGAGCGACCACGGCGCGTTGAGGCGTTCCGTCACGACCTGCGCGTCGAATGGCGCGGACGGGGGCGGCGTGGGAGCGTCCGTCTGTCCCTGAAATGCCGGCTTGGGTTCGGGAGACTGTGCCACGAGCGTGCCCAGAGCCGCTGTAATAAGGATGAGTATTGCGATGCGCATTGCAGTTTTCCTCCTGTATGCGCCCGGAGTTTACCACTGTAGGCGCGGTCTATGACCCCGCTCGGTTTCTGCAAAGAAGCATGCGCGGTCATAGACCGCGTCTACAGCGTTATCTCCGATTCGCGTCCTGTAACTGAAAGCGCCAGATGTTGGAACGCATCAGGAAGGCACCGGTAATGATTTCGTTCTTCTGATTCCACGCCATGGAAAACAGATCAGCGTCGTAGCGGAGTGGGACTCTGCTTAGCATGTGGGACCTGGGGTCGAAAATCGCCGCTCCCAGGAACCATGAGCCCGGATTCAAAACCGAGAGGACCATCTGACCGTCGTGCCGGATCGGCGCCGGCCCAACGAGAGCCTCGACGCGCAAGCCGGGGGGCAGTTCCAGAGGCTCCGTCGTACCTCCGGTTGCGGGCATCCTGGCAAGGCGCACCGTTTGTTCAAAAAAGTAGACGACGAGGTCTTGCCGCGAAGGATCATACGAAACGGCATCGCCGGCTCCGAGCTTTGTCGCGTTGCCCCCTGTTCCGGGAATAGACCAGATTGCTCCGCCGCTGCTGTAGAACAACGTCGTTCCATCGTTGGACGCAGCCAAGCTCTTGATTCCATCGCTGGACCGGACGTTCAGCCGTTTCAGCAGACGCCCATCCTTAATCGATGCGATGCCGATGGACTCCCCTGGGGGAGTGCCCAGAACAAAGGCGACCTGCTGCGGGCCCGCGAAGGCAAGAGGCTCCTGTGTTTCATCTTCGGTATCGACGAACGGAACAATCTCTTGATTGGGCTTCACCACAGACAGACGTGAACGGCCGTTGAAGATTGTGGTTATCAGGATTCCTCGATCGGGAAGCTCGAGAGCGCTGGGCATGCCTTTGGGAAGAACAGCGGTCGGAGTGGGCGTTGTGTCTGATTCACCGAAGCGGACGATCTCGACGGGACGCGAGACCTGGTCTACAAAGAGGAATCCATCCGGCGTCATATCTATGCCCCAACTGCTCTCCGTCAGCGTCAGCAACACTCGGCCTGGTCCCTTTCCATCGTAGGGAATCGAGACCACTTGTTGAAGATCTCCAACTGTCGTGCCCGCCAGCACAGATCGGTCGATGGGGTTAATGCCTAATCCAAGCCCGCCGATGCCACTGCTGGTGATTGCAGCCTGGAAATCCGGAGCAATGGGCCGTGCCTGACCGGATTGGAGATCCAGGATGTGGAGGCCATACGAGGCGATTGTTGAAGCCTGGTCCGCGGGCTTACCGTAAAAAACCAGTTCACGGCCATCCGGGAAGGCGCGGACAGCAGCCCCGTACAAGTTTTGCACGACGCCATTGAGAGGCTGCAGGTCCGATGCGTCCGGCTTGAACCGATAGAGTTGCCCGGCGCGCTCGGCGTTCACACGGACAACAACAAGGCTGCCGTCCGGCAGCGGGACAGGACTGCAGGCATCCTCGAGAATCAGACGCGGTTCGCCTCCGAGCGCGGGAACACTGTAGACGCCGCGAGGACCACCTTCCATACGATCGAAGTAGATCCTGGTTCCGTCCGCCGACCAGTTCAAACTGCTAATGCCGCCTTTGTCTTTTTCGCGAGTCAACACCGTCCAGTTGCCCGATCGAGGATTCATAACGGCAACTTGAGCATGGCCGTCGATCACGGCGAAGAAAGCCAGCATCGTTCCATCCGGCGACACACGCGGAAAAACGGCAGTAGAGGGACCGCTCAGAAGAGTCCCGGTCCAGTTCCCCTGTCGAGAATCTTCGCGCGGATACCAAACCGCCCCGGCGATTCCAAACAGAAGCGCAGCAAGAGTCGCAAGAATCAAAGCTGCGAGGCCGAAAGATCGCCGCTGCTTCGACAGCGACGCGGGGCTCACGGGTGAAGGCGCCAGAGCTTCTTCCAATTCCAGACGAACATCGGCGGCATCGTGAAACCGTCGCCGGGGATCCTTCTGCAGGCATCGCTCCACGATGCGGCGCAGGCGGAATGGCGCAACGGCCTCTACAGTCGGCCAATCGGGTTCTTCCTTCAGGATTTTCGCAATGGTGTCCGAGACTGTTTCGCCGCTGTAGCACTGGCGCTGTGTCAGCATTTCAAAGAGCACACAACCGAGAGCCCAGATATCCGTTTGCTTTGTCACAGGACGGCCGCGAGCCTGTTCGGGGCTCATGTAAGAAACCGTTCCCATAATCACACCGCCGGTGCGAACGCTCATCACGGTCGGGGATTGTGACAAAGACTGATCCGAAGAATCGGTCTCGAAGAATTTCGCGAGCCCGAAATCCAGAACCTTCACCGAACCCTCTGGTGTGATCTTGATGTTGGCCGGCTTCAAGTCACGGTGAACAATTCCTTTCTCGTGTGCGGCTGACAGGGCTTCTGCGATTTGCCTCGCAATTTCCACGGCCTCATCCGCGGGGATGGCTGCGCGGGAAATCCGTTCCGCGAGTGTCTCGCCTTCGATGAGTTCGAGAATCAGGAAGTCCGTGTTGCCGTGTTTCTGAAGATCATGGATTGCGGCAACATTGGGATGATTGAGAGACGCAAGCATCTGCGCTTCCCGCTGAAATCGTGCAACACGATCGGCGTCTCGCGCATGATCCTCCGGCAGGACTTTGATCGCGACATCCCGTCCGAGCCTGGTGTCGTGCGCTCGATACACCTCCCCCATTCCGCCGATGCCAAGCAGTTCGCGAATCTGATAGGAGCCGAGATGGGATCCAGAAGAGAAGGCCATGTGACGGCCCGCATTATAAATGGATCTTGGTCCTTGGGAACGTTTCCCGCGTCTGGTAGCATTCCGCCCCTAACCATCATGCCTCTCAAATTGGGAACACGCCTCGGTCCTTACGAAGTTATCCGCGCGATTGGTGTCGGCGGAATGGGCGAGGTTTATCGCGCACGGGATACACGTCTCGAGCGCGATATCGCGCTGAAGGTCCTGCCCGAGGAGTTCTGGGGGGACCGCGAAAGACTGCGAAGGTTCGAAAAGGAGGCGCGAGCGGCCGCTGCGTTGTCCCATCCCAACGTTCTTGTTGTTTATGACGTCGGCGCCGACACGGGTGTGTCTTACGTGGTCACGGAGTTGCTTGACGGCGGTACGCTGCGCGACCGGTTGAGGCAAGGGGCTATTGATGCGGAGAAGGCGGTGGAGCTTGTGGGCCAGGTGCTGTCCGGGCTTTCTGCCACTCATGCGCGCAGCATCATTCATCGTGATCTCAAACCGGAAAACATTTTTATCACCCACGATGGTCAGGTGAAGATTCTCGACTTCGGTTTGGCCAAGGATAACCGGCCTCCTGTTTCCGACCCCACGACGGAGACGGCACTTACCGATACGGGACTCGTACTCGGCACGCTAGGCTATGTGTCACCTGAGCAACTCCGTGGCCTGGATGCTGATGTCCGCGCGGACATCTTTTCCATAGGAGCAATCCTGTACGAGATGCTGAGCGGACGGCGTGCGTTCAAAGGCGATTCGTACGCGGATACGATATGCGCAATTCTTGAGAAAGATCCGCCTCCGTTGACTTCGTTTGGCGTCACAGCGCCGCATGCCTTGCTCCGCATTGTTGCGCGATGTCTGGAGAAGGAGCCGACAAAACGGTTTCACTCCGCCACCGACCTCAAATTTGCTCTCGAGTCTTCTGTCGAGAGCACACGGGCAAGATCCTTTCGATCGTCCGAAAAGTCGATCGCTGTTCTTGCTTTCGCCAATATGAGCAGCACCAGCGATCAGGAGTATTTCAGCGACGGTCTGGCTGAAGAACTAATCAATGCGCTGGCTCAGTTGCCCGGGCTGCATGTTGCGTCCCGCAGCTCTTCGTTCCGTTTCCGCGGAAGCGATCTCGATATCCGGGAGATTGGCAAGAAGCTTGGCGTCGAATCCGTGCTTGAGGGCAGCGTTCGACGCTCCGGGAACAGGCTGCGCGTGACGGTGCAGTTGATCAGTGTCGCAGATGGTTACCATATCTGGTCGGAACGCTATGACCGTGAAATCGCGGATGTGTTCGCGATTCAGGACGAGATTACCCAGTCGATTGTTCAGAAGCTCGAACCGAGACTTCTCGGGAACGCGCAACCCGTCAGCCGTCGTCACACGGACAATCCTGAGGCATTCGAACTGTATCTGAAAGGACGTCATTTCTGGCATCAGCGCACAGAGTCGTCCTTACGGGCGGGTATTACGTGCTTCACGAAGGCCGTCGAACTCGATCCCAATTATGCTCTGGCGCACGCGGGTCTGGCTGATTCATTTTCGATCATGCGACCGTGGGGTTACGTCAACGCCGCCGAAGCGCGCGAGCGCACTGAAGCGGCTGCGAGCAAGGCAATGCAGCTCGACCCCACTCTGGCCGAAGCGCATTTTGCCATGGGCTTGTACCGGTATTGGCTGAGTGACGATTGGCACGAAGCGGAACCCTACCTGGCGAAAGCAGTCGAACTCCAGCCGCGTTCGTCGATGATGCTTGTTTATTACGGAAATTTCCTGAGCCTCCGCGATCGTTTCGATGATGCGGCTCGATGCACCGAAAAGGCGCTCGAGATCGATCCTCTGTCACCCTACGTATCCTGCATTGGTGCTTTGACGATGGTCGCATCGCGGCGTTACGAATACGCCATCGATCTCGCTCAAAGGGCGCTTGGAATACAGCCGGACTTCGCGCTTGGCTTGTATGCGCTCGGATTGGGATCGTGCCTGTTGGGACAATACGACCGCGCGATTGAAGCATTTAGCAAACTCGTATCGATTACCAATCGCGCTTCCGTTGTCGTCGGCATGCTCGGCTCTGCCTATGCACTCGCGGGTCGAACTGGCGACGCACGCATTCTGTTGGATGAACTGATGGACCGAACCGCATTTCAATATGTCGATCCCATCGGTGTCGCATTGATCTACATCGGTCTTGGCGATCTCGAGGGTGTTGAACGGCAGTTGGGGGCCGTTCTTGAGCAGCACGGAGCGTTTGCGAACGTGCAGCACATACTCCGTCCTCTGCTCGGTGAATCAGCCAACCAACCGCGATTCCAGAATCTGTTTCAACAGCTGCGTCTTCCTCAGCAGTTTTAGACCCTTAGCGACCCACGGAACGCCCGGGCGGCATAGTAGGATTCTGCACCGTTGTGAGACATGAAGACATGGTTGTATCGACGATCACAAAAGAGGGCGCCGCCGAGTTTTCGAATATCAGAAGGTGTTTGCACCCAGCTCGACGTTTTCGTATCGAAATCTCCAAGTTTCTGCAGCTCTCCATATTGTTCTTCGGTTAAAAGCTCAATGCACATGTCAGCCGCCATACCCATAGCGCTGTCTTCCGGTTTATGTTCTTTCCTTGATTCCAGCGCTTCGCGGTCGTAACAAATACTTCTGCGGCCCTTTGGACTTTCCGCTGAACAATCATAAAAAATGTATTCGCCCGTTTTTTTGTCCTGACCAACAACATCCGGTTCGCCGCCGGTTCTTTCCATTTCATGGAGTGACCACAGTTTTTCAGTATTCGCTTCCAGCTTTGCCTGTACTTTCGCCCATTCAAGACCTTTATGGCGGCTCATGTTTTTATCAAAACGGGCTTTCAACGCTCTGAGTAGTTCTTCACGCTGTTCCGGTGACAACTTCTTTTTGCTGGTCATGTTTTTCATAAATGGTGATTGATTGTAGCGCGACATCGCTGGATCAGGTGCCCCCTGGAATCAGCGACGAAGGGAACGCGCCGCCTGCGCTTCGGCCTGCCGGGCAAAATCGATCGACTCCGCAAGAATGCGCGCGGCCTCGGCCGGCGCATGAAATCCCATCGAGTTTTCCGCCGCGACAAAATCCAGCCGCCACTGCGCCTTTCGTTGCAATTCCAGCATAGGACCCAGCGCCGCCGGCGGCACGCCGCTATTCTTCGCGGCCGCAACAGCATCCAGCATGTCGGTCAGCGCTTTGGATGTCCTTAGCATCAGCGTGTTCGTCCGGTCCTGAATTGCGGCGACGCGCGACTGAATTTCCTCCTCGGGATAGACATGGCAGACCTGGCATGAACGCGAGATGTTCAGCAGCGGGCTTCGCACCCAATGATCGGAAACCTTCAGTGCTCCCTCGCGCGTGTACGGCATATGACAATCCGCGCACGAGACGCCGGATCGTGCATGGATTCCCTGACTCCACATTTCGAATTCCGGGTGCTGCGCCTTGAGCACTTCTGCACCCGTCTCCGCATGTTGCCAGTCGTAAAACCGATGTCCGTCCTCGAACTTGTAAGTGTCGTAGTAGGACTCGATCTGCTCGACCTTCAGGCCGTTGTTCCATGGATAGAACAGAGTCGCCTTAGGGCCGCAGTAGTACTCCACGTGACATTGACCGCAGACGAACGAACGCATTTCCTGGCGGGTACTGTCGCTGTTGGGGTTGTAGGGCTGCGCGCGGTTTCCCTGGCGCCATCGTTCGATCGAGGGGATGTGGGGAACCGGCTCCTTCCCGCCTGCAAGGGCCTGGATGCCGCGAATAAAGCCCGGACGGGTGACGCGCAGTTCCATTGTGTCCGGGCTATGACAATCGACGCATCCGATGGGATGTACGCCGACGACATGTTCGACTGCCGTCTGCTTCTCTTTCACGACAGGGTTTGAGGAGCCGGTCTTCACCACTTCGGCATGCGCGTCGGCATAGCTCATCCTGCCCAGAGCTTCGAATCCTTTAAACAGATCGCCGCCTCCAACCCGACGATACGTCGGGATCACCGAGCTATGGCAGTGCAGGCACGAGCCGGGCTGCGGTCTTTCCGTTACCCGGCGTGTCATCTCCTGGTCGGAAAGCATGTAGGCGTGCCCGCGGCGGTCTCGATAGTCGATCGAGAAGGCGTATCCGGCAAACATGCGTTTCAGCCAGGGGTCGCGCTCAATCTTTTGCTCGGGCAGCGCTTCGGAGCCGCCGTATTGAGTACGGGTCACGTCGATGGTTCGCTGATATCCGTCGTGTTCACGGGGCCAGTTGATCGCCCAGGCCGCGGAATCGGTGGTTTCTTCCGTCACTTCGACAATGCGGACGTACGGATTCTTCGCTTCCTGTTTCCGCTCGACAATATTGGTGAGAAGGTAGGAAACCAGAAAGCCGATCACCGCGAAGATGATCGCCACGCCGATGATCAAGCCCGTGCGACGCGTCATCATCCTCTCGCTCCATGCCCCGCGCCCCGATGGCAGTGAACACATCGGACGGCGTCCGCCGCTGTCTTACTGCCCTGAATGATGCTATGCACGAAGTCTCCGTGGCAGCGGAGACAGCTTTCCTGGAGAGTGGCGGCGTTATACGGCTTGATCATGATGGGTTCGTGAAAATCCTGCAGGGTAAAACCCTTCGAGTGGTAATAGCCGTTCCGCGCTTTGGCGAGATACTTCGGAATGAACGCGTGCGGCAGGTGACAATCCACACACTTCGCGCTGGCATGATGCGGCCCCTTTTGCCACGACGCATACTGGTCGTTCATGATGTGGCAATTGGCGCATGCCCGGGGATCCGTCGAGAAGTAGCTTAGCCCTTCGCCATAGTCGAAGGTGAACAGGCAAATTCCTGAGACCAGGCCAATCAGACCAGCAAGTACGAAGGAGTAGGACTTGAAAACCGGCATGCGTGGATTATATTCGGCCGATTTGCCAGGGAGCGACGGCCAAATGTGGATTGCGGCGTCAGAACGGAGTTTTCAGCACGTTCAGTCCGAGTGCCCGGATGGTTCGGCGAGAGAGTTCGCTGTCGCACCAAGCCAGAATGCACTGATTCCCACTCTCGAGGACGGCCTTCAACTGCGCTTCGCTCATTTTCGCTGAGTTGTGAAAGTTGATGTTCGTGGCTGAAGGAGCGATGCCGTAGTCCTCCAGGAGAAAGTTGAACTCTTTGCTCAAGCCGCCCGACAGCTTTCCGTGTGTGCCGCTGATGATCTCGATCGGTTTGCCTGTCGAAAGCGGACCGTGCAGCAACTGGTTGGCCAGATCGTCCACGTGACCGCCCGTGATCACATCGGTAGATACCCAGATTCGGCCGCCATTGCCCACTTCAAGACTGAGAAAATCGACCGGTGCGGGCTTTCCACCGATCAAACCGGTTGTCGTGGCCTTCGGCGTGGGACTGGCCGGCAAGTATTCCGAAAGCGACCGTCCCCTGAATGGATTCCAGTTGATTCCCCCGCGCTCGGCCAGGGCCAGGCCTTCATCCGCTGCCCTCACAAGCGCGGCCGCATCGCTGTCCAGCGCTTTCGCTGCTTTCAGGGCTCTTGCAGCCTTCACGCCCTGCGCGGCTTTCGCCGCATGGGCCTCGGGAGCCACGAAGATTAAGGCAATGTCCCCGAAGGTTTCACCGAGCGCTTCGAAATCTCCTGAAAGAATCGCATCCACTCTATTCGCGACCGCGTTGCCCAGAGCCTTCAGGGTTCTGATGGGGTGACGAACCATTTGGTAGAGACCTTCAAGCGTCTGAATTGGGTGTCGAACGACATGGTAGATCCCCTTAGCGAAGTTCCACCCAGCCTTAAGGAGCCCTTTGAAGAAACGGCCGGCGCCTGAAAAGAAGCCGCCGATCTTCGAGAGAAAACCGCGGGACTTCTTTGGGGCCGGTTTGGGTTTCGGAATATTTTGGATCTCCTCAGTCTTGACGGTTGTGGTTTCGACGACGCGAATGGGAGCATTTTCATGCCGGAACTGAGGCTCTATCGGCAAGAACGTGGTCTTTATGCCGGTAAAGGAAGATGGATTCCACGGATCATCGTAGGCTGTGTGCTTGATGGTCTCGATAACAAACGCGACCTTCTGTTGTTTGCCTTCACCGACGTCGATCCATCCTTCGCCGTATTCATGGACCTGCTCTTCATTAAATCCCTGATCCTGATTGAAGATCAGGACCCGGTCGGTCCGGTTGATCTCAGCGTCAATGACCTCCGCCTCTTCGCCAGTCGCCGTTTCACCCACCACATCCGTCGGGCGTTTGGGCTCCATGACCGGAATGGTTTCCAGTGGTTGACGCTGGATCCCGATGTCGCCCTGCTCGGATTGCTGGACGACATGGGCTAGCTCGTGCGCGAGCAGTTTTTGTCCTGCGGCGGTTTCCAGACGATGTTCTCCGGTTCCAATGACGATGTGAGAACCGCTTGTATAAGCTGAAGCTTCGATGGAGCGGGCCGAGTCGGCGGCTCGCTCATCAGAATGGATACGAACATTGGAGAAATCGCGCTCGAATCGCGGCTCAAAGAAGGCCGTGGTCTCTGCATCAAGCGGCCGGCCTGATGATCCGAGAACCTCCGCCACAAGCCCGGGAGCCTCGGCGCCTGGCTTCACGTCCCTCGACGGTTGGTCCGCGCTCGAGGCGGCGGGCGCTGCCATGCGCATGACGCGATCGGCAGCGCGGTCGGCTTCATGCTCAAGCGGATCTCCGCTCTGGCTCACGCGCGCCTTGCGCTGAAGCTGTCCGGAATTCAGCAACCTCAACATTGCTCGGTTGCCGATACCCTCAAAAGTCGATCCGGCGCCCGCAAGGGTGCGAGATGCCCGTTGCTCGCCGGGCGCATCGCGCGTGGCTCGCCTGGACCCGTGTTGTGGCAATCGTTCGTCTGCGTGTCGCATTGAGCTATTACGCATGCGCGCGCCAGCGCCGAAGGAGAAGGCGAACCTTCATGTACCTGGCACGAACTGCCGCTGTTATGATGCCCTCTACTGTAACGCATTTCAGGAGGGCGACCTATGCGGACCAAAATCGTTCTCGTGTGCATCGCGCTTGGTGTGGCGTGTATTGCCGCGATGGCCGGCCAGTCTCAAGACGACTCCCACGACAGGCTCTATTCAGCGATTCGCAGCAATGATCTCCCACAGATCAAGGCGCTGCTGGATACAGGTGTCAGCCCGAACGCGGAAGCACAGGATGGAGTCACGCCGTTGATGGTCGCCGCCGAAATCGGTTCGGTCGAAGCCATGAAGATGCTGATCGACCGGCGCGCCGGCGTGAATGCGCAAAACGGATATGGTTCCACGGCCCTGATGTGGTCGGTCACGGATCCAAAGAAGGTTCGCCTGCTGCTCGACAACGGCGCCGACGTCAACGTCGCCTCGCGAAGCGGACGCACAGCTTTGATCATCGCGTCCTTCGCGAACCCGTCGGCGGAAGTCGTGCGCATGCTGCTCGCGAAGGGCGCAAACGTCGCCGTGATGGATCAAAGGAAAACGACTCCGCTGAACGCCGCGACATTCGGCAACGACACCGCGACAATCCGGCTTCTGCTCGACGCGTCCGCGGACGTCAACACCGCCGATACGTTCATAGGTCTGACTCCGCTGATCAACGCTTCCGGCAATCGAAATCTCGAAGCGGTCAAATTGCTCCTCGCGAAAGGCGCGAATGTGAACGCCGTTTCGAAGACGGAAGGCTTGCCCAGAATTCAGACCGGCATCGTGGAGTTCGGCGGCTGGACGCCTTTGTTGATGTCCGTTCCTTTCGGCCCGCCTGAAATCGTCAAAACACTGATGGACGCCGGCGCGAAGGTAAACGTTCAGGACTACCGGGGCTTCTCTCCTCTGATGCTCGCCGCAGCGGCCGACCACGCCAATCCGGAAATCGTACGAATACTCCTGGCCCGCGATGCGGACACAAAGCCGAAGACACGCGGCGGCGAAACCGCGTCGGATTGGGCAGCGAAATACAACGACGCCGCAATCATGCGTGCGCTCGGTTCTGCTCCCTCTCCCTCCGGGAGAGGGATGTCGGGCGGCGAAGCGAGACAGGGTGAGGGCGATCTTCGCACTGCAGTCCAGCGTAGCGTTTCACTGTTGGAACGAGCTACTTCCCAATTCGCAACCAAGGCCGGTTGTTTCGCCTGCCACGAACAACCTGCCGCCGCTTTCGCGGTCGGCGCGGCGCGAGGAAAAGGAATCACGATCAACGAGCAGGCAGCCGGCGAGCGATGGTCTCAGATCACATCAGGGTTGAATGGGGCTCAACTCGAGGGAGCGGCTCCGCTAGGCGCCGCCGACAACAACCTGTATGTCGCCGAAGCTCTTATCCGCAGCGGTTACAAGCCGGACCGCAGGTCCGACGTTCTTGCCGCGAATCTCGCCGCCTATCAGAGCGGTGACGGTGGATGGCATCTGCCGGGTTACGTGCGATCTCCACTTCAGGACAACGATTTCTCACGGACCGCGATGGCCATCCGGGCGCTGAAAACTTACGGAACGCCGGGACGCGCCGCTGAAACGAAAGAGCGCATCGAGCGCGCAAGACAATGGCTGCTGCGCGCAACCCCGGTTACTACCGAAGATTTCGACATGCGGCTTTACGGTGTCGCAGCCGCCGGCGCATCTGTTTCAGATCTGCGCAAACTCGCCGAGCCAATTCTCGCAAGACAACGCTCCGACGGCGGATTTGCCCAGCGCGATGGCCTCGCCAGCGACGCGTACGCTACCGGCATGACGCTCTGGACGCTCGCCAGCGCCGGAGTCGTCCAGCCCAACCACGACGCGTTTCAGAAAGGCGTCAAGTTCCTGCTGGCGACGCAGCACGCCGACGGCTCATGGCACGTGTCCAGCCGGGCAACGAAGTTCCAGATTTATTTCGAAAGCGGTTTTCCGCACGGCCACGATCAGTGGATTTCAACGATGGCCACAGGATGGGCTGCGTCCGCGCTCTCGCTGGCGATCGGAGGAAAGTAATTCCGAGAAATGGTGAGGATGGGTTTGCGCAAAAAGTATCGGTCAGCATATTCCCCGCCTTGGAGAAGGCGGGTGGCTGCGCGATCAAGAGAATTTCGCGAAGCGACCTTAGCCTCGCGCAGACGGGGCGGTTCGTTCAAGACACCGATTAATAGGTAGTTGAACGAACCGTGCTTGATGCTGCGCGCTATCGCGCTTGCGCTGCGCGCCCGTCCGCTCCATCATTTGTTCACGCCAGAATTTCAAATTGACCCACCGAAATCTTGTGTCGCTTGAGCGGTCATGGCAAACTCGCACCAACCCAATGAACCTACATCACTCTTTACGCTGTGCCTTGCCGGTCCTCTGCATTGCAGCCTTCCTGACATCGTATTCGATGCGTCAGGTATCGACGGTAAGCGCTGAACCGCAACCGCCGGCCTCCGTCATCACCGTGGATACGAAGATGGAGGCGCCGTCGTGGGCGGTGTTGGAGAGGCGTGTGCTCGATGAGGCCGCGCCGGCCATGGCGGAGTTCTACAGTAAGTACTACGACGACCGCGGCTATGTGCAGTGTGTCCTGCGCTGGGGCGCGAACGACGGGCCGGACGACGCCTTCGAGAATTTTGCCGGATGGCCCGAGTTCCACGCTTTGGGCGGCAGCGACAACACCCTTCGCCTGTACCTGAAGGGCCTGGATGGGATGATCCGCCAATATACGGAGGCGAAAACGACCCAGGTCCCGGCCGGGCGCGGCGGAATGTATTACAAGGAGTTCAGCTCTCAATCCGACTGGATGCATCACGGCGAAGGCCTGAGAGTCTTCAACCTCATGGCACTCTCTGTTCCGGGAGACGCGAAATACATCTCTCGCGCACGGCGCTTCGCGGGCCTTTACATGGGCGAGGATCCCGCCGCTCCGAATTACGATTCACGGCTCAAACTCATTCGCAGCCTGATCAACGGCAGCCGCGGGCCGCTGCTGCGCAAGGCTACGTCTATCGACTGGGTCGGCGATCCCTTCGAGCTGCAGGACTTCGACATTGGCCATGGCGAGCGCAGCTTCGACGAATTCCTGGCGCATTATCAGGAGTACACCGATGTTGTCGGCGATTCTTTTTTGAATCTCGTCGCCACGACGCTGCCGCTAGACGCGTACCTCGCCACCGGCGACGCGAAATACAAGAAGTGGATCGTCGATTATATGGACGCCTGGCTGGACCGGATGCAGCGCAATAACGGAATCATCCCGAGCTTTGTCGATCTTGACGGCAGGATTGGCGGGCCGGAGGGCAAGTGGTGGAACAACGCTTACGGCTGGGGATTCAGTCCAGTGAATCCCGTCACCGGCCTGCGTGAAAACCGAAACCGAATTCCGCGTGCTCTCGTCGGTTTCAACAACGCCTTGTTCGCCACAGGCGATCAAAAATACGTCGACGCGTGGCGAACGATGATCAACTCCGTCAACTCCCGTGCAACCACTGTCGATGGACGGCTGCAGTATCCGACCATGTATGGTTCCGGCGGCTGGTACGGCTGGCAGGCCCAACCCTGGGAAGTTGGCGCGCTGGAGGTCTGGTATTGGTCCATGAAATCCGACGATCTGAAACGCGTCACCAGGGACCCGTGGATTGCTTACCTGCAAGGACAGAACCCAACCTATCCCGAAACGGCTTTGCAGAGGAATCTTCAGACGATCCGGACTCGTCTCGCTCAGGTGCGCGCTGATTCGTCGAAAGCATCGCAACGTCTGGCCGACAATATGATGGACTACAACCCCGCTGCTGTAGACGCGCTCATCCGGTTGACGCTTGGCGGACTGCCTCCCGGCAGAGAAGGCGGTTTGCTCAACGCCCGACTGCGCTACTTTGACCCGGCTCGCAAACGCGCCGGGTTGCCGGAAGATGTGGCCGCATTGATCTCGGAGATGACGGACACCCACACTGCCGTCACGCTCGTCAATCTGAGTAACACGGCGACGCGCACGACCGTTATCCAGGGCGGAGCGTACGGCGAGCACCGCATCGAATCCGCCGAAGTGAATGGCGTGAATGGCGCGATCACTGCCGTCAACAGCCCAAGCTTCACAGTCAGACTCTCACCGAATGCCGGCGCCAAACTCATGCTCAAAATGAAACGCTATTCGGAGAAAGCCACCGTCGTTTTTCCGGAAGCGGTGCGGTAAAGCAAACCTCGGGCGGTCTATGACCGCCCGAGGTTTTGAGCTACTGAAGCGACCGGATCAGGACGCTCATGTTGCGAATGAAGCCTTCCGTGGAGATGCCGGTGATTTTGTCATCCGGGTATGGCGACGTGTCCGTGTCGTCGCCAACGTAGGTTTGCGAAAAATCTCCTGGAGTGGCTTTCGTCGAACCATCCCCGCGGTACGCATGGCTATTCGTTCCAAGCGGCACGATCCAGTATCCCTGCGGATTGAGACCGCCGATCACCGACTGCACCGAAACGTTGGACGCAGGTTGAACCGCGAAAAACCGCGGCAGCGGATTCGCGCCGCCGCCGCGAGCCAGAGGCGACCCCTTGACCGCTTGTTCGGACGTGAGCGCTTTGGCTGCTGTGTACTGTTTGCGAAGGCCATCGACATCGATTCGGCGAAACGCGCTGTAATGCGCAAGCGTGTTTTTGGGGCTGTAATCGAAAAAATACCGCCCGTTCACGACGTTCGAACCTTCTCTGTGAACGTAGAGCGGCTTGTTCGTACCGATTTCTACAAAGGTCGGGTGCGTGCGGTTTGACGGAGTTGCAACGCCCGGCGGAAGTTTCAGCGAATCGAGCCAGTCCAATGCCTCCGGAATCCGCGCCAGGAACTTCGTGTCCCCGGTCAACCTGTGAAACTTGAGCAACTGTTCGAGGTTGAATGCGGTCGTGTGGGTCACGATCGCATTCGGTTCGTACGTACGGGCTCCCGAGGGTTTCAGATCCAGCGTGTACTGCAATGCCCATCCGGGTTGAGGAGCGCCCTGCTGCGCGACGATGAACGCGTTCATCCCGCGCGTAATCGTATCGAGCACCCGCGGGTCGCCCAGCGCCTGATAGCACATGATCATGAAATCGATGTTCTCGGCAGCGACGTCGTCGTTGAACGTGATGAACGAGGTGTAATCCGGGAGACCATGATGCGAGAATTCGGATTTCAGCGGGTAGCGTTGAGGCCACCCGCCGATCGGGTACTGGCTCTCCATGACGAACTGGATGGCTTTATCGAGAGCAGGCTTGTACTTTGGATCGCGTTTCTCGACATAGAGCCGCAGAAGAAATTTGCCCGACTCCGCCGTTCCAGCATCGTCGAAAGTCGCATTCCCCCAGTAGTGCTGAAACTCTTCGAGCCTCCACCCGTTCTTGCCGACCGTCTCGTACCATTCGCGCAGCGAACGGTCTCCGCCGAAATCAACCATGTAGTTCCATCCGCCCGAAGGGTGTTGGCCCCAGATCAGCGCGCCGGCGACTCGCTCGGCCGCCTGATAGTAGTAGTCGTCGCCCGTTGCGTGATAGGCGTCCAGAAACAGGTGGCCCATCGTGGCGGTGCCGGGAGGCTGGATCCAGATCATCGAGTCACGCGCCTCCATTTCGCCCCACCGGCGTGACAGATCCGGAAGCCAGGTCCACACGTAGCCGCCATTCGTACTGAGTTTCTCCATTGCGGCAGTGGCGCGTTTCATCGCGGCAAGCACTTGCTGCCTGTCCGGCGACACATTCGACTGGGCGAGAATGAGCGTTGCAGATAGAACGACAGCAAGCGCAAATGCGAAGTTACGTGCCTGGTTGGACATAAGGAATCTGTGAGAAAAGCTCGCGTTCAAGGCCGCGCGGATCGTTGACCGGTTTCGATTTCCGATCGAACACCATCGTCGGCCGGCGAGCCAGATTGAATACCGGCCAGTTCGGGAGATTCTTCGTGTTGGGATTTCCCGTGCGTGCGAAGGCAATCCAGGACTCACTCATCTGAGCGGCCAGACGCCTTGCGTCTTCGCCTGCGCCGGCTTTTTCCGGAACGAGGACGGCGTTATCGAAGACAAACGGAACATCGAGGCCGTGATAAGCGCCCCATTTGCCTCCGTCGGCGGGCGAGCGCCAATTGAATTGAAAGACCCATGTTGGAGCCGCCCCTCGAGGCTGAAAGGCTCGCCGTTCCGCTTCGATCACCTGCCCTCGCCAGGAGCGCGACGCTGTCGTCGCTGCGAAGAATACGTCCGAGGCCGTGTAGTGCGGGTACATCCGCCGATATACGGCAATCACCTTCACGCGATCAAGATTTCCCATAAACGGCGAGTTCGCTTCGAGCTTCGCCTGCAAGGTGTCCCAGGTCAGTTCGAACAACGAGGGGTCGCCGCGCCCGATCAGTGTGCGCGTCTCATCCAGCGTGTTGCCGAGAATCATCGGTATGGACGCGGAAAGAGGAGGCGCATCAGGATCGAAAGGATCGCGAGGCAGTGAGCGCCCGTCCTTGACGGGGCCAAGATAGGCCGGCGCACGGCTTGCTTTGACCAACTGCTCCATCGACATCGTCTTTAATAGAGAAACCCGATCGCGAGACAGTTGCAGCGCAGATACGAAATCCAGAGCATTCTTCGTCGCCGTAACGATTCGGCTGGCGGTGATCTGCTGGCCGCTTTGGGTGATCACTCGATGGAACAAGCCGTGGGCTTCGGGCATTGCCATCAGCGTTGCACACTTCGCTCCGCCTCCGGACTGTCCGAAGATCGTCACGTTACCCGGATTGCCGCCGAACTCGGCGATGTTGTCGCGCACCCACTTGAGAGCGAGCACCAGATCGAGCATTCCCACATTGCCGGAATCGGCGAATTCAGGCCCGCCGATTTCTGCGAGGTAGAGATACCCGAATGAGTTGATCCGGTGATTGACCGTGACAACGACCACATCGCCACGGCGGCTCAATCGGGCGCCATCCGCTTCGAGTTCGTTGCTTGTCCCGCTTGTAAACGCGCCGGGATGAAACCACACCATCACCGGACGCCTGGCGCGATCGCGAAGTCCGGGCGTCCACAGATTCAAGTGCAGGCAGTCCTCGCTGATCGGCCGGCCCGCAGGCGAAGGCTGCGGCGCAATCGGTCCGAACTCCTGCGTCTCGCGGATTCCGGCCCAGGGATTCGGCGGCATCGGTGGAAGAAAGCGGCGAGTTGATGTATCCGCTCCGTAGGGAATGCCTTTGAATGCGAGGATGCCCGAGTTGACGAAGCCCCGGACCTTCCCTGACGTTGTCTCCGCAAGCGGCTCGCCGGCCGCGGCTGTGAAAGCCGTGCCGGCGAGAGCGCCAAGGAAGGTCCGACGATTCATAGCGTTTTCACTAAAACACAAACCGAAGCCCGACTTGAATCTCTCTGCCCTGACCATCGTTTCGTTTTCGGGTCACCTTGCCGAAGTTGGCGCTGGAGATGCTCAGGTCCGGAACGTCCCACGTCGTATGGTTGAAGGCATTGTAGGTCTCGATTCGCGCTTCGATCAGCTTATTTTCCGTAACGTTGAACTTCTTCGACAGCGTCATGTCGGCAAGGAACACCTGGGGCCCCGTGAGTCCGTCGTAGAACCACGGGTTCGTGCGCGGCTTGAACGAGTCCTGCAGGCTTTTGAACTTGCTTGTATCAAACCATCGATCACGAGTCGGGTTTTCCAGGGTCGGATCGCCTTCGACGACATAGCTGGTGCTGAACAGCAATTGCCGCCCGGAGTAGAAACGCGTCACGGCCGAATATTGCCATCCGCCTAACACGAGATCGAACACTCGCGGCGCATTACCCAGGAATCGGTGACCACGACCGACCGGGAGCTCCCAGGTCATCGCTGTAGTAAAGCGATGCCGCGGATTGGCTCCAAGCGCGACGCTTTCAGCAGTAGGACGCCACTCCCAGCCTTCATCCGGATTTTGCACAGTCTTGTACTGGGCAAGATCGTCGAACCACTCCTGCCTCTTGTCGTTGCTGTAAGCGTAGTCCCCAAGGAAGCTGAGACCTTTGCCGAAGCGTTGCTGAACACGAAATTCCAGAACGTGCGACTTCATTTTCCGCCCGTTGGTGTTTCGCTGGATTAACGAGGAATACTGCGGATATGGAACCAGCAGACTTCCTAACGTCACCGTTGCCGGGTTTCGCAATGCTCCAGGAAACTTGTCCGGCGTCAGGTAATTCCTGAACGGGTTCGTCACCTGTGTGTTCAGGAGTGTGGTGTTTTCGTAGCGGAAAGCGGGGTCCATCATGTTGAGGTTCTTGTCGTACGACACGCGCGTTCCGTTGTTGAAGAAATAACTCACTTCGACGCTGATTCCCCGCGCAATTTCCTTTTGATACGAAACGTTGAAACGATCGTTGATTTGCGGCCTCAGCTCATACTCGTCGAGATTCGCCGCGCCTCCGAGATTGGTGTAACGTCCGTAATTCTGACCATATGGTTCGATGACAGGATTCAAACCGGCCGGGAAAGGATTCGAAAGCGATTGACGCGGCACTCCGTTGGCCGGTCCCAGCGTGTTCGTCGTTTGCGCATAGCCGGCGTATTGCTCGACAAAATCACCGAGCGTGTCCCTGACGTTGGTCGTTGGATTCAGGAAACGAGCGTATCCGGCACGAATCACCGAACCCTCATCCAGCCTCAGGCTCAAGCCGGCGCGAGGCAGAAAATTCCATGGCGTGCTGTTCCACGCATGCGGATTGTCTTTAGTCGCGAAGATCCAGGCGCCGTTGTACTTGTGGGAATACCCCTTGCTTGTGAGGAGTTGCTGCGCCTGCGCCGGCATGTTCGGCGGCGTCGCTTGAAATTCGGGAATCGGTTGCGTGAGATCGATCCGCTGGGACAGGCGATTGTCCCGGTCCGTGGGACCGGCTTCAAACTCCCAACGCAAGCCGAGGTTGACCGTGATCCTCCGGTTGATATCGACGTCGTCCTGGATGTACGCAGCGTAGCCCCTCAAATTGGGATTTTGAAGCGGAACCAACCGGGCGCTGGTCTGGTTATCGAGCCCTCCCAGCATGAAACTCGCCCACTGATTTCCGGAGTTGACGACATCCGGAGTGTCCGTACTGTTGGCCGTCATCACGGAGTTGAACACCAGATTGATCGGCTCGAAGCGGGCCGCTTCGCCGTAGTAGGCGCGGGTTTCACCGCCCCACTTCATGTTGTGCCGTGATCGATAGTGGCTCATTCGAGCAGATATCGTCCATGCATCAGGATGCTGGAACCACTCCCGGCCCTGCCGGCCCAGCCGATTCGTCGTCGCTGTGCCTGTGCCGCTGGTGACGTCGAGTGCGGGGTAGTACACATAGCCGCTGTTGTACAACGACGAATAAAACTTGTTGCCCGGCCAATACTTTTCAAGGCCTTCCTGGCCGAGCAGCAACCCCGGGTTATAGAACTCGTCGGTCATGTTGTAGAAGCTGCCGCGGATGTTGAGCGAGCTTTTGTCCGAAATCAACCAGACCGCATCGCCGGCAACGCTAAGCCCGTACCGGTTGCTTCCTGAAAGCGGGAAGAAACCGCCTTCGGTCGGGTTTTGTTGATACAGATTGGCCTTGAATTGGCCGTATCGCGCAAACACTTTCCACCTGTCGTTCAGATTGACGTCCACGCGTTGCGACAGGTTCCAGTAATCAACCTTTTCGTAAACGCTGCCCTGCCAGTTGTCCACGTTTCCCGAAAGGTTTGGCTGGGGCAATCCCTCGAGCATACGCACAGCCGTCTGATCCAGCTGTTGAGGAGGAATGACGTTACCGGCAAAAGCGCTTCGGACAACTCTGCCACCCGCATCGAGCGTGGAGGTGAACGGGTTGTAGATTGTGCGTACGCGGCCGTTAAGAACCGACTGGCTGAAATCGCCACGGCGTTCGAGGTCGGTTGGCAGCGTCCTGACGATGGATAGCGGCCGTTTGTCGTCCCACAGCTCAAAGGAACTGAAGGAGAAGGCCTTGTTTTTCACGATCGGCAGACCGGCCGTTCCACCGTACATTCGGAGATCGGTGCCCTGGAGCGCTCTGGTGTTTTGTCCGGGGACTCGCCGGATAGTCGGGTCGCTGACGGCGTTGAGCCTGGGAGTGCGACCATACATGTATGCCGAGCCGTGAAGGTTGTTGGTGCCCGACTTCATATTGAGGCTGATGATTCCACCGAGACTGTGCCCGTTCTCCGCATCGACGCTGTTCTTTGAAATCGTGATTTCCTCTACAGCGTCGACGGCAGGGGTGTATGCCGTCTTATAGCTGGCTCCCAACGGCACTCCATCCAGCAACACATCATTTGCCCGGCGCGTTCCGCCCCCGGCATCGTAGTCATTGGCGTAAGCGTGATGGTACGGCCGGTTTTCATTAGTTGCCGGTGACGTCGTGATCGTCGGGTCCAGGTTTGCGAGGTTGTATGGATTGCGTCCGCTGATGGGCATCTGGTCCAATAATTCGCGCTCAAGTCTGAGCGCGGCGGTCGTGGACTTGAATTCCACAACGGATGGGGCGTCAACGACGCTGATCGTCTGCTCCACACCGCCAATCTTCATCACGAAGTCCACAACGATGCCTGCGCGCTGTTGTACGCGAACGTTCTGCTGTTGAGACTTGCTGAAGCCCGGCAGTTCCGCCGTCATCGTGTAGACGCCGGGATCCACGAAGTCGAAAACGTAACGGCCGAGCTCATCGGATACGTATGTGTTTGCAACACCGGTGGCGTCGTTCCGCAAAGTTACGCTTACACCTGGAATGATCGCGCGAGATTCGTCAGTAACCACGCCTTGTACCCGGCCGCGATAGTCCTGCGCCAGGACGGGCAGCGCAACAAACAGCGCTGTGAGCACCAAAAAAGCCAACCTCTTCATACCCCCTCCTCTATTTCCACTCGTTTCCCTACCTTTGAACACGGCCGCTCGCATCGCCTGCAAGGAGCCGCTCCACTTCAGATACCGAAACACGGTTGAAATCGCCTGGAATCGTCTGTTTCAGCGCGCTGGCTGCAACGGCAAACCGCAAGGACTCTTCGCTTCCTTTGCCCGTGAGCAAACCGAAGATCAATGCGGCCGCAAAACTATCGCCTCCGCCTATGCGGTCGACGAGACTTACGCGATAGCGCTGGCTCTGATAGAACTTCTGCTCGGTCGCATCCAGTAATACGGCGCTCCAATCATTCACGCTTGCCGAAAGACTCTCGCGCAGCGTCACAGCCACATACTTCACGCCGAACTCGGCTGCTACAAGTTCGGCTGCCTTCCGATAAGATTCGGGATTCAACGAACCGCCCGCCACATTTGTTCCGGGCATGTCGATCCCGAGCACCGATTGCAGATCTTCTTCGTTAGCGATAACGACATCTGCAAGCGGCGCCAGCCGGCGCATCGTCTGCTGCGCCTCACGCTCGCTCCACAGTTTTTTCCGATAATTGAGATCCACGCTGATGCGCGCGCCCGCCTGTCTGGCGTGCTGGACTGCTTCGAGCGTGCATGATGCAGCCCCACGGCTCAACGCAGGAGTGATCCCAGACCAATGAAACCAGGCTGCATCTTCAAACATGGTCTGCCACGGCAGGTTGCCTGGCTCCAGTTCACTGATCGCCGAATGGGCGCGGTCGTATACGACAGTGGAAGGCCTCTGGCTCGCTCCTGTTTCCGCAAAGTAGATGCCGAGCCGGGAACCGCCGCGCAGAACGTACTCCGTGCGGACGCCTTCAGCACGGAGCGCCTTGACTGCCGCATCCCCGACTGGACTGGCGGGGAGGCGCGTTACGTAATAGCTGTCGCAGCCGAAATGCGCGAGACTCACCGCAACGTTGGCTTCTCCGCCGCCGAACGACGCGTGCAACTGCGGCGATTGAAAGAGACGCTCAAAGCCGGGAGGGCTGAGCCGGAGCATGATTTCACCGAAGCATACCGTCTTCGCCATGCTTCACCCGCCCTGCCGCGCCGTCCCGCGAGCTAGCTGGACGGCTTGAATGAAATGACGCGCATTTTCAATGATGAGATCGAAGCGACGCTCGGCGACGGCTTTCGCATCTACCAGAGCCGTCCCGGCGCCGATGGCGACCGCACCCGCGCGAATCCAGTCTCCGGCGTTCTCGCGGGTGACGCCTCCGGTCGGCATTAGCCGCACCTGAGGCAGCGGCCCGCGAATGTCTCTGAAAAATGTCGGCCCGAGCGCCGTCGCGGGAAAGACTTTTACGAGGTCCGCGCCGGCTTCCCACGCAGTCAAAATCTCGGTGGGCGAGAAACAGCCGGGCATCACCGGAACACCGGAACGGTGACCGGCTTCAATCAGCTCAGACTTGAACACCGGACTAACGACGAAGCGCGCGCCCGCAGCAATCACTTGTCTGGCCGTCTCGACATCGAGGACTGTGCCGGCGCCGACCAGAAACTCCTTCGGCAAAGAGCCGGCGAGTTCTTCGATCAGCTCGACTGCGCGAGGAACCGTCATCGTGACTTCGAGCGCGCGAATGCCGCCATCTGCAAGCGCCTCTGCCACCGCACGAAGTTGCGTTGCGTCGCTAAGTCGAATCACGGCGACGACGCCCGAACTCTCAATGGCGCTGACGATGGCGGCGCGTTCCGGGTTGGCGCTCCTTCGACTCATGAAACAAGTCCGCGAATGCCGTTGATGACCAGGACCAGCGCAAATAGCGCTGTGATGGCGAGCACGACGTTCCGTCCGGCGTTCGCTCTGAACTCTCCAAGCCGCCTTTGATTGATGAAATACATGATCACGAGCACAGCTACGGGAGCAAGAATCAGATTTCCAATCATTGCCAGGATTGCTTTCAATAGAGCTGGGAGTTGCCAGAAAGGGGCAACCAAAGCCGGAACGGCGATCCAGATTGCAAAGACGGTTTTGAACAACCGGTTGTCTTTCGTGAATCGCCAGTTTCTGCCCGCCATATCGAGACAGAAATAGGTCATGGTTAACGAGACAGAGATCAGCGTCGTGAACGCTGCGGCAATCAGACCTATCGAGAAGAAGCGCGGAGCAAGAAAGCCGAGAGCTCCGGGGAATGCCGGACCCAGCACCTGACCGGCGACCGGGATGCTTTCAATTTGCGAATAGTGAGTGACGCCAAGATATGACGGACCCTGTCCGTTATAGACAGCGTGCAGCGCAGATGCACCCGCGACAATCACGACCACAGAGAACAAGCCCCACACGACGCCGAGATTCTGGACGGTTCTCCAGAACGCAGCTTTCACGTCGGCTGCTGTGTAGCCGGAGTTGGTCGCCAGGTAGCCATAGGCCAGAAAGACGGAGGGCGGAAGCGCCTGGCCTGCGATTGCGAGGATCTGAGTAAATCCGTCGCGCACTCGATCGCTGCCCACGACCGGCACCGGCGCCGGCACCTGAGGCACAAGACCGCGCGCCACGGAAATCCACGTTTGCCAATCGAGCAGCGCTTTGATCGCGACCGCGATGAAACAGACCAGGATCACGACGAGCAGCGCCGTCATGATCTTTTCCATCGGCTTGTAGCCGCCAAGTACGGCTGCAGCCACGGTGACGGCGGTCAGCGCCACCGTCACAACCGCGAGCCCCATACCTCGGTCCGCACCGGCCGGCGGCAGCATGCCCATAAGGCCGTACGAGCCTTCAACCATTGCCGACATCTGGCTCATGTTCACAACAATGTTCACGAGGACCGTCGGAATGAAGATTCCCCAGGCGAGCCACGCGGCAATATCGCTTCGAATCATTTCGAACATCCCGCGGCCGCCCGACAGGACACCCACACGCGATGCGGAGTCCAGCGTGATAACAACCATCGGAACCACGTAGAGCGCCACCCAAAGCAGATCGAATCCGAACCACGCGCCGGCCAGAAGGCGCGTCGCAACCGCGCCGGCGCCGATCATTCCGGCAGCCGTCAATGCTGCCGGACCGACGAAACGTGAGAAGACGCCGACCAGCGGCAGGCGGGAAAGCCTCGTGCCTGACGATGTGCGCGTTTCGGTCGTAGCTGCTGTGGCCATCACATCACCTCACTTATTTCTTTATGGCTGCGCCCTGTCGGGCTTGCATTCGCTCCGCTCATCTATCTACTCAACCAGCCGCCATCGACGACAAGGATGTGCCCGTGCAGATAATTCGAAGCGTTCGACGACAGGAAGACGATGGCGCCCGCCATATCCGCCGGCGTTCCCCAGCGACCGGCTGGAATTCGCGCGAGGATCTGCTGGTTCCGGCCCGCGTCCTCTCGTAACGCCACCGTGTTGTCCGTTTCCATGTAACCCGGCGCGATGGCGTTCACGTTGATGCCGTGCGGCGCCCACTCGTTCGCCAGCGCTTTCGTCAGCTGCGAGATTCCGCCTTTGGCGGCGGCGTAGGAGGGAACCGTAATCCCACCCTGGAACGACAACATCGACGCGATGTTGACGATCTTTCCGCCGCCGCCCCGCTCGATCATGTGCCGGCCCACAGCCCGGCACAGGCGGAAGACACTCGAGAGATTGACTTCGATGACCGAATCCCAGATCTCGTCACTGTGTTCGGCGGCAGGCTGCCGCCGAATGATGCCTGCGTTATTGACGAGGATGTCGATGCGGCCAAATCTTGAAAGCGTATCCGCGACCAGGCGGTCTGCCGCCGCGCGATCTTCAAGATCTGCGGTCAGCGATTCAGTACGGCGTCCTGTTGTCGACGAGATTGAAAGCTCGGTGTCCGACGGCGGTTTTTCACTCGCATGAAGCGCGATGTCCGCGCCGGCTCCGGCAAGGGCAACCGCCATGCCGGCCCCAAGTCCGCGCGAAGATCCGGTCACGAGCGCAACTTTGCCGTCGAGACGAAACAGATCAAGAGGAGCGACGGCTTTCTCCGGCCTCACCGTGCCTTGCGGTAAGAAATCTTCGCGGACCGGCGAGAAGACGTCGATCAGTATGACTTCTTCATCGAGCATCGTGGCGCCGTGCCGCATATTCGGCGGGAAATGCAAAACGTCGCCGGTCGTGACGATGCGCTGCTCGTTGCCGATCGTGAACAACACCGGACCGCGCACAACGATTGTCATCTGCTCGTTAGGATGTGTGTGTACCGGAGTCACAAGCCGCTTCGGCAGTCGCAGACGGCACACGGTCAAGCGCTCGCCCCAAATCATCTGGCGCTGAGAGCCATCGGGCAGACGCTCACTCGGAATTCCGTTCCAATCGTGGTGTTGAAACTCGAGAGCGGATTCGGGAATTTTGGTCATTTCGCCCCCGATCGTCCGGCATCGAGTCCGGATTTCGTCGACGAGAAGTCGGGATGAACGTTGACAACTCCGAATTGCCGGTCGATGTCTTCCCGGTTGGCGGCCATCATCCAAAGGAAATTGATCGTGCAGCCGGGCGCTGCGACGTTCGGGTGATAGCCTTCGGGCATCAGCACGACATCTCCCTCTCGAACGATCGTCGCCAACTCCGGTTCTTCATTGTTTGTGTAGACGAGTTGAATGCCGAAGGACGGCGGAGGCATCTCTATATAAAGGTAGGCTTCCTCAGCCAGCGCCGCGTGTTCGTGGGGAGGCCAGGACGTCCAATTGCCGGGCTGGCTGAACGTGACACCCGCCATGATACGGCCGGCTTCAATATTCTTTCCGATCAGGACGTTGAGTTCGCGCTTCGCAGCCGGTCCGCCAGCCTCAAAATGAAGCCCGGGATCCTTTTGAACATCTGAGAAAAACACGCGCTGCAGCGGATGGCGCCTGGTTACGGGCGCCGCGATCTCCGCCATGTCGCACCCGCCGGGCCCGGCCTTCACTTCAACCGACGCGTCGCGTGGGATATACAAGGTGTCAAAGCGGCTCAGTTCCGTCGACTCCGCGTCAACCAGAACAGACGCCTGGCCGCCGAGACAGATGAGGCCGGTTTCTACGCCGGACGTTGTGAACTGAACTGGCTTATCGCCGGCATCGAGAATGATTCGGCCGTAGCGCAGGTGACGTGCAGCAGTTGCGCCCGGCATAACAGAGCAGGTTCGTCCTTTTTGCGCCGCGGTATTGCGGACGACGCACGTGGGCGTAGCGATCGACGGAGTTGACATCTTTCTTTCTTCCTGTTCCTTTCTTCAAGCCACAATCGGAGCTGCAAACGATGGCGCTGCCACGAGCGCAGCCGCACCCTGCAGGCGCGGATGTTCGCTCGCGGCTACGCGCCGTATGTCGGTGTCCGCCGCCGCGGGCGTTAATGCCCTTTCGGCCAGCGCCGCACGAAGTGGAAATTCAATCAGGTCCCAGGCGAGCGTGATCTCACCGCCGATGTACACACGGGCAGGATCCAGGGCGTTGATCACTGAGGCCAGCCCCAAACCGAGATAGCGCGCCGTGGCTTCGATGGCCGCAATGGCCTTCGCATCCGCCGCCCGCGCCCGCGCGACAAGATCTTCAACAGAAAACTGACCGCGTTTCGCATTCTCAGGCTGTGGGCGACCGAAATATCGCGCCAGTGTCGCCCGGTTCGAAACATACGCTTCCCAGCAGCCGTTTGCGCCGCACGAACATCTCGGACCATCGAGCGAAAGCGGAACGTGTCCAAACTCTCCCGCTATGTTGTGACGCCCGCGAAGAAGTTCGCCGTGAATGATGACCCCGACGCCGACGCCGTCCGAAACGCTGATGAAGACAACATCGCCCGGCGCGGAAGCAGCATCGCCGCGCATCGCCCACACCTGCGCAAGAGCGCACGCGCGGCCTGAATTCTCGATCTGTACCGGCAGGCCCAATGCCGCTGACAGCGGGTCGCGGAGGTTGACGTCACGCCAGCCGAGAGTCGGGGCATGGAGTACTTTCATCGTGGAGTGTTCCACCATGCCGGGGACCACGACGCCAATGCCCTCACACACGTCCACGCCCTGCTCACGAAGGAGCCTCTTGATTCGAGTCGCGAGTTCCGTAACCAGTTGCTGCGGTTTTTTCGGCGTTACAAACGAGATGACTCCGGTGAGCGGTTTGCCCAACAAGTCTGCCAGCATGAGATGCGTCTCGCTCGCGCGAATGTCCGCCGCAACGACGGTGCGACGTGTGGAATCGATATACAAGAAGGTAGGTTTGCGGCCTCTCAACGTCTCGCCCGTCGCGCCTTCGAAAATGAGCTTGCTCTCGAGCAGATCGTTGACGATCAGCGATACCGCTCCGCGGCGCATTTCCATCCTGCGGGCGAGGTCCGCGCGGGAAATCGGCTGTTGCGCTCTTACCAGATTGAGGACGATTCGCCGATTGATATCGCGTGACGTTCCTCGATTCGCAACCTGAAAACGGGCCGGATTTATTCGTCTCACTCTTTATGTCCCATTAAAAGACTAATTGTGCAAAGCCAACCTAACAGGTAGCGCTCAATCCCGAGGATTAAGGCGATTCCAGGATTTCCTGGTACCCAACCGGGCAGCCAAGGACGCTCTGTACGGGTTATTTGTCCTAACGCGAGACAAAATATCCAGACTTGCAAATCTCGTCAAGAAAAAGTTTTTTTACTCGATCGGAAAGCCGACGTAGTTCTCGGCAAGGCTGGTCATTGCGGCGCGGGAACTCATCACATATTCGAGTTCGGCAAGCTGGCGTTTCCAGTCGAACGGATTGTCGATGTCTGATTTGTGCAGCATCGAAGTCATCCACCAGGAAAAGCGCTGTGCTCGCCAGACCCGGCGCAGGCAATCTTCCGAATAACGGTCCAGCGCCGTTTCACACCCCGACCGATAGTAATCCGTCACAGCGCGCGACAGCCGCCACACATCCGCGATCGCCAGATTCAAACCCTTTGCTCCGGTCGGCGGGACAATGTGAGCCGCGTCGCCCGCAAGAAACATCCGGCCGTAGCGCATCGGTTCCGCCACGAAGCTGCGCATTCCTGTAACGCCTTTTTGAGTGATGGGTCCGACTTTTGGCTTCCATCCGTCTTTGCTCGACAGCCGCGTGACGAGTTCGTCCCAGATGCGCTCATCCGGCCATTGCTTCAGGTCTTCGTCCGGCGCGCACTGCAGGTACAAACGGGTCACGGCGTGCGAACGCATGCTGAACAGGGCGAAGCCGCGCTCATGCAGGCTGTATACAAGTTCCGGTGAGGAAGGGCTCGCGTTGGCCAGAATGCCCAGCCATGCGAAGGGATAGACACGCTCGTAGATGCGGATTTGATGGACGGGGATCGATGGCCTGCAGATGCCGTGAAAGCCATCACAGCCGGCAATGAAGTCGCATCGAATCTCGTGTGCCTCGGAGTCTTTGGTGAACCGTACGGCGGGCGTCTTCGAATCCAGATCCTGAACGCTCACATCCTGAACCTCGAACAACAATGGCCTGCCGCATTGCCGGCGTGCTGCGATGAGATCCTTGACGACTTCGTTTTGCCCGTACACGGTAATGCGCCGGCCGGTCAACTCCGCCATATCGATCCGGCGGCGCTCTCCCTGAACGTTGATCCAGATGGCGTCATGGGGGAGGCCTTCACGCCGAAGCCGGTCACCAACGCCCGTCTCGATCATGAGATCGACGGTGCCTTGCTCGAGGACGCCGGCGCGAACGCGCTCGATCACATAGTCCTCGGATCGATCTTCGATAATGAGGGAGTCGATGCCGGCCAAGTGCAGCAGATGACCGAGCATCAAGCCTGCCGGGCCGGCTCCGACAATTCCCACTTGAGTGCGTATCGTTTTCATCTATTACGTTCTTCGAAACCCGGTCAATTAGAGATTATCGGAACATAGATCGTCTACCGAAATGCATCGTCCTTTGTTTTCATTGCCGCCTGAAATCCTGCAGACATTAATATATGGCTCCCGATCTCATTGAAACCATCAACCCCAAAGGAGCCACAAATATGAACAAAAGATCTCTGGCAGCAGCAGTAATCGCCGTTCTGTCGATCGGCAGCATCACGGCGTTCGCGCAAACAGCCGCGCCGAATATGAGCTTCTTCGTGACGAGCTCGAACCCAAAGGGTGGAAATCTCGGCGGTCTGTCCGGCGCGGATGCGGTGTGTCAATCGCTGGCGAAGGCGGTCGGCAGCACCAAAACCTGGCGCGCATACCTGAGCACGAGCACTGTCGATGCGAAGAGCCGGATCGGCAACGGCCCGTGGTTCAATTCCAAAGGCCAGCAGATCGCGACGAACGTTGCGGACCTGCACAGCGCGAATAACAAAATTACGGCCGCGTCAGCCCTGACGGAGAAGGGCACAACCCCGAACTATCTCGCAGGTAATCCGCCTGCGCCCAGTGCACAGCCGCTGCAGCACGACATCATGACGGGAACCAAAGAAGACGGCACCAAGGATGCCGACACCTGCAAGGACTGGACTATCGGAAACGCCGACGCGAAGACCATGCTCGGCCACGCGGATCGTCTGGGACGCAACGCCGGAGTGAACTCCTGGAACGCGATCCATGCGTCGCAGGGTTGCGGCATGGAACAACTCGCGCCGACCGGCGGCGCCGGAATGTTCTACTGCTTCGCGACCAACTAGGGCGCGAGAAGCAAGCTGTAGGGGCGGTCTATGACCGCCCGGCCTTTCTACGGATCCTCGATCTTGCGCTGCAGCCTGCGCGCGGCCCGTAGATTCAGTTGTGCAAAGAATCCGAGGAATGCCACGAACAAGGCCGTGAAAATCAATGCCACGATCCAGGCGCCGGGTCGCGCGAAAGCTATCGATATGGCCAGAACCGCAGCGCCGGGGAGGCAAGGCAACAATCCCCATAGCCAGAAGCTTTCGAGTGCTTCACGCTGATGTTCGAGTTCCCTCCGGTGAAAATCGAGGCAGGATGAACCTAGCTCTGCGGGCAGCGCGCGGGGCGAGCCTCGCTTCCGAATCTGAAACATGAAGTTAACGATAGCGGCAATCCACAAAAGCAGTGCAACACGGACTGGCAGGGGGAAGGGGATAAAAAGAATCTCCAGCACAAAGATAAAGATGGTTACCGACGACGCGAAATACTCCCGGGTATTCCGCATCCGAATCCGGTCTTGAAAACTCTGCGCCTCGACGCGAATGTCGCCGATCGGCACCTTCCCGTCATCACCGGGCTGGCTTTGCCATCGTGCTCTCAGATCGTTATCCATCTCGTTATTCGGCACGGCGATCTCCCTGGCGAAATTTTCGGCTCAGGAGCTTCTTGATCCGATGAACCTTTGTCGCGACGTTCGAAGAGGAGAAACCGGTGATGTCGCCGATGGCTGCGGCGTCCATTCCTTCGAGATACAGGAGCATGACCTGCTTGTCGGACGGCCTGAGTTTCTGAATCAACGCCCACACCCGCTCGAGTGCCTGCTGCTGATCCAGCGATGCTCGCCATCCTCGTGAACGGACGCTTCGACTTCGTCGAGACCCACGAAGGCCGGAGCCTTCAGCTTCGGGCGAATCGCTACCGACGTCGCCGTATTGTGAGCAATCCGATAAACCCAGGTTCTCAGCGAGCAGCGACCTTCGAAGTATTCGAAGCTCCGCCACAGAGCCACGTGGATTTCCTGCAGGAGATCGCGTCGTTTGTCCGGATCGGCTTCGTAAGCGCGGGCCAGCCGGCCGAGGGCCGCGCCGCAACTCGCGGCCGCTTCCTGGTAGAGGTCGTCCCTCGTGCGCTTGTTTTCCGGCATCCGTCGGAGATAGTCGATGGAAGAGGGAGTTTTCTTACACTGTTTTTTCGTCGACGCTTACACCCCGAAGGGGTGAAAGGAATTTAGCCGGGGGTAAATGCGCGAAGCGCATACCCCCGGGGGGCAAGCCACCGCGCAGTTTTCATTTATCGCATTACCGGAGGTGACTCGCTGCGCTCGTCCACCTCCGGCTAATTTCCAAACACCCCTTCGGGGTATGTTATCGCCCGTTTCGCGGGCGCCAAAAAGTTCAATTTTCTTTGGAGGCGCTTGACACCCCTCTGACAGGTCTGGTAACCAACTGACACCCTTTCTAAGGTGAGGAGCACTATGACGGTACAGCGAATGAAATGGCCTCTTCTGGGAGTTTTCGGAATCGTTTTCATAACATGGACGACGCTTGCGTTTCAGCAGCAACAGGTCAAAAGGATCGACGACAAGGCGCTGAAAGACGCGGGAAAAGGCACGGAGTGGATAACCCACGGGATGAACTGGGCCGAGCAGCGCTACAGCACGATGACTCAGATCAATCCCACGAACGTCGGCAAACTGGCGCTCGCCTGGTCGTATGAACTTGGTCCGGGGGGCGGCAGCCAGCAGGCGAATCCTCTCTTTTCGAACGGCATCATTTATACGGTTACGAACTGGAGCATCGTCGCAGCCGTCGACGCGAAAACCGGCAAACAGATCTGGCGCTATGACCCGGAGGCAGATCGAACGATGACCGCGCCGGGCCGATCGCGCCTGTGTTGCGGTGTGAACAGCCGGGGTATCGCGCTGTATGAAGGCAAGGTGCTTGTTCCCGTCATCGATGGACGCATGCAGGCGCTGGACGCCGCGACCGGAAAGCTCTTGTGGTCGACGTGGGCCATCCCGCAACCGAAAGAAGGCGAGGTCTCCTCATACTCCCTCACCATGGCGGCCCGCGTCGCAAAGGGTAAGGTCTTCATCGGCAATGCCGGCGCCGAATTCCCTCCTTTCCGCGGGTACGTTACCGCATTCGATGTGAACACCGGCAAGGAGCTCTGGAGGCTCTATACAACACCCGGCGATCCTTCAAAGGGATTCGAGAGCAAAGCCATGGAAGCCGCGGCGAAAACATGGGCCGGCAAATGGTGGGAGCAGGGCGGCGGCGGATCCATGTGGGACGGCATGGCGTACGATCCCGACGAGAACCTTTTGTATATCGGAACCGGTAATGGAACGGTCTGGTCATCCGACGTTCGCAACGGCGGCGAAAAGAAGAATCTCGACAATCTTTATATTGCCTCCATCATCGCCATCGACGCGGATAACGGTCAGTTGAAGTGGCACTACCAGACCACGCCCGGCGACGAATGGGACTACGACGCGATCCAGCACCTGATGCTTGCGGACGTTCGAATCAACAATCGCAATCGCAAGGTCATCATGCAGGCGAACAAGAACGGTTACTTCTACGTTGTCGATCGAACCAATGGCGAATTTATCTCGGCATCCGAAATGTCGCAGGTGAGCTGGGCTATCGATATCGATCCGAAAACGGGCCGGCCCAATGTTCATCCCGACGCCATGTATTCCGAGGAAAGAGGGACGACGGTATATCCGGTGCAGATGCACAACACGTCGCAGATGTCGTTCAATCCGAACACCGGTTTGGTCTATGTTCCGATCGCGGTCGAGAACACATTCAGCTTCGTAGCGGCCAAGGCCTACGAGCCGACTCCGGGAAGACAGAACTTCGGACTCAATCTGGGTGGAGCGCGCGGTGGCGTACCGATGGCATCGCCGCCTCCTCACGGACCGGTTCGCATGAATCCTGATGGAAGCCGAGTGCGTGGCGGCATTCTCAGCGCGTGGGATCCTGCCACTCAAAAGGAGCGATGGTTCTCGCCCGGCGGCGGACAGACGGGCGGCGGCACGCTGTCGCTGGCTTCGAACCTCGTGATTCAGACGATGAGCAACGGCCGGCTGAAAGCGTTCACTGCAGACAAGGGTGAACAGCTTCTCGACACGGCACTGCCGGTGACTTCCGGCGTCGGCCCGCCGATGACTTTCATGCTCGACGGCAAACAATACATCGCCGTCATGGGCGGAACCGGCGCTGCAGGACGTGGAGGCGGCGGCGGTGGTGGTGGCGGACGCGGTGGCCAGGGCGCGCCGCCGGCCGGAGCTCCCCAGGAGCCGACTGCCGCAGCAGCTCAACGCGGAAATGCTCCGCCACCGGCGGCCCCGCCTGCCGGTCCTCCGGTGAACAACAATCCAAGGCTGCTTGTTTACTCGGTCCAGAACTGAGAACACATCGAATGAAACGACAGGGGTCGCCATCGCGACCCCTTTTTTTGGCATTAACTTACTTGCCGTACCAACTGCCACCCAACGGTCGCTCACTTGAAGTCTGTTGGTCTGATGCGGAACTCGCTCCGCTTACGTTCGCAACCTACCAGGATGCATTGCTAAGACTTGCAATAGTTCCTGCGAGCCTTTGAACGCGTAGTTTGAAATAGTAGAATCGCGGGCCATGCGGCGCTTGTTTTCACTGTTGTTCATGCTTGGTGCCGCAACGCTGCACGCACACCTGCCGGAGTACAGCCCTTTCCTGTCTAAGAATGAACCAAAGAGGTTTCCGGTAAAAGAACTTGTGGCATGGCGCCTCGAGAATCCGGATGACAATAGTTATCTCAGCCAGGCAAACAGGACGCGCGGCTCAATGGATCCGATCATTCGGGTCTCCTGGAGAAAACAGGATGACGGCGTCGACGTGACGGTGCTGTCACCCAACATGAAATCCAATTCCGGTCCGGTCCACGTTTCATCCGCGACGATTGCCCTTTACGGGTACAGCGCTGACCTGAATCGAGATGGTCTAATCGACTACGTCCGGATGTGTCCGTACGGAAACAACGGCGTAGGCGACGTCGTATTTGTGCTCTCCGAAGGTCCGCACTACAGGTTCTCCATGATTTCAATCCTCTACGCGGGTCGGGACGACTTTCTGGATATCAGTGGAGATCGCGGTTTCATTTTTTGCTTTCAACGTTAGCTGGAGACGGGCAAGTTCGAGGCAAGGACGGGCGCCCCCACAATTACTGGGTGTATGCCCTGCTGGCCATCGATGGCAGCACGCTGAAGGTCGCGAATTCGTCCGTGGCGGGATTCCCGAAATGGAACACGCGGAACAGTCTTCAGAGAACTAATCGCGCTGGTATCGCTACTGCGGTTCCTGGTTTTGCTGCGCCGCGCCGCGGCCGCCGGCCGGCGGATTACCCAGACCCGGAGGGCCACCACGCCCGCCTCTCCCGCCGCCACCCGGAGGAGGCGGTGGAGCGATGGTCCATGCGACAAGTTGAGCGCCGCCGCCCTGAGGACCGCGCGCGGCGTGCACGATGTACGACTTACCCTGATGCGTGTACGCCATCGGAATTCCTGTCGCAGGTCCTGCCGGCATCGAGCTCTGCCAGATGTTCGCGCCGGTCTTCTTGTCGTACGCGTGAAAAATCGCCTGACCTCCCGAGCCTTCCGTCGCAAAGAGGAAATTCTTCGTCACCAGCAGGTGGGCTTGCGATGGCGCGCCGGTCGGCGCAACGTCCTTCAAGCCGGCCGCTTCGAATGCAGCTTTGATGTTCGGCGGCGTGTCGCCGTTGGGGATCGTAAAGGCGATGTCGCCTTTGTTCATGTCATATCCAGTGATTCGTCCGTATGGAGGCTTCAGCAACCTGAGACCGTTGATCTGAGGAATGCCGCTGGTGGCCTGACTGTATTCGGCAGAATCGCCATCGGCAGGATTGTAATTGGGGTTTTTCCTGTTGCCGATTCCAGTCGGATTGGTGTTGGACCCGACATATACAAATCCCGTTTCCGGATCCGCCGCGCCGGACTGCCAGTTGGCGCCGCCGCCGTATCCCGGAACCTGGATCGTGCCGCTTAGCGCGTTCGGTCCTGTGACGACCTCGATTGGCGGCGTAAAGATGGGCCCGATACGGAATTTTTCGATCGCCTGCAACGCCGTCGCCCGGAGCGCCGGTGTGAAGTCGATCAAATCATCGACCGTAATGCCCTGCCGGTCGAACGCCGGCGGTTTGGTCGGAAACGGCTGTGTCGGACTGCTCCATTCGCCTTTGATGTCTGTCTGCGGAACGGGCTTCTCCACGATGGGCCAGATTTCCTTTCCGGTGACGCGATCGAACACATATGCAAACGCCTGCTTGGTCAGTTGCACAACGAGCTTGCGGCGGACACCGTCAATGGTGGCGTCCACAAGAATCGGATGCGGCGGCGAGTCGTAGTCCCAGATGTCGTGATGGATCATCTGGTAGTACCAGATCATCTTCCCCGTCTTGATATCGAGGCAGATCAGACTGTCGGAATAAAGATTCGCGCCGGGTCGCGCTCCACCCCACAGGTCATTGGTCGGCGCTTCCGTATTGAGATAGACGTAACCAAGCTCCGGATCCGCCGAGAACGGCCCCCAGACTCCGACGCTGCCTGTGTATTCCGCAGAGCCATTGAGCCAGGTTTCGTAACCCTTCTCGCCCTTTCGCGGAATCGTGTGAAAGTTCCACAGGTTCTTTCCAGTCCGGGCGTCGTAGGCGAGAACGTCACCTTTGACGTTCGCTTTAACAGGGCGGAGGTGTGCGGGACCGACAACGATTACATTATTTGAAATCACGACGGGAGAGCTATTGCCGATTCTTCCGTTCGGATCGCCTTTGTAGTCTAGATCGAGGTCCTTCATCATGTCGATGATGCCGTTCGTGCCAAAGCTTGGCACCGGCACGCCTGTCTTCGCATTCAGGGCGATCAAGTGGAATCCCGGCGTCGCTAAAATGATGCGTTCGTCGCCCTTGCCGTCGGTCCAATACGACACGCCGCGGTGAACCTTGCGCGGAGCCGCGTCAAATCGGGCTCCTTCGTTTGGCCGATACACCCAGATCGTTTCGCCGGTCGCTGCGTCAGCGGCAACAACGAAACGCTTCTGGTCCATGGAGAAATAGAGGACGCCATTCACCATGATTGGTGTCGTCTCGCTTCCCGCCTGCGCGTTGGGAACGAGACTGTCGGACTTCCACACCCATGCGACTCGGAGGTCTTTGATGTTGTCACGATTGATCTGGTCAAGCGGTGAGTAGCGGGTACTGCCTTCGTCCCCGCCATAGGCCTTCCAGTCGCCGCCTTTTGTACCCTGCTGCGCGAGCATTGGAAGTATCGCCAACACTGTAAGAGCAAGCCCGGTCAACAGCAGTCGAACCGATCGCGTCATCGTTGAATCCTCCGATATTGAATTAGGGATTCGTTATATCGGATTCGAGAGCCAGGTCCAAGGCAAATACCCGTGCAACCTACTGGCTTCGCAATGACGCGATGGGATCCACTTTCGATGCATACCAGGCGGGAATGAGACTCGCTGCGACCGCAGTGACCGCCAGCAACAGACACGCCGCAATCAGAGTAGGCGGATCATGAGGTCTCACTCCAAATAACAACGTGCCCGCGCTCCGGCCTGCCAGCAGCGCGAGGCTAATGCCGATCGGCACGCCAACAACGAGCATCCACACCGTCTGCCGCATCACCAGCATTACGACCTGTGCGCGGCGGGCGCCGAGCGCCAGGCGAATACCGATCTCCGCCTCCCGATGCTGCCGGAGCGCGGCAACTGCGAGGTTTCCTACGAGACCCAGGACATCAGCACCCAGATCCGCCACTAGAAAATTCAGGGTCGGACCCTTGCTTTATCAGCTTGATGGGTCCGACCCCGAATTTCTGCTGCGGGCAAAGGCTCGAAGGAACGTGAGTTGATCCGCCCAACGTATGCTGATCAGCGTGACGAATGCTTCGCCCTCCCATCCGTGACGCGCTGAATGCCCGCGTGGGATCTTTTCCCAGCCGCGATGCTCGACAGTAACCCGCGTTCCCGCCTTCACGGCCTCAAATCGGACTTCGACCTCTGTCACCTCATCAGGTCCGAATCCCCGCTGCCGCCATTCGAAGACGAGCCGTTCCCCTGGAACCCACGCCCGTACCCGACCAACCTCGAATGGATCATCCGGCGTGTCCGCATATACCTCGAGCAGCCGGCCGTTTGGACCCGGCTCGAACTTCATGACGCCCGGCGGGCCTTTGCGAAACAAGTGCGCGATCCTGGGCCGCCACCATGCGCCGATCTCTTCGGTAAAAATCGAAAAGGCCGTGACGGGATCCAACGCAACCACAGTCGTGACGCGCGCAGCCTCTTTATCGCTCATTTCTTGTTGCCTTTCCTGCTTCGACGCTCGGCGTGAGCCTTGAACGCTTCCAATTCATCCGTCCAGAACGCTTCGATTTCTTCGAGCCACGCCCGCAGTTCGGCGAACGGTTTCCGTCGCAGGCGATACATCCGAAGACGCGCGTCGTGTTCGTCGATGCGCTCTTCGACGAGTTCCGTTCGACGAAGAAGCCGAAGATGCCGGCTCATCGCGGGAGCGCTCATATCTGAAGCAGCGGCCAGATCTCCGGCCGAGCGCGGCCCGCGGCGGAGAAGATTGATGACGTGCCTTCGTGTGGGATCGGCCAAAGCAATCAAAGTCGTGTCCAGCCTGGTCATGGGTTGCTAATTGCTCCGTTTCACGATGGGACCAACGAACATCCATCGATGACCTTCCGGATCCATTGCTCGATAGGAACGGTGTCCGTGTGCGTCGGCCGGTTGGGTCACGATCGTGGCTCCAGCCGCAGTCGCGCGTTCACAGTGCGCATCGACGTTGCCCACTTCGCAGTACAGCTGGCAGTGAACGGCGGGAAGATCAAGAGGACTCGACATTCCGCCTTCCGGCCAGACGGAAGCAAGCATCACGGAACTTCCCTCATATGAGAGTTCGGCATGTCCGATCTTGCCGTCAGGCATGGGGTGACGAAATTCTTCTACGAACCCGAACGCCCGACACAGAAAGTCGATGGCGCCGGGAGCGTCGGAATAAAACAGGTACGGTGCGATGCGCGCGGCGGATTCGTCGTTGTCAACGGCCATGGAGTCACTCCTTTCAATCCGATATTCTTTTGTTCAAACGCTGAGACAATAGTTAACTGATTAGTTAACTATTGTCAAGATGTGACAACCATGTCGACCGAAGAGGCTGCACGCCGATGGAATTACGTCACGAGCAGGACTTTGGCTACGCGCGCATGCAACCGGACCACAATGCGCGCGACATGCAACAGCGAAGTCAGCACGATGGCCCCGAAAACAGCGCAGAATACCCAACCCATCGGCGTGTCGAGCCACCAGGGGCTGAAGACCAGGGGACCGGTGTTCGACGAAACCCACCATTCCGAACGCTGGGCAATCCCGACGAGCGGCACGAGTAGAAAGGCCACGCCCACCGAGAGGCCCGTAAGCGCGACACTCGAATAGATCACGCCGAGCGGCAGCATCATCACGAGATATGCCATGGTGGTCCACGTCCGCCCATCCTGCAGCATGGCAAGGATCCGTTCCCACAGGCTGCCGGATCCAGGATGCACGGGTCGTCGCGGCATGCGCTCGCCGGTTACCGCTTCCAGCAAGCGTCCCTCGCCCAGCGAAATCGCGCGCGCAATGCCGATGAAACCGATGAACACAGGCAGCCCGATGATCAGAATCGCAAGGCTGAGCGAAAGCGAGAGCCCCGTCACCGCGATGGTGAAATACAGCGTGCCCGTGACGAGGCTCAGGATCATGAAAAAAAGCGACGTGTAGGCCCGCGGGTCCGAGTATACCGAGAGGAACTGCATGATCGGATCCGGCGACGCTGCACGCTTGGAGGCTGGCGGCTGTAAGGCGCGCGTCACTTTCAGTTCGGTGTCGCGATACGCCGCCGCGATCTCCTCGGGACTGCCGTACGTCGTCATGAGGCGTTCGAGCACCTCCGCCTCCGGTACGCCTGGATTCGCAGCCACCTCCGCGCGGAGATATTCCTCCGCGTCGTAGAGGGCGTCTTGAATGAGCGCCGGGTCCGAGCCGGCAAGCGCGGCGCGTAGCGCGCTGAGGTAGTCGTCGATGGAGCGCGGTGCGGGTCGACTCATGATTCATCTCCTCGGAGGACGCGATCGACGAAGTCGCGCGTCTGGATCCAGATGCCGTTCCACTGCACGAGCAAGGCGCGTCCCTCGCGTGTGATGCGGTAGTAGCGTCGCGGCGGACCGGCGGAGGACGGCTCGACACGGCTCTTGAGAAACCCGCCCTCACACAGCGAGCGAAGCACCGGATAGACTGTCCCTTCCTTGAAAAGCCCGTCTCCGTCGTTCGCCCGATGCAGGCGCTTGGCGATTTCGTAGCCGTAGAGATCCTGCGACGACCGGTCGAGCACGGCGAGCAGAACGAGGGCTACGATCCCTACGTTGAGCTCCTTCTGGAATTTCTTAGCGTGGCCGTCGTCCATGGCGGCACTACTATGGCCTGACTACTACTCGCCGTCAACTACTAGTTACCACATAGTAGCCGACAGTAATTCCACCGCCGGCCCGCTGACGAACTGCGGTTCCTGGAAGCGCTTCGCATACTCATTGGGCGTGACGTTGTGAAACTCAAACATCTTTTCTTTTTCTGCATCGCCGGCGTCCTTGAGCTGCTTGCGAATTGTCGCCCGCGCGTTTGGATTCGCGCCGTACTTCAAGAGCAACTGCGCCTTCGCGTCGTCACGCGCGCCCAGCGATACCACAGCGTGAAAAAGCGGCGTGTGGCCTCCAAACCCCTCCGCATCGACGGACGCGCGCGCGTTGGCGTCGGCGCCTTTTTCCAGAAGCCACGAGGCTATTTCCAATTCGTCGTACTCCATGGATAGATGAAGTAGCGTGGTTCCCTCAATCGGCGTGAGATGCAGACCGTCAGCCGGTTTGAGACCGAGTTCAGGAGGAAATATCTCCGACTCGCTGAAGCGCCTTTTCAACAAGCCGGCATCGTGATTGAGATGCTCTTCGAGAAGATCGATGCGGCCGCGATGGAATGCCATGCAAGGCGTATCGGGCAGTGCGAATCCCTGGGAAGCAAACACCTCGAGACATTCCTGTTTGCGTCTCGACCCGCGCGCATAAGTTCCGACCACCATGGACACCGGGCTGCCGTACTTCGAGGACTCCACTCGCGGGTTCGCGCCATGTTGGAGCAGCCACTTCAGCGCGGCGGGCGCGAGACATTCACAGGGCCCGCAGATGATCGGATAGTACCCGTTCCACACCGCGTTGACGTCCGCGCCGTGAGCGACCAGCAGTTCCATCATCGTGATGCGGTCATCATTCAATGATGCGCGCATCAGCGGCCCGTCTCCGCCCTGATGGATGTCGCTGCCGTGCTCGATCATCCACCGCGCCATGTCCAATCGTGTCCGGCTCGGCGGTCCCTGGACCGTACGGCACTCGGCAAGCCACGTCAGCGGGCCGTTCTTCCCGTAGCCCAGAGGCGCCCGGTGAAGCGCCGGATTCTTTGTCATCAGTTCGACGACCCGCGGCAGATCCTCGTCGTCGATCGCCCGCTTGAGTTGTCCGGTTTCCTGCAACAACTCGACGTGTGCTTTCAGCTTCGGCCAACTGTCGAAACCATATTCGCGCGCGACTCTGAATTGCGCGTCGGTCAGCGATTCCGCGCGACCGGACTTGAGCAGGTCTCTGGCCTGGTCTTTCAAATGTCGAAGATTGGGACGTTCCGGAAGGGGACGGTTGCCTTGTTCGGGGGTCTTCATGCGGCCTCCTTTCGCAAATCGCCCGTTGTCCGCATGCCGGGCCGAAAGAAGGTTACAAACTCAGTGGACGACTCAGGTGGGCTTCTACCCTTTCCGCGGACCGGCTGCACCCTGCGCGCGGGAAGAATATTAGCACGCACCGGCAAAAGCAGTTTCGATCATCTCAAAGGTGCGCGTATATAATCTGCCGCGTTTCAAATGGCGATAGCACCCGGCGAACAATTCGGCTCATATCAAATCCTCTCTTTGCTCGGAAGGGGCGGCATGGGCGAGGTGTATCGGGCCCGCGACAGGAAGCTGAACCGTGAAGTTGCCATCAAAATTCTGCCGGACGAGTTCAGCAGCGATGCAGAACGCGTCGCGCGATTTAATCGGGAAGCACAATCCATTGCCGCTCTGAATCATTCAAACATCGCTGCGATCTACGAGCTTGCGGAATTCGACGCTACGCGATTCCTCGTACTCGAATTGGTGGAGGGCGAAACACTGGCCGAGCGCCTGAGTCGAGGGGCGGTTCCTGCCGTCGAAGCAATCCACATTGCGAAACAGATTCTCGAAGCATTGGAAGCCGCAGACGAGAAAGACATCGTTCACAGGGACCTGAAACCGGCAAACATCAAGATCGCGCCGGACGGCAAAGTAAAAGTCCTGGATTTCGGCCTCGCGAAAGCGCGAGAGGAATCCGCGCCGAACGCCTATCTTTCGAATTCACCGACCCTGAATCCGGGCGCAACGAACCCCGGCATGATTCTCGGAACGGCTGCGTACATGTCCCCCGAGCAGGCGAAGGGGGACATGTACGCAGCCGTTCCGAGAATCATGCCGGGGTTCGTTGCGCCCGGATTCAGGGTCGGTGAATTCGAAAGATAGGCGTTCGGCGCGGATT
>Ga0137465_1000079_pt1 | contig 85142 bp, 75 predicted proteins | sample EasRivERMGT828_2_FD_104906 | JGI IMG/M metagenome (GOLD analysis project Ga0137465, IMG submission 104906) | Soil microbial communities from meander-bound floodplain in the East River, Colorado, USA - East River MetaG ERMGT828_2 | ecosystem: Environmental > Terrestrial > Soil > Floodplain ... | reverse complement strand
CAGCCGGAAAGGGAACGGGCGCGGCGGTTCGCCGCATCCAATGATCGAGTGACGGTCGACATTCTGCCCGGCGGCCACTGGCTTCACGTCGATAATCCGGACGGCCTGCTGCGAGTGCTTGGAAAAATGGGATCCTAGACCTAATTCGGGGACAGTGAGCAATTTCTTGCACTTCAGAAATTGCTCACTGTCCCCGAATTAGGTCCTGCGAATTCCCAAAACCGTGATGTCATCGACGCGGGACGCGCCCCGTCGGAACGTCGAAACGTCGGAAAGACAGCCATCGACGAGCTCTTTCGGGGGCAGCGAATGCGACGCTGTGGCGATGCCGACCAATCGCTCCGTTCCGTATTCTTCATCCGCCGTGTTCAGGGCTTCGGAGACGCCGTCTGTATACAAGAGAAGGAAGTCGCCCGGAGCCAGCGTTGCTGTTTGTACAGAAAACTCCTGGTTCGGAAACATGCCAAGCGGCAGGCCCGTGGCGGAAATCGGTTCGATCTTCCCGTTATGGTTCAGCAGCGCCGGAGGATGGCCGGCATTACAAAGGAAGACCGTGCCGTCTTTGGCCAGGTGTCCGCAGATCAAAGTGGCGTATTGCCCGGGCAGCATGCTGTCGCCGAACAGGCGGCTCGCGCGTTCGACGAGTTGACCGACGGTCAGGCCGAGCGGGATCAGACTGCGAAACACCGCGTGAAGCTTCGACATCAGCATCGATGCGGCAATCCCTTTGCCCGACACATCACCCAAAGCGAAATAAACGTCCGACTGCGGTGTCCGGATGATGTCGACATAATCGCCGCTGACCGCACCCGCCGGTTCATAGCAATAGTCGAAGTGCCAGCCGTCGAAACGCAGGTCGTGCGCGGGGAGAAGGGCGCGTTGAATTTCCGACGCGAGTTTCAGGTCGTCTTCGAGCGCAGTCCGTTCTTTGGCGTTGAGGTGGTCGATGCAGAACCGCTCGAGGGGATTCGCGATAAGGCGATCCGCTTCCACGGGATCATGGCAGGCGTCGCACAATCCGTAACTTCCGGACTCGAAGCGGGCGAGGGCCTCATCGACTTCCCTGAGCAGCGCCGTCAGTTGCGGGTCGGGCCCCCGAGAAGAAAGCGCCGAAGCGACGCGATCGCGGCGCAATTCGAGTTGTTCGCGCATTACAAGATCAAGATCGAAGCTCATGCCGGAATATTCTAGTAGGTGGATAATTGAGAAAAGGAAGAATGTTTTGGGAGGCGTCTATGATCTCCATGAAATTGCAGGAATGCCTCGACGAAGCGGGAGTCAGTTACACACGCCATCCGCACGCCCCAGCCTACACGTCGCAGGAAATTGCGCAGTCGGTTCATGTAGCGGGTGGTGAGATGGTGAAGTCCGTAATTTTGAAGGTCGATGAAGGACCGCTCGTCATGGCTGTTCTTTCTTCAAACGACACCGCAAATCTGGACGTCCTGCGCGAGGAAATCGGCTGTGATGTTCTTCGGCTGGCAACCGAAACCGAGTTTCGCGACGCGTTTCCTTCGTGCAAACTCGGCGCAATGCCGCCGTTCGGGAACATGTTCAGCATGACGACGTATTGCGAGGAGACGCTGTCGGAAAATCGCGAAATCGAGTTCAATGCCGGCACGCATGACGAGACGATTCGAATGACGTTCGAAGACTACAGGCAGCTCGCGGACCCGAAGATAATCCAGTTCGCGCAGCCGTACCAGGAAGGTGTTCAGCGCCTGGCGGCCTAGGAGCTCTCTAAGTTCGGGGTCGGGCACGTAAAGCTGATGAGACAAGTGCCCGACCCCTCCTACTGTTTGAAGAGCTTGTTGTAGTCGACGTTGGTTTCACAGACGAACTCTTCGACCCACTCCAGTTCGGGGCGGATTGGAAAAGTTCTCGCCGGTATGACCCACGGAGCCGTGAAGACGTTCGGGTCCTCGACAGTGACTTCGTAGTTCAGCGAGCCATTGTCGAGACGTGTGAATCTTTCGACGACGTGCAGGGCATCCGAGTGCATGTGACCGTGGACTTCGGTCTTCGTGTTAAAACCGATTGTGTCCACGACCAGCGTGTCTCCTTCCCATCGTCCCACCGCATTTCCCATCCACGTCGGATCCGGATCGACGGGGTGCCCCCGGCCGTCAATGGGAATCATCCGAAACGTATTCGGGTACTCGAAGATCATCACCAGAAGCTTCGGTGTCTGGACGATCTGGAATGGATACGGCGTTATATACGACTGCGGGATACCGAGCGGTTTGCAATCCGGACCGAGAGTGGTCCGGCCCCGAACGTCGTTGGGGCCGCGAACGATCCGATATTTTTCGGCGCCGGGTTTCACGGCAGGCGGTGTTGCCCCCGCGGGCAGGCCGGCAAAGTTATACACGCCGGTAAGGTCCGGTTTACCGTCCGCCATCCGCGCATTTCTTCGATTCGCGGTCGCTGAAGCGGCCGCGCCGGTGTTGACGGGAGTGGTTCCGGCAACGGTGACGGTGACGGTTTTGGACTCGCCGCCGCGAAGCGCCAGCGTATACGTTGTGGTCGCTTTCGGCGTGACTTGTCTGCTTCCGCGCGCGGCAACCGCTCCGATTTCCGGCTCGATCGTAATTCCCGATGGGTTTTCCGTGGCCCATACCAGAAGTGCGGATTCGCCAGGCTTGATCGAACCCGGCCGTGCTTCAAACGTCACTATTCGTGCCGGGGGAGCCGGTGCTCCGCGCTGGGCCCAGGCGGAAGGAGTCGGTGCAAGCAACCCGGCGAACATCAAGGCGACTGCAGCTTTCACGGAAAACCTCCGAGCGTTGTAATTGGTGGTGACGATACTAGGATTTAACAGCCGATGCCGCAAATTTTTGTGGTAATTTCTGCATGCAAAGCGTCTTCAAAAGTCCATCGGTTCCGGAGGCAAGACATGAATTGGCGATTGATTCTTCTGCTCACCGCGCTGTGCTGCGTGTTCATGACCGCTTCGATGAGCGCCCACCATTCGACTGCAATGTATGACGGCGCGAATCCCGTAACGATAACGGGAGTCGTGAAGAGATTCGAGTGGACGAATCCCCACGCGTTCATTTTCCTCGAGGTCAAGGATCAGAAAGGGAACGTGGTGGAGTGGGAAGTCGAAATGATGAGCCTGAATCACCTGCGATCGTACGGCTGGACCAGCAAAACGGTGAAATCCGGCGATGTGATTTCCTGCACGGGAGCGCCGGCCAAGAGCGGCGCTCCTTCGATGATCGCCAACAGGATGAAGCTCGGCGACGGTCGAGAAATCCGATCCTAACTCGCTGCATCGGAGGTTTCGACGTGAGAAGAACGGTTTTCATCGTGTCCGCCTTACTCCTGACGTGTCTCGCAGTCCTCGCGCAGGCGCCACAAGCCCCTCAGGCGACACCGCCGGCCCAACCGCCGGCCCAACCGCCGGCCCAACCAGCGCAGGGTGGACGAGGTGCGGGCCGGCCCGCGCCGCCGTCGCGCGTTCTGTCATTCGAAGCGCGGCCTGCCTCTATCAAGCCGGGTGAGACCGCGACCCTCGTTTGGAGCACGGAAAATCCGGCAGGATTGACGATCGAGCCGAGTCTCGGCTCGGTGTTGCCGCGCGGAAGCCGGCAGGTGAAACCCGTCGCGACGACGACGTATGTATTGACGATGCGTCCGGCCAACAATCCGCCGATTACAGCCTCAGTGACTGTGACGGTTGCAGGTACGGCGCCCATTGCAAGCACCGCATCCGCGGCGGCATCGTCGGATCCAGGCGCCGTGAAAAAAGGCATTCCGCGTACCGCTGAGGGCAAGCCGGACTTTTCCGGGGTGTATGCATTCGGCGGAGGTGGCGGAGGAGGCCGCGGCGGACGTGGACAAGCGGCCGAACCGGGCGCCCCGGCTCGAACGCCGACACTGAAGCCTGGCGCCGAGAAGTACCGGGTCAATCGCGGTCCGCTCGACACCGGCCGGACTGCCGACTGCATGCCTCTGAGCCCGACTGACGCCTTCGGTGTGCCATATCAATTTCAGGTCGTGCAGAACAAGGAAACGATGGTCCTCCTGCACGAATATCCGGGCACATTCCGGATCATTCCGCTCGACGGCGAACCCCATCAGGCGGACCCGGATCCGGCATGGCTGGGCGATTCGGTCGGACGATGGGAAGGCGACACGCTGGTCATCGACACGATCGGCTACAACGACAAGACCGAAGTCAGCGGATATCGGCACTCGGACGCTCTGCATACCGTCGAGCGCCTGACGCGGACTGAAGAAGGTTTCCAGTACGAGGTCACCATCGAAGACCCCAATGTCTTCGTCGGACCGTGGACCGAAACCAGGACCTATCGCCTGAATGTTCCGCCGATGAAGCGGATCATGGAATTCGTTTGCGAGAATAACCGGGACTACAAGCCCCTGTTTGGTAAGTAAACCGGAGGACGAATCATGCGTCGAGCCATCCTTTGTGTTGTCGCGTTTCTTCTGCCGCAATTCACGTTCGCTCTGCTTGCGCATCATGGCGCCGGATCTTTTGAGCTGAACAAAACGATTGAGCTTTCCGGCAAGCTCACGAAAGTGGATTTTGTAAATCCGCATTCATGGCTTTATTTCGAATCGACAGGCAACGACGGCAAGGTGGGTCGCTACCGGTGCGAAATGCGGTCGGCGCATGTGTTGCGCCGGTCTGGCTGGACGCAGGACCTGTTTCCGGTCGGACAGAAGATCCAACTGACGGCATCACCGGATCGCGCCGATCCGAATTCGTGCTACCTCCAGACCATCGTGTTCGAGGACGGCAGTCGCATGGACCGGTATGGCCAGTATGTGAAGGCAACGACGCCGGGCAAAGGCAAGGTCCAGGAAGTTCGCGGTCCGGTCGTTGTGCCGAACACTGCAAAGCGAGAGTTACGGCGTCCTGCAGGTGAGCCCAATATCTCCGGCGACTGGGCGCCCGAGCAGGTCGTCATGGCCGATCCTCGCGGCGTCGGCGGCGGCTTGGTCCGGCTCAGCACGGTTCCTGCGGTCCCTGGACAACGCGCCGCAACCGGAGGCGGCGGCGGAGGCGGAGCGGCCAGAGGTCGCGGGGCGCCGGCCGGTCCACGGCTGTACGGCGGCAGCGAACTGACGGCACAAGGAGAGCAGGAAGCGGCGAACTTCAAGCGCGAAGACAATCCGCGTTTCAAATGTCAGACCACCAGCATCATTTTCGATTGGACGTTCGATGGGCCGGTCAATCGCATCACGCAGAATAAGGACACGATCGTGATCGAGTACGGGCAGTTCGGCCTCAAACGAACCGTCTACATGAACCTGAAGCAGCACCCGGCCACGATGAAACCCAGCCGGGCCGGCCATTCGATCGGACGATGGGAAGGGGATACGCTGGTCGTGGATACGGTGGGCTTTGCTCCGGGTGTGTTGAATGGCCCGGTGCGCCATAGCGACAAACTGCACGTCGTGGAGCGATTCACACTCGAACCGCAGAAACTGATCCTGACACGAAGCTATGTCGCCGAAGATCCCGTGTATTTGAAAGGGAAGTACGCCGGAACGGACGACATCCAGATCGCCGACGCTAAGTTCGCGCCCGGCCGGTGTGAGGAGTTGACGCTGGTCGATTATTCAAAGGAAGGCCAGAAGCGCTAGCCTCAAGCCGACGCGACGCGTTCAATCCGCTGAAACGCAAAGTCGTTCAGAGGCGCGACGGATCCTCGGTCGATTTCCACCGACACTGATCGCATCAGCAGGTGGACCGACACAACCAAACGGTCAGAACCCTTTTCCCGGACGATTACACCTTCAAGATTTTCGAGCGGCCCATTCGTGACTCGAACTCGCATGCCCTCTGCGAGAAATGGCCACGGCTGCGCCGGTAATCCCGAGTCCAGCACCCGCCGAATCGCGTCGATCTCCGCCGGATCCACCGCGACAGGTGATTTTCCGGCTCCAACGATGCAATTCACACCGGGAGTAACCAGGATCGGAAGCCTTTCGTTGATATCGAATCGGCAGAAGAGGTAGTTGGGGAACAGGGGAAGCGATATCGATTTCACGCGATCGGACCAGCGACGGACCGAGGTGTAGGACGGCAACAGAGTTTCGTATCCCTTTTTCTCAAGCTGCGTCCGCACATGCTTCTCGAAGCGAGACCGTACGTGCAGCGCGTACCAGTCATCAGTCATATAGACTCAGAGCCCTTCGGGGTGAGGCGCCAAGTTGCCACACTCCGTGCCCGCCCGTCCAATTAATAACACCGGATAAAATTATGAATATTTCAAGACCGTGTGGACCGGACGTGTTTGGCGGCGGGGGGCCATACCGTTGTTGGTTGTCCGTTGGTCCTGATCCATGGTCCATGTCATTGCGCATTGGACATCGATCAATGACATGTTCCATGGGTCAGGACCAGCGGACAATGGACAACCGTTACTCGCTTCCTGGACATTTGGATAGGCCCGGGACCTGATGTGACTCACTGTCCCTTTAAGCTGCGCCCGGAGGTTGATTTATGACCGCAGCATCCAGGGAAGGCGTCGTTCTCATGGTCGATGACGAGCCTGCGATTTGTAACCTCATGAAAGAGTTCCTCGAGTTTGAAGGGTTTGACGTCATTACAGCCGGCAATGGACTGGACGGTTTGCGTCGATACCAGGAAAACCACGACCGCGTGCAAGTCGTAATCACCGACCTGGACATGCCGGCGATGAACGGAGCCGAGATGTTGCGGGAGATCTTCCAGATGACGCCCGCCATGAAGGTCATCGTCGCCAGCGGCCGCCGGCCCTCCCACAACGATCTTCAAGTCGAGTCATCGAGCACGTCGTGTCTCCAGAAGCCCTATAGCCCCCGCGAGCTTGCGGAAGCTGTCCGCGAGCTTCTGTAAGCGTTCCTGCATTGCTTTCCGTAGTCGTGGTGCGTTAAAACTCCCAAGTTACATTCGAGAGGAGTTACGGAATGATCTCGCTCACGATAAATGGAAAGCAATATCAGGTCGATGTCACCCCTGACATGCCTTTGCTCTGGGTTCTTCGCGACGCCGTCGGTCTGACCGGCACCAAGTTCGGCTGCGGCCTTCAGCAGTGCGGCGCCTGCACGGTGCATGTCGACGGGAACGCCGTCCGCGCATGCGGCATGGCTGTGTCCAGTGTGGGGACGCGAAAAATCACTACGATCGAGGGACTGTCCGCCACGTCGACACATCCGCTTCAGACCGCGTGGATCTCGGAACAGGTGCCTCAATGCGGATACTGCCAGTCCGGCCAGATCATGTCTGCCGCCGCGCTCCTGGCGCGCAAACCGAAACCGACCGACTCCGATATCGACACCGCCATGAACGGCAACATCTGCCGTTGCGGAACATATCAACGCATCCGGCGCGCTATTCATCGCGCCGCGGGCATTTAAGGAGGCGGGATATGTCGAAGACTCTCACAAGACGAAACTTCCTGCGAGTGACCGCGGCCGGCGGAGCAATGGTCATTGGCGGTTATGTTCCCGGACTGCGTGAATCCAGCACGGCGGAAGCGGCCGGTCTTTTCGAACCGAATGTCTGGTTAAAGGTCACAGCGGACGACAGCGTGACCATCATGCTGTCGATGCTTGAAATGGGCCAGGGCGTCATGACGTCGATGCCGATGCTCGTCGCCGAAGAACTCGATCTCGACTGGACGAAGATCAAAACCGAATGGGCTCCGGCCGATCCCCGATACGGCAATCCGAATTTCGGCGGCATGCAGCTTACAGCCGGAAGCAACAGCGTCCGGGGAATGTGGAAGATCCTGCGCGAAGCCGGTGCGACCGCCCGTGCCATGCTGGTGACTGCGGCCTCGCAGACATGGAATGTTGCGGAGAACACCTGTTCGACGGAGAAAGGCGAGGTCGTGCACGCCGCGTCCAACCGCCGCCTGCGCTATGGCGCGCTCGTGGACAAGGCTGCCGCATTGCCGGTCCCGAAGAATGTTGCGTTGAAGAATCCCAAACAGTTTCGACTGGCCGGCCAGTCGCTGCCGCGTCTGGACATCCCTGAAAAGGTCAACGGCAAAGCCGGATTCGGCATCGACGTTCAGCGGCCAGGAATGCTCGTTGCGCGCGTCGTCCGGTGTCCTGTGTTCGGCGGCCAGGTCGAGAGTTTCAATGCCGATAAGGCGAAGGCCGTCGCGGGCGTGAGAAACGTTGTGAAGATTTCGGGCGGCGTCGCCGTGGTGGCGGACAACTACTGGGCCGCATCCAAAGGCGCTCAGGCGCTGGAAGTGAAATGGAATGAAGGTGCGCTCGCAAGTCTGAGCAGCGCCGAGATCATGAAAAGATACGCTGCCCTCGCGCAGCAGCCCGGCAAGTTTGCGCGCAACGATGGAGATGCTCCGGCTGCGCTGAAGGCGAACACGCGCTCGTTCGAACGCGTCTTCGAAGTTCCGTTTCTGGCGCACGCCACGATGGAACCGATGAACTGCACCGCGGACGTGCGCGCGGGCGCATGCGACGTGTGGGTTCCGACTCAGGGGCAGACTGCATCGCAACAGGCGGCAATGGCCGCATCCGGCCTGCCGGCGAACGCGGTGAAAATCCATACGACGTATCTCGGCGGCGGATTCGGCCGGCGCGGCGAAGCGGATTTCGTCATGGATGCAGTCGAGACGTCGAAGGCGGTCGGCAAACCGGTCAAGGTCGTGTGGACGCGCGAGGACGACATGCAGCACGACTACTATCGCCCGATCACCTACATCCGCATGTGGGGCTCGGTCGATGGGTCCGGGAAACCGACGGCATTCATGCAGCGAATGGTCCAGCAGTCCTTACTGAAGCGGCTTGGACCGCTGCCGCCGGATGGCGTCGATCCGATTTCCGTCGACGGCTCCCAGACGCTTCCCTATGACATTCCCAATATCCGCGTCGAATACATCGAATCGGATCCTGGCGTTCCATATGGCTTCTGGCGTTCGGTCGGCGCATCGGTTCAGGGTTATGTGGTCGAAGCCTTCGTCGATGAACTCGCGACGACAGCGGGCAAAGACCCGTATCAGTTCCGTCGCGACCTGCTGGCGAAGCATCCGCGACATCGCGCGGTGCTGGATCTGGTCGCCGAGAAATCCGGCTGGGGCAAGCCGCCGGCGGCGGGCCGCGCGCGCGGCATTGCGCTGATGGAAGCGTTCGGCAGCATCGTCGCCGAAGTGGCTGAGGTCTCGGTAGCGAACAACTCCGTCAAGATCCACAAAATCTGGTGCGCGGTCGACTGCGGCTGGGTGATCAATCCGGATACGGTCAAAGCTCAAATGGAAGGCGGAACGATCTACGGCCTGACCGCTGCATTGAAAGGCGAGATCACGATCGACAAAGGACGCGCGGTTCAGCGGCACTTCAACGACTATCAAATGGTCCGTCATAACGACGCGCCTGAGGTCGAGGTGCATATCGTCCCGAGCGCCGACGAACCAGGCGGCATCGGCGAACCCAGCACCGCGATCGCGGCAGGCGCTCTGGTCAATGCCATCGCGGCCGCGACCGGCAAGCGGATCTACAAGCTTCCGATAAAGCTCTGACACTGCCCGGCAGTAAAAGAAATGCGCAATAAAGCCATTGTCTTATTTTTGATTCTGGGGGGTGCAGCGTACGCGATCGGTCAGGCGCGTGCTGTTCGTCCCGTTCCGCGCTGGCCCGATGGCCGCGTGAACCTGAATTCGCCTCCCGAACAGAAAGGGCTTTGGGGCGGCAGCGGCCGTCTTGCCGTCAACCCGCGAAGTTACGAACCCCGCACGACACTGAATGCTCCGATTCATATCGATAACGTTCCGCTTCAGGACTGGGCGCGCGCTCTGGTGGACTATCGTCATCTCGATTTTCTGAAGGACGAACCGTATACGCGATGCAAGCCTTCTCCCGGACCGCGACTCTGGACGACCGCATACGGCTTCGAGATCCTCGACATGCCGGAACAGAAACGCATTTTCGTGGTCAATATCGGCGGTCCGCACAGCTTCCACGTCATTTACATGGATGGACGTCCGCACCCGGATCCGAAAGATCTGGTGCCGAGCTACTACGGTCATTCAATAGGTCGTTGGGACGGAGATACGTTGGTTGTGGATACGATCGGCTTCAACGAACGGGTCTGGATGAACCGGGATGGCCTGCCGCACACCGACCGGCTTCACCTCATCGAGCGGTTGACTCGCCTCGATTACAACACCCTGAAATATGAAGTGACCATCGATGATCCCGGCGCCTACACCGCGCCATGGACCACGAGCTTCAATATGCAATGGACCGATGGGTCCGAGTTGTTCGAATACATCTGTCAGGAGAACAATCAGGGTCCTCAACTCATGGTCGGCACCGAGTCGGCTGTCGTCGATCGCACCAGCACCATCGTCCCCTGAGGTCTCGCGAACTCAAGTCTAACTGCGGGGTTGCTCCCGGCGGCGGGACGCATTATCCTTCCCCCGCAGAATCATTCCGGGTCAGCAGATAGAGGACGAGACCTGAATAAAAAGTAGGGAGAACAATATGAAAGCAACACAGTTTGTACGTCGTGCATCGTTGACACTTTGTTTCCTGGCGCTTGCCACGATGGCCTTTGGCCAGGCGACGCAGACGAAAGAGTTCGAGCCTCAGGTCGGCCAGGCCGGCAAGGACGTCGTCTGGGTGCCGACGTCGCAAGCTCTGGTGGACAAGATGCTCGAAATCGCGAAAGTGACGCCTCAGGACTACCTCATGGATCTGGGTTCCGGCGATGGACGCACGGTGATCACGGCTGCCAAGAAGGGCGCGCGGGCAATGGGGATTGAATACAATCCGGACATGGTTGAGTTGTCGAAGAAAAATGCCGTGAAGGAAAACGTCACCGCGCGAGCCACATTCGCGAAAGCGGATCTCTTCGAAACCGACTTCTCGCAGGCTTCGGTCATCACGATGTTCCTGCTTCCCGACATCAACCTGAAGCTGCGGCCGAAGATTCTCGACTTGAAGCCCGGCACGCGCATTGTGTCGAACACGTTCACGATGGGCGACTGGCAGGCGGATGAAACGGCGACGGTATCGGAAAACTGCTCGAACTGGTGCACGGCGCTGCTGTGGATCGTTCCCGCGAAGGTCGAAGGAGCCTGGAAGCTGCCGCAGGGCGAACTGCGCCTCACGCAAACATTCCAGCAGCTCGCAGGTACGCTGAACGCCGGCGGAAAAGTCGTCACGGTTACCGATGGGAAGATGCGCGCCAACGAAATCTCTTTCAATGCCGGCGGCTCAATCTACACCGGTCGAATCAACGGTAACGTTATTGAAGGGACCGTTCGGACCGGCGCAAACAGCACGGCTTTCAGAGCGACGCGTTAGTAAATTCGGGGACGGTCGCCTAAATTCCCTAATTTGAACTGCAATTTGGGAATTTAGGCGACCGTCCCTGAATTTGTTCACACCTTATGCTCTATTGCATCGTCGCACTTTTCCTGGCCCACCACTCCATCGCCGGAATCTATGACGGCAGCCGTGAGGTCACGATCGACGGCATCGTCAGCGAGTTTCAGTTCATCAACCCGCATCCGTTCGTGCTCGTAGACGTCAAGAATGATCGCGGTACGCAGCAGTGGAAACTGGAAATGGACAACCGTTCTGAGCTCGTCGCGGTTGGAATGACCGCACAGACGCTGAAGCGCGGTGATCGTGTCGTGGTCAGCGGGAGTCCGATTCGGTCTCCACAAACTCAGGCGCTCTATATCCGGAAACTTGAACGCCCGTCTGACGGCTTTCAGTACGAACAGGTGGGCAGCAGCCCGCGCATTCGCCCTTCATCTCAGTGACAATTCGATCGGCCGCGCAGCCTACTTCGTCTTTTCCCACGACACGGATTTCAATCCCGAGCCCATGAGCGCGCGACTGAGCTCCTCTGTGGACACGCCCGGATTGAGTTTTACTTCATAAACAAGCGTCGAATCTTTGCTCTGGTTCACTTGCACAAGCTCGTAATCGACGTTGTGCTGAAGCAGGACAGTCTGAACTGCGGAGGTTGGGAATTCCGGGTTCGCCGCCACCATGTTGAGGACCATGCGACGTCGTTTGGTCCTTTGTTCGGGAGTCAAAGCGATAAGGAACAGGCTTAGAAAAAGCGTTCCAAGCCCGGCGACGGCAAAGTTCCCGAGGCCGGACGCCATTCCCAGGCCGAGAAGCAGCAGGAATATGAGCGCGTCCTTCGGGTCCTTGATCGGGGTTCGAAACCGTATGATGCTCGCGCCACCCGCGATGCCGAGAGCGCGCGCGAGCGAGTCCCCGATGATAATCATCATCAGTGCGCCGGCAATGCAAAGCAGGATGGCGGCGTGTTCCGCCGAACGGGTCATGCTCTTCCCCGCGGCTGCTTGTCTATGTGTCGAGGTAACGATGATGCCGATGGCGGCCGCCGTGATCAGCTTCCCGATTTCGACGAACGGATTACGGGTGATGAGCAACTCGGGCCATCTGATGCCTGCCAGGATCAGGAGCCCACAGAAAGTGACGCCTCCGATCGCCAACAGAGGATTTGATTTTTGTTTCTCTCCCATCGGTAAGCGCGTCCAGCGCCACCGGAGTATACCCCTATTCGTTGCGCAGGGCTTGCATCACATCAACACGCGCCGCGCGAGCCGCGGGCAGCAGGGAAGCGACGGAAGCGGCCAGGAGCAGGACGCCTGCGGCGCCCAGGATCGGCAACGCGCCCGGGATCTGCGTCTGCTCCAGATAGTTGCCGGCCACTCGCGCCAAAACGTATCCGCCTGCGGCGCCTGCGACGATGCCGATGGCGGCCATCACGAATCCTTCAAAAAGAATTCCCGCGAGCAAATGCCCAGGTTGAGACCCGATGGCCAAACGAATGCCAAACTCCCGGGTACGCGCGCTGACCGAGAATGCCAGCACACCTGCCACTCCGACGATCGAGATTGCCATTGCCAGTCCCGCGAATCCTCCGAACACAACCGTATTCAAACGTTCCGGCGTGAGAATCTCGGCGCGCACATCTTCGAGGGTGGCCGCCTGTTCCACCGGCTGGTCGGCGGCGAGCTCCCGTATCGCCCGCGTGACGGCAGGGACCAGCGCATATGGATCCGACTTCGCGTGGATGAATACTCGTCCGCCGCCGAGTTGTTGCTCGAAGGGATGGTAGACGGTCATTGCGTGCTTCGGGTCGATGCTTTCATCATCAATGTCCGGCACAACACCGACGATCCGGCGCGGCTGCGTACTGATGTTGATGAATTTCATGATCGGGTCCGTCCACATCAGGTGACGATTGATCGCGTCCTGTCCGGGGAACATCTGATCCGCGATCGTCTTCGTAATAATGACAACGAGCTCTGAGCTCTGCCGATCCGCTTCGTTGAAATCGCGTCCTGCAAGCATCGGGATTCCCAATGCGGCGAAGAAACCCGGCGATACCGACCGGATACGGCCGCGAGGATCATCGTCCGCGTTTTCACGCGCCCTTCCTTCCACGGAGAAACGCCAGCCGGCTCCCGGTCCGAAGGTTCCCACATCGCGCCACGGAACCGTACCGCCGACGGCGACGCGATCCACGCCGGGTACCGACAGCAGCTTTTGTTGAAGCTCGCGATAAAAACCACGGATCTGTTCAGGCGTCTTGCCGAATGCAATCACCGGCACATTCACGGCAAGCACGCCTTTCGTTTCAAAACCCGGCGTCGTGCCCTGCAAACTGATCAGTGTCTTCAGCAGCATTCCGGCGCCTGCGAGCAGAACGAACGACGCGGCAATCTGGATGACTGCAAAAAGCCTCAGCCGGCGCTTCGTCCCGCCGGTAATTCGAATGCTCCCGCTTGTCAGCCCGAGTCCGTGTGAGGCTTCTGCGGACGGCAGCCGCGGGACGAATGCGAGAACGAAGGCGGACAGAATCGCCAACCCGGCCCCGACCCACAGCGCGCTGGAATCGAGTGTCAGATCCGCTGCGCGAACCGAGAAGCGCGAGGCATAACGTGTCAAAACCGAAAACATCGGACGCGCCGCGGCGACACCGAGCGCGGCGCCGATACCGCACAGCAGAAGACTCTCGGCCAGCAGCGTGCGGCGTAGCGTTCGCTTGCCCGCGCCGAGCGCGGCCCGTATCGAGAGTTCCCCCTCGCGCCGCACCGTGCGCGCCAGAATCAGGTTCGCGACATTAGAACACGCGATCAGGAATACCAGGCCCGACGCGCCCAGCAGCACGAGCAGCATCGTTCTTGCGCGCGCTGTAATCTGGTCGCGCAGTAGAACCGAATCGATGCGAAAGTCCGATTTCGCGGGATACGCCTCAGGATGTTCCTTCAAGATCGCGCCATGCACGGCGCGCAATTCGGCGCGCGCCGCTTCCAGGTCTTCCCCGGGGGCAAGGCGTCCGAAGATTTCCGTCATGCGGTGCTCGCGGCCTTCCACCATCGTCGCCGACATGTGATGCGAGCTTGTGACCATGTTCGCGATCAGTTCCGTCCTTGCGGGATAGGGATCGGATGGTTCAAGCACACCGATGATGGTCGCCGATCGTGTTCCGAGGCGGACGCTTTTGCCGACCACCGATGGATCGCCATTCAGTGTCGTCGACCAGAAGCGATGGGTCAGTACCGCGACGCTCTCGGCCTTCGGTCCGTCGTCTTCCTTCGTTATGAGACGTCCCAGCACGGGCCGCAGTCCCACGACATCGAAGTAGTTCCCGCCCACGACGCCGGCAACAACCGTCCGCGGCTCTCCAAGCCCGACCATCGTGAAGCCGATCGTGGAGAACTCCCCGATCGCCGTGATCGTTTTGGAGCGCTGGCGCAAGTCGCGGATTTCGGGAACCGAGAACGTCGCGTTCGCCGTTCCGATGCCGGGAGCGCTTTGGTGAATGTAGACAAGGCGTCCTTCGTCGCGGTTGACCAGCGGCCGAAGGAGCACACCGCGGACGACACTGAAGATCGCCGCATTGGCGCCGATGCCGAGCGCCAGCGTGAGCACGACGGTAATGAACAGGCCTTTGGCCTTCATCAGGGATCGAACGGCAAACTTAAGGTCGGTGAGGAATGGCATCGTTGAGGCCTCCGGAGACGTATTAACGGTTTTTCGCCTTTTCTTTACGTCAGCAATCGCCCATCGCCAGTACGTAAACACGTAAATGAAAATCGGCTATGTTCCATATTCAATCGTGAGATAGGCGATTGCCGATCGAATATACAGATTGCGTATGGCCGATGGCGAATCCGATATTTGGGGGACCCTCCAGTCGTTCGACGATGGGACTTGACTCCGACCGCTTCGTTCACCATCATGGACCAGTCGACAAGCGATGGGGAGGAGCGAATGAACGTTTCCAGGGAATCGCCGGACCTGTTGCCAGGCACTCTTGATCTTTTGATTCTCGGAGCGCTGGCGCACGGTTCAAAGCACGGCTATGGCATCGCGGAGCATTTGAAGACGCTGTCCGCCGATGTGCTGCAGGTTGGAGAAAGCTCGCTTTATCCGGCATTGCAGCGCCTGCTCCTGAATGACTGGGTCCAGGCCGAATGGGGACTGTCGGAAAACAACCGCCGCGCCCGTTATTACACGCTGACGGCGAGCGGGCGCAAACAACTCCGAACGGAGCGAGGGGAATTCGACAAGATGATCCTCGCTATTCAGAAGGTGCTGCACGCCACCTGAGGACCTCATGAAAAAGCTATTCCGCCGCATTCGTTATTGGGCAGGTTCAAGGCGCGCGAAAGCGGACCTTGCCGAGGAGATGGAATTTCATCGCGCTTTAAAGCAGGAGGAACTCGAACGGAACGGCATGTCTGCAAAAGATGCGGCCGGCGCGAGCAGGCGTGTTCTCGGCAACACGCTTCGTGGGCGTGAAGAAGCACATGACGTGTGGGGATGGACGTGGCTGGATGATGCGATTCGCGATGCCGGCTACGCCTTTCGGACGATCCTGCGAACGCCGGCGCTTTCAGCGGTTGTTGTCCTGTCGCTGGGCATCGGGATCGGCGTCAACTCGGCTGTCTTCTCCTGGATCGAGCGGTTCGTGCTGCGGCCGGTGGCCGGAGTGGATCATCCTTCCGAGTTCTATCTGATTGAACCGCGCTCGGAATCCGGTTCATATCCTGGATCCTCGTGGACCGAATACAACGATCTGCGCGATCGGCTCCGATCGTTTCGCGAAGTCTTCGCATCTCGCATGGCGCCGTTCACGGTAGGCGAGGGAAATCAGGGAGAGCGCAGAACCGGTTTGTTCGTTTCGGACAATTACTTTTCCGGTCTTGGATTGAAACCGGCGCTCGGACGTTTCTGGCGGCCCGATGAAGCGTCGGAGCGCAGGCCGGCGGCGGTGATCTCTTACCGGTATTGGAAGGCCGCGTTTAACGGAGATCCGAAAGTTTTGGAGCAAACGATTCGCGCGAATGACCAGGTTCTGACGATCATCGGCATTCTGCCGGAAGGTTTCCAGGGAACGGCGCTCATCGTCGATTTCGATTTATGGCTGCCCGCGACTCTCGCCTCCACGATGTTTCCCGGCACACGCGAACTGGAAGATCGCGGAATGCGCAGCTACAGCATGATGGCGAGACTTCGCGACGGCGTGAGCCGGGAAGTGGCGCAGGCTGAATTCGCAAACGTCATGAACGAGTTCGCCCGGCTGTATCCCGAATCCAACAAGGGGTTCGGGGCGGAAGTTCTTCCGTACTGGCAGATGCCGCGCGGTCCGCAGCGATTCCTTGCAACCGGACTCATGGTGTTGCAGGGGATCATGCTGGTCCTGCTGCTCGCAGTCTGCGGCAACGCGGCCAATCTGCTCCTGGCGAGGGCCGCCACACGATCGCGGGAAATCGGCACTCGCCTGGCGATCGGAGCCACGCGATGGCGCGTCGCGCGGTTGCTGATGACGGAGAGTCTGATCATCGGCCTCGCGGGCTCGGCAGTCGGTGTCGCCATTGCCATGTGGGCGACGAGCGCGCTGCGTTCGGTGCGATTCACGATGGCGTTTCCGATCTATCTCGAGACATTTGTCGATTGGAGGGTGCTGCTGTTTGCCGTCCTGCTCGGCACTGCGTGCGCGCTGGCATTCGGCACAGCTCCGGCGCTGCAACTGGCACGCGGAGACGTGCAGGCAAAGCTTCGTCCTGGTATGGGCGTCGCGCCGCAGAAGCGCCTGCGGAATTTGCTGATGGGCCTGGAAGCCGGTCTCGCATTGATGGTGCTGCTGGCCGCAGCGCTGTTTTTTGAGAGCTTCCGCGACACGCAAACTCTGGACCCGGGTTTTCAGATGGAGGGCGTGCTTCTGACGGGCTACGACCTGGGGGGAACTGCCGGACACATTCGGTCCGACGGGTCCGTCGAGCCGGCATTCTCTCGCAGCTTTGCGACGCAACTGCTCGATCGATTGCGCGAGGTGCCTGGCATTGAGTCCGCGGCGATCGGGTCATCGGTGCCGTTGGACATACACGGGATGCCGCTGCTGCGTTCGTTCAGGGTGGAAGGCCGCACCGAGAACAGTGACACTCCGGACCGGTCGCTGGTGAACTTCGTCACGCCCGGCTATCTGCAGACGATGCGCATTCCGCTGGCCGCCGGTACGGACTTCGCGCCGATGAACGACACGACAACGCCCGCGCAGGCCATCGTCAACGAGGAATTCGTCCGCCGATATATTCAGAACGCGGAGCCCGTCGGCCGCCGTATCGAATCCGGCCGCGGCAGCTTCGTGATTGCAGGCGTGGCGAAAAACTCCTTCTACGATGCAGTCGGCGAAGCTCCGATTCCGATCGTCTATCTTTCCTATCGAACTCAGCCGCGCACCGCCGGCGACATTCATGTGAGGACTCGCCCGGGCGCGGAGTTGCTGGTTGCAAACGAAGTCCGGCGCGCCGTGGCGGAAGTACAGACGGGGTTGCCTGTGTTCAACGTGCGCACGCTCGGAGAACACGTCCAGAACAATCTTTTGTTCCGCAGGATTCCGGCCAGAATTTTCGTCGTGCTCGGGCCGTTGCTGCTCTTTTTCGCGGCGATCGGGATCTACAGCGTCGTCGCTCACAACGTGGCGCGGCGGATTACCGAGATCGGCGTGCGAATGGCGCTCGGGGCTACGGCGCGCAATGTCGTGGCGGGAATTGTCGGGGAAACGATCAGGACGATTGCGATAGGCGTGGCGGGCGGCATCCTCGTGGCGTTCACGGTGTATATCCACGTCGTCCCTGGCGGCCCGATTGATCCCACGATATTCCTCGGCGTACCCGCAGTCTTGTTGCTCGTCGCCGCGGCCGCGAGCTGGCTTCCAGCCAGGCGCGCCGCGGGCCTGGATCCGATGAACGCGCTGCGTCAGGACTGATTTTCCGTCCCCTACTTGTCAGCTGTGAGCTGGCTGTTGTGCGATGTGTATTGAACTTATTTCGCTGACCCAATGACAAGATGACCCACTGGTTCATTGTCAGTTAGGCGGGCTGATTGAACAGCCGGCCATCTGGTCAGCTTGCCATTAGGTAAACGAAAAAAGTTCAATACACATCGCACAGCAGCCAACTCACAGCTAACAACCGTACCGTGTGTTAGCATCCCACCCAAACGACGCAAGGGAGAGACACGTCACAATGCAGCTTGGTATGGTTGGTCTCGGCAGAATGGGCGCAAACATGGTGCGGCGCCTGATGGCAGGAAAGCATGAATGCGTTGTGTTCGATCTCAACGCCGACCATGTGAAGGAACTCGCCGCCGAGGGCGCGATCGGTTCCGAGTCCATGGACGACTTCGTTCGCAAATTGAACAAGCCGCGGGCGGCGTGGGTGATGGTTCCTGCAGGAGAGCCGACTGAGCGGACTGTCATGGCACTGGCCGAAAGAATGGAGCCTGGCGACGGCATCATCGATGGCGGCAATTCCTACTTCAAGGATGATGTCCGGCGATCGAAAATCCTAAGCGCGCGCGGCATGCACTACCTCGATGTGGGAACCAGTGGCGGCATCTGGGGCGCAAAACGAGGCTATTGCATGATGATCGGCGGCGAGGCCGAGACATTCCGGCGTCTCGAGCCGCTCTTCAAAACCCTTTCACCCGGCCGCAGCGATACTCCTCCGACACCCGGACGCGAAAAACTGGCGGGCACAGCCGAAGAAGGTTATCTGCATTGCGGTCCCGCCGGTGCCGGCCATTTCGTGAAGATGATCCACAACGGCATCGAGTATGGATTGATGCAAGCCTACGCCGAGGGCTTCGACATTCTCCGCAACGCGACATCGAAGGAGCTTCCCGTGGAGCATCGCTTCGATTTCAACCTGCCCGACATCGCCGAATTATGGCGTCGTGGGAGCGTCGTCGGGTCCTGGCTGCTTGATCTGACGGCCATGGCGCTTGCGGAGGATTCATCGTTGTCGGACTACACGGGCTTCGTTCAGGACTCCGGCGAAGGTCGCTGGACCATCATGGCAGCCGTCGAAGAAGCTGTGCCTGCGGATGTGCTGTCCGCCAGTCTGTACACGCGGTTCCGGTCGCGGCAGGACCACACGTTCGCCGAGAAGATGCTGTCTGCGATGCGAAAGAAATTCGGCGGTCACGTCGAACGGGCGTCGGGCGGTTAAGGAAACAAGCACGATGGCGACGAAAGAAGCGCATATCGAGTGGCCTGAACCGACGAGAGAGCCTGCCGGGCCCTGCCTCATGGTGATCTTCGGCGCGGCTGGAGATCTGACGAAACGCAAACTCGTTCCGGCTCTTTACAACCTGGCGAAAGCCAAATTGCTTCCGAAGGAATTCGCCGTCGTCGGAATGGCGCGGCAGGAGATGTCAACGGAGGCATTCCGCGCAAAGATGTCGGAGGACATCCACCATTTCGCGACCGAACCCGTAGACGCCGCACTTTGGGAATGGCTCGTTCAGCGGCTGTATTACACGAGCGGCACGTTCACGGATTCCGCTGCCTTCGAGCGCCTGGGCACGATGCTCGCGAAGGTGGACAAGGATCACGGCACCGCAGGCAACTACCTTCACTATCTCTCGACCAGCCCGACCCATTTCTCCGAGATCATCCGGCAGTTAGGCACGTGCGGCCTGGCACAGGAAGCGAACGGCCAGTGGCGGCGCGTGATTATCGAGAAGCCGTTTGGCCACGATCTCGAGTCGGCCCGCGCATTGAATCAGGAAATTGCGCAGACACTTCGCGAACGGCAGATCTTCCGCATCGATCACTATCTGGGCAAGGAGACGGTTCAGAACATCATGGTGTTTCGATTCGGGAACAGCATCTTTGAGCCGATCTGGAACCGTCGGTACATCGATCATGTCCAGATCACCGTGGCTGAAGATGTCGGTGTCGAGACGCGCGGGAACTACTATGAAGAGGCCGGCGCCCTTCGAGACATGATTCCGAATCACATCTTCCAGCTGATATCGCTGATCGCGATGGAACCTCCGATTTCATTCGCAGCGGACGCGGTACGCGACGAGAAGGCGAAAGTGCTCCGCGCGCTCACACCGATTGAGCCGGAGGATGTTCTGGTCCGGGCTGTTCGCGGTCAGTATGGACCGGGTTTGAACGGGACGCAGATGCAGGCATACAGGTCCGAACCGAAAGTGTCGCCGGATTCAACGACCGAGACGTACGCCGCGCTGAAACTGCTGATCGATAACTGGAGGTGGGCCGACGTGCCGTTTTACGTACGAACGGGCAAGCGGATGTCCAAACGTTTCACTGAAATATGCATCCAGTTCCGGCGCGCTCCGTTTCAGCTCTTCCGCAAGACACAGGTCGAACACCTCGAGCCGAATCTGCTTGTGTTGCAGATCCAGCCGGAAGAAGGCATCAAACTTCGCTTCGGCGCGAAAATTCCCGGTCCGACGGTTCGCATGGGAAGCGTCAATATGGATTTCCGCTACTCGGACTACTTCGGCACCACGCCGAGCACCGGTTATGAAACGCTCCTGCACGATTGCATGAAAAATGACGCGACGCTGTTTCATCGCGCGGATACGGTCGAGGTGGGGTGGAGCGTCGTCACGCCGATTCTTGACGTGTGGAAGGCATTGCCGCCGCGGAATTTCCCGAATTATCCAAGCGGCACGTGGGGTCCGAAAGAAGCCGACGAACTTCTGAAGCGCGACGGCCGGCAATGGGCGGACGACTGACGCCTGATTGACGCCTGGTGTTTATCTGGGAGCCGCCCGGTGTTTTGCCAGATCCGTGAAGACCGTCGCGAACGCGGGTACCGTGGCGCTGATCTTCTCGAAGTCTGATTTCGACATCGACAGCACTCGCACAGGAGTCCGCGCCCGGACGGTTGCATTGCGCGAGCAGTCGGCGAGGACGGCCATTTCCCCGAAGAACGACGCGGGTCCCAGAACGGCGACGCTTTGAGTAACGCCGTTGTCTTCGCGCAACACTTCACACTCGCCTTCCTGAATCGCGTAGACGCTGTCGCCGATGTCGCCCTGGTTGAAGATGACTTCGCCCGGCTGAAAATGCTGCTGCGTAATTCCGGACGATCCTGAAATGCGCAACTGCACGAGTTCCGGAGGGAACAGCAGGTCCAGAAACCAGTCGGTCGCAATGCGGACCTTGCGATCCCACCCGGGCATCTTCAAGAGGTATATGGTTCGCCATAACCACCAGGCAAAGAATCCGGAGATGCGGATGCCGAAAACATCGGCGACGGCCGAATGATGTCCAAGCGACGACAGCTTCCCAAGGCCCTCGAACGTGAATGTCGTCCGCCTGGTGCCGCGGATCGCGGCGCAGATATTGTGAGCGACTGTTTTCGCTTCGCGAACGGCATGTTGAGCTGTCGGCGGAACAGGATTGCCGGCTGCCGTCTTGATGGCCCCGCAATCGCCGACGATCCAGACCTGGCCTTCATAGCCCGGCAGTTCGAGGTGCTCATTGACGGCAAGCCGTCCTTTCTCCTTTGGCACATTCAGCGATTCGAGCACCGGCGGAAGCGCCGATGGAACGGTTGAAACGATCGTCTTGGTCGGAATTTCCAGGCCGGATTTCAATTTCGCCATTTCCGACGTCGCGGCATCCAGGCGGTCGTTCAAAAGGATCTCGACGCCGCGGTCGCGCAAGACCTTCTCGGCGAACACGGCAAGGCCTTCGACCATTTCAGGCAGGATGTGCTTGCCGGAATGGACGAGGACGCAGCGGATTTCATTCGTGGGAATGTCTGGATAGCTCTTAGCGACTGTGCGAACGAAGTCGTTGAGTTCCGCGATGATCTCTACGCCCGAGAAACCTCCTCCGGCGACGACAAACGTCAGCAGCTTTTTCCGCAGCTCCACATCGGTTTCGAAGTCCGCTTCTTCCAGAGCATGGATCACGTGGTTGCGCAGCCGGACTGCGTCGGCGAGCGAGCGGAACGGCATCGCATGTTCCTGCAATCCCGACATGCCGAGCAGGTTGGTGACATTTCCCAACGCGATCACCAACTGATCGTAATGGATTTGTGTTTTTCGCGGGCGGAACCCCGGGCTCAGTGTCACAACGCGGTTCTGGAGGTCGATCTCTTCGACATCCCGCATAACCAGGTCGGCGCGCGGGCAGAGCCGGCGGATGGGTGAAACGGTATCGGTCAGACCGATGCTGCCGGAAACCACTTCAGGAAGCAGCGGCTGATACACCCAATAGTTTTCGCGATTAACGATCGAGATGGAGGCTTCTTCGGGCCGCAGCATTTTCCCGAGAAACCGTGCGGTGTAGACACCGCCAAACCCGGCGCCGAGTATCAGGATTTGTCTTCGATGTTGCCGGCCACCGCCCGTCATGGCCGTAATGGCCGTCGAGTCATTCCGCGATCTCTTTGCGCAGGATGGAGACGACTTCCTTTCCGCCGAATGCTGTTTTGGAAACCGTAACGCCCACAAACCTGAATCCAAGGTCGCCTGCCTGCTGCAGTTCCTTCTGCATCGTGGATGTTCTTTGCGTCGCCAGCAGTTTGTAGTCAAAACGCATTCCGGACCTGCGCTCGCGATCCAGTTCGAGGATGACGACGACTTCGTCACCGCCATATGCGGAATTGAAGACGGTCTGATCTTTGTAGTCGAATCCTTCGCGGCCGGCGTCCTGGAGTTCTTTCTGCATCGTGCTTGTTTTGTTGGCCGCGAGGAGCTTGTAGGCGTAGCGTCCCGGAGTGGAGCCGGATTTGGTTTTCGACATGACCACCACGACCTCGGAACCGCCGAACGCTGTGCCGCCGCCCATGACTTTTTCCATGCGGTACCCGGACTCCGCGCCCTGATTCAGTTCTTTTTCCATAGTCGAGGTTTTCGTCGTTGCCAGGACGCGATACTCGAATGCGTCCTCAGCAGCAACAGGTAAAACAGCCGACAGTAAAACAAGAATCATCAGCCTGATCATCAATGTACGCCCTCCTGCGATTTTGATGCCGGGCAGTATAACGCCGCGAAGCGCAAGCCCGACAGGGCGAAGCATCAAGTAAAGGCATGTCTCCCTCTCCCTTCACCACGGGAGAGGGAGACGGGCTTTATTTAGGAGTCACTCGAATCGCAGCGCGCATCCACGGATGGATGCAGCACTGAAATTTGTGGAGTCCTTCGCCAAGACCCTGCAGATCCACACCGGCACCGGGCGGCAGGTTCAGCGCGCCGGCCAGGCACTCAGGCGCGGGCGCAAGCGCGCCGTTCAACGGAGGAACACGGCCGCCACCGAAGTTCGCCACTCTGGTGAAGGTGTGTGTTCTGCCACCGAGATTCTCGACCTGGATCTTCCGTCCAAAAAATGTCGAGATGTAAGACGGTTCGTTGCGCCATGAAGGATGGCCGATCAATACGCCTCCGGGACCCAGGGGAGAGAACAGCAACGCACCGAATTCCGCATTGGTCACATCGCCTTCCTGCGGTTTGAGGGAACAGCCTCCGGACGGCGTCCACGCCGGATCCGAAGGCTCGCAGTCGTCGAGAATCGCGACTCTGGCGTCATTGCTTTTTGAACCTGCCAGAGCCCGATCCGTCAGGGTCCAGGCACCGGTGATAATCACGAGGAAAAGAACTGTCAGACCCACACTTCGCATACACAACTCTCCTTTGCGTTTTGTCCGGTAACGGTGGACTCCTGCCCTGGTTCCGGGTGAGAAGCTTCGCGGCCTGCACGATCAACGCTTCTTCTCAGTGCTCGTGCGACCGTTACAAAGCAGACTTTGGGGGGTGAGCCGTTACAGGATATTGTCAGTGAGTGGGTAAGGCAACAGGTTGTTCGATGTCCGTTGGCAGTTACCGGCGTCCGCGAAGTATGCCGCCCCTGTTGCCGCGCAGGTTGTCACGCACGGTGCCGACGACCGCTTCCCGCAGATGATCCTGAATCGCCGCCTGAAACTGCGGCAGGTCGGTCTCTCGCACCGGGACGATCTCGATCGACATGCTTCCCATTTCGTCGGTCGATTGCTGGCCGAAGGTTACCCGCTTCGGCGGGGAATTCGGGTTGTGAGGGTTGTCTCTGGAATTGTCGTACGAGATTTCGACTTCGACGCGCGTTCCTTTCGGTAGCCGAACGGGTGTCTTGAAGTAGTAGCGTTCCTGCCAGTTGAAATCCCAATCCGGGATGTTCAAGAGATCTCTACGCGAGCCGCCAGGAAGCGTTGCGGTCATCCGCATTTCCTTCGCCAGGTAATGCGCGTGAGCGCCGCCGCCGATGACGTCCACGTCGACCGGCAGGGTGATCGAATCTTTAATCGTGAATCCTTTGGATCCCGCTGGAATGTCGATTCCTGCCAGAGCGCCGAAAAGTGGCGGCAGTTGAAGCGCTGCAAGCGTGCGTTTCGGAGGCGCGTCGGCGAAATAGAATCCGAGTGTCGCCTGCTCGCTCTCGGCCCTGCCGCTCGGATGAAAATGCATTTGAAGGACGAGATCGGCATCCCTCGGAAGCCGCCGCGCCAGGCCTTCCGGCAATTCGCGCGGTGAGCCGCCGACGGCCCAGCCGCCAATGCCGGCTGCCGCACGGGGCGTCGCGGCATTCGCGCCGCGTCCCTGACCGAGGCGCGCCCCAAGACCGGAAGCGAGGAAGTTCATTCCGGTAAAACCCGGACGCGGATCTGCCGCATCGAGTTGGACCGCCTGGCCGGTCTGATCGATAAAGTACAGCGCGTGGTGCGACGATTTTCCCGACGGACGAAATTCGATGGCCTGAACCCATTTGTCTTCGTCGAGCTTCAGCTTGATCGCGAAATTTCGAAAAATATCCGGCCCGTCTGCCGGCACTTCGAACGCGTGATCCATGCGCACCACAAGATCGGGAGTACCCAATTGCCAGCCTGGAGTGAATTGCGGCGCGGCAGGCATTTTCTTTGGATCGCCTTCCGGCATTCCCGCCTCGACCCATTCGCGGATCGTGCGAATCTGCGCATCCGTCAGGCGTCGATCATCGCGGAACGGGCCCATGCCGGAATCGGCATGCCATGGCGGCATGTAACGGCTTTGCGTGACGCTTTCGATCAGCTTTCCGCGCCGGCGGACATCCTCATAGGTCAACAGCGGGAATGGCGCGGGTTCACCCGGACGGTGGCAGGTGGCACACACGTTGAGAACGATTGGCGCGACGTGTTCGGTGAATGTCACGTTTGGCTGCTGCGCCATCAGAAGAATGAAAGCGAAGGGCAACATCGATCTATTTCTCCTGTTTTGGCGGAATGAAACAGCCGAATGCCTGCGTCCGCGGATTCGGGACCGCGCGACCGGCTATTAGTGCATCCAGCGTTACGCGCAAGTCATGTTCGGTGACGACGCGACGGGGTTTGCCGAGCGCGGCGTAAAGATTGTCGATGCGTCCGCGATACTTCAGGTCGGCGCTGGCGGAGAAAACTGCGACTTCAGAGCTGATTGTGGCTTCGGCTTTTTCCACCAGTTCATGATTCGAGTCCAGAATCGCCGGAATGCCGGTGAACTTGTAATCATTCATATGCGCGCGGATTTCGGCCGGCTTCGTCGATGGATCGGCATACACCAGAAAACAGCGCGCGCCTTTGAGCCCGTAAGAGGTGCAAATGCGCTGGATCTCCGGCGCGTACTGATTCGCGATCGGGCAGTCGTGGATCATGAAAAACAAAAGCGTCCACTTCCATCCGGAAGGATTCTCGAGGGAACCGTGAACCTTGCCGTCGATGTCGCGCAGTACGTGGGACGTGGGAGCCGGCGCGGCCACGAAGGCAACCTGCAGGCCGGCCCATGCGACGAATGCCACCAACAGTGCTCTTTTTCGCATCATCACCTTAGATCGGCTTCTCCTGTCCGAGGTTTATCAAAAGAAGGCCCGAATTGGAAATAAAGTAGTAGAGTGCGCTACGAAGTGAAAGGCAACGTCCGGTTCAAGTGCTGGGCGATTTGTCACGATGTCGGCGGCGACGCCGCCGGTACCGTGACCGGTTGCATGAACACTTTCGGGAATATCGGGGGTGCGTTGAGTCCGCTCGTCGTCGGGTATGCGGTGAAGTGTTGGAGCTCCTGGGCGATTCCACTGGTCATCGCGTCTGTCGTTTCCGTCATCGGCGGTCTTCTGACCCTGCTCATCGACACACGCCGCAAGCTTGCCTGACGCGCCGATTACCCGAGCGTTCCTTCGTCCGCGGAGGGACCGTAAACGGACGGCACCGGAATGTTATTCAACCGCAGATAAACACCGAGCTGTGCGCGGTGATGGATCATGTGATTCAGGCAGAAGCTGCGCAGCACAGCGAAGCGCGGCATCGAGAGCAGCGTCTGCCCCCCACGCAACAGCGACCAGTTTTTCATCAGATGTTCATCGCTGGCGCCCGCAATGGCGCGCCGGCTCGCGTCGCGATTCTTATCGAATATCTCCAGAACCTGCTGGCGAGAGGTGGCGATGGTGGGCTGAAACGGCGGTTCGCCGGGAGGCATGAAGTCGAGAAAATCCCTTTCGATCGTCTGGACGCCCCACCCGGCCAGTTCCGCGACGTGTCCCGCAAGCCGGCCCAGCGGCATCGATTTTTCATGCGGTTTCCATGAAAGTTTGTCTTCCGGAATGCGCTCCAGGGTTTTCCTCGCGGTCGTCATTTCCTGATCGAATTCGGATAAATAAAGATCGCTGAGTTTCATCGTCCGCTCCTTTGATGTGGTGATCAAAGTAGTGTACTTGAGCTAGGACTCGGTCGGATATGGTCCGTCGGCGAACGATTGCGCGTGATATCCCTTTGAGCCAACCTCGCGAGCCAGCGGGCTGCGATAGTCCTGCGATCGACTCAGAAGCTCGATCGCGTAATGGAAGTCGTAACGCGGTTGCCAGCCGAGCCGCGTCCGTGCCCGCTCGTTCACGTACACACGATCGATCGAAGGCGTCATCCGCCAGCCCAGGCGAACGTATTCCTGCTCGAAACGAGGTGCGCAGCGTTTGACGAGAGCCTGCGTGTCGTTGCGTAACTCGCGGAGGTCGTCGCGAGTGAATGGCGACGTCGCGCTGATGATGAAGCGGTCGAAGCCGATCGCGGGCGCCATTTCGATCGCGAGCAGGTGCGCGGTGACGACATCGTCGATATCGGCGCGCCGGTACAAAAGCTCATTGACCTTCAGATTGTCATCGTCGTAAGCGATGCGAGCCGCGGGATTGTCATCATGCTCGGGGAAGAATCTCGACGTCCTCAGCACGAGACAAGGCATTCCGGTCCGGTATTGGAACATCTCGCACAGATGCTCCGCTGCCAGCTTTGTCGCGCCATAAATGTTTTTCGGCACGCACGGCACATCTTCAGTGATCCACGCTGCGGGCGCGCCGGCGGGTGGGACGAGCGCCCGTCCGAAGGCGCTTGTCGTGCTCGTATAGACGAATGTCTTCGCTCCCGCGGCCGCGGCTTCTTCAAGCAGATTCAACGTGCCCGTGATGTTCGTATCGAACGAAATCCTGCCGGCCGTGCGTCGCGATATGCGGCTTGTGAAGGGTCGCTGTATGAAGGACGACGTCGATGCCTCGGAGACATTGCGCGACGAAACCGCGATCAACGATCGATCCGACGCGGTGTGTGAACCGCGATGGCTGGACGTCGATGCCCACCGCTTCTCGTCCGGAGTTCTGAAGGGTGCGCATCAACGCCTCGCCCAGATGGCCGGCGCTGCCGGTAACCAGTATTTTCAACTAATCGATGATGGCCTGTGCCACGAGGTCTTCGAAATCGCGGTTCACTTCCTGGATCGAAGTCTGCACCAGCAGCACACCGACGAGTTCCTCTTTCGGATCGACGAAGAAGTGCGTGCCGTAGACGCCGGACCAGCCGAACGTGCCGGTGGACAGCATGGTTCCGCGGGCCGCATGGTCGCTGACGACGCGGAGACCAAGGCCGTAACCTTCGCCGGCCGGCCGTCCCGGCAGAGTGTCCGGGATGTGCACGGCGCTCATCATTTCGACGGTCTTGCGTCCCAGGATGCGCTTGCCGTTCAGCTCGCCGCCATTTGCGAGCATCACGCCGAACGGAATGTAGTCGTCCGCGGTGCTGATCAGTCCACCCGATCCCATGAAGTAAACATTGCTCGACATGCCGTTGGGATTCTGGTTCTTCTGCAGACCGTTCGCGCCGCGCGTATACACGTTCGCGACTCGAGGCCACTGTGCTTCCGACGCCCAGAAGGTGATGTCCTTCATGCCAAGCGGATCGAAGATGCGTTCGCGGAAGAAACGATCGAGCGGTATTCCGGATGCGATTTCCACGATGCGGCCCAGTGTGTCGTGAGCGGACTGCGCGCTGTAGGCCCAGCGCGATCCGGGCTGGAACTCGAGCGCGGTGCCGCCGAGACGCGGAATATAGTCGGCAAGCTTTTCGCCCTGCTTGCGCGCGACCTTCTGAATGTCGCTGTTGCCCATCGCGCCGCTGCCGAGGCCGGACGTGTGGGTCAAGAGATCTTTGACTGTTACCTCGCGTTGCCCGGGAACGGTATAGAACTGGGGCGGCGGAGTTCCGCCACGGCCGCCCCGTCCAGCTTGTCCAGCTTGCGCGGGTGTGGCAGCAGCAGCAGGCGGGGCTCCTCGCTGGCCCGCAGGCAGCGCGACCGCGACCTTCATGCCGCGGAATTCCGGAATGTAGCGCGATACAGGGTCGTTCAGCCGTACCTTGCCTTCTTCGATCATCATCATGATCGCGAGGCTCGTGACGGGCTTCGTCATCGAGGCGATGCGAAACATCGTCGAAGCCGTCATGGGTTGCTTCGATTCGATATCCATAACGCCTTGCGCCGAAAGGTGCACCACTTTCCCCTTGCGCGCTACGATCGCGACCGCGCCGCTCATCTCTCCCGCGTCGATGCGGCGCTGGATCATTTGATTGATGCGTTGCAGACGTTCCGAAGACATTCCGACTTCTTCGGGCTTCGTCTTCGGCAGCGCAGGTTCAGCGCCGGCCTGCACGACCAGCAGCAGGAGAACGAGTGACCACTTCATCGCGAGTTTCATGGATGTACCTCCGGGTTAATGGCTGTGCATTCTATCTCACGATTTGTTTGATGCGAGTTACTTCTGAGGCGGGGCAAGGGGGCCGAGATACTTCACAAAGACGACCTCATTATGAGCTTCGTTCCAGATGAGTTCGTCCACCAGCGTTCGAGTCATCAGGAGACCGAAACCGCCAGGACGCAGTCCTTTCTCTTCGCGGACTCGCATGTGCCCGTACGGGTCATCGACAGCATTGTTGATTGCGGCATGCTCGAGGTGTTCCAGAGAAAAGCCGGGGCCCGGATCGGCGATCCGATAAAGGATCATATGGCGGGTGCGCAGGCAGGCGATGCGCACCGTTCGATTAGGATCCAGCTTTCCGCCCCACTCGATTGCATTCATCAATAGTTCGCGAAATGCCTGGCCGATCGAATCGCGGACATCGACGGGCAGGTCGGAATCGAGTTTCTCGATAAAACCCTGAATGCGTTCGGCGGTCTCGCGGTCACAGGGGACCAGCAGTTCAAGCCACTCCGCGCGCGCGGATACGACTTCGATCGGTTTTTGCGAAGACGCCGCAAAGAAACGCTGGACCAGTTCCAGGATGATTTTCGGAGGAGTGGGCTTGACGATGTATTGATAAGCACGCTCCCGAATCGCCAGAAGAACTGTGGCAGGCGTATCGTCGGCCGTGACGACGATCACTTTCGGGGGCGATGCGAGTTTTTGAATTTCCGCCAGCACCTCCAGACCGCTGACGCGAGGCAGTCCGAGGTCGAGCACGATCAGATCAAAAGGATTCTTCCGGATTTGAGACAGCGCGCTGGCGCCGTCCGCGGCGGATGCGGTCGAAAATCCTGCCGTGTCGAGCATCGCCACAAGCGCATGGCGAAGCGCGCGGTCGTCATCGACGACCAGGACCCGGCGCGCTGCGGGTTTTGACGCGTGTTTTGATGCAGGCCGGCGGGCAATCATCGCGAAATCCTACGCTTAGCTTGAGCGGGGGTCAACGCGGGCGTATAGTGCGCGGGATGTCTGCCCCCGGGAGTCCAACACCGTCCAAGCCGCTTGTTGTCACACCGGAAGAATTCAGCCGCCTGTTCCAACTGTCGCACGACATGTTGTGTATCGCCGGCTTCGATGGGTACTTCAAAATCGTGAATCCCGCATGGGAACGAGTTCTGGGCTATACCCCGGAAGAACTCACGTCGCGGCCCTGGCTCGACTTCGTTCATCCCGATGATCTCGAAGCGACGATTCGCGAAGGAGAGAATCTGCGGAGCGGCGTGGACGTCATTCGCTTTCGAAACCGGTATCGCGCGGCCGACGGGTCCTACAAATGGCTGTCCTGGATGAGCACGCCTTACTGGCAGCGGGGAGTGATCTACGCGGTTGCGCGAGACATCACGCACGCCAAGCTAACCGAAGAAGCGCTCGTGCAGGCGAGAGCGCAGGCCGAAGCGGCTACTCGCGCCAAGAGCGAGTTTCTCGCCAACATGAGCCACGAAATCCGGACTCCCATGAATGGCATCATCGGGATGACTGAACTCGTCCTCGATTCGAAGCTCACAAAACAACAACGCGAATACCTGACAACGGTTCGCGACTCGGCCGAGGCCCTGCTTGCGCTTCTCCACGACATCCTTGATTTCTCCAAGATCGAGGCCCGCAAGCTGGAGGTCGAACGCGTTGAATTTCAATTGCGTCCCCTCCTGGAAGATATCCTGAAGATCCTGGCGTTTCGCTCGACACCCGCCGTCGTCCAGGTGTCCTGCGACGTGCGGGTGGATACGCCGGCTTTTCTCATTGGCGATCCAAACCGCCTGCGGCAGGTGCTCATCAATCTCGTGAGCAATGCCATTAAGTTCACGAGCAAAGGGCAGGTCATTATTCGCGTCCGGCCGGAGTCGATCAGCAAGGACGAAGCACTTCTGTTTTTTTCCGTAAGCGACACGGGTATCGGGATTCCCGAGGACAAACAAAAGGTCATCTTTGAAGCGTTTGCGCAGGCGGACGCGTCCACGACTCGGCGGTATGGAGGATCAGGCCTGGGGCTGACGATTTCCAATCAACTCGTGCAGCTCATGGGCGGCCAGATTTCAGTCGAAAGCCAGCCGCAGGTGGGCAGCACCTTTTATTTCACACTGCCGTTTTCAATGCCCCGCAGCGGCAGCGGTTCGTCAGTCGCGGTGGCAGGGGCGATGCGCCGGGCTAAAGGCAAGGCCGTCCAGCTCGAGGTGCTTGTCGTCGAAGACAACCTCGTGAACCAAAAGCTTGTTCACGCCATGCTGAAAAAGCTGGGACATCGGGCGACCGTTGTGGGCAGCGGGCAGGCCGCATTGCGAGCGGTGTCGAGACGTGTGTTCGATCTCATCCTGATGGATATTCAGATGCCGGTCATGGGCGGACTCGAGGCGACTGCGGCCATACGAGCCAAAGAGAAGGAGAACGACTCGACCCGCCGAGTGCCCATCGTCGCAATGACGGCGCACGCCCTGCCGAGCGATCGTCAGCGTGCGCTCCAGGCCGGTATGGATGACTATGTTTCGAAACCGATCCGTTTAGAGGCGCTTCGGGGGGCAATCGACCGTCACTCGCCGGCGGGGCTGGAATTGGCGACCCTTCTGGATGGCGTCGGTGGCGACCGTAAATTACTGCGGGAGGTTATCGGCGTGTTTCTAGCCGATGTACCCAAACTTCTGGCGCGGGTCCGGCGCGCTGCCGACAAGGGGGAAGCGTCTCGTCTGCAGCAGGCGGCGCACGCCCTGAAGGGTTGTGTCGGCAATTTCGAATCGGGCCAGGCGTTCAACGCGATCCGGCGTGTTGAGGCATTGGCCGGCGAGAAGAAGTTACCCGAGGCGCGCGAAGCATTGCGGGTTGCCGAGGCGGAAACCGCGAGAGTCGTCGGGCTGTTGAGGAAAACCCGGGGTGCGTGGGGGCGCCCTAGGCACCCCCGTCGAAGATCGTAAAGTTTTCCGACAGTTTTCAGGTCGGCACGGCGACGTGCAGCGGACCTGCACCAGGAAATGAGCCGACTCCGAGCACTTATTGATAACAGGCAGGTTGCAGTCAGGCATAGAATCACAAGCCGTATGAAGCTGGCCGCCTTTCAACTCGACTTTCGTAAAAGGTCTTTACGGTTTACACGGTTTCGAGCGCGCAGTTTGGAGTTATGTGATTGAATCCGTTGAGTTTAATGTTTGGCGCACTGATTGCTTTCATGGAAGCCGTTCAGGGAGGAAATAAAAATGTTCAGCAGAAACAAAATAGCAGTAGCAATCGCAACAATCGCTCTCATCGGGTTATTCAGTGGGTCCGCCCAGGCGATACCGATCATTGGCGACTTCTCTATCGCCAATGCCGGGGGTTCAGCTTGGGTACCAATTCAGTTCGATGGGGGTGTCTATACGCCGGTCGGTGCCAGCACTGGTAACGCGGATGCCATTGATTTTACGACTTTGATTGTCGGTGGTATTCCGGTCGCAACACCGGGTGCCGCTGGTACGTTCGTAGTGAACAGCGCGACAGGCGACTTCTTGGCAGTTCTTGGCTTGTTTGGCTTCATCGACGACTTCGCGTTTGCTGGTCCTGGGAGTTTAGATTACCCGACTCCACCGCTATTTCCATGGGAAGTGATCGTTGGTTCTTTGCTTGTCTCATTGGACTCAGTGACCATCGAGCTACAAAGCGCCACGAGCCTGGTCCTTACGGGTGATGTGACGTTCTCGATGCCCGGTTTGGATCTGACAGCGGGAACGTTCACTTTCTCAGCGAACCAGTCAGGCAAGACGTTCTCATTCTCCGCTTCGGAGGGAGTTCCGGTACCTGAACCCGCGACTCTCTCGTTGGTGGGATTGGGCCTCGTCGGCCTGGCAGTTGCTCGAAGAATTCGTAAGTAGTACAAAACCTCATCCGTAATCAAAATAATGGGCCCCTCACCCGAGGGGCCCATTATTTTTTTGCGTAGCCGGAAAAAGCTATTTACAAAAGATCATGCGATTTCTGTAATGCCGGGCAACGGGGGAAATCCATCCCATTTTCTGTTTTGTCATGCATTGCGTATTTTGCAATGTGAGTGCGGTTGGATGCCGCTGACACCAATACTCATGAGGAGTGCATATGACGCCATTAACGCTCGGCCAGCGAGTACGAATCATTTCCGGCATACCGTCGTTCTGGCATCACTTCGGACGAATCGTCCAAATCCTTGAACCGTTCGTGACCGAGACAATGAAAGACAGGGCGTTTTTTGAAATGCCGCTCTATTCCGTCCGGCTCGAGGATGGGCGCAATTTTCGTTTTCGAGGTCGTGATCTCGAGCGAGTGAAGTAACTCATCGTGGCAGGGGACCGCGCAGGCGGTGCTCGATCTTCCGTACCAGTTCGCCGGCCGCCGCCCGGTCTAATCCGCGTTGCGCTTCCTGGAATGGAGTCCAGACAGATGCGACGACGTGCAAGCAGATTCGCTCGACGTTCTCCATGTCCTTTTCAAAAGACTCAGAAGACCAGGCAACGGCGCGGAACGATTCTCCAGTTCTGAACCAGACGAAGTTGAAAAAATAGAGCGACAGAAACCGTTCGACAATAGACGCGGTGCCGTGACGGCCGACGTATTTCCGCAATCTCTCAACGAGTTGCACGTAGTTGATGTCCGTTTTGAAGCTCACAGAGTAGAGGATGGTTTCCTGAAGGGACTTGGACAGGAGATTACGTTCCACGTGATCGACCTCATCAATAAGGCTGTCCGCGATGATTGCGACCAGTTCTGAGCGTGGATTCAGCCCGGCTCGGGCCGAGATAGGATCGAGCCCATCTCCCGCCTGACCCGACCCGATCATCGTCATCCAATCGTTCAACCGGACGAGGGCCAAACCGACAGACGGACGCACGCGGCCTCTGGTCTTCAGAAACTCACGTATCCTTATCTCCGTCAGTGAGGCGCGACGCTGCCGCGAAATGATCCCTCCCGATGTTCTCCGGTCAACGTACTCCAGAGGCTTGATTTGCAGATGTCATCCGTTTAATATCCCGCACTGCTTGCGAAGGCATTCGCAAGGCTTCTCGCCGAAGGATCGGAACGCATCGAACGACCTTGAAAGGATTTCAGGGGAGCCATGATGGCTAACGAACACTGGTACGCACTGATAGTCCGCTCGGGTTTTGAAACAGTTGTTACACAGAAACTACGCAAGTTAGGTTTGGAAGTCTTCATTCCCGATAAGAAAGCGGTGAAGTCCTTTCAACCCGCATTCCGCATTGAGTCTTCTTTACGAGAAAACGCGCCCAACAGTTACTTGTGTTGCCGATTCGCTTTGGAAAACCGCGTATCAGTGACCGGTGTGCCCGGCGTTCTGGATATTCTGGGAACACCGGAGCCGATCCCTTTCGACAAACGTATGGCAGCCCTTCAGACGATCAGTCGCACGCGGTCGTGAATGTCTGCAACTGTCGGGTGAGAAACCTTAGGCTTCCTGAAACGCGTTTGATCGCCTTATCATTCATGCGCATGTCTTCATGTCAATGCTCTACACATAATATCGAGTGACCCGGAGGACGGACTTTAAATGATTAAAGCAGATTTGATCGAAAGGATTCGAACGCGGCAGGCCCGCGTTGGAATAATCGGTCTCGGATATGTTGGCTTGCCGCTGGTGTTGCGGTTTGGAGAGGAACGGTTTTCCATAATAGGGTTCGACATCGATCCGTCGAAGGTATCGAAGCTGAATGCCGGAGAATCCTACATTCGACACATTTCTTCAGACAGGCTGCAGACGCTTTTGAAGAACAAGCAGTTCGAGGCTACGAACGACTTCGGTCGTTTGTCGGAAGCAGACTGCATCATTATCTGCGTGCCCACGCCCCTGACGGCGAAAAAAGATCCCGACCTGCAATACATCGAAACGACGGCGGAAGCCGTTTTTAAAACACTCCGCAAAGGCCAGCTGGTTTCGCTTGAGAGTACGACCTATCCCGGTACAACCGAAGAAATCCTGTTGGAAAAGTTTCGGACAAGGGGTCTGGAAGCCGGCAAGGATTACTTCCTGGTCTTCTCGCCTGAGCGGGAGGATCCGGGAAATCCAAAGTTTTCGACGCGTACGATTCCGAAAGTCGTCGGGGGAGTGACCGCTGATTGCCTTGAAGTGGGCTGCACGCTATATGGCGCCGTGATCGATCGTGTCGTACCGGTTTCATCAACTCGAACGGCCGAACTGGTGAAGCTGCTCGAGAATATCTACCGGTCCGTGAATATTGCGCTCGTCAATGAACTGAAACTGCTCGGACAGCGGATGAACATCGATATATGGGAAGTAATTGAGGCTGCCAGCACGAAACCTTTCGGTTTTACGCCGTTTTTCCCAGGCCCCGGCCTCGGAGGGCACTGTATTCCGATCGATCCTTTCTACCTGTCGTGGAAGGCCAAGGAATACGATTTCTCAACCCGCTTCATCCAGCTGGCAGGCGAAATCAACACCAGCATGCCCCACTACGTGATCGAACGAATTGGCGAGGCGCTGAACAAGGTCTCCCGGTCGATTCGCGGATCGAAGATCCTGATTGCCGGTGTGGCTTACAAAAAGGATATCGACGATATGCGTGAATCGCCGTCCCTGGAGATTATGAAACTCCTGAAGGAAAGAGGAGCTGAACTCTATTACAACGATCCTTATATCCCGAATCTTCCACGGACGCGCGAATACGACTTTTCCTATATGTCATCCGTTCCGTTGAACCAGGACACGCTGGGAAAAATGGACATCGTGGTGATCACTACGGATCATACGAACGTTGACTATCAGGCTCTTGTCGATCACAGCCGCATGGTTGTCGATACTCGGAATGCGACGAAGCAGATCAAGCGTGGCTCCGAGAAAATCGTGCGCGCCTAACACGAAATGGATCGTTGACAAGAAGTACTGTCATCCTGAAAATGAATGGAGTCGTTCGTTCTTCGGTTGCCCCGAAAGCGACCTCTCCCCAAAGCAAGAACTCTTTCATCAAGACTTTCTGCTCGGGCGTTTGAACGCGGATGCGTTTAGTTTTACTTGGCAGGACACGCCAGGCACGGAGGCCCAGAAATGGTCAGATCCCAGGGTAAGTATTTTTCCAAGAGCGAGTTGGATCGAATCGTGATGTTGCTCCGCGAGAGCGACATGACCCTTCCCGAAATCGCAGACCGTATGCGTTGCAGCCGTAGTGCAGTTGCCGCCATCAATCGTAAATTCCAAATCAGGCTTTATGAAGGAAAACGGAATCAGTGGAGTCTGAAACTGGAGGAACTGGCGACGGTTGAACCCTGACGAGGCGTTTCGAAGCAAGAAAATACAAAAATCGTGCTTGACACATTCTTGGCACGATCCAAACATATTGACGCTCTTTTGCAAAGGAATGGATGTCCTTGGCATTGAGCGGTCCACGCGGGGATGCGACGGCAGGACGACGTATCGGCTGCTTTTCAAACCGCGTTCCGAAAGTGTTTACAGCAGGTTGTCGGAGTCGAGAACACAACGTCCGGATCACAGATGGGGGGAGATGTAAGGGATGCACTTTCCCAAAGACACTACGCTCTGGTACGCGCTTCACGTCCGAACACGCTTTGAGAAGGTAGTCGCTCGAAATTTGCGGGGCAAGGGATACGAAGAGTTTCTGCCTATCTACCGCCGGGTTAATCGGTGGTCCGATCGCGTGAAGGAAATAGAACTTCCACTCTTTCCCGGTTACGTCTTTTGCCGCTTTAATGCTTCAAACCGGCTGCCTATCCTGACCATTCCAGGCGTTAACGCTATCGTCGGCATGGGAAAGAACCTCCTGCCGGTCGAAGAGTCCGAGCTCGAGGCGATTCGAGCCGTTCTAAAATCCGAGGCCTATTGCGAACCATGGCCGTTTCTGGAAGTCGGACAAAAGGTCGAAGTGGAATATGGGCCACTTGCCGGGACGCAGGGGATCGTGACGATGTTCAAGAACACGTGCCGGCTGGTAATTTCCATCAACATGCTTCAGCGCTCGGTTGCCGTCGAAATCGACCGGGATTGCTTGAAGCCAGTGGATGCAGTCAGGCAGAAAAAAGCGCAAGACTCCCGGGATGCGATGGTCCTCTCCCAGGAGACTTTTTAGACGCGGACGCGCGTTTTTTCAGTGATTTCGGCAAGACAGGAAGGACAACGAGCCGGACGGCACAGAGCGTACTCGGTAATTGTGGGATCGCAGCCCGTCAACTCGTCGAGAAGGTAATCAAGCGTATGAGAGGCGGTCTTCGAGCAAGATTCGCAGCCCGATAGCCACTGTTCGGTTTCCACGAGCAGAGACTCATCAACCAGAACCACGCTTAGCTCAGCGACACAATGCTGTACCGGCTCCATCATCGGGCATCATTCTGCAATTGTTTGGCCAAACGGACACATCGTTCAAGTTGCGGCGTCGCTTGGATTTATGCCGTTTATGCCGTCAACAGGTTCGGATTTTTTTACAATGGTCGTCGGGAAAACTAACAAGTTCCAGGGGCGATGAAGACGATTAATATCTGTCCATCGAATCCTTTTTGTGGCTAACTTTCCCAACCAACAAAGGGAGGTAACAATGAATTACCGAGTATTTGTCTGTTTCGCGTTGATGTTCGGCATCACGTCGGCATCGATTTCGACACCGACTCCGGCATCGGCAGCACAAGCTCTTGAGCCGCCCCGTGCGTTGGGAAATCCGCTTTACACGATTCAATCCAACGACGTTCTGTCGATATTTGTCTGGAAGGAGCCAAATCTATCCGGGAAGGTAACGGTCCGGCCCGATGGGCGGATTTCGTTTCCGCTTGTTCAGGACATGCAGGCTTCGGGGCTGAATCCCGGGCAACTAAAGGAGCAAATCGAGGTGAATCTCAAACAGTATATCGATGCTCCCAATGTTACCGTCATTGTTGAGGCCATACAGAGTTACCGCGTGTTTGTTACGGGCAAAGTCAACAAAGCGGGCGCCATTCAGGTGGAGAAGCCAATAACCGTTATGCAGGCGCTGGCGCTGGCAGGCGGTACTCAGGAATTTGCGAGCCTCGCCGAGATTGTGATCCTTCGAAACAGCGGGGAAGACAGCACTCGATTTGTGTTCAATTATCCTGAGGTCATCAAAGGCAAGAATTTCAGCCAGAACATGCTATTAAGGTCGGGGGATGTCGTCATTGTTCCATAGTCCGAAAGCAAACCGAAGAAAATGGTTCCGCGTGTCTCGTGTCCAGTTGTTGATGGCGATTGGTGTTTTCTCGATTGCCACAGCTTCGGCGCAGGACAGAAAGTTCGCCATCGGAACGAGCATCGACGTGATGGGCGGATCCACCAACCGGCTGAACTCCATCAATTTGGGGTCGCCGACCACACCATACTTCCTCTACTACGGAGCCTATCCAACCGTTACTCTGGCCGCTGCCGGCCGTCGCTCGGTTCTTAAGGGATCCTACTCATTCGGTATCAACCGCACGGAGTCCGAATCGAAGCTTCATTCGAATTCTCATTCCGCCAACCTCGGATGGAACGGCACGGTTTCACGGAATTGGAAAATCAATCTGTCGGACAATTACACCCTCACGGATGATTCGGGGACGTTCAATGCGTTCCGGGCGGTGACACCGGAATTCGACAATCTCGGATTTGTGTTCGATCCCGTCGCCAGGCGCATTGTGAGCGAAACGAACGTCGCGCGTGTGGGCGCCGACTACACGGTCGGCGGAAAGTCGTCACTCTCTTTCGTGGGAACCCATCATCTGCGGAGGTATCGCGATGACAGCAGCCTCGGACAGGGGACGGACCTTGCCGATCAGCAGCGGTTCTCAGGAGGCCTCAGCTACAGGAGACTGTTGGGGAAGGATAGCTGGAACGTGGGATACACGGGTTCCTACTTCAAATTTAACGAGCTTGAAAACGTCATTTCTCACTCCGCCGAAGTGGGATACTCGGCTCCACTCTGGCGTGACTTTAAGTTCAATTTGAGTGTAGGCGCATCGCAAACGCAAAATGAAACGTCCAGGGATAGCTATATCGGATACAACACGTCCGTCGGTTTGCAAAAGACCGTGGAGGCCAACACTCTTGCGGTGTACTACACGCAGACCAGTGGCACCTCGTCCGGTCTGGGCACCATTTCGGATACTCAGCGCGTCGGTTTTTCCATAAATCGACAGGCGCGCAACGTGAATATCTTTCTGGATATTGCGGCCTATGATATGCGCGGCCGCCTGGGCAACGGATTCAATGTACGAAGTCTTCAAGGGTCTGTGACGCTCGGTATTCCGGTGAGCCGGTCGCTGGCAGTTCAGGGAGGACTCCAGTATCAGCGACAGGATCGGTCCTCCGTTTACCAGTTCGATCAGAAACGCGTGTTTGTTTCGCTGCGCTACAGCAATCCGGCGCTGTTTACGTTCGTTCGCTGACGTCCCGTCATCTTGGCTGGACAGTTACCGATGTTGTACTGCCCTGGGCATTCGTCAGACGCACTGTCACTCCTTCGATCGCGCTCGCCGTCCCGTTCTCAATCGTGAACGACTGCAGGAACGAGAACGAACTTCCGAACTGCACTGACGCGGGATGGCGGTACCACGTTCCAAAGTCTACCTCTACGTTTCGTGCCAGAGGAATGCGTTGCGTCTTGTTCCCGACTTTGACGTCGAAGTTGAACTCGACCGACGCGACTCGCCTTGGGGACGAATAACCGGTTATCTGAATATCCAGACCGCCGGCTGTGCGAATTGCAACGACGTCTGTGATCTTCGGCGCGGTTGCCAAAACGTCGACGGTGGATACCGGCAGATCCGCAGGACCACTGTCGATGTTAGCTGTGAGCTTCACGCTGCCGGCGACCGTCCCCGTGAGCAGCGTCAGCGTCGTTGGGAACACGGCTGTTGTGCTGTTTGCGGGAATGGTGAAGGTTGATGTGCGGGTTCCGTTTGAGAACTGAGTCATCGGATCATCGACCGGTACCTCCGCGGTCGACGTGAACGTCATCCTCAGTGTGCCGCTAAGCGCACTCGGATGCGGCGCGGCCAGAGTCATCTCAATGGCCGAAGACTGAGTCGGCGGCAGCGTCGCAGGAAGCGTTCTGACCGAGAACGTGGGAAGTGGCGGATCGACAACGATCGTGAACTCTTTTGCAACGGCCGAACCGCGGCCGTCAGTGAGCGTGACCGTGAAAGTCTTAGAGCCGATTTCGGTCGGTATTCCCTGAATCACGCCGTTCCCACCCATGATCAAACCGGTTGGGAGGGCTCCTGAGCTCAGCACCCAAATGAATGGGCCTGTACCCAATGCCTGCAACTGTTGGCTGTATGGCGAATTCTGAATCGCGCTGGGCAGCGAAGCGGTTGTGATGGATAGGGCTGTTGCGACCGACAGCTGGAACGTTTTAGCTGTTTCGAGCGGAGGATTGAAGCTGTCGGCTACCTGAATGGCGAAAGTGTAGATACCGACCCCGGTCGGCGTTCCGCTGATAAGTCCCGAACTGGAGAGCGAGAGGCCCGGCGGCAGGCCACGGCCCTGCGAGATGAAGGTGTACGGCGGCACTCCGCCGATCACTGCCACTTGTTGCGCGTACGCCGCGCCAACAACCGCGTCAGGTAATTGCGCCGGCGTGCTGATGGTCAACGACGGATTCACGGTCATGCGGAATGCGCGTCTGTCGGTCTGCTGCGGATCTCCTGCGCTGGCCTGAGCTGTAAATTCAAACGTACCTGCGGCCGCGGGCGTTCCACCCAGAGTGCCTGACGCCGTCAGCAACATGCCAGGAGGAGCGATTCCCGCAACGATCGACCAGGTGATCGGTGTCGGTCCCGTCGCTTCCAGCAGTTGGGAAAAGAACGTACCTACGACCGTAACGGGAAGCGTTGAGGATGTGGTGATCGTCAGCAGCGGCTGGATCGTGATCGATAATGCTTTTGATCCGGATTGTGGCGGAGTGGAACTGTCTGAGACCACTATCGTGAAATTAAAAGTGCCCGCACTGGTCGGAGTTCCGCTGATCGTGCCGTCGGCAGCCAGGGTCAGACCGGGCGGAAAGACGCCTCCGCCAAAGCCCCACGTCAGAGGCAGAGTGCCGCCCGATGCGGTCAATGTACGCGAGTACGCTATACCGACAGCCCCGGTTGCCAGCGTGTTGGTCGTGATCGTCAGCCCCGATGAGACCGTGAGGGAAAAGTTTCGAGTGGCTGTCTGAGTGGGAGTAAAGCTATCCGTCACCTGCGCCTGGAACGCAAAGGTACCCGTGTTCGACGGCGTTCCGCTCAACACACCGGCGCTCGAGAGGGTCACACCCGCAGGCAGTCCGAGTCCCGGAACGACCCATGTATAGGGTCCCACGCCTCCAATGGCGGACAGAGTAAAGTTATAGCCGGTGTTCACCACCCCCGCAGGCAGTACTGCAGCAGTCGTTATTGAAAGCTGCGGGTTTACGACGATCCGCAAGTCTTTCGTCGCGGTCTGAGTGGGATTACTTGTTGCCACCTGCACCGTGAAATCAAAAGTTCCGGCACTGTTCGGAGTACCCGAGAGGGTTCCATTCGAATTAAGAGAAAGTCCCGGTGGTAACACACCTAAACTGAGTGTCCACGTTTGGGGCGTCGGTCCTGTTGCCTGCAGGATTTGTATGTAGAAAGAAGTGGCAACCGCCTGCGGCATCGGTGAAACCGTCGTGATTGTCAGGCCCGACGAAATAATGATCGACAAATCCTTGGTTGTCGTTTGAGCAACGCTATCGGTCAGAAGAACGGTGAAATTGAATGTGCCGGCGGCCGTCGGTGTCCCGCTGAGGATGCCATTGGCCGCATCGGTAAGCGTGATCCCCGTAGGCAATGCTCCCGCGGATATTGACCATGTGAGCGGGGTCGCAGTGGTCGGTGCTGCGGTCAAGGTTTGAGAATACGCCGTGTTCAACAATCCGTTCGGGAGAGAGCTCGTCGTGATCGAAGGAGGAATCTTCAGCGTTAAGGTCTGATTGGCTGTCTGCTGTGGATTGCCGGTGTCGGTCGCGCGAACTGTAAAGGTATAGCTGCCACCGACAGTCGGAGTCCCACTAATAACACCCGTGCTGGCCTGCAGCGACAAGCCCGAAGGCAGGGCGCCACTGAGGATGGACCAGGTATAAGGCTGGATTCCACCGGTAGCCGCCAAAGCCGGAGCTGCATATGCTATGCCGATCCTTCCGTCGGGTAACGTTGTTGTCGTGATAGCCAGGATGGCCGCAACCTTTATCGTGAAAGCTTTCGTGACTGTCTGGGCGACGTTGTCGGTGACCCGGATTACAAAATCAAATGTTCCCGCGGCGGTCGTCGTGCCGTCGAGGACTCCGGAAGAAGCGTTAAGGGCAAGCCCCGTCGGTAAAGTGCCGCTGGGTTGAGCCCAGGTGTATGGTGGCGTCCCACCTGTCGCATTAAACGTTACGGCGTATACAGTGCCAACCCTCCCGTCGAGGAGGGTTCCATTCGTGATTTGCAGCGCCTGGGCGGAAAGCCCACCTGCGAACAAGACGGTGCAGAGAAGCGCACCGAGCAGATTTATTGATGAAATGTGTTTCTTCATTGTTGAGCCTCCACAATTTCAGAGGCTCTGGGCGGAACAAGCACGATTCGGGGTTCCGCAGTCGAAGCATCGAGAACCATCATCGGTTCGCGCGACGTTTCATTCAGCCGGAAAACTGAAGTTCCCTTCAGGCGATAAAGGCCTGTCGCCTGGCACTGGCAAGACAGGACCGTTGATTGGAGCGTCTCCATGTCGACGATCGCAACGTTCCCGGAGTTCACTTCCGCCAGGAATACGCGTCTGCCGTCGTCGGATACGGCTGCGCTCGAGAACAAGCGCATTCCTCCTGTCGCAGGCGACGTCAAAGGAATTCGGGTGCCTGCATTGGCGACGTCCAGGAACAGGTATGCGCTGCCTGAAGCGTCGTCGGCGACGATCGCGTTGGCACTGTTCGGGAAGAACGCGGCTGCAGATGGCTGATCTACCCCAATGGGCAATGCGGCGCCTGCGGAATTGATGACCCACAGGACCGCGCGATCTTCGTACACAAACCTGACGAGCGCGATCGAAGCATCATCGCTGATCGCAATGCTGGTGGCGCGTCCCGGAATCTGCGTCGCGTCGAGTTCACGTACCAGTTCCGGTGCTGCGGGTAGATTTCCGATCACCTGAATCGTTTTCGAGTCGTGCGCATAGGCGGCAGCCGACCGGCCGGCCGGGCTGATCGCCATCAAGTCCGCCCCGGCATGACTGCCGGCCGGCGGTTCAACTGTCGGACTGCCTGCCCGAAGGTCAATGACCACGAATTGCGCGTCTTCTGTGCGCACGGCGATGGCGTAGTCGTGTTTTGGCGAGATGAGCGCTCCGCGAATTTCGGTTTCCAACTGCAGACGGTCCGCTAACAGCGACGCACCGGGTACGCCGATAATGCGCCGGATGGCCGTTCCGGAGTTATCCGGCGTAAATCCAAGCGACGGACCCATGAGATGGGACTGCGCCTCCAGGCTTCCTGTGCCGGTTGAGGCTGCAAGGAGAACTAAACAAATGAGACTTGGTAATCGCATTCCGATCCTTCCTCTCAAAAACCAAGCCGAAGTACTCATTACCTCGGCGCACCGACAGCCGCTCCGCCGAAAGTGATCGTCGGCGTGTCTGAGCTGCCACCATTCTTCCTGCTATACGCGATGGCGGCTCCTGCGGCGGCCGCTGCGATCGCCAGGGCGGCGATCAGTTTTCCACGTCCTTTTTTCTCTGCAATGTTCGTTTGCGAAATCACCGCGCTGGCCATTTCGCCCTGAAGTTCCGCGGTGACACGAATCTGATACGAACCTGTGTTGGCGTTTGGATGAAAGACGCCGGCTGATGCCAGCCCGTCCGGCCCGGTCATGACTCTTACCGTGCGCGAATCGTCTGCAAATTCTCCGCTGGGGCCCACAGAAGGAGCCGTGAAGACGACGGTAACTCCTGCGACCGGGTTGCCCGTGCCGTCTTCGACGCGGATAAGCAGAGGTCTCGCGGGGATCTGTTGCACGACATTACGAGCTGCATCGCCCTGCGTTACGACAATTCGCAAGTTCCGCTGTCCGCCGGCCTGCGCCTGGCCAAAAGCCGTCTGCAAAAGCAGAAGTTGGCACAAGGCGACAAGGGGCACGCGCCAGTAATTTTTCCGCATTCTTTGCATCATTTTCCCGATACCTCCCCGTGCAAAAGGCGCTATTATCCACGAGATTGGGCTATCTCGTAAGAGAGAAATTAGGGCTTGACAGAAACCTGTGTGAGTAGAAAATAACCAACGGTCGAAACCCGCTTAATCGTCCCATGCCATCCTTGGAAATGGGACTGAAATGGCGGTAGCCCCTTCCCTCCCATCCACATCCTGGAGTTCTCCCATGAGAGTTGGCATCAGCGGTACGCAAGACGTTTTGGCGTTGTTGGTTCGGCGCAAATGGTGGGTCATTGTTCCTTTTGTTGCTCTTTTCTCCACCTTTAGCCTTTTGACCTACATCCTGCCCCGGACCTATGTATCTGACAGCCTGATAGTTGTGCGTCCCCGTGACGTTCCTCAGGATTTTGTGAAGGATCTCATCTCGGGCACGCCGGAAGAGCGTCTGAAGACGATCGAGCAGACGATTCTGAGCCGCAGCAACCTGCTCCAGATTCTCCGTGAGTTCGGCGACACCCTTCCTGAGTTTTCAAAACTTAACCTCGACGAGAAGGTCCTCAAGCTGAGGGATCAGATCGACATCTTTTTCGAGCTCGAACGAGGCCGGGACGGAAAGATGATGCCGCTGACGTATTTCCGGATTTCTTACCAGAACCAGAATCCGGAGCTGGCGCAGAAGATTAACAGCAAGCTGACCACGCTCTTTATTGAGCAGGACAACAAAACACGCGAAACACAGGTCTTTGGAACGACAGAGTTTCTTTCCGCCGAACTCGACAAGGTATCCACGCAGCTCACATCGTCGCAGGAGACCCTTAAGGTGGTTAAGGAAGCGCGACAGTTTGAGCTGCCCGACCAGCGCGACGCGAATCTGAGGACCCTGGACCGCCTGATTGCCGACAAGAAGTCCAACTCCGAAGCCCTGGACCGATACGCCGCATTCCGTTTGAGCCTGGAGTCTCAGCTTCTGCAAACGCCACCGACGATCGTCAAGCCGATACCCGTCTCGCCACTGCAGGGTGGGATTCGCAATCCTCAATACGAGGAAATGCGAAAGGCGCAGCTGGACTATGAGGAATTCCGCAAGGCCCAGGCGGAGTTCGATGAACTTTCGTCCAGGTACTCGGAAAAACATCCCGACGTGCAGTCGTCCAAAGCACGTTTGGAACGATTGAGACAGCGGATTCCGGCCGAACCCACTGGGACTGATGCCGGTTCAGTTCCCCTTCCGCCGACGGACCTGGTGGAGCCGAATCCCGTCTACGTCAAAATGGCGGCGCAGTTACGAGATGTGCAAACGGAGCTGGTAATCCGCGAAAAAGAGAAAAACTATATCGACCGGGAAATAGCCAAGTACAGCAGCCGCGTCGAGAACGCCCCGAATGCGGAACAGGCCATTTCGGACGCGGTTCGCGAAAACACCGAGTTGCAGAAAAACTACGAGGATCTGAAGAACAAGCTGGCTGAGGCGCGGCTCTCGGAGAGCCTCGAGAGCAAGCAGCGCGGCGCTCAGTTTGATGTCGTCGATGCCGCCAACTATCCGCTGACGCCCGCCAAACCGAACAAGGGTCTTGTGCTCCTCGCGTGCGCAATCGCGAGTCTCGGTATCGCGATCGTGTTTGCGGGCACTATTGACGTCGCGCGCCAGAAAGTTTGGACGCAGTCTCAGATAGAGGCCTTCTGGGGTGTTCCCGTCCTTGTGGACATTCCTGAAATCGTCACCGATGTGAATCCTGCCGAGAGCAGGAAGAGGATGTTTCTTGTCGCGGCTTCATCCGTAGTCGGGACCGCCGCATTCAGCGCCTGCCTTTACGTCCTTTACTGGAAACAAGGTTTCATCCTGCAGCATCTCGATCCTGTCTTACAAAAGCTGGTGTATAAATGAGCAAATTTTTCAACAGTGCGGTTCTTCGTGAAATTCGGAGGCTGTACGACAACCAGGAAAGCGGCACGCTCGCTCTGCGACGGCAAAACGAGCGTATCGAAGTTCTGATCCGCGAGGGAATGATCGAGGCTGCGTCGAGCAACATCAGCGGGCGGCGACTCGGTGATTACCTTGTAAAGGAAGAATTCGCGACGGCCAAGGACCTTGACGCGCTGGAGAGTGTTGCCCGGCGTCAAAAGATTCTGTTCGGTGAAGCAGTGGTTCGGAAGGGTCTTGTTCCGCAGGCCGATCTGACGATAGCGGTCCGTCGTCAGGCGGTGGATCTGATTGATTTCGCCTTCAAGCACGGTTTCCTCATCGATCCCTTCAAGACCAGTCTCCGGTCCTATTTCGCGCCGGCGCACATCACTTTTCACCATTTATTGCTGGACATCTGCCGCAGCAATGCCGAGCCCATTGAATCAGTAGACGAAGTCAAGCTGACTCTCAAGGATGCCGATCTGTCGGTGTATCACTGGTACCCGCAGGAGCTATATGTCCTTAGTGAGTTGCAATATCCGAACACATTCGAACGATTGCTGAAAACCACAGGCCTGCAGGAGGGAAGTCTAAGAAGAATCCTGGGTGTTCTTAAGGAGCTCGACACCCTTGACTATCGCAGCCTGTCCGAATCCGACGAAGCGATCGAAGAGAGCACGGCCCTGGTTCGTAACTCCGAGTTTCCGTTCGAGCATTTCATTCCCGTTGTAAGCCATGCCGCGCTCAATGAAAAACTCGAGGTTGCGAAGAATGAAACGTCGTTCACGAGCGAGCAGTTCAAGAACCTGAAGGTCCACATTTCGGAGGCGAGTTCATCGGGGCCGATGAAAGTTTTAACGGTATCGAGCCCGGACGCGAAGGACGGCAAGTCGCTCATCAGCTCCAATCTTGCCTTCTCATTTGCGCTCGACCCGGGCCGGCGCGTCATCGTCGTCGATTGCGATCTCAGGAGCCCGTCTCTCGGAAATTACCTCGGTGTATCGTCTGAACCGGGTCTGCTTCAGTACCTCGCCAACGGCCATCTCAGCCCGTATTGCTATGTCCGGAAGTATCGGAATCTGTACTTCCTGACCACAGGGGGCGTGGCCTCCAATCCGGTCGAAATCCTGTCCATGCAGAAAATGAAGCAATTGATCGAACACCTGAAGAAGGATTTCGACACGATCATTCTAGACGCGCCGCCTTACGGTCCTATTGCGGACGCCAGAATCGTCACCGGATTGAGCGACGGCTTGATCATGGTTGTTCGCCGAGGCAAGACGAGTTACAACAGTACCGACCGCGCATTTAAAGCCATCGACCGCAACAAATTCCTGGGAGTTGTATTCAACGACGTGCAGCCGATGCTTTTCCACACGTACTACAACTTCGGGTATTACCAGGACGGCGGTAATAAGAACGTCTATCCGAATAACGCGCCAAAGATTCGCAACACTCCGAAAAACTATCTTGAGTCGTAAAAATTAACAGGAAAAACACAAAAAGAGCTGGGATCTCTGTGTCATTTTGCGGAAATCTCACGATCGAACTGCGCTGATAACACCGGCTTATGAACATAGACACAGTAGTTGACGAGGTTCTGTTCAAGCGATTGCTCTCTCTGGAAAAACGTCGATGCGAGCGGACAGGAGTCCCGTTTGCCCTCGTTCTTGTGCACCTGGAGGAACTCGGAGGGGCTCTTGATCGCAACGTGATCGAGCAGATGGCCGTTTCTCTTGGAGATGCGATGAGGGAAACCGATATCACAGGCTGGTATCAGGATCCCTCGACGATCGGCATCATACTCACCACGCTGAACGGATCGGACAGGGCCACTCTCGAGTCCGTGATTGTCGAGAGGTCGAAGGCCGTGTTGTCGGCTCACATGGATCCGAAACAGATGGAAGACGTCTGGATTTCCTTTCACGTTTTCCCGGAGGACGCCAACAACCACATCTTCTATCTGGAGACCGATTCGGGGTCGCAGAAAAGGAAGACTCCCGCCGGCATCAAGAGAGCAATGGACGTTGCAGGCAGTCTTGCGGCGGTCGTGTTGCTTTCGCCTGTTTTTGCAGTCATCGCGATGCTGATCAAATCGACTTCACCAGGCCCGGTGTTTTTCAGGCAGAAACGCGTCGGGCAGTTCGGCAAGGAGTTCACGTTTCTTAAATTCCGCTCGATGCACGTGAACAACGATCCGACGATTCACAAGGAATACATCCGCAAGCTGATCGAGAAGAAGCTGGATGAGCCGGCCGGAACATTCAAGATCAAGAACGATCCGAGAATCACTCGCATCGGCAGGTTCATCAGAAAAACCAGCCTCGACGAACTTCCACAGTTCATCAACGTGCTCAAAGGTGAGATGTCGCTTGTTGGGCCCAGACCCCCGATTTCCTACGAGTTCGAAAGCTATTCTCTGTGGCATCGGAGAAGAATAACGGAAGCCAAACCCGGTATCACAGGAGAGTGGCAGGTCAATGGACGCAGTCGTACGACGTTTGACGACATGGTGCGTATGGATCTGCGTTACGTACGAAATCAATCCTTTTGGCTCGATTTGAAGATTCTTTTGAAAACCCCCTTCGCCGTCTTCAGTGGCGACGGAGCTTATTAATCTCAAACCTTTATTCAAGGATGAACATTGTGAACAGCAAAGAAAACTCGTCGACATTAAACATAGGTGTAATCGGATACGGATACTGGGGGCCGAACGTCGTTCGGAATTTCTACAACACGCCCAATGCGACGGTCGTGTCCGTGTGCGACCTGAATCCAAAGGCGCTGCAGCGTGTTCGGCGGACGTACCCCACGATGGCGGTCACGACCAATCCGGCGGACGTGCTCACCAGCCCCGACATCGACGCTGTTGCAATCGTTACGCCTATTTCGCATCACTTTTCTCTGGCGAAGAAGGCTCTTGAAAACGGCAAGCACATTTTCGTGGAGAAGCCATTTACAGCCAAGGCTTCGGAAGCGGAAGAACTGATCGAGCTCGCGGATCGGAAGAACCTGGTGATCATGGTCGATCACACCTTCCTGTTCAACAGCGCCGTCCGGAAAATCCGCGAAGTCATGGACAACGGCATGCTCGGCAACCTCTATTACTACGACTCGACGAGGGTCAATCTCGGTCTTTTCCAGCATGATGCAAATGTGGTCTGGGATCTGGCGCCGCACGATTTGTCGATCATCGACTATCTGATCGAAGACGGTCCGGAATCGATCGTGGCCACCGGCGAAAAGCATGTGAACGGCACCGAAGACATGGCGTTCATCACGATGCATTTTCCGAACAAGGTCATTGCTCACCTGAACGTGAACTGGCTCTCACCGGTCAAGGTGCGGACAACGTTGATCGGCGGCGAAAAGAAAATGCTGGTCTGGAATGACCTCGAGGCGGACGAGAAAATCAAGATCTACGACAAAGGTGTCGAGCGCTCCAACGGTCCCGGCTATGACCTTCGCGTCAGCTACCGCGCCGGTGATTTGTGGGTTCCGCGGGTCGAGCAGGTGGAAGCGCTGACGCGCGAAACACAGTATTTTGTTGATTGTGTTTTGAGCGGCGAGACTCCCTTCAATGACGGCAATGCCGGCCTGCGAGTGGTGCGGATGCTGGAAGCCATCGACCGCTCGATTTCACGCAAAGGCCAAATGGTTTACTGCAATCCCATGCCGAAGCCTTCTGAAGTCACTGCGTGACACTGGCCTGTTCGTGCGTCGAGAGCGGTGGATGCTACAGTCCCGCGCGGTTGATCGTGACTGAACGGATCGCGCAGCCCTCGCCGTAAAAGCCTACCTTTCGCCTTATTGTTCCTTGTCAGGACGCACCCCAACTAAAGGCCGCATGTTCGAACTCCTGGACGCGACGTCGTCTCAGTCGGTCACTCGACCGCTGTCGGCGCCGATTGTGGAACACTATCGGTGCGCGGATCTGATTCCGGAGTTTCATGTTGCCGAGAAGCCCAAAGGATCGAAGGGATTCTTCCGGTTCGGAGAGGACCTGTTTTGCTACGGCCGTTCGACCGCAGGCAACGGATCTCCTGAAGTCAAAGAACCTCTCTTCGATGCATCGCGGGATGTGCGGTGCGACGGCAACAAGATCTTTCTGCCTTTCGACGTCAACGAAGTCGTCGACAACCTTCGCTACGAGCGATACGCCGTCCTGTCGGGCTGGCAGGCCTGGATCCAGGAATCCTGGGCGAGAGACCTCTATTACCAGATTCGCCCATGGCTCCCAATCTCAGTGCGGAAGCATCTGCAGCGTGCGTATCTCAAAGACTGGGACACCATCGAGTTTCCCAGTTGGCCGATCGACCGCAGCGTCGATGTGCTTCTTGAAAGGCTGCTGATACTCGCGATGAAGACCTGCGGAACCCGCAGGCTGCCGTTCATCTGGTTCTGGCCCGAAGGCCACAAGGCATGCGCCATCGTCACGCACGACGTCGAAACGGCCGCGGGCCGTGACTTCTGCGGCAACCTGATGGACATCAATGATGATTTCGGAATCAAGGCGTCGTTCCAGATCGTTCCCGAGGAACGCTATGGGGTTTCCGCGGAGTATCTGCAGTCGATCCGCGATCGGGGTTTTGAAGTCAACATTCATGGCCTCAACCATGACGGCAACCTGTTCCGCGGCCGCCAGACGTTTTTGACCAAAGCCGCAAAGATCAATGAGTACGCGGAGCGTTTCGGCGCGCAGGGTTTTCGCTCGCCCGTGTTGTATCGAAATACCGACTGGTTTCAGGATCTGAACTTTTCCTATGACATGTCCGTTCCGAACGTTGCCCGGCTTGAAGCCCAGCGCGGAGGATGCTGCACGGTTATGCCGTATTTCCTTCCGGGCGGTATGACGGAACTGCCTTTGACGACGGCTGAGGACTACACGCTGTTTCATGTCGTCAACGACAATTCCGCAAACCTCTGGAAGCAGCAGATACGCATTCTCCGCGAAGCCAACGGCTTGATGACCTTTCTCGTTCATCCGGATTACGTTCAACCGAAGCAGGCGCAGGATGTCTACAGGAAGCTCCTCGAGGAGATTGCACGCCTGCGCTCCGACGACAAGGTGTGGGTGACGCTGCCGAATGAAGTCGATCGGTGGTGGAGGCAGCGCAGCGTCATGAAACTGGTTCCGGACGGGGCCGGCTGGAAAATCGAAGGAGCCGGCTGTGAGCGCGCGCGAGTCGCGCATGCCGTGCTGGACGGAAACAGGCTCGTTTACGAATTCCAATAAAACAATATGACACCTCTTCGCAGGCATGCATTCTTCGCCCTGTTCATCGCCGCGACGATTCTCGTTTTTCTCAAGCCCGTTCGAGCTCTGGCCGCCCTGGCGATGGACTTGAGCGAAAGTCATCTATCCCACGTCGGGCTGATTCCGCTCATGAGCGCGGTACTGATCTTCTGGAACCGGGAAAGGATTTTTCGGGATTTGCGGCCCTCGGTGGTTCCTGCCGCCGCGGCTTTTCTGATCGGTGGATTACTTTCTTATCTGGGCTGGACGTACGAGGCCCGCGGGGAATCGAGTAACTATCTCGCAGCGATGACGGCAGCTATGGCCTTCTTCTGGTACGGCGGATTCCTCGTCATCTACGGCGCGCAGGCTTTCAAAGCCGCGTTGTTTCCGCTGCTGTTTCTGGGAATGATGATTCCCCTGCCTGACGGCATGCTTACTGCCTTTGTACGGATGCTCCAAATGGGTTCGGCTGAAATGGTAGCCATCCTCTTTGCGGTCACCGGCACGCCGGCATACCGGGCTAACGACATCGTGTTTGCGTTGCCGAACCTGACAATCGAAGTAGCTGAGGCCTGCAGCGGGATCCGTTCGACGCTCGTGATGCTGATCATCACGCTGCTGGCGGCATATCTTTCGCTGAAGTCGAATTGGAAGCGTACAGCCCTGCTGCTGGCGGTCATTCCGATTTCCCTGTTCAAGAACGCGGTGCGTATTGTGACGCTGACTCTGCTGGCGATTCACTACGACATGGGATTCATCACCGGCAGCCTGCATCATGAAGGCGGCGTGGTTTTCATGGCAGCCGGTCTCGTGCTCATGTATCCATTGCTGGCGCTGCTGGTAAGATCCGAAGACAAAAAGAAATTTATCGAAGCTGGAGTCCGATCATGAAGAAACTGTTTTTCCCGGTTGTTTTGGCGGTCACCGTCCTTCTGGGTGGAGTGCTTGCCTATACGATTTGGAAAGCCAAACCGCAAACCGCCCAGGCTTTCTACGAAAGCGGCAAGAAGTACTTCGACGAAAAGAAGTACCCGGAGGCGATCATTCAGTTTCTGAATGCGATCCGCAAGGACCCCCGGAACCGCGATGCCCGCTACCACCTGGCTGTGAGTTATGTCAGCCAGCAGGATCTGGCAAACGCAGTGAGTCACCTGAGAGCGCTGCTCGAACTTTATCCGGACGACATTCCTGCCAGCCTCCAATTGGGCGGAATCTATCTCAACGCCGGCCGAAGTAACCCGGACTTGTTCCGCCTGGCCCGTGAGACTGCGGAAAAGATTCTGGCCACCGATGCCCAACATGTCGGTGCGATGATTCTTTCGGGAAACGCATCCGCCGGTCTTCAGGACTATCGGACATCCGTCGACTTCTTTGAACGTGCGTTGAGCGTCGATCCGCAGAATCTGGCGGCATTCATCAGTCTCGGTACGACACAGGCGCTTCAGAAGAACTACACGGAAGCGGAGCAGGCCTTCCTGAAGGCCCGCGAAGTGAGTCCGAAGGACAAGGCCGTCCTGGCTTCCCTTGCAAATTACTACCGCGCGACCAGGGAAAACGCCAAAGCGGAGGCCGTCTTCAGGGACGCTTTTGCGCAGTATCCGACGGACAAGACGATCTACGTCCAGGTGGTGAGTTTCTTCAATGGGACGGGACGCTTCGAGGAAGCCGAAAAGATTCTGCGAGAGGTTCAGTCGAAAATGCCCGACAACCCTGAGCCCTCGATCTTTCTTGTCGATTTGATGATAGCCAGGAATCGCTCGGAAGAGGCTCGAACGCTGCTCCTCGAACTGAAGCAAAAGTTTCCGAAGAACCTGGACGTGGCGACCAAGGTGGCCATGAGTTTCCTTCAGGATCAGCCTGATCGCGCGCGAGCCGAAATCGATCAACTGATCAAGGAGCAGCCGAACAATCCGACAGGACACGTTCTTCTCGGGGAACTTCAATTCATCGCGGGTCAGTACGACGATGCGCAAGCGACTCTCGGAAAGGCGCCGGCAGTCGATGCCCCGTACCCGCAGGTTCATTTCTTTCTGGGCAACATGGCTTTGAGAAAGGGGCTAGTCGACCAGGCGATGTTCCATTATCAGAAGTCGCTGGCCGTGAACAGCAGATACCTTCCGTCGCGTGTTGCTCTCGGCGAAATCTTCCTGAGCAAGAACAAGCTGGCAGACGCGAGGGAAGAGATCCGTAAAGCGCTGGAGGTTCGGCCGGACTTCGTGCCTGCTCGCCTGATCAAGGCCACGCTGGACAATGTCGACAAGAACTACAACGCAGCTGAACAGGAACTGACGGCGCTTGCCAAACAGTCGCCGGACAACGCGCTCGTTTACCGGCAAATGGCGATTTACTATGACTCCCGCGGCCGCACGGCCGAAGCAGAAACGAATTTCGTTCGTGCTCACGAGCTGCGGCCCGATTCACCGGAGATGCTGCGCGATCTGGTCTTCTTTTACATGCGCCGAAAACAGCCGGATAAAGCCATTCAAAGAATCTCAGCGGTGGCGGACGACAAGAAGACGGCGTTTCACCATGAACTGCTCGGTGTCGTGCTTTCGCGGTTGGGCAAGTACCCGGACGCGGAACAGGCCTTCAGGAAAGCTCTGGAAAAGGAGCCCGGCCGCCTCGCGACACATGCGCTCCTTGTTGCAGACCTTGTGCGAACCGGCAGGCAGGACGACGCCCTCAAGCAGCTGGACGAGATGATCAAACGCAACCCGACGAATAACGAAGCGCTTGGCATGAAAGGGCAGATTTATCAGGCCCAGGGCAAACTGGCGGAAGCCAAAGAGCAGTACTCGCAAGCCCTGAAGGCCAATCCGAATCTGGATCTCGCCGCGAACAATCTGGCATGGATCCTTGCGGAGGACGGCAGCGACCTGAACGCCGCGCTCGGCTACGCGCAGGGCGCTCGAAAGCGCCAGCCGGAGAGCCCCGAAGTTGCGGACACGCTTGGCTGGGTCTACTACAAGCTCGGCAATAATGTTCTTGCTCGCGAGCAACTGCGATTCGCCGTGTCGAAACAGCCGGACAATGCTGTTTTCCAGTATCACCTTGGCCTGATTTACAAACAGAACAAGCAGATCGATGAAGCCCAGGCCGCACTGAAGAAAGCAGTCGACAGCAAGCAGCAATTCAAGGAAAAGAGTCACGCGCAAGCAGAGCTGCAAGCGCTCTTGAACACAAAGTAATCGTCAACGCCCGCGGACAGGATGTCCGCGGCGCTTGCGTCCCTCTAAGATGCCCATTCCCGTCGTCTTCTCATACGTATCCGCCTACCTCAGTTTGATACTGATTGTCGGCGTACTCCTGCGCGACAGGCACTCCTTTGTGCACCGTATCTTTGCTGCGGGAATCTTCCTGTTTGCTGTGGAAGAACTGTTGCGCGGACTGAGTTACGGCGCCGTACTTCCCGCGGAAGCGATCTATTGGCAGAAACGCGTCATCGCCGTGTCGGCGCTCCTGCCGGCCGTTTGGATGGCGTTCAGCCTGAGTTATGCGCGCGCGAACGGGAAGGATCTGATCAACAGATGGAAATGGGCGCTGGTTGCCGCGGCCGTGCTGCCGGTCGGGTTCGTGACGATATTTCGCCGGTCCATCTACGTCGGCGCCATCTATCTGGAGAACGTGGATCGATGGTCGATATTGATGGGGTGGCCGGGTCGCGTCTTGCACCTCTACTTCCTGTTCGCGGCTGTTCTGATACTGCTGAATATCGAGCGAACGATCCGTTCCAGCAGCGGGCGTTTGCGCTGGCAGATCAAGTTCATGGTGCTCGGCGTAGGCGGCCTCTTTGCGCTGCGCGTTTATCTGGCCAGCCAGCGCCTTCTTTATTCAACGGTCGACACCGGGTTCGTGACCACAAACGGCGTCGCATTGATCGCCGCGAGTCTGTTGTTCGCGATGTCCCTGCTGCGCGTCAGCACGCTGAACGTCGATGTTTACCTTTCGACGACGGCCATCCAGAACTCCATAACGGTCATCGTAACGGGCATCTACCTGATCGCGGTCGGGGCCCTGGCGCACGTCGCCCAGTACTTTTCTCCGAACGAGTCGCTGCCGCTCGATGCGTTTGTCGTCTTTATTTCGCTTACGCTTCTCGCGGTTCTACTTTTGTCCGACCGGCTGCGCCGGAGACTGCGGATGTTTGTCAGCCGGCATTTCCGCCGGCCCGTATACGACTACCGTAACGTCTGGATGGAACTGACGCGGAGGACCGCTTCGCTTGTAGATGTCTACGCGCTGAGCGCTGCGGTAAGCCGCATGGTGTCCGAGTCGCTCCAGATCCTTTCCGTGAACGTCTGGCTTGTGGATGACGCGCGCCGCAAACTTACGCTGGTAGGTTCGACGGCACTGTCTCAGACTCAGGCCAAAGAACTGGAGAAAGCGGGCAAGAGCGCTCCGGATTTTATCCATTACATGAAGGAACGTCAGGGTTGTGTCGATCTGAGTGAGACGAGTTTTCAGTGGCCAAAAGAAATCATGCAGGCGGCGCCGCAATCATTTCGTGAGTTCGACATGCGCTATGCCATGGGCCTCTACGCAGGGCAGGAACTGGTCGGCGTTATGACGCTGAACAGCGATCGCGTGGGACGTGAAGCGTTACTGACCGAAGACATCGCGCTGCTGGAAACACTGGCTGCCCAACTCGGTTCGAGTCTTCTCAATCTGAAGCTCTCGGAGCGCCTGCGGAAAGCGAAAGAAGTCGAAACCTTCCAGACCGTTTCGACGTTTTTCGTCCACGATCTCAAGAACCTCGCGTCCAGGCTGTCCCTGACCATGCAGAATCTTCCGTCCAATTTCGACAATCCGGACTTCCGGGCGGATGCGCTGCGCGTGATCTCCAGCAGTCTCGGCAAGATCGACGACATGTGCAGCCGGCTGGCGATGCTCAAGCAGGATATAGAGCTCAAACTTGCGGAATGCGATCTCAAGAACATGCTGGCCTCGACGTTGACCGAGTTCAGCAGCCTCAGGGCGGAGTTGACACAGGATCTGCAGCCGGTGCCTAAGGCGATGATGGACTCGGAGCAGATTCATAAGGTCCTGACCAATCTGGTTCTAAATGCAAACGACGCCGTGAATGGAAACGGCGTCATTCACGTATCGACGATTCATGAGGGCAATACTGTCGGCTTCGCCGTCCGCGACAACGGATGTGGAATGTCGGAAGAATTCATTGAGAAGTCTCTGTTCAGGCCCTTCCAGACGACCAAGAAGAAAGGGCTGGGCATCGGGCTGTTTCACAGCAAGCTGATTGTGGAAGCGCACCACGGCATGCTCGAAGTCAACAGCACCGTCGGCGCCGGAACCGAATTTCGGGTGGTTTTACCCATCTCACAATAAAAAGCAAAAAAATGGAAAAAACGAGAATCTTGATTGTTGATGACGACGACGAAGTAAGGACCCAGATGAAATGGGCTCTGACGTCACACTATGACGTTCTTCTCGCGGAAGACCGCCAGGGCGCTCTTGAACTTCTGAAGCGAGACAAACCAGGCGTCGTGACGCTGGACCTGGGTTTGCCTCCCTCTCCCGGCGACACGCGCGAGGGCTTCCTCGCACTGACCGACATGTTGCAGGTGGACCCGCTGCTGAAGGTGCTTGTCGTAACCGGCCAGGACGAGAAAGAGAACGGTATGGAAGCGATAGGACTCGGCGCCTACGACTTCTTCTGCAAACCCGTCAACATCGACGAACTGAAGGTCGTCCTCGACCGCGCTGTCCATATTCAGGAGCTGGAACGCGGCCGGATCGAATTGATGAGCAGCGATCAGGTCGAGTCGTTTGAGGGAATTATTGGCGACAGCCCGCAGATGCAGGCAGTGTTCAGCGCCATGGACAAGGTGTCCAGGAGCGAAGCGTCGGTTCTGATCGCCGGCGAAAGTGGAACCGGCAAAGAGCTGGTCGCCCGCGCGATCCACCGGCGAAGCCCCAGATGCAATGGTCCATTCATCGCCATCAACTGCGGCGCGATTCCGGAGAATCTTTTGGAAAGCGAACTCTTCGGCCACGAAAAGGGCTCTTTCACCGGCGCTCACGTGCAGCGTCAGGGCCGTGTCGAGCTGTCACATGGAGGTACGCTTTTCCTCGATGAGATAGGTGAGTTGTCCGGCTCGCTGCAGGTGAAGCTCCTGCGGTTCCTGCAGGAACACGAAATCGAGCGCGTCGGAGGGCGAACCTCTATCCACGTCGACGCAAGAATCATTGCGGCCACGAACATCGATCTCACGAAAGCGATGGCCGAGGGACGATTCCGCGAAGATCTTTACTACCGCCTTGCTGTCGTTGTTATCGCCATGCCCCCACTGCGCCAGCGCCAGGGTGACATCCAGGTCCTAGCCAGAACCTTCCTGCAGAGGCAGGGCGCCTCTCAGGGAAAGACACTCATCTTTACACCCAAGGCGATCAAGGCCATGGAGACGCACGGATGGCCGGGCAATGTTCGTGAGCTCGAGAACCGCATCCAACGCGCGTCCATCATGGCGGAGAATGGAAGAATCACGCCGAAGGACCTCGGAATTTCTCAATATTCCGAGTTCGAAGGACAGGGTCTGGGCAAGGCCCGGCAGGCTGTCGAACGCCAGATGATCGAAGCCGCTCTCGCCCGGAACAAAGGAAATCTGACCCGCGCTGCCGCCGAGTTGGAGATCAGCCGTCCCAGCCTGTACGAGTTGCTCGAGAAGCTCGGAATTCCCCGCCGCTGACCTGAAAAAACCTCAATCGTTGGAGTCGTATGACTGTTAAGGAAGATTTTCATTGCATTAGCGCCGACGTGCGTTTGGGAGAGAACGTCAAGCTCTCCAGGTTCATCAATCTCTACGGCTGCGCTGTCGGCGATAACACCAAGATCGGTGCGTTCGTCGAGATCCAGAAAAACGCGAGCGTCGGAAAGAACTGCAAGATATCCAGCCACTCGTTTGTCTGCGAAGGTGTGACCATCGAAGACGATGTCTTCATCGGTCACGGAGTCATGTTCATCAACGACTCCTATCCAAGAGCGACGACGGGTGGACAGTTGCAGACCGAAGCCGACTGGAAGGTGGAGAGAACCGTGATCCGCAAGGGCGCCTCGATCGGATCCGGCGCGACCATTCTTGCAAACGTAACGATCGGCGAAAACGCGCTCATCGGCGCGGGCAGCGTCGTGACCAAAGATGTGCCGGCAAACGCCGTCGTTGCCGGCAATCCCGCTCGGATATTTCGATACCTTGAAACAAAGGAGAGTGAATGATGATGAATGGAGGGAAAGGAATCCCTTTCGTGGACCTGGTGACTCCTCATGTGGAGTTGCAGGACGAACTGGTAAGGGCCGCCGAAGGTGTAATCACCTCAGCAATGTTCATCGGTGGGCCGATCGTCGAAAAGTTTGAGCGCGACTTTGCAGCATTTTGCGGGTCGCAATACTGCGTGGGCGTTGCCAGCGGCACGGATGCGCTGAGATTCGCCTTGATTGCGGCGGGCATCGGTAAGGGCGACATCGTCGTGACGGTTGCGAACACGTTCGTCGCCACCATTGAAGCCATCGTTCAAGCGGGCGCGACTCCGGCTTACGTCGATGTCGATCCCGAAACTTCCAATATGAGCGTCGATTCCCTGCGTGCGTATCTCAGGGCGCATGCCGGCAAAGGCGTCAAAGCGATCATGCCCGTACACCTCTACGGACAGGTCTGCGACATGGACCCGATCATGGACCTCGCAAACGAATACGGACTGCTGGTTTTCGAGGATGCCTGTCAGGCTCACGGCAGCGAGTACTTCTCTCGCAAACATAACCGCTGGCAGAAAGCCGGATCGATCGGCAAAGCCGCCGCATTCAGCTTCTATCCGGGAAAGAATCTCGGAGCCTGCGGCGAGGCCGGCGCCGTCACGACGGATGACGAAGAGCTTGCAAAGCGGATGCGGATCATACGGGATCATGGTCAAAACAAGAAGTACTACCACGTCGTCGAAGGCTACAACGGGCGGCTCGATGCCCTGCAGGCGGCTCTGTTGTCCGTAAAACTTCCTTATCTGAAGGAATGGAACACGAGAAGGCGCAATGCGGCCGCGGCCTACAAAGAGCTCTTGAAGGACGCGGATTTCCTGGTGACACCGCCCGAGCCGGTCTGGAGCCGCAGTAATTACCACCTTTACGTCGTTCGCGCACAGCAACGCGACCAGTTGCAACAACACTTCACTGCACACAATATCGGTACAGGGCTGCACTATCCGGTCCCCTTGCACCTGCAGGAAGGCTACAAACACCTCGGTTACCGCGCGGGCGCTTTCCCCGTGACGGAAAGACTGGCGGGTGAACTGCTTTCGCTCCCGATGTTCCCGCAACTCAACCGATCCCAGCAGGAGCGCGTTGCGGAAGTGGTAGTCCAGTTCTCATCAGTCCAGGCCGCATCCTAGCTGCGGCTCACGCAACACCGATGACGCAACAACGGCCACATATTTCCGTTTGCATCTGCACCTACAAACGCCCGGAACTTCTCCGGCGTTTGCTCGAGGATCTTCAGCATCAGGACACCGGCGATCTGTTCACGTATTCGATCGTGGTTGTCGAGAACGGGGATTCTGAAGGTGCGGAGGCCGTGGTGTCGGAGTTTGCAGGATCCGGCACATCGATTGTTTACTGCAGAGAGCCAAGGCAGAACATCGCGCTTGCTCGAAACAAGGCGATGGCGAACGCCGCCGGAGACTTTATCGCCTTCATCGACGATGACGAGTTTCCGACGAAGCACTGGCTGCTTACCATGCTGCAGTGCTGCCAGAAGTTCGAGGCGGCCGGTGTGCTTGGTCCTGTCTTTTCGCACTTCGATAAAAACGCGCCGAAATGGGTGGTAAAGGGTGGTCTGTTCGACCGCCCGAGGCACCCCACCGGTATGCGTCTGAATTCCGCTCAAACGCGGACCGGCAACGTGCTCATGAAGAAAGAGATTCTGGCGGGCGAAGTTCAGCCTTTCGATCCGGAGTTTCTGGCGGCATCCGATCAGGTCTTTTTCAAAAAAATGATGAACAAGGGCCACGTCTTCGTGTGGTGCGACGAAGGATTCGTCCACGAAGTGGTGCCGCCGGCACGCTGGAAACGAAGCTTTTTGATCCGGCGCGCTTTGTTTCGAGGAGTGTTCTCCAAACGGCTCGTCGGTTCGTCGCCGCTGCCGTTTGCGACATCGATGGTTGCGGCTTTCGGTCTGGCCGTCCTCCTGCCCGTCAGCGTGCTGTTCGGGCAGACGACGTCGATGAAATGCGCGTATAAATTGTGTTACCACGTCGGTAGGCTTCTCGGCCTGCTGGGTATCAACCCGATAAAGACCCCATACGTCACGGAGTGAGATGGGCGACATCACGAAAACATCCGGCACGGATTTCATCATCGGAGCGACTGATCCGATCCTGATCACTGGAGCAACCGGCTTCATAGGCTCGAGGGTCGTATCTGCGTTGCTGAACCTCGGGTTCACGAACCTTCGGTGTTTTGCCAGACCGTCCAGCAGGATGGATAAGCTCCAGTCCTCGTCCGACCGCCCCGATTCGTCCGGCGTGAAAATCGTTATGGGTAATCTTTTGTCGCGAGAGGATTGTGTGTCGGCGGCGAAAGACGTGGCCGTGATTTATCACCTGGCTGCAGGGAGTGGCGAGAAGTCGATTCCGGACGCGTTCGCGAATTCCGTCGTCACGACGCGGAACCTGCTCGAAGCGGCCTTGCGGCACAATTCGTTGAAGCGTTTTGTGAACATCAGTTCGTTTGCAGTTTATTCGAATCGGAACAAGCCTGGAGGCCGCCTGCTCGACGAGACGTGCCCGGTGGAAGTTCGTCCAGAGATCCGCGGGGATGCTTACACGTTCGCAAAAGTGAAACAGGACGAAATCGTAGAAGAGTATGGACGCCGTTTCGGAATTCCCCATGTCACGCTTCGTCCGGGTTACGTTTATGGCCCCGGGAAGCTTGGTATTACGGGCCGTGTCGGGATCGGCACGTTTGGGATCTTCCTGCATCTGGGCGGTTCCAATCCCATACCGGTGACCTATGTCGACAACTGTGCCGAAGCCATTGCCCTGGCGGGTTTGAAACCAGGTGTAGACGGACAAGTCTTCAACGTCGTCGACGACAATCTGCCGTCCAGTCGCAAGCTGTTAAGGCAGTATAAGCAGAATGTTCGGCACTTCAGGTCGTTGTACGTTCCCCACTTTTTGAGTTACGCATTGTCCGACCTGTGGGAACGCTATTCCGAATGGTCTCATGGTCAGTTGCCACCGGCGTTCAACCGGGCAAGGTGGCATGCCGTCTGGAAAAAAACCACGTTTAGTAATCAAAAACTGAAAACGCAGCTTGGTTGGTCGCCAAGAGTGTCGACTCAGGACGGACTCCAACGGTACTTCGAAGCCTGCCGGATTCGAGGAGTCCATGCTTAAGGTTGCAATAGTCGGATGCGGGAAAATTGCAGACGAACACGCCGCGCTGATCAAAAGGATTCCGGGATCCGAAATCGTCGGGGTCTGTGACCGCGAACCGTTGATGGGCAAACAACTGGCGGACAGGTTTCCGGTGAAGCGGTGTTATAGCGACTTGCAGGATCTACTGAGCGACTCCAAACCGGACGTCGTCCATATCACGACGCCCCCGCAAAGCCACTTCAGTCTCGCGAAACTCTGCCTGGAATCGGGCAGCAACGTCTATGTGGAAAAACCGTTCACGGTCTACGAACACGAAGCCCGGACACTCATCGCCACGGCTAATAAAAAGGGGCTGAAGATCACGGCCGGGCACGACATGCAATTCTGCCACGCAGCGCGCCGAATGCGGTCGATTGTTCAGAGTGGATATCTTGGTGAAGGTCCGGTACACATGGACAGTTACTTCTGCTATCCCCTTGGGAAAAGCGCTTACGCCGGAGCGCTTCTCGGTGACAAGAAGCACTGGGTTCGCAGCCTGCCTGGAAAACTTCTGCAGAACATCATCAGCCACGGCATCGCACGGATCGCTGAGTTCATGCGTAGCGAGTCTCCACAGGTCATCGTGCATGGATTCACAAGCCCATTGCTCGAAAGCTTGGGAGAAACGGAAATCGTGGATGAAGTCAGAGTCATCATCGCGGCGGAAGATCGCACGACGGCATACTTCACGTTTTCATCTCAAATGCGTCCGGCGTTACACCAGTTCCGGATTTACGGTACGAAAAACGGGCTCATCCTCGATCAGGATCAGGAGACTGTCATCAGGGTTCCTGGAGAGATGATGGTCAGCTATCTTGAAAAGTTCGTTCCACCGGTAAAGACCGCCAAACAGTATCTTGGGAACGTGGGCGCCAACCTGCGCAAGTTCCTTGCTCGTGATTTCCACATGAAAGCCGGCCGGAACTTCTTGATTGAAGGTTTTTACGATTCAATCACAAAGGGTACCGAACCGCCGATCCCGTATCGCGAGATTCTACTGACTGCAAAGATCATGGATCTGATCTTTGGCCAGCTTGCGCCGCAAAGCCACTCCCGGCCCGACAGCGGGGAGGGGATGCCGCTCGCTTCTTCCATCTCGAATTCATAGTTTCCAGCTGTATTTGTTTGAGGTCATATGAAGGCTGCCCCGATTGATCAAAGCAGTATCCGCGAAAAGGCTGCAACTCTTACCTACGTGGTGCTGACCGCAGCACGGAACGAGGAGGAATTGATTGAAAAGACCCTGAAGTCGATGGTCATTCAAACGGTCAAGCCGCTGAAGTGGATCATCGTCAGCGATGGCTCCACGGACCGCACCGACGAGATCGTCAGGAGCTATGCGGAACAGCATCCCTGGATCGAACTCATGCGCATGCCTGAGCGCAAGGAACGTGACTTCGGTGGAAAAGCCCGGTCCATCAATACCGCATACGAGCATGTCCGAAACCTGCAGTTCGACCTTGTCTCAAATCTGGATGCGGATATTTCGTTTGGTCCGACTCTTTTCGAATACCTGCTGGGAAAGTTTCGAACCATACCCCGGCTCGGAGTAGGCGGCACGCCGTACGCCGAAAACCCGGAGAAACCGCACCTCCATAGTTGTTCCGAATCATGGGCGGATCTGAATTATGTCTCCGGCGCTTGCCAACTCTTCCGCCGCGAGTGCTGGGAACAGATCGGCGGGTACGTTCAAATCAAGAGCGGCGGCATGGACTGGATCGCGGTAACCACGGCCCGAATCAACGGCTGGCAAACGACATGTTTCGTGGACCAGCACTATTTCCACCATCGCAAAGTGGGAACCGGAACCTGGAGCCCGCTCGGCGCCCGGTTTGAATACGGTAAGAAAGCGTACTGGCTCGGCGGTCACCCGCTGTGGGAGGTACTGAGAGGCATTGCGTCGATGAAGCAGAGCCCGTTTGTCATCGGCGGCCTGTCGTTTATCTGGGGCTACTTTTATGCTGCGATGACAAGAACGGAGCGCAAGGTCCCCATTGAAGTGATGCAGTTTCGTCGCGCGGACCAGATGGCGAGGCTCCGAAAAATCGTGGGGCTCGGGAAGTAACCCGGGGATTCGATAACTATGATTGAAACAGTCAAATCTGAATCGGTCGACTTCGGTTCGTTGAAATGGGTGTCCTGTTACTCGTGTAATTCGGACGCTTATACGCCCTACGCCACGGAATGTGGATACAGCCTCGTCAAGTGTTCCGGATGCGGTCTTCTATATATCAATCCGCGTTTGCCGGAAGAGCAGATCTCGGCAGCCCATCGCGTTGGCGTTCACAGGGGCGAATTCGTAATGAACCACACCGGCAGATTCGCCAAATTCAAAGTGGGCGATTTCGCGGCGAAGGTGAGGGACTTCTACGGTAGAGGGCTCTCCGGCGGAGTCTGGCTGGACATTGGCAGCGGTCACGGCGAGTTTTTGCTGGCTGTGAAAGAGGTCAGTGGCGGCAAAGTCCGCCTGAAGGGTGTCGAGCCTAACGATAACAAGAGAAAAAACGCATCGGCGCACGGTCTCGACACGGCGTGGTTTGATCTGGCGGCTCACCACGAAAAATACGACTACATCTCGCTGTTGAATGTCTTTTCGCACCTCCCGAACCCGCCTGAGGTCATCCAATCGGTGGCCGGAAAATTGAATCCAGGCGGCGAGTTTCTTCTTCAAACCGGCGACACTTCGAACCTGTCTGCGGACGAGCATCCTCGACCGTTCGCGCTGCCTGATCATATGAGCTTCGCGTCCGAGTCCATTGTTACAGGGATCATGGAACGTGCCGGTTTCAAGGTTCTCGAGGTTCGAAAATACCCCTCATTTGCGTATTGCTTCGCGCCTTCCATCCTGACGAGAGAAATCGTGAAGTTATTCGTGCCCGGTAAGCGATCGAATGTCCCGAATCTGTACAAGCTGTACAAGTTTGATCGCAGGCACAAAACAGATATGTGGATTCGCGCGAAAGTGGTGTAGCGGCTGATGCCCGGAATTGTTGGATTCGTAAAACAGGAAACCGTGGCGGGTGACCGTCGCATGCTCGAGCGGATGGTGCTCAGCATGAAACACGAGCCGTCTTTCACGTCGGGATCTCATGTGGAACCCAACGTGGGAGCGGGCATCGGCTGGGTGCATCGATGCGTGAGTTATTCGACCTGCACGCCCGTCTGGAATGAGCGGCGAGATATCTGCCTGCTCTTTTCGGGCGAGCACTTCGGCGAACGTTCCGAGATGGAGCGCCTTGTTGCGGGCCACGAGTGCCGGACTGACGATGCGAGTTGCCTCGTCCATCTGTACGAAGAGCGTGAACGGGATTTCTTCACTCTGCTGAACGGCACATTCTGCGGAGCGATCCTTGACCTGCGGCAAAACAAGGTTGTCGTCTTCAACGATCGCTTTGGACTTGGCCGCCTTTATATCCATGAGAGCGCCGGCGGCTTCTATTTCGCGTCGGAGGCGAAGGCCCTCCTTACCGCGTGTCCCGATCTTCGGAAATTGGATATGCGCGGATTAGGAGAGTTGCTGGTTGCCGGATGCACGCTTCAAAACCGAACAAATTTTTGCGGAGTTTCTCTGCTGCCTCCGGCTTCGAAGTGGACGTTTCGCGCGGGAGAACCTGTTTGCAGAGAAACCTATTTTTCTCCCGAAACGTGGGAGAAACAGACTCGGCTGGAGCCGGAAACTTATTTTTCGCAGCTGAAAGAAGTATTCACCGGAATCCTGCCGCGGTACTTTACCGGCAAGCAGCAGATCGGTCTGTCCCTGACTGGCGGCCTCGACAGTCGAATGATCATAGCGGGGATGGATAAGCCGCCCGGGGAATTGCCGTGTTACACGTTTGGCGGAATGTATCGCGAGAGCGCGGATGTGACCATTGCCCGCCGGATTGCCCGGTTGTGCCAACAGCCGCACACGACTCTTCGCCTGGACGAAGGCTTTTTCCCAAACTTTCTGGATCTCGCGCAGCGGTGCATTTACATCACAGACGGCGGAATCGATGTGAGCGCTGCCACGGGCCTGTATGTCAACCGCCTCGCAAAAGACATCGCACCGGTTCGGATGACCGGCAACTATGGAAGCGAGATCCTGCGCGGCAATGTCGCATTGAGGGCGCACTCCGTGTTCGAAGGCGCCTATTCGCCCGACTTCGCGCCATACTTTAAAAAAGCCGCCGAGACTTACGCTGCAGAGCGGGAAGGCTTGTCCAGCCTCGCGTTTATCGTCGGCAAGCAGGTATCGTGGTTCCACTATCCCCGATTGGCTGAAGAGCAAAGTGAGTTGATGATTCGCGCGCCATATCTGGACAACGAACTCGTGTCCCTTGCTTACCGATCGCCGCAGGGATCGCTGCTGAACAAACAGCTTGCCCAACGGTACACGACTGAAATGCTGCCTTCCCTCGCGAACCTTGCTACGGATCGAGGGTTGCTCGAACCGCCGCCTTTCGTTCCCAGGAAGTTCTTCGAGTTTTCGACGGAGCTGATGCCGCACGCGGAATATCGTTTCGATTACGGTATGCCGCACTGGCTGGCGAAGGTCGAGCGCATGCTCAATCCGCTGCGACTGGAACGGCTGCTGCTGGGCCGGCAGAAGTACTATCATTTCAGGACCTGGTATCGCTACGCACTGGCGGGCATCGTGAAAGAAGTCTTGCTTGATCCTCGTACACTCAGCCGGCCATACCTGAACCGCCGCCAGGTGGAAGCGATCGTTGACGCCCACACCTCCGGAACCGGCAACTACACAACTGAAATCCACCGGCTGATGACTTGTGAACTGATTCAGCGTCAGTTGATCGAGAACTAATGACTTTGACCAGGGAGGTCAATTGAAGACCTATTCGATAGTCACAATCGGCGACAGAGAAATCAAAGTTAACGGCAACCTGATAAAGATCGGCCGCATTCACGGCGACACGTACAAGTTTCTCGACGACCCGGAACCGTTGTTGAATGCGATAAGAAAGGATCGAAAAGGTATCGACCTGTTCACTTTCATGCAGAGATTGCCGGCGAGCGCGCCGAAGTTCAATTACCCGATGGAGTTGGACAACGTCGCAGCGCTGCGGATAACCACATTCGACGATTGGTTTACGAAACAGATCGACGGCAAAACGCGGAACATGGTTCGTCGCGCCGAAAAGAAGGGCATCGTAATTCGCGAAGTGCCCTTCGGGGATGAGCTTGTCCGCGGCATCCAGGAGATCTACAACGAGAGCCCGGTTCGCCAGGGAAAACCGTTCTGGCATTACAACAAGCCTTTCGAGCGTTTATACAAGGAAGAAGGGACGCACCTCGACACCAGCGTGTTCATCGGCGCGTATCTCGAAGAAAAGCTGATCGGCTTCATAAAGCTGGTGTTTGACGAGACGTGGAGTCAGGCGGGCACATTGAACATCCTTTCGATGATGGCCCACCGGGACAAGGCGCCGACGAATGCCCTGATCGCTCAAGCCGTAAAATCCTGCGCCGACCGAAACGCGTCTTATCTCGTATATGCGAACTTCAGTTATGGAGTTAAGGAGCACGACAGCCTGAGCGCCTTCAAAAGCAACAACGGCTTCGAGAAGATCGACCTTCCCCGTTACTACGTTCCTATGAGTCCTCTGGGTCGGATTGCGTACCGCCTCGGCCTGCACCACGGCTATCGCGGGTTTATTCCTGCATCGGCTGAATCCAGACTGCGCGAGTGGCGAAACTCCTGGTACAACCGGAAACTGCAGACGAAGGAGCAGCATTCTTAAGCCCGTGACCGAACTATCCATGCAGGAGCGTCTAAAGGCCGCTCCTCACGAGTCCGCATTCTCGACCGGGCATTTGCAGAAGAATATCGGAATGCGCGCTGTGTCCGGAGGCATCGTCACCGGGCTCTCGCAGGGTATTCGGCTTTTGTTCTACCTGGCCATGATCGCGATTATGGCGCGCATGCTCGCGCCGCCGGATTTTGGTCTGGTTGCAATGGTGGCTCCACTCGTGTCGTTGTTGCGGTTGCTTCGAGAGTCGGGTCTGTCCGTCGCGACGATTCAACGGGATAGCATCACGCATGCTCAGGTTTCAAACCTGTTTTGGATCAATGTAGCGCTGGGCATTCTCACGACACTGGTCGGTATTGCGTGCGCTCCGCTGCTGGCATGGTTCTTTCGTGATCAGCGCCTGGTCGGTGTCACCGTTTTTCTTTCGCTGAGTTTTATTATCGGCAGCCTGTGCGTTCAGCATGTGGCCTTGTTGAACCGCGAGATGCGATTCAAGGCAATTGGAGCAATCAATATCATCTCCGTTGCATCCGGGCTTGTGACTGCTGTTGTCATGGCTTCCCTCGGATTCGGTTACTGGTCGCTGGTCGGGTCGCAGCTCGCGGCCGCGCTGACAGAGACTGTGTTCGCGTGGGGACTCTCCGGATGGCGGCCGCAATGGCTGAAAGCACGAAGCGGAACACGGTCCATGCTCCATTTCGGCGCCAGTTTGACATTTTCAACGGTGGCCCGTCGTCTTGCGACGAGCGCCGATACTCTATTGATCGGCCGGTACTACGATGCGGCTGCCTTAGGGGTGTATTCGCGGGCCGGCGTCCTGATCATGGGGCCGCTTGATCAGCTTTTGCAGCCGTTTGACGCCGTTGTCCTTCCGCTGCTCTCGCGTCTTCGGCAAGAGCCCGAGCGTTATAAGAAGACGTTTTTGCAGATCCTCAACGGTATGGCGCTGGTCTGCTTTCCGGCTGCCGGCGTTCTCGTCGGTTTGTCGACGCCATTGGTATTGCTTCTTCTTGGATCACGCTGGATCGAGGTCGCGCCGTTGTTTGCGCTCTCCAGCGCTGCTGTCATTTCTTACCCAATGGTATTCGCTTCGACCCTGTTATTGACGACGCAGGGGCGCAACAGAGACATCATTGTTTCAGGCCTGGTTGTCTCGCTGACCACTGTGGCTATGGTTTTGATCGGTCTTCCTTTTGGATTGACCGCCGTAGCCTTTTTCGCCGCATTTGGCGGGCTCTTGCTTCGTTTGCCGATTCAATACTACATCGTCGGAAAAAGCGGACCCGTGGGACGCGCCGACTTATTCAGAGTGGTTTTGAACCATTTGCATTTGTGGGTGGCAGCGGGTTTAGCCGCATACCTTCCCCAGGTTGTATTTCCGCAGGCTCATTTCATGGTTCAGGCGATCGTGGGCGGATTTTTGGGAGTCGCGACGGCGGCGCTGCTTGTGCGGATCGTGCCCTCGCATTGGCGTGAAGTACGTACGTGTGTCGACATCGTAAAGCAAACACTGACGAAGCGAGCGTCAGTCTAACGCGTCAGCCAGGAATTCATCAGTGGGACAGATAGCACTTCTCGGTTCGATCATCTTCGTCATTTGGCTCTTCCTGATGGACAGAAAGGAACGGCCCGTAGGATCCCCCGCGCTTTGGATTCCCGCGCTGTGGATACTCCTGATGAGCACGCGTCCGATTGCGTACTGGTTCAACGGACTTTCGTTCCCGATCGACGCGATTTTCCTGAACGTGGTTATCTTGCTGTTGTTGATGACGCTCGCCTCTCGCCGGGTGAATTGGGGCGCGATTGTTTTCTCGAACATATCGATTTTCGCCCTATATCTGTTCTTCCTGGCGAGTGCCGTTTGGGCCGAGGATTCGTTTTCAGTCCTTAAACGCGTCGTCAGGGACTTCAGCACTGTTCTAACGGCATTGGTACTGCTTTCCGAGAGTAACCCGGGCTACGCCATTCGCAAGATCATCGTGCGGTGCAGCTACCTTGTCTTTCCCTTGTCGATCGTGGCGATCAAGTACTTTCCGTCGATTGGACGAGATCAAGCCAACAGCGGCGACAACATGTTTACGGGTCTGACCATGCATCGGAACACGCTAGGTCAGGTGGCTTTCCTGTATTGCATTGTCCTGCTGTGGGACGTGTATGAACAGCGCCGAGAGTCAAAACTCAAGTGGACGGACTGGTCGATCCTCTCCCGACTCCTCATGATGGCCATGGGCGTGTGGCTCTTGAACACTGGCGACAGCAAGACTTCTATCCTTTGCTTGATGTTGGGAGCTTTCGTTTTCTGGATCACGGGTCGCATCCTTCGAACGCAACATCCGAAACCAAAACTGGCAGCCCTCACAGTAGGTCTTCTGCTCGCGTTGGGCATCGGTTCCGTATTCAACCTCAAGGATCTGTTCCTTTGGTCGATCGGCCGCAGCGAAAGTTTCTCGGGCCGGGCCACTATCTGGGACCAAGTACTCGCGCAACCGGTGAACCGGTTCATCGGAGCTGGCTATCAAACGTTCTGGGATAGTCGATTTGGGCAGAATGTCATCGCAGGCGTGGGAGCAGAAGGCGGCGGAGAAACTCTCATCGTGACCGCGCATAACGGCTATATCGATATTTTGATCGATGGGGGAGCCGTTGCGGTTACGCTGTTGGGCCTGATGTTGCTTGGCCGCGGAGTAGCCATCGTCGATCGCATGGTTGCCGGCGACATGTGGGCTCGCGTTGGATTCAGTTGCTTCCTGTGTGCGGTGATCCACAACCTGAGCGAATCCACCTTTTTCAAGCTCTCAATTCTGTGGTTTTTTCTGATCCTCTCGATGTTGACCTACCCGGCTGCCAAGAAAGCGTTGTTCGAACCAAACCAATTCCGAAGAAGCGACTGGCGATCCGCTCCGGCCACTGGCCAGAAAACGACGACAGACACTCCCGCACCGGTAGGAATTCTGCGGAATTCGAGCGATCGGAATGTTTTCCACCGCCGGTTTTAGTGCGGATCACAAAGGAATTTGAAGGAGTACGAATATGCGAAGTCTGAAAAGCTTCTACGGTAGCTGGTTCTACATCTGGAATCACGTGCGGCTGCTTTTGCGTCACATCACGGTGAGGCGAGCGGCCAACGTATTGTTGAATCAGTGGGAGTTCTTCCTGCGGAAGGAAAAGCTGCGAAGCAACCCGGTCTTCCTGAAGATCGATCCTTCCAACAGGTGCCAGTTGCGCTGTCCAGGATGCGGACAGGCATCCGCCGACTTCCGCGCCTCGCTGCCGAAAAAAGGCTTTTTAACACTGGCCGAATTCAAGCAGCTCATCGATCCCATCGCTCATACAACTCTCGGACTCAGCTTGAGCAATCTGGGCGAGCCGCTCTTGAACAAAGAAATCGCGTCGTTGATCAAATATGCGCACTCGAAAGGCATCGGCGTCACGATCTCGACGAACCTCTCGATCCAGCCGCAAAGAGAATTTCTGAAACAGATCGTGGCGAGCGGTCTCGATAAATTGCTTGTTTCCCTCGATGGCGCCAGCAGTGCGACCTATAAGCAGTACCGTATCGGCGGTGAGTATGAATGGGTAACCGCTAACGTCAAAATGCTCGCGGATTTGAAGCGTGAACTCAATTCGAGTACTCCGGAAATCTTCTGGAAGTTCATCGTGTTCGATCACAACCGGCACGAAGTATCGCGTGTTCCTGCCCAGTACAAGGAAATGGGTTTCGACGCCTATCGCATCGATACCGACCGGTACGCGGGTGAGGTCGTTTCGTTTAAGAAGTCCCGGTACGCGAAGAAAAAGAATTGTTTCTGGCCCTACAGCACGATGGTTATCGACGCCGACGGAACGCTCAACCCTTGCTGTTCGTTTGCCGGAACCAAGTGGGAACTCGGTGACGTGCTGGCGACCACAGACGTTCGTGAATTGTGGAACAGCGACATCTATCAGGAATTGAGGCGAGGGTTTTCCCGCAAAAACTACGGTGCTGCCATGCATCCCGTATGCCGGACGTGTTTTGGCGGTAACGCGCGGTCCTAGGTTTTTAGGAGGTATTCGGCATTGAGACGCATCTGCGGTTTCGTCGTACGAATTACGCTTAAGGGACTAACGATGATCGAACTGATGTTCTGGAAGGATCTTGCGCAAAGTGCGCAATTGGATGGATCAAAGTGAATCGGGCGGATATTCAAACGGCGCGGCCTATAGGAGATGAGGCATGGCGGTCAAATGGAACGACCTTTCAGGCGATTGGCAGGGACTAGCGTCGCCCACGCAGGCGCCGCGTTATCAGGAGATCGTCGACGTCATCGCGCGTTTTTGTCCTAGTGGGGGTTCCGTTCTCGACATCGGTTGCGGTGAGGCTGTTCTTCGGGGGTTTCTGCCGGAGAGTGTCGACTACTCGGGAATCGAACCATCGGCGAAAGCGGTAGAGACGGCGCTTTCGAGCGGCAGTCGCATTATTCATGCGCGTGGCGAAGATGCTGAGGTAGGCGGACTGACGTGGGACTGCATCATTTTCAACGAGGTGCTCTACTACTCGCTCGACCCCGTGGCCCTTGTCCGAAAGTTCGCACGCTCGCTCCGGCCGGGCGGAATCATCACTGTCAGCATCTATCAACGGGCACAATTTCATTCGCTGAAAGCGCGATTGTGCAATCTAGTCGATGGTCGACGGCCTGTCTCAAACGTCCACTGCACAAAACTTGTATATGACTTTATGGTTCGGAGTGGGTGGGCAATTGAACTAGACAAACTGGTTGATCGGCCCAACAGTAGCCAGCACTGGCGGCTCATCGTGGCAAAACCGAAATGATCGAAGTCGTGCCGATTTCTTTCGGATGCGAGTGCGTGCCGTAATTAACCATCACCAGATGCAACGGTGTGGGAGCGGAAAACTCCTGGTCCAGGCGGCGAAGGAATCTTAAGAATTCTTGATGCCCATGCCGTTCAAAGCATTGACCAACAACGCGACGCTGCAGCACTTCTAAAGCTACAAACAACGTCGTTGTCCCGTTACGTTTGTAATCATGGGTCATTGTTCCGCATCGTCCCTTTTTCGTGGCAGTCTCGGCCGCGTGCGATCCAGCGCTTGAATGTGGCTCTTTCGTCGACACACAAGAAAACCATGTCCTGCTGCGGAGGATTCAAATACAGACTCACTACATCGGTCAGCTTTTCCAAGAAACGAGCGTCGCGAGATAACTTGAAGGTTTCGCTCCGCTGCGGCTTTGGATTGTGACTACGCCAAGTATTATTGATCGTGGACTTGCTGACTCCCTGTTGCTCGGCCATCGTCCGGCAACTCCAGTGAATCATTCCTTTTGGTTTGGTTTGCAGGGTTGCATTTACGATCGTCTTGATCTTCTTCGGGCTATAGCTCGGTTTTCTGCCTCACCCCGGCGCAACTTCCCACAGCGTTTCAATGCCGTCTTCACTGAACCGTGTTCGTCACAAGGTTACTGTCTTTCGATTCGTCTCGAACTGCCGGGCAATCGCGCTGTCGGCCTGCCCGTCCGCCGCGTCCAAACGATTCGGCTGCGCAGGCACGCTTGTTAGGGTGTCCCATGCGCATTTAACCATCGCTCTATTTCTTCTCGTTGGCTGGATTCTAAGGTTAGCGCTGGCAGTCGCGGAGGCACGAAGAGCATCGTAAACGACACTGTCCAGTTATTTGATGGACACTAGCTTTTTTTGGAAAGGACGTTCACAAACTCATGAAAGTTATGACGAATACGACCAATATCACTACAAACAACGACGTCTTCATGGACGAGTACACTCGCAACGACATCATTGGCCGCTATCTCAGCAGAACGGCAGGGGCCGGCATCGAGTATGTGCTGCGGCACGTTTACGAACCGGTTTATGTCAAAGTCATCAAAAAGCTGAGAGATATCCGCCCGCGTGACCATCAGTTTCGCATCATGGAATACGGCTGCGGCGGCGGGATGAATCTGCTCAAGGTGATGGAGGTGCTGGGGGCTGAAGGCATCCGTATCGAGAAAGCGTACGGGGCCGATTTTTCCGCTCCGATGATCGAAGCGGCCCGCCGAGAGGCGCAGGAGCATCTGCCCAAAGAACTCATGTCGAAAATCGTTTTCGCTGTTGCCGGCAATGAGGACTTGGCGAACGGTCTTTCGCGCAGCCTCTCGGTTCCGGATTCGGCGCTTACCAATTCATTCGATCTGATCGTTGGTGTCAACACGACTCGTTACGCCCATCGTCTGGAGAAACAGACGGAATGTGCGCGCGACATTTTCAACCTGCTTCGACCGGGCGGCTACACGGTCATGATCGACATGAATCGCTACTTCCCATTCTTCCGAAGCAATCTGCGAAACCTGTTCAAGCCGAAACGTGAAGTGCTCATTCCGACACTGCGACAGTACACTCAGCCGTTCGAATCTGCCGGATTTCGAATCGAGGAAAAGCGAAACTTCTGCTGGGCTCCGCATTCAGCGAATCGGCTTCTGTTGGGCATTTGTCGCACATTGTCGCCAGTCCTCGATACGTTCTTTTCGCCTTTCGCGATGCGTTCCTTGATCATTGCCCAAAAGCCCCGCTGAAGTCTCCTTCCAGGAATTCAGCAACATGAAAGAGACAATAGTAGTGAGTGAGAGCATTTCGCCGCTTCCTGCCGACTGGCAGGACTTTGGCAGGAAGCTGGAGAAGAGCATCCGGGCGGTTCAGAGCTGGGTTGAGGAGCATGACTACAAAGGCTACGACCCGGCGGACGGGAATTCTTCGTTCCTGCATGTGTTCACGTTCGGGAATACTTTTTTGCAGCGGGTTCTCCAGCAGGTTGTCCTGCGTTCCCCATGGCACATCCGCCCAATGATGGGAGTCCGGCCCCTGCCTTCTCCGCATGCTCGCGGCTACATGGTATCGGGATATCTCCGGCTCCATCGACAGACGGGTGATCCCGTTTATCGCGCACTCGCGGACTCCTGCCTGGATTGGCTGACCCAGCACAAGTCGCCGTTCTATGAGCACTGTTCATGGGGAAATCAGTTCCACTATGCGACTCGTGGCGGCAAACGAAGGAAATACGAACCGATTATTGTGTGGACTTCAATGATCGGCCACGCATTCCTCGATGCATACGAAGACCTGGGCGACCGACGGCGCCTCGAAGTTGCGGAAAGCGCCTGCAAGTGGATGATGTCGCTCCCGCGAGAGAAGACATCGACAGGCACGTGCTTGAGCTACGTCGCTTACAAGCAGGCCTCTATTCACAACGCCAACATGTTGGGCGCAGCGTTCCTGGCGCATCTCGCATCGATCAACGGTGACTCTCATGCGATGGGAGTCGCAAGAGAAGCGATGCTGTACAGTTGCTCGCGAATGAAACCCGACGGTTCGTGGCTCTATGCTGAAGGTTCGAAGTATCACTGGATCGACAACTTTCACACCGGATACAACCTTGAAAGCCTGAAGCAGTACATGGACTCGTCAGGCGACCGGCAGTTCGAAGACCATCTGCATCGCGGCCTGAAGTTTTTCAAAGACCATTTCTTCGAGCCGGATGGTGCGCCCAAATATTTCCATAACCAAAAGTATCCGGTGGATATCCAGAGCGCGGCTCAAGCGATCGAAACGCTGGCGGCCATGTCCGACATCGATCCGGATTGCCTGCCGCTGGGCCGAAAAGTCGCCGAATGGACGATCCACAATATGCAGGCGCCCGATGGACATTTTTATTACCGCGATATCGGTTGGAAGAAAGTGGTCGCTCCGATGATTCACTGGGGTCAGGGGACAATGTTCAAGGCCCTGGTTTCCACGCTCGGGGTCCTCAAGAAACGCGGAATCGGTAGCGCAAATACAGCAACGTCTGCTCGCGTATGAACCGCTTGGTCCTGCCGGAAAGTGAATCGAGCCGGAAACTGCGGGAATTGCTCGACGCCCTTGGCGCACGGCTGACCGTCCGCAGCCTTGCGGACGCGGTTGCGGGGAAGGTGCCTGCAGATGCCGCGCTGATTCTCCCCGAAGATCAATTGATAGCTGCGCGGAAGCTCGCATTCACCGAGGGGCGGCGGTTTCCGGAAGTCTTTGCCGGCTATTCGAAAATACTCGTGTATCCATTTGCTGCAACCGCAGAGGGACTGGATGCGCTTGGTGATTTGCTCGGCATGCATGTTCAGGCCGTGTCGCTTCCGGCCGGCTCACATCCGTGTATCGTTTCCGGCTCGCGGGAGCAGTGCGGTCCTTTCTCGGGTCTCGCTTTTCCCATCAACACACCGGCCGGGGCTCGTGTACTTGCTCTAGACGATCGGGCCAGCGCGGAGACCATCGTGGCGTGCGATGGCAAGGACTTGTTTACCCGGTTCCGTATGCCAGGATGCGAAGTCTTCGTGACTTCGTCTGCGGACGTATTCGATGTCAACGAAGAACGAAAAACGAACCTCGCAGCAGCCGAATCCTTTTGTGGTCTCGTCCTTCTCCTGTTTTTTCTGCGCTATTGCGGATTGCCGTTCTGGAGAGGCCAGACGCCGTGGGCGAACTGGATTATCGACGATCCAAACCTGACGCCCGACTACGGTTTCCTCAGCATCAGGGACCTTGCCACGAGCGTCCTCAATACAAACAGCGCAGTGACCATTGCATTCATTCCGTGGAACCACTCGCGCATTTCGAGAGAAATCACGCGGCTGTTTCAAGCGCGATGGCCGCAGCTTGCGATCTGTTTCCACGGATGCGACCACACCGCTTCCGAGTTCGCTGTCGAGCGTCCGTCGAGCGCGTCGGCGCTGATCGCGCTGGCGTGCGAAAGGATGCGTCGGCTGAAGTCGGCGACGTCGCTCGGCTACGAGAAGGTCATGGTATTTCCCCAGGGACGGTTCAGCGCATCGGCGATACAAGCCCTGAGGCAGTCGGAGATCCTCGCAGCGGTCAACACAGAACTGATCGACTGCAGGTCGGGTGGGGGCGTAAGGGCCGGAGAGCTTTTGAAACCGGCAGTTACTTCCTGGTCAGGCTTTCCGCTGTTTCTCAGGCGACCGGCAGAAGAGCCGCCGGAAAACTTTGCCCTGGACCTCTTCCTCGGCAAACCCTGTCTGATCGTTACACACCATCAATATTTCCAGAAGGGTATGGGGCCGTTGATGGATACGGTGCGATCCCTGAACAAACTGGAGCCGGGCTTGAAATGGACGAGTCTCGAGAACGGTATTTCCAGCACATACCTGACCAGGGAAACGGCGGACCAGACACTCGAGGTTCAGTCGTTTGGTGTTCGGACCGAGTTCGTTACCGGCAAATCCCGGAAAATCCTGCTCACGAAGTACGAACCGCTGGCCGATGAACACTGTGAGGTTTCGTTCGGGGGCCGGCGTATCGATTTTGCCCGTCAGAATGGGCACATCGCTGTGGCTGCCGAGGCACCGGCCGGGAAGGTCACGATCGAGGTTGCCCTTCGGTCTGCCGCCGACGGTCACCAGACCCGGCAGGCCCTTAAATATCGCCTCGCTGTCGCAGCCCGGCGTTATCTGTCGGAGTTCCGGGATAACTATGTCGATAAAAGCGCCACGTTGAAGGCGGGCGTCGTTTCGGTACGGAGACTCATCGCCGGCGGCCGATGACATTCGCGGAGAGAGAGAATCAATATGGAGATTAAGTCGGACAATGGGTCGCCCGTCAAGGTGGCCGTCACAGGAATGGGTTACTGGGGCAAGAATCTCGTGCGTAATTTTAACGAGATCGGCGCCTTGTTTGCCGTTTGTGATTCCGATTCCAAAACCGAGGCAGCGTGCAGGCAGCAATATCCTAATGCCCGCTTTTACCGCGACTATCGCGCGGTCCTGGCGGATCCCGAACTCCACGCAGTCGCGTTGGCGACACCGGCTGTGTCGCACTATGAGATGGCGAAATCGGCCCTGCTCGCCGGCAAGGATGTCTTCGTCGAGAAGCCGCTGGCTGTTGAAGTAAAGCAGGGAGAAGAGCTGGTCGCGCTTGCGGAAGCCAATCGCAGAGTGCTCATGGTCGGGCACATTTTGCGTTATCACCCGGCAGTGCTGAAACTGCACGAGCTCATTCGGAACGGGACGCTCGGCAAAATCCATTACGTTTATTCCAACCGGTTGAACATCGGAAAAATTCGTACAGAAGAAAACATTCTCTGGAGCTTTGCTCCCCACGATATCTCCGTGATGTTGTCGCTTCTCGGTGAAGTTCCGAATCGCGTGTCCTGTCACGGCGGCGCATACCTCAATCGCGACGTTTTTGATCTGACCGTCAGCCAGTTCGAATTTCCAAGCGGCGTGCAGGCGCATATCTTCGTCAGCTGGCTGCAGCCGTTCAAGGAACAGCGCCTCGTCGTTGTCGGCTCCGACCAGATGGCGGTTTTCGATGACACGGCTGATGACAAGCTTGTGCTGTATCCCCATCGCGTCGAATGGAAGAACAGAATTCCGACGGCGATCAAGGCGAAGGCGGATGTAGTGCCCCTCGATGATCAGGAACCGCTCAAGGCGGAGTGCCTTCATTTCATCGAATCCATCCAGTCGCGAGTCATGCCGCTGACCAGTGGAAGGGAAGGGTTGCAGGTGCTGAAGGTCCTGGACGCGTGCCAGCGATCGCTCCTGCGAGGCGGAGCATCCGTCGACACGGATGACAAAGTTCATGAAGCGGAGAAGCCACCTTATTTCGCTCACGAAACGGCGTGCGTCGACAACGGCGCCGAGATCGGCGCAGGCACGAAGATCTGGCACTTTTCGCATGTGATGAAAGGCGCTCATATCGGTGAGCGATGCGTACTCGGACAGAACGTCAACGTCGATGGCGGCGTCTTCATCGGCAACAACGTGAAGATCCAGAACAACGTCTCGGTCTATACCGGTATTCGGATCGAAGACGACGTGTTCCTCGGACCTTCGTGCGTTCTGACGAACGTCAGCAATCCGCGGTCGCAGGTGAATCGTCACTCTCTGTATGAAACGACGACACTGAGGCGCGGATGCAGCGTCGGCGCAAACGCGACGATCGTGTGCGGTGTGCAGATTGGCCGTTACGCTTTTGTCGGCGCAGGCTCCGTTGTCACGAAGGATGTCCCCGATTACGCGCTGGTGATCGGCAATCCGGCGCGACAGCGTGGATGGATGAGCCGGCATGGCCATCGGCTCGGAAAGCCGGATGCTGACGGCATCATGCTTTGCCCCGAGACCGGTTACCGGTACAAAGAAGTCCAGCCGGGCCTGCTGCGTTGTCTCGATCTTGATGAAGAAAGCACTCTGCCGTCAGAACTGACCAAAGGGACAAAATCCTACAAAGAGCTGAAGCCGCAGGATGACGAGAATGTGGCTGATCACGTTTCGCCCACGGCGCCCTTGTTGAAATAGCGATCAGGGCTGAGGCGGCATGGCAGTCATCATCCGAATCGACGTCGATCGGCCTTACGGCAAAGGGCCGCTCGTCCGGCATCTCCTGAGTCGTTGCGGTTCCGATCTGTACTTTCCACGCGTTCCAGCATTCGGCTACCTCCGCGAACTCGACCAGATGCTGCGGATGCTGGGCGAGCATGATGCCCGAGCGTACGTTTTTTTCCGCCGCTGCTCGTTACCGAACGAACGCCTGCGGGAAGTTCTCGATCGGGGACGCCACGAGATCGGTCTTCACCTCGAGAATTCACGTTCCTTTGAGACCTTTCAGGCTGAACGGCGGAATCTGGAGAACTACATTGGGCAGTCCGTATCGTCGTTTTCAAAGCATGGGTCGGGCGGTGAGAAGTATGGCTTACGACACTATGCTCCCTACGAACCGGACCGGTACGTGGAGTGGGCCCAAAAAGATGACATGAGGGTGTTCTTCGGCAACCTCGAAGATCCGACCATCGAGCCCCGGTCAACCGGCCGCTTTTCGTGGTTCCCGTCAGCCTTCTGGCTGGAGCCGGGGTGGAGAGATCAACAGAAGTTTTCTGTGGACTGGTTACTGCGCCGAGGCAAAGAGACCGATATCGTGCTGCTCGTACACCCGGAAAACGTATTTGAAGATTCCGAACTGACGGCAGACTTTCGAAAGATTGTCAGCACTCTGGAAAGCAAGATTTTGTCATGACGATTGAAAGCAAGACCAAAAGGCATGCGGTGCTCATGATCGCGTACACGTACTATCAGACCGATCCGCGTGTGGTCCGTGAGGCGGAAGCGGCGGTAAGCGGCGGGTTTGAAGTCGATTTTCTCGCGCTGCGCAGGGGGAACGACCCACCGGTTGAGACGCTCAGAGGCGTGCGCGTGTTTCATTTGAATCAGTCCCGATATCGCGGCGGAACCTACGCCAGCTATCTGACTGCATATCTGCTCTTTTTCCTGCGTTGTTTTTTCAAGACAACGGCTCTGCACATGCGGCATCGGTACAAGGTCATTCATGTGAACAACATGCCTGACTTCATGGTGTTCTGCACTGTTATCGCTAAAGCACTCGGCGCGAAGGTGATTCTGGATATTCACGATCCGATGCCCAACACGTTCGCATCGAAGTTCCGGACCAAGGACGGCGGGCTCTTTTACCGTCTCTTACTGTGGCAGGAATTGTTGAGCGTCTGGTACTCGGATCGCGTCTTGACGGTTCACGAACCGGTCAAGGAAGGTGTGCTCGTCAAGCACGGATTGCCGGCCGACTCCATCAAGGTCATCGCCAATTTCCCGGATCAGGAGTTGTTCGTTCAGCGCGAGAAGTACGATATCAACGGCCAGATCAAACTTGTGTATCACGGTACGATTCACGAGAGATCGGGTCTCGGGCGACTGGCCCTGGCTCTTTCGAAAATGCAATACCGCTCGAAGATCCGCGTGAAGATCATCGGGGAAGGCGACTTCAGCGGCCCGTTGAAAAAACTGATCAGCGACAACAATCTTTCCGACATCGTGGAGTTCGATAATCAAAGCTTTCCGGTGCGGGAAATCCCTGACCGTATCGCCGACTGCAACGTCGGCATTGCCCCGCTCGAAGTCTCGTCGATTACGAATTACGCGCTGCCGCTAAAGCTCGTCGAGTACGTCGCGATGGGGTTGCCCGTCATCACCGTCCGTAGCGCGGCGATTCGTTACTATTTCGCGGAAGAAGACTGCATGTTCTACGACTGGGATGACATTCAATCCCTGGCGGCATTGCTCGACCGGCTGGTGCAGAATCCGGAGCAGCTTCTCCAATATCGTCAGAGATCCGTCGCCTTGCGAGACAGGTTCTCGTGGAGCGGCGAAAAGCAAAAATACATTTCTCTCTTAAAAGAACTATTACCCAAGAGCTCCCTCAAGGAAGAAGGAAGAACCGATGCAAGTCCCGTTACTCGATCTGAAGGCGCAGTACGCCGGAATTCGAACTGAAATCGAAAAAGCCCTCCTAAAGGTTGTTGAATCCCAACATTTCATTCTCGGGCCTGAAGTAGACACCCTCGAACGATCCCTTCGCGAATACATCGGCTGCAAACATGCGATCGGTGTGTCGTCCGGAACGGACGCTCTCCTCGCGGCGTTGATGGCGATCAATCTTCGTCCGGGCGACGAAGTGATCCTCCCGACCTATTCGTTCTTCGCGACAGCAGGCGTTGTGTCACGTCTCAACGGCACTCCTGTCCTCGTCGATATCGACCCGGTTACATACAACCTGGATCCAAAACTCATCGCCGAGCGCATAACGTCGAAAACGCGGGCGATCATTCCGGTGCATCTTTTCGGACAGAGTGCCGACATGGATCCGATCCTCGAGATCGGAAAGAAGCACGGAATTACCATCATCGAAGATGCGGCCCAGGCCATCGGCGTCCAGTACCGCGACGGCCGAAAGCTCGGAACACTCGGACAGATCGGTTGTTTTTCCTTCTTTCCGAGCAAGAACCTTGGTTGCTTCGGTGACGGCGGTCTGGTCGTAACGAATGACGATGAATTGGGAGAGCGGCTGAAAATCCTTCGTGTGCACGGCTCCAGGCCGAAGTACTACCACAAGACGATCGGCGGCAACTTCCGTATCGATGCAATTCAGGCGGCCGTGCTGAATGTCAAACTTCCTCATCTCGAGGAATGGTCCGCTGCCCGGAGGAGAAACGCCGATCTCTATAGCCGGCTGTTCAAGGAAGCGAACCTCGCAAAGCCCGGACTTGTCGAACTTCCGCAGGCCGTCTATCGCGAAAGCGGCGTGCGGAATTACCACATCTACAATCAGTACGTCATTCAGGTCGACGACCGAAATGGGCTGCAGAAGCACCTGGCCGATAATGGAATAGGCAGCGAAGTTTACTATCCAGTTCCGTTCCACCGGCAGGAGTGCTTTGCGTCGCTGCAATATCGTGACGAACAGTTCCCCGTCTCCAATCGCGCTGCGGCTCGAAGCCTCGCTGTGCCCGTTTATCCGGAACTGTCGACTGAGCAGATCGCGTACGTCGTCGAGAAAGTGAAAGCATACCTGGTGCGATAGAGAAGCCATGAAAACGGAAAAGGTTCATACATTAATTCTCGGCGCCGGACCGGCCGGTCTGGCTGCCAGCTACGTTCTCGCCAGGGCCGGCGCCGGCCCTGTTCTTCTCGAACGAGACAAAGTATGTGGCGGTTTAATGAGGTCCATCCGGCGCGGTGATTTCATCGTCGACGTCGGCCGCAAGGAACTCTACAACCGGCTCGCTAAGGTCGATAATTTCTGGCAGGCTTTGCTTGGCGACCAGTTCCGCCTGTACGATCATCGCGGCGGCGTGCTTTTCGACGGCTGCATCATCGATCGCGAGGCGGTTTACCAGGGGTTTCGCCGCGGTCTGCCCTGGGGCATGTTCCTGAGTTGTTGCTGGGACTTCGCGAAGGCGCAGATCAGCGTCGCGAAGACGCAGCCGAAAAACGTTCAGGAATACTTCTACCGGAGCCGGGGCGCTCGTCTGACGCAGATTTTTTCACAGGGTTTTCAGGAAAAGCTCACTGGTCAGAAATGGGAAGAAATGCCGATTCTGCCCGAGCACCTCAACGGACACCGCAAAAGCGTCTTGAGCACAACCAAAGCCGCTCTCGCCCGCACGTTCGTTGAAAAGAATGTGAACACTTTCAAAGGAGTCTGGCGCCATCCTGCCAGAGGGACCGGCCAGATTTGCGAATCGCTGGAACGCGGCGCCCGTGAGAATGGAGGCACAGTCCACAACCAGGTGAAGATCCTCGATATGACCGCATCGGGCGGCCGCATAGCCACGGTTATTGCCGAGGTCGGAGGCGAGGTCGTCACATTTGAACCTCAAAACGTTGTGTCCAGTATTCCCCTCGAGCACCTTGTACCGATGCTTCTGAAGAAAAAGCTCGATGCGATGGCGACCGACATGAAGGCGTCGCCTTTCCGAAAGAAAACGGTTGTTCTCGTTTATCTCTTCCTCAATGAGAAACCGAGATTCCCGCAGGCGTGGCTGGATGTGACTTGTCCGAAGACTCGGGTCGGCCGGATCACGAACTATGCCGCGCTGAACGGGGAAATGGTTCCGCCGGGCAAGTCTTCGTTTTGCGTCGAATACTACTGCTTCGATGACGATCCGTTGCTGAATCAAACCGATCAACAATTCTCGGAAATGGCGCTTACAGAGTGCTCCGGCTTCAACCTCCTGGACCGCACCACATGTTTTGACAGTATGGTGCTTCGATTTCCCGGCGCGGACGCGTCCCAGAATCGGCACAACTGGCTGAGCAGGATTCGACTGGGTCTGCTCGAGGAATTGAAGCCGATAAAAAACCTCTATTACGTCAATCGAACGGACCTGGACATTGCCACGCTTGCGGGAATCGAATCCGCCGAAGCGATCCTGTCGGGTAACCGCGCCGATTTTGATACTCACGTCGATCCCACCAGGATCGGAATTCGCAGCGAAAAGAAGGATTTTGAATTCAAGAATCCCGCTGCTCAGCTTTGAAAGACGTGCTCCCGATGGATTCGGACATCAGGCAGGCGCCGTCGTACACGCTGTCGCAGAAAGTTCGGGGCTACCTCCAGAGACTGCCGTCGCGCGCGCTTTTCAGAAGGCCATGCCGGATCGAAACGGATGTTCCTCTCGTTTCGTTCACGTTTGACGACTTTCCTCGGTCGGCGCTGCTCACCGGCGGCGCCATTCTGAGAACACACGCAGCGACGGGAACGTACTATGCCGCTTTCGGCTTGATGGGCCAGCAGGCGCCTGCCGGCCAGATTTTCTATGCTGAAGATCTGGACCGGCTCTTCAAAGAAGGGCACGAACTCGGCTGTCATACGTTCGATCACTGCCATTCCTTTGAAGCCAACCCGCTCGCTTTTGAAGATTCGATCGTCCGCAACCTGAGCGCTCTGCGCGAACTCTTCCCCAGCGCCTCGTTCCGCAGTTTTTCATATCCCATGGCCGAGCCTCGCCTTCGAATCAAGAGGAACGCCTCTCGCCATTTTCTCTGTTGCCGGGGTGGAGATCAGAAGCTGAACGAGGGGACAGCGGATCTCAACCGCCTTTCGGCTTTCTTTCTGGAGAAAAGCTGGGGAGGGCCTGCGGCCGCAAAAAGGATGATCGATCGGAACCAGAAATCACGAGGTTGGTTGATTCTGGCAACCCACGATGTCAGCGACACACCCTCGCGCTTTGGTTGTACGCCGGGTTTTTTCGAAGACATCGTCAAGTATGCCATCGCGTCAGGGGCTCGAGTTTTGCCTGTAGCTCAAGCTTGTGAGCTACTTACAGCGAACTACAGGGTCCGCTGACATCTCTGCTTGGAAAAACCATAGCCCGAGGGTATAGTGCCGACGCTTTTAACGTGAAGGATTCCGGTATTCGCGCGCTTTAACGTGAAGGATTCCCGAGTCGCGGCGTTTTACGCGACTGCTTGAGGCAGATTGCTCAATCGCATATGAGATTTCTAGCAGGTTTGCTTGCCGTTATGTTGGTCCTGCCGGTAACAGTGACGGCGACGGACTACTTCATTGATAACACCAACCCTGGTGCCAGCAATAACAACCCCGGAACGAATCCCGCATTGCCATGGATGACAATGCGCCGGGCGGGAGAACAGGCCCCACTGCAGCCGGGCGACACGGTTACGGTTTTGGCAGGTGCCTACAATGAACGAGTCTTTATTCAAAGTTCAGGCGCCTCGAACAATCCCATAACCTTTCGTGCCGTCCAGGGGCCAAATCGGGCAAGAATCAGGGCTTTTACCTTAACGAATAGAAGCCACATCGTGCTCGACGGGTTTGAGATCACCGACGCGGGTATGACCCCCGACTCGACCGCGAACATCCTCGCGACCGGTTCCACCGGCGTACGGATCATCAATAACTACATTCATGACACGATGTCCTTCGGCATCCGATGCAACCCTAACGCAGGGGGCGCGAAGTGCAATGGTCTGATCGTCCGCAACAACGTTATGTCGTTCATCGGGCCCGCCTGGAACGGGGCAAACACCGGCCGGCTGCCATTGAT
>Ga0137465_1000078_pt1 | contig 85256 bp, 68 predicted proteins | sample EasRivERMGT828_2_FD_104906 | JGI IMG/M metagenome (GOLD analysis project Ga0137465, IMG submission 104906) | Soil microbial communities from meander-bound floodplain in the East River, Colorado, USA - East River MetaG ERMGT828_2 | ecosystem: Environmental > Terrestrial > Soil > Floodplain ... | reverse complement strand
TTCTTCCCAAGGCTGTTCAAACACGTGGACAGGACATCCGCTTATGGGCCGCATCATTAGTCTGAAGGACCCTGTTTGCGGGATGTCCGTGACACATCGGAGTCAGCATCGATACAAGCTAGGCGAAACAGAATTCTGGTTTTGCAGCGCACGGTGCCGGGATCGCTTCGCTGAGAATCCGGCGGCATTTCTTCCTTCCGTAGATTCCTTGCGTGTTGAACCTGTTACGCCGATACCGACTGCTGCCACAGAATGGACTTGCCCGATGCATCCGGAAATCGTGCGGCCCGGTCCCGGCAATTGTCCAAAATGCGGAATGGCTTTGGAGCCGCGGGTTCATGGTGCCGTGGAGGCAGAAAGCGGCGAGCTTCGGGACATGACGCGGCGCTTCTGGTTCGCAACTGCTCTGACGGTTCCGCTCGTTGTGGCAGTCATGAGCGACATGCTTCCCGGTCAACCGATTTCTTCTTTGCTCTCGCCGCGTCTCAGGGTTCTGTTGGAACTTGTTCTGGCTACGCCCGTTTGCCTTTGGGCGGCATGGCCCTTCTACGTACGTGCGGTTCAGTCCGTAAGAAACCGAAGTTTGAATATGTTTACGCTCATCGGTCTTGGCGTGAGCGTCGCTTATGTTTACAGCCTGATCGCCGCGATCATCCCTGGAATCTTTCCCGCGTCCTTCCGCGAAGAGGGCGAAGTAGCCACCTATTTCGAAGCGGCCGGAGTGATTGTGACCTTGATTCTTCTCGGTCAGGTTCTCGAACTCCGCGCTCGGAATCAGACCGGCGCAGCGATCCGGAAATTGCTTGGCATGGCGGCGAAATCCGCGCGTCTGATCCGCGACAATGGCACAGAAGAGGACGTACCGCTGGAGGCGGTCAAGGTTGGCGATCGCCTGCGCATTCGACCTGGGGAAAAGGTTCCTGTGGATGGTGTCGTTCTGGAAGGGACGAGCGCTATCGACGAATCCATGGTGACCGGCGAGCCGATTCCAGTCGAGAAAACCGCGGGCGATCGCGTGGTCGGCGCGACAGTGAATGGCACGGGCACCTTGATCATGCGTGCTGAAAAAATCGGATCGGAGACGTTACTTTCCAGAATCGTTGCCATGGTTGCGGAAGCCCAACGCAGCCGTGCTCCCATTCAGAAACTCGCCGACACGGTCTCCGGATACTTCGTGCCCATTGTCGTCTTGATAGCAATTGCAACGTTTCTTATCTGGGGGATCGCCGGGCCAGAGCCAAGGATGGCGCATGCCTTGATCAATGCTGTCGCCGTTCTAATCATTGCGTGTCCCTGCGCTCTTGGTCTCGCGACCCCGATGTCCATCATGGTCGCAACCGGGAAGGGTGCAACGATGGGCATACTGTTCAAAAACGCCGAAGCGATCGAGGTACTGCGCAAGGTCGATACGATCGTTGTAGATAAGACAGGCACGCTCACGGAAGGCAAACCCAAACTCGTGAGTGTTATCCCCGCATCCGGCGTATCGGAGAACGACCTTTTGTGTCTGGCTGCAAGCCTGGAACGAGGCAGTGAGCACCCTCTGGCCGCCGCCATAACTGACGGCGCGGAAGAAAGAGGTGTTCCACTTCAGCCGGTTGATCTATTCGAATCGGTCACGGGAAAAGGCGTGAAGGGCTCCGTGGATGGAAAAGGAATAGCCTTAGGAAATCGGGCTCTTATGGCAGATCTCGGAGTCGATACGTCCGCCTTGTCGGAGACAGCCGAGAAGTTGCGTGCGGATGGCCAGACTGCAATGTTCGTCAGTGTCGATGGCGAAGTTGCCGGTCTTGTTGGTGTCGCCGATCCAATTAAGGCCAGTACACCTGAAGCAATCCAAACGCTCCACGCAGAAGGTATCCGCATCGTCATGCTTACAGGGGACAGCCGGACTACTGCGCGCGCGGTGGCAGCCAAACTGGGCATCGATGACGTCATCGCTGAGGTTTTGCCCGATCAAAAGGTGGATGTGGTCAAGCGTCTTCAAGCGGAAGGACGGTTCGTTGCCATGGCGGGTGACGGGATCAACGACGCGCCGGCGTTGGCTCAGGCCCAAGTGGGAATCGCAATGGGTACTGGGACCGACGTCGCGATGGAAAGCGCAGGAGTCACGCTCGTCAAAGGCGATCTTCGCGCTATCGCCCGTGCGCGCCGTCTTAGCCGGCAAACGATGGCGAACATCAAACAAAACCTCTTCTTCGCCTTCGTCTACAATGCCGCGGGCGTACCGATTGCAGCCGGCGTCCTCTATCCATTCCTTGGATTACTTCTTTCCCCAATCATTGCCGCCGCCGCGATGAGCTTCAGTTCAGTCTCAGTGATCACGAATGCCCTTCGCCTAAAAAAAATGGCGCTTTGACGGCCCTATGCGCGTCGGACTCCGTTTGATTCCTGTCATTTCTTCTTCTCCTGTACGCGCGGCACGCCGAATTGCGACGTTTTGTCTGAGGAGGTGGTACTGGCTGAGCGAACCCAACAGAAACAAAGGGCGAACAGTGGGACCATCAATTGCATTGTTCTTAAGAGACGAGCATTTGAAAGGAGGCTTGTAATGCTGTCATTGAGACGATACCGATGGTTGTGCGTGCTCGGCGCTGAAGTCGCATACTTCGCTTGTCTGCTTGGCGGGTTTCTTCCGATGCGCACTGCCGACGGTATGGAACTCCATCACAGACTTTTGGAGACACTGCCAGGCTTCGCATGGATCAGCCCTGGCAGCGTTGTTCTTGGCGCAGTTTACATGTTTGCATTCGCATGGATTTTCGGATCGTACTTCGTGTGGATGCACAACACGAGTCTCATGAAGTCGGAAAACAAAACAAGTCTTTCCGATGATTCGCGGAAAGCAGCTTAGGCGACGGCGATGTTACGTGTAGGTTCATTCCTCATGATGATTGTCATGGCAGCGTCAATGGTGAGCGACTGTTGTTTGCCCACCACACATGCATTGCCTTCTGACGGGTCCAGGCACTCCAATGATGAAGGGTGTTTTTGGAATGAACAGGCCATCGCTGAAACGAAGGGAACTGTAGCCGCCGGAATCTCCACCGACTACCGGCTTCCATCCACGGTTGTTCCCATTTCGGAGACCTTGGGATCGGATAGACATTCCAGTCACGAAGGAGAGCGAACACGTCTGGAGGATGGAACGAACCTTTACCTCCGCACCAGGACTCTGCGCATTTAACTCCTCGCTTAGTTGCAGTTTGTTAAGACCGACATCTAACGAATTCAACATTGAGGAGAACTAAAATGAGATACGCACTTTACACCACATTGATGCTGATCACAGTTGTGCTCATTGCCGCTCCAGTCAACGCGGCCGATGCCCGGTCATACCGGACTGTGGGAAATCAGCGGTACGAGATCCTGGATGCAAACGTACTTCACATCTATTCGGCCACTGTGCTGGTTCGAAAAGGAGCTGCTGAGAAGGCCTACTTCTTCAGCGTTGGCCCAACTGGAGACGTCTTTCCGTTGACCATCGTCAACTTAAAGAAGGCATTCCCGGAGAATCACAAATTCCATGACAGCCTCGACACGATGTTCTCGAGCGATTCCTCATTGACCAGGTACGATGACTTCCACAAGATGTTCAAAGTGAATCGCCTTCTCATCGCGTCCGAACAGTGAACCCTGGCGGCTGGAGGCACAAGCCTCCAGCCCGCTCCGCTCGAAGGGCGGCAACGCGTGGTCGGCCCAATTTCTCCCAGTAATTCTTCAGGAATTCGAGTGGTTTTGCCCCTCTACTCCAAGACTCGCCATCGCCTTTGAATCGTGACTCGTGCGCCCGTCACGTCTTCGGAACATGGCTGAATCATTGCGATGCAAATCAATGAGAGTTGGTTTTTTCCTACATCGGAATACAGGAGTTTCCTATGGACAACATTAGCTTCTTTGACACGGCACGAAGCCGGCTCCGAGGCGGCCTAGCTGAACTGAATCGAAAGTGGGGCTGGTATCTCGCGCTGGGAGTTTTGCTGATCGTTCTGGGTGTCGTTTGTTCCGGGGCCGCGGTTGTAACAACGATGCTGTCCGTCATGCTTGTCGGCGGGATACTGGTTACAGCCGGTATCTGTCTTGTCGCTCTTTCGTTTGTGACCGGTGACTGGAGCGGGTTCCTTGTAACGCTGGCCGCCGGCGCCCTCACTGCGATTGCCGGATTCGCGATCCTGACGTCGCCGCCCACTGCCGCAGCTGCGATCACTCTGATGGTAGGCGCAATCCTCATCGCCGCTGGACTGTTCCGGGCGGTGGCTTCGATTTTCATGCGGTTTCCGAATTGGGGCTGGTCACTGCTCAGCGGCATCGCATCTCTTGTTATGGGGGGCTTGCTGGTGAGCAACTGGCAAACGGCGGGTCTCTTCTTGCTTGGCCTCTACATCGGAATCGATCTGATCATTCATGGCATTTCCTGGGTCGCGTTTGGCTTGAAGGTTCACAGTCTGGCAAGAGCGTTGGACGTGTCCGATAGGGATATCCGTCGCGCAGCGTAAGTGCATTACCGGCGGCGGGAACGAAGCTCGCTGAGCATCGTTGTCCGCTGTTCCGGAGTGAGCAGAGAGCGGATCGCAGGAAAGATGACGTCTTCCTCCTGCTTGAGGTGTGCCTCGAATTCAATCTGGAGCGTCGTCGCCGTTTCCAGGAGCGTGGGACGAACGTCGGCCAGCATCTCGGGAGATGCTTTTAACCTGTTGCAGGTTTCAACGAGTGTCGCCAGTTTTGCCTCGTGATCCGAATGTTCGCCATGCATTTTCTGAAGGATCGCATCGAGGTCGGGATTCTTCCCGGTCAGCCGCGGAACAATGCTCTGCTCCTCGTCGGCCACGTGTAAAGGCAGGGCCTCGGTGAAGTAACGCGAAACTCGCGCTGCCGCATCGCGGATCTCGTCCTGCGAAGGCTCGCTCGCATTGGCGAGACGGCAAGCCAGAGCGGCAAACGACCGTATGCGGTCGTGGCACTCCAGCATCATGTCCACAATGTCTTCAGGCTCTTTGAGCGGTCCTATCTTGATCAGCATGACGAGAGCGCGTCCTTTATTTCTTCGGCGCAGTTTCGACTACTCCGAGTTGGATCTCTTCCGCCGCGTACTTTTTCGTCTTCTGGTCCATTCGAGCATCGATGACGACGCGAGTGCCGACCTTCAAGTCCGCAGCCGGCGCGGGTTTCTTGTCTTTGAGATACTTCGTGGCTTTTCCGAGCGTGACCACGACGGACTTGCCTGCCTTGTCCTTGATCGTGACTGTGTCTTTATCGACGGCAGTGACCGTCCCCATGAAATGAGTGGCGGTCCCGTGAGCCAGCGCGGAGACGGCAAGCAAGAGAGCCATTACCATACACGCGGCAAGTTTCCTGAACATTGGAGTCCTCCTTAGTGGTGCTTCCGTTCGTTCGAAGGCGGATCGTCGTGACCTTCGAGAAATCTTCGCATCTCTTCTTCTTCTTTCAAGTGGGCTGGACTCGTTGGATTCATTTCCTTCATTCGCGCGAGTTCTTCATCCGTGATTGCGGGCAAGTGACGGATGAAGTGCACGAGTTTCCAACTATCGAGATCCTCGCCTTCGGCCGGACCAAACGCCGGCATACCCGTAAACCTTATCCCATTATGAATGATGTAGTAGAGCTCGCCGTCGCTCAGCTCCTGCGTGGCGGCAAGCCGCATGTCGGGCGGCTTTGGATAGAGTCCCTGGCCGATCGCCGTATTGCCGCTTCCGTTGTTGTCATGGCAAAACGCGCAGTGATCCGCGAAATGCTCCATGGCATCCGATATGGTCTCGGGCGTCGGTGGAACTGGATTCTTCGCTTCGCGTGACGCGCGCGGAACGGCGAGATGTCTCAATCGGCGCGCAAAAAATGTCTCCACCGCGCCCGGTTGCTCACGCGCGCTGAAGCCGCCGGAGAGGACAAACGCCGCGCCGGTCGCAACACCAGCAACTACAAGCAGTAGAAATCCGAACGCCGCTTTCTTCTTCATGAATCACTACGCATTCTAATGCCGATGCATCATTTGCATATGCGATCCAAAGTTGCTCCAGGGCCGCAAGTGAACGAAGAAGGCGAAACCCACCGGCCGGTTGCCATAGATCGATTTCATCTGTGAGGTCATGCCGTAGGTTGTAGCCTGAACTCCCAATCCCAGCTTCAAGAACGACGGCACTACCGGCAGATCCCGCTGGTAACCGAACGTATATGCCTGAACGCGGCCGATCGGATCCTCTTCGACGCCCAGTGCCGCAGGCGTTTCTCCAACCAGCAGTGTGCGATCACGATCCACATTCTCGATGCGGGTCCATAGCCAGTTCAGCGTCCCAAAATTCACCGTCGATTCCGCGGTATACGCATTGAAAATGCGCGCGGCGTCACCGGAGCCGTGCATATCTTTATTTCGGCCCCAGATCAGAGTGGTCGCCACGTGCCCGGTTGAAAACCGGAAACTGTTTGAAATGGATGCCGTTGTCCGAAGCGTGTCGAGATCGGGTTCCAGCGCCTCTCGATTGTTAATGCGGCCCATCGAAAATTGCCCAGTCCATTTGTTTCCAAACCCCAGAGTAAGACGCGATGCGAACGAATCGGGCTTGCCCGTATCGATATTCCATCGGTTTTCATCCGGTTCGCGACCGTGGAAAGTAGACGCCTCCAACTGGACCGGCCCGCCGGAAAAACCAACCGTGATCACGTTGCTCGAAATGTGTGTGGAGTCCTGTTGATGGTGCCCGAGAACCGCGACCGGATTCTCGGACGCGGACGCTCGATGTGGAAACGCCGTTGGACCGAGCGCCGGGTCACCCAACGGGCCACCGTAAACGTACAGCCTGGCCCGCTCGCTCAGACGCAAGTCGTAGCGGCCTGCTATTTCCATGAAGAGATCGTGGGGATGCTGTCCGTCCACGATCGGCAGGCCATAGGCGGTTTCCCCGGACTGGAAGAGGAGCGGGTATCGCCGCTGTGTGACCGTGGCCGGTTCGACGCTGAGCATCGTCCGAAACGCGATCGACTGTCTGCCGAAGTCACGCGACACCATCGGCATCAACCAGTTGGCCGAAAAGGTCTTGTCCTTTCCTCGTGGGCCACTCTGCTGCATGTTCAGAAGAAAGGAATTTGCATGAAACATGAGTGTCCAGTTTCCGAGCGACTTGTGAATCATCGGAGAAAACTCCGAAGTCACTCTGGGTTCGACGCTCGTGCCGGAGGACAGATACCCGACACTGTTTTCCATCGCTGACATTCCGGGCATGTTCATTTGAAAGAAACAAAGCAGGACTAAGAAGTTCATGACACCTCGCAGAATTGGATTGGGAATCGATCTGAGGAAGTGAAATGAACTTAAATGCGCAGAATGGAGAACGAATCGGACGTTGAAACAATGGGCGGAGTCTCAAATGCCGGTGTCGGCATGAATGACAGTTCGAGAGACACTGCCGGCGCCATGACTGGAATCACCGCGAAAACCGACAGCAACACATGCTTGCCTTGCGGCGTGGTCCTGGCTTCGATCACGGAGCCTTGATTACAACGGCTGTTGCTCTCGTCAGGCTGGGGAGTGGTGGGGGTGTCGGCCTGTTCGTGGCACGGCTTCTCGACTTTGACCGGCACCATGCACTGCGCCCCGCACACAAGGTGCATCGTGAGAACCGCGATGAGAAACGCCGACAAAGCCTTCATGACGAAAGGTAGTATATCCGACAGAAATCACGTCAGCGCATGTATACTCGCGGCATGTATCGGGCATTCATCTTCGGTTTCGCCTTCTTCTGGGCTCTGGCGCCGGAGATTGTTTGCTTCATTCCCGAGGACACGACTCCCGAACAAATGGACTGCCACGGTGCGGGCATGTCGGACTGTTGTGAAACTCTGGCGCGAACGACTCCGGTAGTTTCGGCAAAGACCTCGGACGAAACCTCTCCGCAGGCGGCTATCACAACGTGGCCTCCCGAGCCGGTCAGGCTGTTTCTGCCTGCCGAAGCATATCCGACCAGTTTCCTGAATGGTCCTGCACCACCTCATGAAGGCGAAGCGCTCTCACTAATCCTGCGTATCTGATTTCGCATTTGCTCTGTCCAGGAAGGAAGCAACTTTTCATGGAGCAAATATGCGAATTCTCGTCCTTTTTCTATTGTTCTCGGCACAGGAGCATCGCCATCGGAACCCCGACGTCACACCGATGACACTGGCCGCCATCGAAACGGCCGCGATTGAAAACAACCCTGAAATCCGCGCGATGACTAAACGCGTGGACCTTGCGAAAGCGGGCATAGCGCCGTCGACGGCGCTGGACGATCCATCGTTCATGTATCAAGCATGGGGCACTCCGCTCCTTCAGCCATGGAACGTCAATCAGACTCAGCACATGTTCAGTCTCACCCAGACGTTTCCGGCCAAAGGCAAACGCGAACTGAAGTACCTGATTGCGGCTGGCGCCGCGGATGTTGCTGAAGCGCAGCTCGATGCCGTGAAACTGGAAGTGGTCACCCGAGTCCGGGCAACTTTTTACGAATTACTTCGCAACGACAACGAACTCGGACTTCACGAGCAACAGATCGAGTTGGCTCGGCAAGCCGTCGCCGCCGCCCGGATCAAGTACACGGTTGGAGCCGTCCCGCAGCAGGATGTTCTGAAAGCCCAGGTCGCGGCCACCCGGCTGGCAGATCACCTGGCCATGTTCCTGCAAGACAGGGATCTTGCGCACGCGCGTCTCAACACTCTTATGGGACGCGATCCCTCAGCGCCTCTCGAGATCGAAGGCGCCTACACGAGGCCCGCCGCCTTGCCCGAAGGCGCGACGCTGCAGCAAATCGCGATCGAGCACCGCCCGGACCTCCGGGCGATTGAGGCGGAGATCCGGCAGCTCGAAACCAAAGTCCGGCTCGCAGAAAAAGGCTACAAGCCCGACGTTACAGTCACTGCAGGCTACATGTTGATGCCTTCGGGTTCGATGAACCGCAACGGCTACATGGCCGAGATTTCCTTCAACCTCCCGTGGCTCAATCGGTCGAAGCACGATTCCGAGATCTCCGAAGCCCAGGCTCAGGTGGACGTTCGACGCGCTGAACTCACCGCTCAGAAGTCGATCGTGTTCCACCAGATCCAGGAGATGTTGATTCGAGCAAAAACGGCCGCGCGGCTGGTCGAACTGTACCGCGACACGTTGCGCCCACAGGCTCAGGCAACGCTGCGCGCAGCCTCCGCTGCGTATCAGGCGGACCAGACCGACTTTCTGAACCTGATCGACAGCCAGAACACATCTCTCGATGTGGAGTACTCCTACTACCGCGCTCTGGCTGAGTTCGACAGCCGTATCGCGGAACTCGAAGGTGTGATCGGAGGACCGCTGCCGCGGGAACCCATTGCACGCGTGGAGGTGAGCCATGACCAGAGGTGAAAAGCGCTGGCTGATTCTCGGCGTCCTGTTTGGGGCTCTCATCGCAACTTCGGTCTACGGCATTCAGCAGTACCGTCAGTTTCGGTTTCAATCGTCTCAGGCTGAAACGCTGAACACTGCCGACAACGCCGCCGCAACACCCGCTCCTTCGGACGATCCCGGCACGATGACCTCTGTTCAGTTGACGGCGGAGGAACAGAAATCCATCGGCGTGGAAACCGTGGAGGTCACTCGCCAAACGATTCGGAAAGAGATCGCGGCCCCCGGAAAAGTCGTCGAGCCTGAAACCGGGCTCGGCACGATCAGCGCGCGGATCAGCGGCCGGATCGAGAAGCTCCTGTTGAACGTCACCGGCGAAAGTGTCAGGCGCGGAGATCAAGTCGCTCTCATCTACAGCCCCGAAATCTTTGCGGCTGGCGAAGAGTATCGGCTGTCTCTCGAAAACAGGCAGCGGCTCGCCGCAAGCAAGGAAGCGGACGCAGTAGTCCAGGCAGACGAACTCGTCCGCGCAAGCCGCAGGCGTCTGGAGATTCGCGGCCTCACTCCGCAGCAGATTGAAGAAATCGCCTCAGCTTCGGAGAAGCCCATCGAGATCGCTGTTTATTCCCCGATGTCGGGCATCGTGACAAAACGAAATGTTGCGGAAGGACAGTATGTGAAAGAAGGCGACGCGCTGTTCGAGATCGCGGACCTGAGCACCGTCTGGGTTCAGGCCGATATCTTCGAAAGCGACATTCCACTCATACGTAACGGCCAGACCGTCAAGATCACGGCCCCAACGTTAGCCGGATCACTCCGAGGCGTCATCAGCTTCCTGCAACCGGCGGTTGATCCGCAAACGCGTACCATGCCCGTCCGCATTCAGGTCTCGAATGCGCAGATGCGCCTGAGACCGGGTATGTTCGTGCAGGTTTCGTTTGAAACTTCGTTTGGCTCCGATGTCGTGGCGGTCCCGCGATCAGCAGTGTTGGATACGGGCAAGGAGAAAGTCGTCTACGTCGCAAAAGACAATGGGATTTTCGAAAAACGTTCCATCGACGCCACGACCGCCGGTGACGAGTATTACGCCGTTACGAAAGGCGTCGAACCGGGTGAACGCGTCGTCACGCACGGCAATTTCATGATCGATTCGCAAACACGACTCACCGGAACCATGACCGGCCTGTTCGGCGGATCCAAAGCATTCGGAACCGAAGCAAGTCCATCAGACTACACGGTGACTTTCCGTGCGGACCCGTCACCACCAAAGGGAGGCACAGACGGAACGTTCCACGTCACCGTTACCGGACCTGACGGAAAACCCGTTAACGACGCCCAGATCCAGATGACACTCGTCATGCCAGCCATGCCTGCGATGGGCATGGGCGAAATGCGATCCTCCATCACCCTTACGTGGAACGGTACCGAGTACACCGGCACCGGCCCCGTACCGATGGCAGGATCCTGGAACATCACTGTGGAAGCGCGGCGCGGCGGCCAATTGCTCGCAGTTTACCGAAGCCGCTTTGACGCGAAGTGAGGCCGTCATGATCAATAGATTGATCGAACTTTCCGTTCGGAATCGATTCCTGATCCTGCTGGCATACGTGCTTCTTGCCGGCTGGGGCTACTGGGCGCTGCTTCGCACTCCGATCGACGCCATACCCGACCTGAGCGAAAACCAGGTCATCGTCTTTACGGACTGGTCGGGCAGAAGCCCTCAGGAGGTCGAGGATCAGATCACCTATCCACTGACGGTCAACCTTCAGGGCCTGAGCGGCGTCAAGACCGTCCGGTCGTCATCGGCGTTCGGCTTCTCGATGGTCAACATCATCTTCGAAGACAACATCGATGTTTACTTCGCCCGGACACGAGTCCTCGAACGCCTTAGTCTTGCATCGAGCTTTCTTCCCGCCGGTGTGGTTCCGACGCTCGGCCCTGACGCGACGGGAGTCGGCCAGGTTTTCTGGTACACGGTCGAAGGACCTTACGATCCGGGCACACTCCGATCCATTCAGGACTGGTTCATTCGTTATCAGTTGAATTCAGTTCCCGGTGTAGCCGAGGTCGCCAGCATCGGCGGCTTCGTCCGGCAGTATCAGATCGACGTCGATCCGGCGAAACTGCGCGCCTACAGCATCCCGATGCGAATGGTTTTCGAGGCCGTGGAGCGTAGCAATAACAACGTCGGAGCGAAGGTCGTCGAAGCGAACAACATGGAATACGTGGTGCGCGGTGTGGGCCTCATTCGATCGACGAAAGACCTTGAAGACGTTGTGCTCTCTGCATCGAACGGTACGCCTGTCTATTTGAGAAACGTCGCGTCCGTTCAGATCGGTCCGGAATTTCGCCGAGGGGTACTCGATAAAGGCGGCCGGGACACGGTTGGCGGTGTCGTGATTACCCGATACGGCGCCAATGCGCTTGAAGTCATCGACGCCGTCAAAGCGAAAATCCAGACGATGGGCTCCGGTTTGCCCAAAGGCGTGCGCATCCAGTCCTTCTATGACCGCAGTTCGCTCATTCGGCACGCCGTGGAGACACTCCGGTCGGCATTGATCGAGGAAATCATTCTCGTGACGCTGGCGCACATCATTTTTCTGTGGCACTTCCGAAGCATCCTGATTGTCACGATCCCGCTGCCGCTGGCCGTACTTACTTCTTTTCTCTTCATGCACTACTTCGGCATCTCGTCCAACATCATGTCTCTCGGCGGCATTGCCATTGCCATCGGCGTCCTCGTTGACGCCGGGATCGTTATGACGGAAAACGTGCTCCGCCACGCCGAGAACTACGCCCACGAGCATGGCGAGTATCGATCGAAGATCGCGGAGATCACGCTGAACGCGGCCCGCATTGTCGGCCGGCCGATATTCTTTTCGATGGCAATCATCATCCTGGCGTTTGTTCCAGTGTTTGCGCTGACCGGCATGGAAGGAAAACTCTTTCATCCGCTCGCCTTCACGAAGACCTTCGCCATGGTCGGATCGACGTTCATCGCTGTAACGCTGGTTCCGGTCCTATGCACCTTTCTTATTCGAGGAAAGCTGCATCGTGAAGAAGACAATCCCATCATGCGGCTTTTGCGAGGCATCTACGCGCCGGTCCTGCGTTTTGCGCTGCGCCACAGAGTTGTGACTCTTGGGTTCGCAATCATGCTCTTCGGCTTTGCGTTGTTCCTTGCAAGCTCGATCGGTTCGGAATTCATGCCGCCGCTGGACGAAGAAACGGCCATGTGGATGCCGGTCACCGATCCAAGCATCTCGCTGACCCAGGCCACGGAACTGATGCGTATCCAGGACCAGATCATTGCGCAGGATCCGGCGGTCGCCATGGTGGTCGGAAAGATCGGCCGCGCGGAAACCTCGACGGATCCCGCGCCGATCAACATGGCCGAAACAATCGTGACGTTCAAGCCGAAGGACCAGTGGCCTGCGGGACTCACGAAAGACGACATTCTGCAGCGGCTGGATGCGAAGCTGCGGATGCCGGGCGTGACGAACATCTGGACGCAGCCGATCCGGAACCGCATCGATATGCTGTCTACTGGAATACGCACCCAGGTCGGCGTGAAAGTCTTCGGTTCGGACCTTCAGGTCATCGAAAAGAAGTCGGCTGAGATCGAACGCCTCCTGCACGAGGTTCCCGGTGCCGTGGATCTTTATGCCGAACGTATTACGGGCGCGCCGTATCTCGAGATTCACATCAATCGGACGGCCGCCGCCCGCTACGGCATCAGCGTCGGCGATGCGCAGGACGTGATCGAGTCCGCGATCGGCGGGAAGAACCTGACTTATACGATCGAAGGCCGCCAGCGATTTCCTGTCCGCGTGCGCTATGCCCGCGACTTCCGCGAAGATCTCGAATCCATAAAGGATGTCCTCGTTGCCGCGCCCAATGGAACGCAGATTCCCCTGAAACAGATCTCGGATATTCGTGTCGCGATGGGTCCGTCCATGATCTCCAGCGAGAACGGACTGCTCCGCGGTTCTGTACTGATGAACGTTCGCGGCCGTGACGTCGGTGGATTCGTCGAAGACGCGAAGAGGACCGTTGCAGCGCAGGTCAGCATGCCGGAGGGATACTACGTCGAGTGGAGTGGTCAGTACGAGAACCAGATCCGCGCGAAACAACGTCTTCAGGTTGTTATTCCGATCGTACTTGTGATCATTTTCGTTCTGCTTTACATGACGTACAACTCGGCCGGCGAAGCCTTGCACCTGCTTCTGGCTGTCCCGTTCGCGTTAACGGGCGGCATCTTCCTTTTGAAGTTTCTTGGCTACAACTTCTCCGTCGCCGTCTGGGTCGGTTTCATCGCTCTCTTCGGCACTGCCGTTCAAACCGGCGTCGTCATGGTGATCTACCTTGAAGAAGCCGTCCGCCGAAAAATCGCCGGTGGCGTCGAACTGACTCGAGAAGGCTTACACGAAGCGGTTATGGAAGGCGCTCTTCTGCGCCTTCGGCCCAAAGTCATGACGGTCGCCACAGTCGTGGCCGGCCTTCTGCCGATCATGTGGTCGACACAAACGGGCGCAGAAGTGATGAAGCCCCTTGCCACACCGGTGCTCGGCGGGATGGTCAGCTCACTCCTGCATGTGCTGATCGTCACGCCGGTAATTTTCACCGCAATCCGCGAAAGGCGGTTGCGAAGAGCGACAGAGTGACGCGTTTGGTATTCTCTGAATCCAACAGGAGCAACGTCATGACGATCTTGAAAGGGGTTCTGGTCAGTGCAGCGCTTCTAGTCGCCAGCACTCTCGTGGGCCAGGGTTGGCCGACTCAGAATTACGATCTCGCGGGCACGCGATTCTCGCCGCTGAAACAAATCAACACCACAAACGTCAGCCGGTTGAAACAGGTCTGGACATTCAAGCTTCGGACCGACGACAAGACGCCGTTTCAGGCATCGGAAGCGGTTCCGATTGTTGTCAACGGTGTGATGTACCTCAGCGCGGCGAACCGCGTGGTGGCGCTCGAGCCGGAAACAGGAAAAGAGATCTGGCGATATGTATCGACCGGAAGCGCGCCTTCCCGGCGTGGCGTCGCCTGGTGGCCGGGAGATAAAGATCATGCGCCCCGCATCATCGTGACGCTCGGCCGGCGGTTGCTTGCTCTGAATGCGCGCACAGGCAACGTCGAAACGGCGTTCGGCAAGAGCGGTGAAGTCGACATGGTCGTGCCGTACAACTCTCCTGCGACGATCTATAAGAATGTCGTCATGGTCGGCGCGGACATGGGCGATTCGCCCGCGCTCGGAGCGCCCGGTGATGCGCGCGCCTACGATGCGCGGACCGGACAGAAGCTCTGGGAATTCCACTCGGTGCCGAAGCCCGGCGAAGAGGGTCATGAGACCTGGGAAGGCGACAGCTGGAAAGGCCGCTCAGGAGCGAACACCTGGGGGCATTTCGTTACTGTGGATGAAGCTCGCGGAATTGCGTACTTCACCTTCGGCAGCCCCAACAACGACTTTTATGGCGGCGACCGCAAGGGCGCGAATCTTTTTGGAAGCTCTCTCGTCGCGCTCGAAGCAGAAACCGGCAAGCGAAGATGGCATTTTCAGGCCATACACCACGACCTGTGGAACTACGACTTGCCCGCAGCGCCAGGCTTGATCGATATCCGGCGCAACGGACGAACGATTCCCGCTCTTGCGCTCGTAACGAAAGTCGGACTCGTGTTCATTCTGGACCGCCTTACCGGTGCACCGGTGTTCGGTGTCGAAGAACGCCCCGTCCCGCAGAGCGACGTGCCGGGAGAACAGAGTGCGTTGACGCAACCTTTCCCACTTAAGCCGCCGCCGCTTGGACGAATCAGTTTCAAACCGGAAGACATCGTAACCGCCGATGACACGACACCCGAACACGCAAAGGGCTGCCGCGATCTTTACGAAGCAAGCGGCGGGTTTTTCAACGCCGGCCCGTACACTCCGTTTATCTATCGAGAGCCGGGCGCGCCGCCTCGGAGCAGTGTGGTATTTCCGGGCGGACTCGGAGGAATGGATTGGGGCGGGACAGCGGTCGATCCCAGCCTTGGATATGTTTTCGTCAATACCAACGACGCCGGATCGATCGGATGGATCGAGAACAGGCCCGCGGGCTCTCCAACTCCATACGACAAGAACAGCGCCAGCGGGACGGGTTTCCTCCCGCGATTCGATTACAGGTTCATGCCGTGCCAGAAGCCGCCATGGGGGCGGCTCACAGCTGTCAATGCTGCCACCGGAGAATTCGCGTGGCAGGTGGCGCTCGGAATCTCCGACGAGTTACCGGAAGGCAAACGTAACACCGGCCGCATGAACATGGGCGGGCCGATGGCCACCGCCGGAGGGCTCGTGTTCATCGGCGCCACAGGAGATCACCGTTTTCGTGCATTCGATTCGCGCACAGGCCGTGAGCTGTGGGTTGCAAATCTGGAATTCAGCGCGCATTCGGTGCCGATCACGTTCCAGGGTAAAGACGGCAAACAATATGTCGCAGTCATCGCCGGCGGCGGTTATCTTTCCGAGCGGCCGGCGAGCACGAACGAATCGCTCGTCGTTTTCGCTTTGCCTTGATCATTTCTGATAAGAGTCGTCTCGAAGGGGTGAAAGGAAATCCAGCCGGAGTCCGCGCGCAGCACGCAACCCCTAACCAGGAAACATCCCTTTCACCCCTTCGCGACGATCCTTACTCCCAACGAAGCGCGGACGCGGTATCGATGCGAATCGCGCGGATCGCCGGAACTAAAATGGCCAGCATCGCGACGGCGGTAAGGAGCAGGACCGCGGCGATATAGCTGACCGGATCCTGAGTATCGAGTCCGAGGAACTGGCTTCGGATCAACAGGCCGGTCATCACGGCCAGACTGACACCGGCGGCTGCACCGACACCCATTCCAGTTGCATAACGGAACACGAGCGTCCCGACGATGTGTGCCGGACCGGCGCCGAGCGCCATTCGAATTCCGATCTCGCGAGTTCGCTGGGCTACAGTGAAGGCGATTAATCCGAAAATACCGAAGCCCGCCAGCAATGTCGCGGTTGCGCCCAGCGAGCCGATGCCGGCAAGGACACCGGGCGGCGGGCCTGCACTTCGCTCCACATCCGTCCGCATCAGCCTCGCCTCGGGCACAAGGCCTGGAGAGGACGCGGCCGTTCGAAGCTCTTTGATGGTCACCGCCGGATCACCCTGAGTGCGAACGATCCACCCGGCGCCACTGATATTTTCGTCCGTGAGGGGCATGTAGGCCTCAGCGATGTTTGTGGTTCGATTGAGACCGCTATCCGCCACAACTCCGACAACCGTTCGCTGCACCTGTGACTGGGATCGATCGATCAGCATCTCCACGGTGCGCCGGCCGGCGTTGCTGCGTGTGGAGCTGAATCGCGTCATCGCGATCGTCTTGCCGATCGGATCATCATTTGGCCAGATCGCGCGCGTGGCGGATTCGCTCAACACCACGACATCAGGCTCCGCATCGGAAAACAGACGGCCTCGCAGCAATGGAAGGTTCATCAGCGGGAAGTACGACGCTGACACGTTGCGATAGTCCATCGGCGGCAGTCCGTTGCCGGACACGGGCGGTCGATCGCTGAAGCCGGGAGAGTCTGTCATAGCGATTCCCGTCACTCCGGAATGCTGCTGCAGGCGCCCGCCGATTTCGTCCAGCTTGAGACGCGCCGCCGGACCGGCCAGGTTATGGGTGTTGAGATGTGGATCAATGACGAGCATGTGTTCGTAGTCGAAGCGCACATCGATTGCGAGCGACTGCTGCGTACTGCGTACCAGCCATGCGGTGAGGATCAGCAAAAAACAGCTGGCCGCAACCTGAACTCCGACGAGGAACTGGCGGCCGCGCGTCCTTCCCGATCTTTGACGCGCAGCCTGTATCGCGGGAGCAAGACCAAACATCACGGCGGAACCGACGGCAAGCACCGCCCCGGCCATGACGATTCGCCAGTCCGTGACGATGCGCATTTCGGGCGTCGCATCACCGAGGAGCAACAGTCCCCGGGATGTGAAATATGCGACTACGAATGCAGCGGCGGATCCGAGGGTCGCCAACACCAGGTTCTCCACCATCAGTTGCCGGATAATGCGCCATGCACCGGCGCCGAGGGCGAGACGTGTGTTGATTTCCGGCTCGCGGGCCTGTCCACGCGCAAGCAGGATGTTGCCCAGATTGGCGCACGCGGTGAATAACACGAGCGAGACAAGCAGAGTCACAAGCGTCAACACGACGAACGCTTCGCCAGGCAGCGCCGATTGGCGGCCGGTCGGGAACTCGCGTGACTGGATCTGATCCGGATACCGTGTCCGCAACTCCGCAGTCAGTGAAGAAAGTTGCGCTTCCGCTGAAGCCTGTGAAATGCCCGCCTTCAGTTTCGCGAACATTAACGTTCCGCGCGAGTTGTAACTCTCGACAACGTTGCTGCCCGCAAACAACGCGCCGTGCGTTGTTATCGGAAGAAAGAGCGAGGGCCGCGAGGACGTCAATCCGTTGAAATCGTTTGGCGCGATCCCGACAACCTCAACAGGATTGCCGTTCAAACGAATCACCCGGCCAATGATGGCGGAATCGCCACCGAACTGGCGCTGCCAGAATCGGTGGCCGAGCACGACGACCGGTTGCGCGGCTACTTCTGCATCGCTGTCGTTCAGCAGACGGCCCTGAGCCGGGTTCACTCCAAGGTCCGCGAAGTAAGTTCCTGTGACGAACGTTGCCAGTCTCGCTTCAAGTTCGTCATCGACAAAAACGCCATCGCCTCTCTCGGCAACGATGTAGGAGAACGCGGTGCTGTGCTCCCGGTAAAACGCGACCATCGGATAAGGCAGGCTCGGCTGGAAATTGATGAGCGAAGCCGCATCGCGAATCGACAGCCGATGAAAGACGGCCGCATTGAAAAGGTGGAGCATGGCGAGCGTCGCACCGATCCCGACCGACAGGACAAGGATGGCCGTAATGCTAAATCCCGGAGACCGCCACAACGTACGCAGCGCATACGCGACGTCCTGGCGCAACTGTTCAGACAGCAGCATGACTTTCCGCATGCCCCATATACGACGGGCAGTCCGATTGATTAACATACGGGCCTGAACAGTTCTGAAGGAGGGCCTTATGGCCAAAATAGTCGGCGCTATCGCCAGTTCTCATACACCTACAATAGGTTTCGCACTCGATACAAAAAAGCAAACGGATCCGAATTGGGCTCCCATCTTCGAAGGCTACGAACCCGTGAGGAAGTGGCTTGCCGAGAAGAAGCCCGACGTCCTCTTCTTTATTTACAACGATCACATGACGTCGTTCTTTTTCGATCACTACTCGCACTTCGCGATCGGTATCGGCGAGTCCTATCCGGTCGCCGACGAGGGCGGCGGGCCACGAAAACTTCCCGCGGTGAACGGCCATCCAAAGCTGGCACAGCACATCGCCACTGGTCTGGTCGCGGATGAATTCGATTTGTCTTTCTTTCAGGGCAAGGGGCTCGATCACGGATGCTTTTCGCCGCTTTCGGTTCTGTGGCCGCATGAACCGGCATGGCCTGGCGCGATCATTCCTTTCCAGATCGGCGTACTTCAAATTCCGGGACCGACGGCGCGACGATGCTTCAAGCTCGGCAAGTCTCTCCGAAAAGCGATTCAGAGTTATCCCGAAGACATCAAGGTCGCGATCGTCGCAACCGGTGGTTTATCGCATCAGGTCCACGGCGAACGCGCCGGCTTCAACAACACATCGTGGGATATGGAATTCCTCGACCTGCTCGAGAAAGATCCCGAGTCGCTGACCAACATAACTGCTGCGGAATATGCCAAACGCGGCGGCTGGGAAGGCGGCGAGGTCATCATGTGGCTGGTTATGCGAGGCGCCATGACGTCGAAGGTGCGCAAGCTGCATCAGTCGTACTATCTGCCTTCGATGACTGCGATCGGCACCGCCATCTATGAAGACGACTCCGCTGAAACCGCAACCGAGACAGACCAGGCGTATCTGGAGCGGATCCATCGTGAGACGAAAGGCGCGGACGGAATCGAAGGAACTTATCCGTACACTCTGGATGTCAGCGTCCGGGCTTACCGTCTGAATCGATTCCTTCACGACCTGGTCATCCCCGAACATCGACGAAAGTTTCTGGCCGAACCGGAGAAGGCATTCGAAGAAGCCGGTTTGACCGAAGTCGAGCGCGACATGGTCCGCAACAGAAAGTGGCGCGACTTGATTCACTATGGCGTGATCTTTTTTATGCTGGAAAAACTGGGTGCCGTCGTCGGGACTTCAAACCTGCACATTTACGCCGCAATGCGCGGGCAGTCCCTCGAAGACTTTCAGAAAACCCGCAACGCGCAGGTGCTTTATTCGGTCGCTGGTCAGGATGAAGGCAAGACGAAGTGGGACAAGGACAATCCTAAATAAGTGGGTGAAGTGATGCGGCGCTTGGTAGTGCCTCAGTTTGAATCTGTCTAATTCCCCTCCTTAGAGAAGGAGGGGTGGCTGCGCGATCAAGAAGATTTCGCGAAGCCACCTTCGCATCGCGCAGACGGGCGCGCGGCGCAAGCGCGATAGCGCGCAGCATCAAGAGTGGTTGGTTCAAGCACCGATTAATCGGTAGTTGAACGAACCGCCCCGTCCACCCCGCCTTCGCCAAGGCGGGGAATAATACGCACATTCCGACGTTATGCGCAAAACCCCCGCCGGGAGACGGAGCGGAATAGTTATCTCTTTCTTCAGTAGGAACATCAGGCGGGAGACTGCCTCGTGCGCATGGCGATCAGTCCGGCTAAGGTAACAGCGCTGAATGCGGCTCCCGCAAAAAACGTCACGGAGGCGCCGTGGCGATCCCAGAGAACGCCGGCTATCAAACTCGCAAACAGGAGTAAGACGCCGGTGACCAGATTGAACACGCCGAACGCAGTGCCACGCAGGTCGCGGGGTGACGCATCCGCGATGAGCGCTGCGAGCAGACCCTGAGTCAGTCCCATGTGAAGTCCCCACATGGCCACTCCGGCCAGCACGACTGGAACGGTGGAAGACATCGCGAGAAGCAGATCCGAAACGATCAACACGGCGGTGCCGAGAATCAGCAGCAACTTCGGATCGATGCGATCTGCCAGCCTTCCTGCCGGATACGACGAAACCGCATACACGACATTCATGATGACGAGCGTTATGGGCACCTGCGCCATCGAGAGTCCAGCCTGTTGCGCGCGGAGCAGAAGAAACGCTTCGCTGAAGCGGGCAAGTGTCAGGACACCGCCGAGAAAAACCACGACCCAGAAGGCGCGGCCAAGCCTCTTTGCATCGGCGAACGAAAGTCGCGGCCGTTGGTTGCGTGAAAAACGGTGCTCGGCCGGTTCACGTACAGCCACAGCCAGAACAAATACAGCGAGGAATGCTGGAACGACGGCGGCCCAGAGAACGGAGCGAATATCGTCCATGAACAGGCCCATGAGAGCGATCGCTGCCAGCGGGCCGATGAAGGCTCCGATCGTGTCGAGAGACTGACGCAATCCAAAGGCGGCCCCGCGCTGGCCTTCGGATGTGACATCGGCGATCAGGGCGTCGCGCGGAGCGCCGCGAATTCCCTTTCCGATGCGATCGATGAATCGCGCGGTAAAAACCCATCCAATCGATGAGGCGAGCGGGAACATCGGCTTCGTGAAGGCGGCGAGGCTGTAACCGGCGACGACCAGACTCTTGCGTTTTCTCCAGTAATCGCTGAGAGCGCCCGAAAAGACTTTGGTGATGGATGCGGTCGCCTCGGCGATCCCTTCTACCAGACCGATCGTGAGCATCCCTGCTCCGAGTGTTGTTGCCATGAATACAGGCAGCAGGCTGTGGACGAGTTCCGAGGAGGTGTCCATCAACATCGATACGAAACCCAGCGCCCAGACGCTTGACGGAAGGCTCCGCATTTTATTCGGCATGGAGACGATCAGCCTCGGCGGCGAATCATCGACTCATACAACACGGCGGGGTGGCGTTCTTCGACGACGGAAGGGAAGGCGCACTCCTTCTGCTCATCCTTGTTGAAGATCTTCGCCTCGGCCATCGGACGATTCGGCCGATAGCCCGGGCCTTTCGCGTCGATCCCCGGACGCGCCATCAGTTTCTCGATCGTATAGATCGATTCGGAACGGTTGTAGACCGACTGGTGGTGTTCGCGGCTCATGATGATGGCTTCTTCAGGGCAGGCATCCACGCAGAATCCGCAATAGATGCAGCGCATCATGTCGATATCGAAACGGAGCGGGAATTTTTCGATTTCCGGATTCGGGTGTTCACCCGCTTCGATGTAAATGCACTCGGCGGGACAGATCGTTGCGCACATGTAACACGCAACGCATTTCAGGCTTCCGTCATTGCGGACGGTCAGGATGTGCGTTCCGCGAAACCGTTCCGAATACGGCCTGCTCTGCTCCGGATAGTAGATCGTGGGCGTGTCGCCCTTGAACAGGCTGGTGAAGAGACGGCGCAGTGTGACGGCAAAGGCGAGAAAGGTCGACCATATCGATGCGCGCTCGCTGCGGGCCCGCTCACTGACGTTGATGACCGGGACATCGACCGCATAGCCACCTTTCACCGGGGTCATCGCGTCACCTCCTGCTGGGCGGGTGATGCCGCCGGCGCCACTCCCTGCAATCCGATCGAGTCGTAATCGATACCCGAATAGAGCGGAACTTCGCGGCTGATCCAGTCAAAGATGGCGCTCGGATCCGTGGACACCTGGATATCGGAGAGTTCCAGCAACTCCGCCATAAACACATGCAGCGGCTGCGCGTCGCCGGGAGGCATGACGGCGCGATTCGAGATCTGGATGCGGCCCGCGTAATTGGTGTAGGTTCCCTGCTCCTCCGCCCACGATGCCATCGGCATCAGAGCGGACGCCTTGCCAGCCCATTCGAATTCGTGCGTCGTGCTGACGACGCTGAACTCGAGCGCGCCGATGAGTTTCGTCAACTCGACTATCGTTTCAGCGGAGTCGTCGCCCACGAGCTGAGGATGAAATGAAATCCACATTGCGCGAATCTGTTTCTTTTCCGCCAGCTCCCGCATGCCGCGCAACCCATTCAAACCCCCGTTGAGACCCAGATCGAGCGCGCCGCGAGTGTTCGCATGTTTGTCGAGGCGGCGAAGCAGGTCATCCTGGCGCTGCTCATAGAGTTCGGTTTCCTTGCCGGTGCGAAAATCGACGACACCGCGGAAATACTTCTTCATCAGGAACAGCGCTTCGTTTGTATTCGTCGCTGAGCCGAGAGCTGCGACAGCTTCATTGCCGTACTGCTTTCGCGTCGATTCGAATCTTTCGTGGATTTGGGTGAGGGCATCTCCAACAAGCTTCCGTTCACCACCCATCGTCGCGTTGCGGAGGCGCGGCCACCGTTCAAGCGAATGGAAGCAGAGACGGCCTTCATCGCAGAGCCAGCTTTTGTTCACGTCGATGTTCCGGCGTCCGACTGTCCGATAGATTTTTCCATCCGTCGCGGTGTAGCCGGGGATCCCGCCGCCAGCAGCGCGTGCGGAATGGTCGACTCGCATATTGCAACCGGTGCTGCATCCGCCACAAACGGAGGGTGTGCCTTTCAGGAACCACACGCGAACCTTGAATCGAAAATCCGCGCTGGTCAGAGCCCCGACGGGACACACATCGACAACATTCATGGAATAGGCATTCTCGAGCGGCCGGTCTTCAAAGATGCCGATCTCCGCCGCGTGCCCGCGATTGAAAACCTGGATTTCGTTGGTCTTCGTAACGTTGCGCGTGAAACGAACACAGCGCGTGCAGAGGATGCAGCGTTCCTGGTCCAGTTTGACTTGCGACCCGAGGTTGAATGCCTTTTTGCGACGGGTTTTCTGGCCGAGCGGATAGCGGCTGTCGTGACCCGCATGCGCCATGTAGTAATCCTGAAGCCAGCACTCGCCGGACTGATCGCACACCGGACAATCGATCGGGTGATGCAGGAGCAGGAATTCCATCGCATAACGCACCGCCTGCTGAACGCGTTCGGTGGTCGTGCGAACTTCCATATTGTCCGCAATCGGCGTCGCGCAGGACGGAATCAGCTTCGGGGCGCCTTTGACTTCGACCAGACACATGCGGCAACTGCCCTCGATACCGATGTCCGGGTGGTAGCAGTAGCGGGGAATCTGGACGCCCACTTCATCCGCTACCTGGATGATCGTCCGTCCTTTTTCGGCCTCGTATGTCTGGCCGTCGATAGTCACCTTGGGCATAAACTGCTAGATTAGCACGACAGAGAAAGCAGCTTTATGGCTTCGTCGGATGCTCGATCGGAAGGTCCTCCCTGTTTCCCCACTCGCCCCACGAGCCGAGGTAGTTCTTCACGTTCGGATAACCCAGGAGCCGCAACGCTAAGTATGTGTGCGCGGACCGGTACGCTCCCTGGCAGTGCGGGATGACCTCTCTATCCGGCGTGATCCCTCGATCGGCATACATCTTCGACAAATCCTCCGCCGATTTGAAGAATCCCTTCGCATCCAGGTTGTTGGTCCATTCCAGGTGCACCGCTCCGGGAATCGCGCCACCACGCTTCGCGCGCACCACCTGACCGGTGTACTCGCCATCGCTGCGAGTATCGACAATGACCGTCGATGCTTTTCCGAGCCTGCTTTGAACGTCGTCGACGGTGGCAAGAAGATCCCGGCGCTGCTTCATTTTGAAATTGCCTGCCCTGGGAATGACCGCCTCATGAGTGACCGGAAGGCCCGCGGCCTCCCACGCATTGAAGCCGCCGTTGAGCAGGTGCACGTCGTCGTGACCGAAGAATTCCAGGAACCAGAAGAGGCGAGCCGACCGCATGGACGCGGTATCGTCATAGATGACCACCGTGCTGTCGTTGTTAACGCCTTTGGCCTGGATGAGGTGGTCGATGATCCATAGAAACGCTTCGAGCGGCTGCGGCCGTGTATCGACCAGGCTGATGCCGAAAATATCGAAGCTGCGAGCACCGGGAATGTGAGCATTCGCATAAGCTTCGGGCGGCCGCATATCCATGAGGACGATCCTCGGGTCGGAGAGACGGCTCTTCAGTTCATCCACGGACCAAAGCAGATGCGGGTTTGTGTAGTTCATCATGATGGCTTCTCCAGAACGTCGATCAACTCTGAGATGACACGGACGGTATATGTCGGTTTGCAGGCAGGAAGCTGCACTTCCGGCGGCAGCCAGTCCTGAGTCTCCGTTTCGATCCAGGCCACGTGCATTCCGCTGTTGAGGGCGCCATAAACATCGACATACAGCTGGTCACCGATGAAGAGGGCTTCAGAAGGCCGAATGCGCATTTTTTCGAAGGTATGATCGAAGATGATTCGATGCGGCTTGCACCAGCCGACTTCGGCGGATACCACAATCGTTTCAAACGAAGACCGGATTCCGAATTGATCCAGCGACTCGTACAACGTGGGCGCGTAGGTCATATTCGAAATCATCGCAATCCGATAGCGTAATTTCGCCCATTCCAGGAACTGCAGCGTCTCCGGGCGAACTTCGAAGGATTCCTGAAGTTGTCGCATGTGCGCCCTGGTGATTTTTTCGACTGCGTCCTCAGTGATGCAGGCTTGCGGGTGTCCAAGCAGCTCGAGCATCAACCTGAATCGCTGCTGGCTGAGGATCTCCCTGAGGTCTGCTCGCCGTATGGTGGTAACTTGTTTGAAGCTTTGAGAAAAAGCGGAATAAAAAACGTCGAACGATATTTCCCCAAAAAGCGTCGAGTAAGCTTCATAGGCGGCCGGCGCGGTCGTTGAAACCTTCTGACCATCGATGTGCAGCGCCGGCAGTCTGGATGTGTTGATATGGATGACGGTATCGAAAGCGTCGAAGATGAGGGTTGTGTAATTCATTGACTTCATTCGTTAGAATATCCGATCCGGAGGCGATAATAATTGATCACTGTTGAAAACCTCACGAAGAGATACGCCACAAAAGCGGCGATCGAGGGCATGTCGTTCCAAGTCGAAAAAGGCGAGATCCTCGGGTTCCTCGGACCAAACGGCGCAGGCAAGACAACGACGATGCGCATCATTACCGGTTACATGCCGGCCACGGAAGGCACTGTCCGTGTCGATGGATTCGACGTGTTCGACAAGCCCATCGAAGTCCGGCGCCGGATCGGCTACCTGCCTGAGAATCCTCCGCTGTATCTGGAAATGAACGTGACCGGCTATCTGCGATTCGTCGCGAAGATCAAGGGCGTGCCAGGCAAGAGGATTAACGACGAAGTGAAGAGCGTCATGGAGCGCGTGAACATCACGGACGTCAAGGATCGAATCATTTCGAAGCTGTCCAAGGGCTATAAGCAGCGGGTCGGCATCGCGCAGGCATTGTTGAACGACCCTCCGGTTTTGATCCTCGACGAGCCCACGATCGGCCTGGACCCGAAGCAAATCCGCGAAATCCGCGAACTGATCAAGGCATTAGCCGACAAACACACCGTCGTGCTCTCGACGCACATCCTCCCTGAGGTTGAGCAGACCTGCAATCGCGTCATCATCATTGATAAAGGAAGGATCGTCGCCGTCGGAACGCCGGAAACTCTTCGGCTTCAGTTACAGGGGGCCGAACTGGTCACGGTCGAAGTACAGGGGCCGGTGGGCGAAATCCTGTCGAAGATCAAGGCAATGCCTGGTGTCGTTGAAGCGCGGAAAGTGGCGGAAACCGATGGCCGTCACAGGCTCGAGGTCGAAGGGGAACTTCGTAAGGAAATTCGAAGCGACCTGGCGCGCACGATCGTCCAGAACGGCTGGGGGCTCTTTGAACTGCAATCCACGGTAATGACTCTCGAAGACATTTTCCTGCAGTTGACGACATCGGATACCGCAGGAGAAACGGCAGAGGAGACCGAAAAAGCGAATGCGTAACATACTCGCCATTGTTGAACGCGAATTGCGCGCGTATTTCAGCTCACCCATCGCGTATGTTGTTCTGACGATTTTCGTTTTCCTGGCCGGGCTTTTCTTCCGGCTCTACCTGGCTCAGGTCATGCAGGCAGCGCTGATCGCGCAGATGCAGGCCCAGCAGCTCGGACCTCGTCCAATCGACATGCCGTTTCAGATCAGCCGCGCCTTCGTGGGTACGTTGAGCGTGATCCTTCTCTTCATCATGCCCATGCTGACCATGGGATTGTTTTCCGAAGAGAAAAAGCGCGGGACGATCGAACTCCTCCTGACCTCGCCGCTGACCGATCTGCAGGTCGTGCTCGGGAAGTTTCTGGCGGCAGTCTCGTTTTTCGTCATCATGCTGGCATCGACCTGGATCCCAATGGCGTTCCTCTTTATGTACGGGGATCCGGCATCGGGCCCGATTTTGACGGCATACCTCGGGCTGCTGCTGTACGGCCTGGCGATTCTGTCGATAGGCCTTTTCATCTCGACGCTGACGGAAAACCAGATCATCGCCGCAGTGCTCAGTTTTGGAATGATCATGGGGTTGTGGCTGATCGATGCCGCTGCGAACTACGCGGAATCGCCGACATGGAAAGGCATTCTGACCTACCTTTCAATCCTTAATCATCTGGACGACTTCATGAAGGGTGTTCTCTCGACATCGAACGTCATCTTTTATGTGTCGCTGATGCTGGTTGGTTTATTCCTTACCTACCGCTCGATCGATTCCATGAGGTGGAGGGGGTAACCATGAATTTCAAAGAACAACTGAAGAAAGCAGACATACTCGGCCTCGCCATCATTGCGGCAGCCGTGATCTCTTATTCGATCCAGTCGGTGTGGGGTCCTTATCAGTGGATCGCTCTCGTCCTTGGAGGAGCAATCGTCATCGCTTCTCTTGCGGTCAAGTCCGGTGAGATTCGCGCGGGGATTGGCCGGCGCTCCTCGCGGTTTGGGATTAATTCCGCGGCTTCCGTCGTGTTTTTCGTCGGTATTCTTGCCGCCCTCAATTATCTCGGCGCGCAGCACGCGAAACGCGTGGACATGACCACCGAAAAGATCAACAGCCTTGTGGAACAATCCACCACGGTCGCGCAGCAGGTGAAAGAGGATCTGAAGATCAAAGCGTTCTATCCCGGCGGCGAGTATCCCCCGATCAAAGAACTGCTGGAGCTGTATAAAGGCCAGAACAGCAAGATCTCCTATGAGTTCATCGATCCCGACAAGCAGCCTCAGCTTGCTGAGACATACAAGGTCACGCAGTACGGTGAATTCCAGAATCCTATGACAGGAGAGTCATTCCGATCCGGAACCGTCATTCTCGAAATGGCGGGAAAGATGGAACGCATCGAGAAGCAGACAGGATCGATTGCTGAGGAAGACGTCACGAATGCGCTGATGAAGATCGTGAAGGGCGAAAAAAAGACGATCTACTTCACCGAAGGACACGGCGAGAAGCGCATCGACAATGCCGAAAGGGATGGTTATCAGGCGGCGGCGAAAAGGCTTGAGCAGGAGAGCTATGTCGTCAAGTCGCTGAATCTGGCGGACGGCAGGATCCCGCAGGACGCGACCGTCGTGGTCATGGCGGGCGCGACGACCCAGCCGCTCGCGGAACAAGTCGAGTACATCGACGCGTACCTGAAGGCCGGAGGCAGCGTCTGGCTGATGCTGGATCCTTCACCTGCTCCGTCTTTCGCGGAGTTTCTGAAGCCATGGTCGATCGAGGTTGGAAACGACTACGTAGCGGACCCGACGCGGTTCGTGCGTGAAAGCGGGCCATCCGCTCCCGTCCCGTTCAGCTATGGAACTCACAGGATCATGGAACGTTTCAGGCTCCTCACTTTTTACCCATTCGCTCGATCGGTCTATCCCGCAATGCCCGCAGTGGAAGGCATAACCGTCGAACCGCTGATCAATACGAGTCCAAACAGCTGGAGCGAGACCGGATCGAGGGCCGAACAACCGAAGTTTGACGAAAAAGCGGACGTGAAGGGTCCGAGGACGCTTGGCGTCGTGGCCACGAAGAACATCGACGATACGAAGAAGAGCCGCCTCGTCGTGTTCGGAGATTCTGATTTCGCGACGAACACCTACTTCGCCTCGGAAGGCAACGGCAATCTTTTCCTCAACACTGTCGCCTGGCTCGCACAGGACGAAGCATTTATTTCCATTCGTCCCAAGAACCCGGAAGATCGGCGCCTGACAATGACCGACGCCCAGGGCCGCCTGGTGACATCGGTTCTTCTCCTCTTTCTGCCCGGCGGCGTTCTGATAGCGGGCATATCCGTATGGTTGAAACGTAGGAAGTAACCGTGAGCGGCTGCGAACGCAAGCCCGACGCGAAGCGCAAGCGCGATAGCGCGCAGCCTCAAGATAGGGCGCAGCCATAAAATAAATTATGAAATTCAAAGGCACAGCGATCATGTTCGTCGTGTTCGCCGTTCTTGGCGGTTATGTTTACTTCAAAGAATTCCGCGGACAGGAGGAACGGCAGAAACAGGAAGAGACAAAGAAGAGACTCTTTTCCATCGAAGAAAAGGACATTACCGAGATCAGCCTCGCTTATCCCGATCGGACGCTTTCAGCCGTAAAAAAAGGTGAAAAGCAGTGGCAAATCACCTCGCCTGCAGGTATCGATGCGGACCCCGACGAATGGGAACAGCTCGCGGCAAACGTTGCCAGGATTGACCGCGAAGATACGGTCGCAGAAAACGCTTCGGATGTGACGCCGTTCGGACTGAAGGAACCCGCCGTCAAACTCACCGCAAAAACAAAGGACGGCAAAGCGCTCGAGGTTCAATTCGGCGGAGAGAATCCGAAGAAGACGCACAACTACGCGAAGCTTGCGTCCGCCGGCGACGTTTTTCTTGTCGCAAACAACTGGTCGAAGACGTTTACCAAAACCGTTTCCGATGTCCGGAACAAGAAAGTCCTGGAGTTCGAGCCGGATGATATCGACAGCGTCAAGATCGTCGATGGAACGAAGGAGCTGGAAGCTCAGAAATCCGGCGAGGATTGGCAACTGAAGAAGCCGATCGATACGAAGGCCGATCCGGGCGAGATCTCTTCGTTCACCAGTTCCGTCCGCTTTGCCCGTGTGAGTTCATTCCCCGAACCGGCGGTTGACGCCAAAACGGCCGGCCTTGAACCGCCGGCGATCCGAATCACCCTTCGCGATGGAAAGGCCAAGGCTGATCGCACCCTCCTGATCGGAAAAACCGCCGAAACCGATCGGTACTATGCCCGCGATGCGTCACGCGACACGATTTTCATCATCGATAAGGAAATCGTCGAAAAGACCCGAAAGCCCCTCTTCGACTGGCGCGACAAGAGCATCACTAGAGTGGACCGGGACAAGATTGAAAAAATCCAGGTTCAGCGTGGTGCGGAAACGGTCTCCATGCTGAAAGCCGGAACGGAGTGGAAGCTCTCGGACAATAAGAAGTTGCAGTGGGATAAGGTTTCCGCGATGTTGAACGGCGTCGATTTCGAGAAGGCCAAGGATATTATCGATTCTCCTAAAGCTCTGCCTGCCTATGGCTTGGATAAGCCCCGGCTTCAGGTCGTCCTTAGTGAGGGAGCCAACGAACTGGCCCGGATCTCCTTTGGCGCCGAAAGCAAAATGCCGGAGGGAATCTATGTGAAGACAGCCGACAGCCCGTCAGTAAAGGTCGTTGCAAAAGACGTGTTCGACAAGTTCAATGTGAAGGTCGAAGAACTCGTCGAAGCCGAAAAACCAAAATCCTGACCGTTGCAGGCGGCCGCGCCATGGCCGCCTGTCCTTCCGGGGTCGCTTCGACCCAAAATTCGTAATAAAAAATATTTCGAATTGAAACAAAGAGGTTATTAGAGGAATAATCTCGCCCCGGTGTGACGTAATCACACCAACGCAGGATCAGAGTACCGGAATGCGGGATGGATGGGCCGCTACCGGTTATTCAGGTTGGCGGGTCTCTTTACTTTTTCCCCGTCCACTCCGCGCCGTTACCCATGTTGCTAACCTGATCCGCATGCATTCAAAAGGAAACAAATTGTTATGTCTATGAGGTGGTTTGAAATGAGGAGTCTATCGTTAGAAATCGCGTCACGACCGATATCTAGGGCGTTATTCGTGTCACTGCTTTTGGCAGTGATGGTGTTTCAGGCAGTCGCATCGCCGGCACAATCCAACACGGGCCGTCTTACGGGCACCGTGCTGGATGCACAGGGAGGCGTCATGCCCGGCGTGACCATCAAGGTCACCGACAACCAGACAAAAAGGGAACGTGTGGTTGTTGCCGACGAAAACGGAATCTTTGTAATCCCTCAAGTCGAGCCTGGAAGCTTCACGGTGAGTGCTACCCAGCCGAGTTTCAGAACCGTGACCTTCACGAACGTCGTGATTGAAGTCGGCCGCGAGCAGGCTCTCCGCATCGTCATGCAGGTGGGTGAAGTCGTGGCAGCGGTTACCGTGGAAGAGGTCCTGGCTCCGGTCAATGCGACAACGGGAGAGGTCAGCACCACGATTACAACGCGGCAGATCATGGATCTTCCGCTCAACGGCCGAAATGTGCTGCAGCTTCTGTTGACTCAGGCCGGTGCTGCTTCCAACCCGTCACAGAACACATCCATCAACGGGCAGCGCACAGCATTCACGAACATTACGCATGATGGCATCAACATCCAGGACGCATTCATCCGGTCCAATGCGACGGACTTCGCGCCGGGCCGGCCGACCGTGGATGACAGTTCGGAAGTCACCGTAGTGGCCCAGAATGCGACTGCCGATCAGGGAGCCGGTGGAGCGCAGGTTCGCATCGTAACGCCTCGCGGCGCATCCGAGTATCACGGCGGTCTGTATGAGTTCAACCGCAACTCCGCGGTCTCTGCGAACAATTTCTTCAACAACCGGTCCGGTATTCCGGAGCCTTTCCGGAATCGCAATCAGTTCGGCGGCAACCTTGGCGGAAAGGTTCCGGGACTCCAGGAAAAGCTGTTTTTCTTTTTCAACTGGGAGTCGCTCCGCGACCGTGTGACATCGATAGAGACCCGCACTCTCCTTCGCGCAGACGCGCGTCAGGGCACCTTTACTTACCGGGATGACGCGAGCCAGCTCCGAACGATCAACCTCTTCGGTCTGCTTCCGACGGTTACTGGAATCGACCCGGTCATCGCGCAACGTTTCATTTCAAGACTGCCCACTGTGGGGAACGCACCGGAAGTCGGTGATGGATTGAACACGATCGGATACCGGTTCAACCAGGGCAGCAACGCTTCGCGCGATCAGTACACGGGGCGCGGCGACTTCGACTTCAACTCGCGAAATAACATTAACGCCATCTGGTCCTGGAACAAGGAAGTGAATCAGCGGCCGGATGCGGACACACCGCGCGGCTTCGCCACGAACCCTGTAGTCAACCAGGACTCCGTCAACAAGCGCTTCGTTGCCGCATGGCGCTGGACTCCGGCAAGCCGGTTTACGAATGAGGTTCGCAGCGGCACGTTCCGCAGCGTTGTGCCTTTCTACCGCTTAGAGGAAGCGCCAGCAGCCTTCCTGACGCCGGGCCTCTTCAGTAATCCCGAGGTCACGTTCCTGAATCAGGGTCGTAACGTTCGTTCTTACAACTTTCAGGACAACGCCGACCTGGTTATGGGCCGCCATTCGCTGCGCTTCGGATCGGTGCTGCAATGGTTCAAGGTGGATCCGAACAACTACGGGGGCATCGTCCCGACCTATACGCTTGGCACGAACGTGAACACGCCGACGCTTACCGCTGCCCTCTTCCCCGGTGGAGTCAGCGCCGCGCAGTTGGCTAACGCGAACAGCCTGATGGCAACCCTGGGCGGCATCGTCAGCGCAGGCACGCAGTCGTTTAATCTGAAGAACCAGACCGCAAAAACCTTCGAAGCTGTTCCACGCCTCGAAGATTATCGATACGAGAACTACTCGTTCTACATCAGCGATCAGTGGCGCCTGAAGACAAACCTCTCGGTCAATCTGGGTCTGCGTTATGAACTGTGGCAACCCCTCCGGCTGCTGAATGGCCTGCTGCTGGAACCGGTCGTTCCTGAGGGCAAGAGTGCGCTCGACACGATTCTGAATCCAACCGGCACGTATAACTACCTCGGCACCAATGCAGGCGGAAACAACCGCTTCCACAAGAACGACAAGAACAATTTCGCGCCGGTGCTCAGCGCTGCCTGGTCTCCACGCGGGGGCAGGACCGTTTTCCGCGGCGGATTCAGGACAAGCTATGTGAACGACTCCATTCTCACCGCCGTCCGCAACGCTGCCCTCGGAAACGTGGGGCTCGGCACAACGGCTGTGAGCGCGATCAACCCGGCGACGAACAACGCGGCGCTCAACGCCCGCACCAACGCGCTGCCGGCAATCCCGCCGCCGACCGTTCAAATCCCACGGACGTTCGCAGACAACAATGCGCCGGCCTTTACCAATTTCGGCACGGTGTTTCTTGTGAACCCCGAGATGAAGACGCCGATGATCTATGAATACAACTTCACCATCGAGCATCAACTCCCGTGGAGTATGAACCTTGAAGCGCGCTATGTCGGAAGCCGCGCGACAAACCTCCTGCGAAGCATCGATTACAACCAGATCGATATCCGCGACAACGGCTTCGCTGCCGATTTCAATCGGGCGCGCCGTAACTTTATTGCCAACGGCAATCCTGCTGCCGGTGAGACACTGACTGTCTTTCCGAATCTGGCGTTGGGCGGGAACCTGGCCAATGCCACGGTCCGGAATTTCCTTCAGACCGGAACTCCGGCGGACATGGCGTTGAATTACATCAACCTGGCTCAGACGGGAACAGTGAAATTCCTTCCCAATCCCGGAACCGGCGTTGCGAACCTGTTTACCAACGGCTCGTTCTACAACTACAACGCACTGCAGTTGGAACTGCGTAAACGCATGTCCAGCGGTCTGTACTTTGTGGGCAACTACACCTTCCAGAAAAACCTGACGAACGGTATCGGTACGTCTCAAACACTCGTGGAACCGTTCCTGGACAACAAGCAGCCGAACCTGGAGAAAACCAGAGCGGACTATGACCAGACTCAGGTGTTCAACCTCAGCACGATTTACGAACTGCCCTTCGGGAGAAACAGAAGATTCTTCAGCGGCACTCGAAGCGCGGTCAATCACATCATCGGAGGGTGGTCCGTCAACAGCATCGTGCGCGCCGCAACCGGTGCTCCGATCACGATCACGGATGCACGCGGTACGTTGAACCGGGTGGGACGTTCCGCACGGCAGACGCCCAACACGACACTGAGTAATGCGGATCTGCAGAAGCTCGTGGGCTTCCACGAGAATGCCCGCGGTATCTACATGATCAACCCGTCGGTAGTGAACTCGGGAACGGGCCGCGCTTCTGAAGGCTTCGGAACGACGCCGTTCGCCGGTCAGGCCTTCTTCAATGCTGAACCCGGAGCGACTGGAAGCCTGGCTCGCGGCGCTATCAATGGACCGTCGTACTTCAATATCGACTTGTCTCTGTTGAAAAACACGCAGATCACGGAAAGAGTGCGGTTCCAGATCCGCGCAGAAGCTTTCAATCTGCTGAACAACGTCAACTTCCACCTGGCTCAGACTCAGGACATCGGCAGCGTCAATTTCGGCCGGTCGACAAGCACCGTTACCGGATTTGGCTCCCGCGTCGTGCAGTTCGGCGCGCGTCTCGAGTTCTAGCCTGTAACCCTGAAGATGAAGCGCGGGCTTCGCGCCCGCGCTTCATGTTTCAACCCATCTTCAACAAACCTGGAACCACGCGTCCTTGCGCGTGAATGGCGTCAACGCCGAAAAGCCGAGTAAGCGTTGGCGCCATATCCAGCGTTTCGATCACAGTCTTTCGATCTACCCCACGATTGAAGTCCGGTCCCCAGAAGATGCTCGCCACGCGATGCGTGTCATGGAAACCGTATGAGTGGTGAAGATGGCCGTGCTCGTTAACCTCGTCATCGCGTCCGAACTCCGGTCGGATCACGATTGCGGTGTGCCGGCCGAGATATGGATGCGCCTTGACCCAGTCCAACAGCCGGCCTGTCGCAGTGTCCGTCGCCGTCACAGCTCGTAGATATTTTTCGTAGCTGCTATGGCCAACATCGCAGTCCCCGTGCCGGCAGACGATGATGCGTGGCATCGATCGTTTAAGGACGAGTGGAGCTTGGTGGATGGAGTCGACTTCAATGCCGTCGCCGATGTAATCCAGAATCGTCGGGAAAGCGTTCGATCGGCCGCTGCATTCGCGTCCAGTCAGCAATTCGTTGAATGCGGTGTCGTGCGATGCCACGCGTTCGCAATGATCCTCTTCAAAAACGAACGCCTCCCGTGCCATCCGGTGGATATTGGGCGCGAGGAATTCATTCGCGAGATAGTCCTTCTTGCGCATCCCTCCAGCAGCTATGACAAAGATGAGATGCCGCGTCGCGCCTTGTGACGAATACGGACGCATGGCGATAGCCGCTGACGCGCATTGGATGAATGTTCGCCGGTTCATACACGCCAAAAAACCACAGAACCACCATCAACTGCAATGTCTTGTTTTTTGTATAAATCTACAGAAAACCAGATGGGGCAGGTTTCGTTCAAATTACTAATGTCGTGAAGAAATAAAGTTTGCCGCCGAAAAGGAAAGAGGCTATATGTTTCATGGTGCTAGCGCAGGATGGCGGCAACTTCCAGGGACCACTTTCAGTTTTAACCTTCCGCATTGATGAGACGACACCGACGAACCGTACGTGTGATGAGTGAAGGGACGAAATGTCTGTATTGGTACGCGACAGTATGCGCGGAGCGTGTTGGCTTTGCTCCTGCCTTTCTACGCAATTTGGGAGGATCCAGTGACAGAGAAGAAAAACAAATTACAGATGAACTCGAAAATTAGAACCATAGCTGTTGCACTCGTGTTTGCATGCGTCCTCGGAACGCTGCTGACCTCGAATGCTTTCGCTCAAGTCGCCGACGGAAATGTTGTGGGAAGTGTTTTCGATCAATCGGCCGCGGCGGTACCTGGCGCAACAGTCGAAGTTGAAAATGTCGCAAACAAAATCAAGGCTTCCACGACGACTGACGAAAGCGGGTTCTATCGATTCAACAACCTTCTGATTGGCAGATACAGAGTGACCGCTTCAGCTGCAGGCTTCGCGGCTACCTCACGAGAGGTCGTGGTTGAGCTGAGCAAAACCGTCACCGCGAATGTCAGTCTGGCGTTGGGTGGCGTGGCTTCGGAGATTCAGGTAAGCACCACGATCGACACAACGACGGCACAGGTGCAGAACACGTTCACAGGCCTGATGGCGACAGAGCTGCCTTTGGCGTCGAATCCGGCCGGCGGCGGTATTCTCAATCTTTCCTTAACGGGCGCCGGCGTCACGAGTTCGGGCGGAGTGGGCGTGGGTATGGGCCCGTCTGTTGGCGGAAATCGACCGCGTAATAACAATTTCACGATTGAAGGCGCCGACAATAATCGGAAAGACGTCACGGGTCCGGTCCTCGAGGTGCCGAGTGATGCGACCGCAGAGTTCACCGTCCTGCAAAACCAGTTCAGCGCTGAATACGGTCATTCCTCGGGCGGCCAATTCAACACCGTGATCCGCGGCGGCGGCAATGAATTCCACGGATCCTTCTATGAGTACTTTCAAAACCGCAAACTGAACGCGATCGATCAGTCCATTAAACGTAACTTCAATCCCAGCCCTGGGCGGACGGCACCGGTAAATCCACGCTTCGATCAGAATACTGTTGGTTTTTCCGCGGGCGGTCCTCTCATCGAGAACAAGGTTTTCGGTTTCGCGAATTTCGATTACAACCCGCTCGGACAAGCGAGCTTTCCGAGCGCGTCGACGTACACTCCGACAGCAGCCGGCTACGCCATGCTGGACAGTATTCCCGGACTGTCGCGAACGAATCTCGACATTCTGAGGAAGTACGCGGCCCCCTCACCGACGGCATCGAGATCTACGACGGTAACCGGTTCGGATGGTGTGACCAGAACGATTCCGACCGGCATCCTCGAAATCATCGGCCCCAGTTTTGAGAACACGTACAGGTGGATGACATCTCTGGACTACAACATGTCCGACCGAAACCAGTTCCGCGGCCGGTACATCACTAACGAAATTAAGACAATCAATACGGACGCCAACCTGCCCACGTTCTGGGTGCAACGTCCGATCACCTCGAATCTGGCGACCATATCGCACTTCCGTGTCATCTCGCCTTCGATCACTAATGAAGTGCGTGGCGCTTACACGAGGTACAACGCGGACTTCCCGCTGCCTCCCGGCCTGCAGTTTCCCGGGCTGGATGTTTTCCCGAACATCACCCTCCAGACGGACCTGCAACTCAATCTGGGACCGGCCGGTAATTCGCCTCAGGCGACAATTCAAAACACGTACCAGATTGTCGACAACCTGAGCATGAACAAGGGGCGTCACGATCTGAAGTTCGGTGGAGACTTCCGGGATCTGATTTCTGCGAGCACATTCATCCAACGCAGCCGCGGAGACTATGTCTACACGACCGCGGGAGGAATCTCAGCAACCGAGCGATACCTCCGAGACATGAACCCCGATAACATCGCCCAGCGGAACGTCGGCGGCAAACCCTACATCGGGAACAATTACGCGCTGTACTTTTATGGAAACGACAACTGGAAGATCACGCGTAATCTGACTCTGAACCTCGGTTTGCGGTACGAATACACGACCGTAGCGCGATCGATGCAGGAATTTGCTCTGAACAGTATCTCCGACGTGCCCGGAGTATTGACGTTCTTCGCTCCGAAGCCTCAGAAGAAAAACTTCGCTCCGCGCATTGGCTTTGCGTACACACCTGGAACTTCCGCCAGAACGACCATCCGCGGAGGTTTCGGTATGGCATACGACCAAATCTTCGATAACGTCGGCACCAATTCGCGGCCGCCACAGGCGACGTCGACGTTTGATGCCCAACTCGGCGGAACAACGCCAGGCGGCTTCCTTGCCACCGGCGCTATCAAGCCGACGACGCAAACAACGGGACTGACTGCAACGACTGCGCGCAATCAGACCTCTTCATGGTTGCCGGATCAAAAAGTCGGTTACACGATCAACTGGAACCTCGGTATCCAGCGTGTCTTCGGCAATGACTACACGGCCGAGATTCGATATCTGGGCAACCGCGGCGTACATCTTTTGTTTCAGCGGCAAATCAACCGAATTGCGATCGTGACAGCCAACCACAACCTGCCGACGTTCTTCCAGGCTCCGTCAGCGGCGACGCTGAACGGCCTGAACCTGTCGTATCAGGACTTAATTAACGAACGCAACGCACGTGGAAACATCCTCGCTCCGACGTTTCCGCTGAACATCACGGCCTATGAACCGGTGGGCAATTCGGAGTATCACGGCATGGCCCTCGAAGTGAACAAGCGCTTCTCGTCAGGCATGTTGTTCAAGGGTGCATACACGTGGAGCCATCTGATGGACGACAGCACTGCCGAGGTCTTCTCAACGGTGCTGTCACCGAGACGTCCTGAAGATTTCTTCGATATCCGCAAGGAGTGGGCGTCCTCGGCACTGGATCACCGACATCGTTTCTCGTTGGCGTGGGTCTATCAGGTGCCGTGGTTCAAGAACAGATCGTCGATTCTGCGCAACGTTGTCGGGAACTGGCAGATTTCGGGAACGTACATCGCCGAATCGCCGCAGTTCGTTACAGTGCAAAGTACTGTCGATTCCAACCTGAACGGAGACGCCGCAGCAGATCGTTCAGTCATCAATATCGGTGGAACGCCAGGTACGAGCAGCGATGTGACGCCGGTCTGCAACGCCGGTCTTCTGGCCGGCAGGGTCTGCTCCACCACAGCCGCGCCAAACGCGGTCGTCGGCTACGTGGCAAACGATCCGAATGCGTACTACGTGCGCGCTCAGGTCGGCGCATACACCACGGGCGGCCGAAACACGTTAAGCACGCCCATTATTAACAACTTCGATCTCAGCCTCGCGAAGATCGTTTCCGTCGGCGAGAACAAGAAGTTCGAGATCCGAGGCGACTTCTACAACGCGTTTAACCATCCTCAATACACGGCTGGACGCATCAATCGCGTCGACTCGACGAGCCGGACCGCGACGCCGACGTTCCTGCAGCCGGGTCATGCGGATTTCGGGAAGTTTGACCGGGTGTGGAGCAGCAATCCCCGTCAGGTTCAGCTCACCGCGAAATTCACCTTCTAGTCTGTAAAAAAATGTCAAAAGGGGGCCCACAGGGCCCCCACCCCCTCTAAACTGTTGGCAACCAAAGGTGACGCGTGCAATGCTGGCGTGCTGACTTTTGGGCTTTTTTTGTTCAACTTCCCGCAAAAAAAGCTGTAACCCCATCTATCCACAAGACGTAGTTGAGTATGGAATTTGATCGAGAGCTCATTATTCGAGCTCAGACAGGCGATCGGTCAGCGCACGAAGCCATCGTCAATCAGTTCTCGGCGATGGTGTTCCGCCTCTGCAGCCGGTTCTTCAGGAATCGCGAGGACGTCGAGGACATCGCTCAGGACGTTTTCCTGAAGTTGTTTGCCAGGATCGATCAGGTTCGCCCGGACGAAAATTTTCCGGGATGGCTGGCTCGGGTTACCGTCAACACGTGTTACGACGAATTGCGCAAGACGCGGCGGCGGAAAGAGGCAATGGAAACCTACGGACCCGAGATCGCAGCCGAGCAGACCGTGGCGCCGAAGGAAGTCGATACGTTAGGCAAAGCCCGGCTGGCTCTTCAGCGGCTGGACCCGAAGTTGAGAATGCCGCTTCTGCTGAAAGAAGTTGAAGATATGTCGGTGGAGGAAATAGCGAAAACCATGGGACTCTCACAAACCAACGTGAAGGTTCGGCTTTTCAGAGCTCGTAAGAAGCTCCAGAGCATGTTGGGTGGGACCGAGGGAATATAGAAATGAATCCACTAAAAGACTTTTACGAGTCAGAAAGAAAGCGGGTTTTTGAACCGGACTCCTTTTTCACTCAGCGCATCATGGTCCGGCTCAATGAACGCGTGAATATCAGAGAAATCGGACTCTGGGACGCCATTCCCGGTTCGACCCGGCCTGTACTCGCTCTTGCCCTGATGCTGATCCTGTGTTTCGTGGCGGCCGAGCTGTTCGTTCCTCAGGAACCGGAAACCGGTGTAGTCGAAGCGTTCCTTGCGCCGGACCAGAACCCCGCTGAGAGTTTCCTTTATAACGATACAGATACTCTGAGCCGTCAAGACGTGTTGCAGCGGCTGCTCGAGGCGGAGGAACAGTAATGATTGCCCGGACGTTCAAGGCGAAGGTGCTGGTCTTCGCGATTTTCTTCATGGGCATCGCCACCGGCGTATTGATCGCCAACTTCTACACGACGCGTGTCACCAGCTCGCCCGATGCCGGAAATCCACCGGAGCGCGCTCAGCGCGCCGAGCGGGACGTCAACCGGTTCTACGACTACCTGGGCCTGGATCAGGCCCAGCGCGAACAGATGCGCACCATCGGGGAAGAAACCCGGCACGAATTCCAGGAACTTCGCAAAGAAACCCAGCCGAGATTTGAAGCCATTCAAGAACGATCGCGCGCGAAGATCCGCGGCGTTTTGAATGATGAGCAGCGCGCGAAATACGATGAGTTCCGCCGCCAGAGGGACGACCGCCGGCGGAATCGCAACAGAGATGGCAAGAACGATCGCGATTCGAACGAAGAGCGCGATCAACGTCCTCAGAATTAATTCACTATCGGATCGTCATTATTTACGGAGGATCAATTTAATGCGGATGCGGAGTCTGCTGACATTACTACTCACGTTATTCATTGCATCGGCATCCTTTGCACAGTCTGCAAGGGTGAGGGGCCGCGTGATGGATAGCTCGGGATCCGTTATGCAGGGTGTAATGGTCAAGATTTACCAGGGCGAAACAGTCGTCAGGGAAGCAGTGACCAACGACACCGGCGAATTTGAAATCCCGGTCAATCCTGGTGATTACAAACTGGAAATCACCGCCCCGGACTTCGACACGCACAGCGAAATTGTGAAGGTCACTTCTGAAATGACGCCACTGGCAGTCACGATGGAACTGGCCCAGATCGCTCAGAACGTTGAAGTCACGGAGACCCGGAACGAAATCAGCATCGACTCCGATTCCAGTCTCAGCACCACGGTCCTCGGTCGCGATTTCATCGAAGGACTTCCCGACGACGAAGAAGAACTCGCCGCATACCTTCAACAGATCGCCGGTACGCGCGGCGGAGTCGGCGGCGGCGCTTCCTTCATCATTGATGGGTTCACCGGCGGGCGTATTCCTCCGAAGGATCAGATTCAGGAAATCCGCATCAGCAACAGCCCGTTCAGTTCGGAATTCAGCGGCATCGGCTATGGCCGCACGGAAATCATCACCAGAGCCGGAACGGGAACTTTCCGCGGCCAGATGAACTTCCAGTTCCGTGATGAATCGTTGAACGCCCGCAACGCTTTCAACGTGACGAAAGACGGGACGGCCGCAAAGCGGCCTCCTTACCAGTCTCGTAATATCAACACGAACGTCAGCGGACCGATCATTCGCAACAGGCTGTCATTGAACCTGCAGGCGCGGCATACGGATAACGAAAACAGCAGCATCATTCGCGCGACAACGGTGAATCCGGATGGAACCCTGTTGCAGCACTACGATCCAATCCTTTCGCCGAACAGCAATCGCGGCATGAGCGCCCGCACACAGTTCTCGATCAACAAGACGAACACGCTGTACACGAACCTCAATTACCAGAGACAGCAGAACAGAAACCAGGGCGCCGGCGACTTCAACCTTCTGGAACGCGCGTCGGATCGCAGTTCGCGCAATATGGATTTGCAAATTCGCGAAAGCACGATCCTCGGCGCCAAGTACATCCATGAAGCCCGGATCCAGCACGCCCGAAGCACGAGCAAGCAGACACCGCGCACGACCGACGTCGCGATCAACGTACTCGATACATTCAATGGCGGAGGAGGACAAAACAAGAGTGCGAGCAACAATAACGAAACCGAGTTCGGAAACCTGTTGATGTATTCCGGAACGAAGTGGACGATGAAGGTCGGATCACAGGGTATGGTCCGCCGCAACCATTCTCTGTCTGAGAACAACTTCCTGGGTACCTGGACATTCTCCGAGCTGGCCAAGTATCAGAAGGGCGAAGCGCTTCAATTCACCAGAACAACCGGCAATCCGGCGCTCGATGTCAGCCAGTTTGAAATTGCCGCATTCATCCAAAACGATTTCAGAATCAGCAGCAAGTTCAACTGGTCCTTCGGCGTGCGTTTCGAAGATCAGACGAATATCAGCGATCACAATAACTTCGATCCGCGCACCGGTTTTGCGTGGCAGATCGGAAAGACAACAGTTCTGCGTGGCGGCGTCGGCATGTTCCATGAACGCTTCAGCCAGGGCAATGTGGAGAATCTCCTGCGTCTTGACGGAACGCGCCAGTTGCAAATTATCGTCAGCTTTGATTGTGAACGGAACCCGACGAATTGCTTTCCGCAGACTTACCCTCTTATTCCCGAGAAAGCTGCTGAGGTCCCGGCGTCACTGCGCACCCGCAGTGACGCCATCGCGAATCCATACAACATCAGCCAGTCGATTTCACTGGAGCAGCAGCTCTGGAACGGCGTCGGCATGACCGTGTCATGGGATGGCGAGCGCGGAGTTCACCTGTATCGCAGCCGCAACATCAACGCGCCGCTTCCCGGCTTCGGTGTGCGGCCGGATCCGTTGAAGGGCAACTTGTACGAGATCGAATCGACAGGACTGTCGCGGTCGAACAACCTTTCTTTCAGCCTGCGGACACAGCTGCGGGGCCGAATTCAGGGGCAAATCTTCGGCAGTTACACGCTGGGCCATACAAAGAGCAACACCGACGGTTCGTTCTTCTATCCGGTCAACAGTTATGACATGACTTCGGAATGGGGCCGATCCGGACAGGACACGCGTCACCGGTTCAACACGGGCGGCCAGATCCGTCTGCCCTGGAACATCAGCACCACGACTCAGATCAACTGGAGCTCGAGCCGTCCATTCAACATCACGACGGGCCGCGACGATAACGCCGACTTCACGATCAACGATCGTCCGACGGACACCGATGTATGCGCGAAGGTTTCGCCGGGTCTTTTCCAGGGTATCGACTGTTCCGCCCCAACCGGAAAGATGATCGGCCGCAACCTTGGAAAGGGTCCCGGCCAGTTCAACATCACTTTCAACCTGCAGAAGACGGTCCGCCTGAAGGGCGGCGACGGTGCCGGCCCCGCAAACAGAGCCGGTGGTAACAACGGTCTGACAGGCGGAAACAACTTCGTCGAGCCGCAACGCGGTGGTGGTGGTGGCGGTGGCTTCCCTGGTGGCGGCGGCGACGGCGGTCAGCGCGGCGGCGATTTCAATCCCGGCCAGCGTGGTGGTGGAAACCGCGGCGGCAACCCGCAGGGCAACCAGGGCAACCAAAACAATCGCAACAACAACGGGAACTTCAACCAGAACAACACCGGACCGACCGTCACGTTCAACATGCAGATTCAGAATCTGTTCAACATGACGCAATACAACGGTTACAGCGGCACAATGACATCTCCGTTCTTCGGAAGAGCAAGCAATGCCCGTAACCCGCGCCAGATCGAAGTCGGTATGCGTTTGAACTTCTAGGAGCGCAGTTTGATTAAACAATGCATTTGGGTCCTTGCCATCCTGTTGCTCGCAGCCCCCGCATTCGCCCAGGAAGAGGGCGGAGGCGGGGGCGGGCTGCCTTCTTCTCTCTTCGGCGGTGCCGATTTCGGTGACGGCGGGCGCGGTCAGCGTGCCAACCCGATGGATGCGATCAAGCGTTTCTTCGGCCAGGCGAAAGTCACCATCAGCGGCGATCAGGAAAAATCCATAAAACCCATCGTCGATTCCGCATTCAAACAGGTGCAGGACACAGTCGAAAAGATGGGCGGCCAGCCGGCAGCCGGTGGAGATCGCGGCGGTCGGGGCGGTCAGGGGGGTCAAGGTGGCAGAGGCGGGGGCGGTTTTGATCCCGCTCAACGAGGCGGTCGTGGAGGCCGCGGCGGTCAGGGCGGCGGGACCGTTCCCAATAACCCGCAACTCACAGCCGAACTTCAGAAGATCAACGACGATGTCCTTGCAAAAATCGTTGCGGTTTTGAAACCCGATCAACAGGCCGCATTCAAGAAGTGGCAGAACGACGAAATCAAGAAGGCCGGCGGATTCGGCGCTCTGAAAGTGACGATGGAGGAAGCCGGCGCCCCTCTGACAACGACGCAGGAACCGCAAATCCAGGCGCTATACGTGGAAGACCAGCAGCTACGCCGTCAATTCCAACGTGACGGACAAGGAACTGCAGATCCTGCGAAGATTGCCGAACTCGAAAAGACGACGATGGGCAAGGTCATCCGACTCCTCACCCCCGAACAGCGTAAGGCTTTGCTCGATTCATCAAGAACCAAGCAGTAGCAAGAACCACAGAGACGCAGAGACGCAGAGAAAACCTTCTCTGTGTTTTTGTGCCTCTGTGGTTCATATAATCTGCCCATGCATTACTTCGAATACCGTAGCGGCGAATTGCACTGCGAAGGTATTCCACTCCGAAAGATCGCCGACGAGGTCGGAACTCCCGTTTATATCTACAGCGAGCAGACCCTGCGGCGTCATGTTCGCGTGTTCGATGAGGCTTTCGAGTCCGTACCGCATCTGATTTGTTATGCGGTGAAAGCCAATTCGAATATCAACCTCCTGCGGCGATTTGCTCAGTGGGGAACAGGATTCGACATCGTGTCCGGTGGCGAACTGTTCCGCGTCCTGCGAGCCGGGGCTTCAGCAGAAAAGGTCATCTTTGCGGGCGTCGGCAAAACAGCGGAGGAGATCCGATACGCCCTCGAAGCAGACATCCTCTTTTTCAACGTGGAATCGCCGAGTGAGCTCGATCTGATCCAGACGATTGCTCGCGACCTCGGAAAGCGCGCGCCGGTCTGCATTCGCGCCAACCCGGACGTGGATCCTCGGACGCACCCATACATTTCGACGGGAATGCAGAAGCACAAATTCGGCGTCAGCCTGGCCGATGCTCGACAACTTTACAGGACCGCGCGGCAGCTTTCGAACATCGACGTTGTCGGTGTGCAGTGTCACATCGGGTCTCAAATCACCGAGATCACGCCATTCGAGCAGGCTCTCGCCAGCCTGCGCGAGTTCATCCTCGAACTGAAGAACGAGGGAATCGAATTCAAATATCTCGATTTCGGAGGCGGGCTGGGAATCTCATACACAACGGAGGAGCCGCCTTCGCCTGCAACCTACGGCGCAGCCGTCGCGCGCGCTACGCGGGATCTGGGCCTCACGCTCGTGCTCGAGCCGGGCCGAGTCATTGTCGGAAATGCCGGCGTTTTGCTCACTCGAGTCCTCTTGAAAAAGAATCAGGGCACAAAGAAGTTCCTCGTCGTCGATGCGGGGATGAACGATCTCATTCGTCCCGCCTTGTACGGATCGCTGCATCAGTTGTGGCCGGTGCGCCCTGGAAGTCAGACTGAAACAGTCGACGTGGTCGGTCCTGTATGCGAATCCGCCGACTTCATCGCAAAGGACAGGGACATCGCCGTACTCGAACCGGGAGAATTACTGGCCGTTATGAGTGCCGGTGCATACAGCTTCAGCTTGTCATCGAACTACAATTCGCGGCCCCGGGCTGCCGAAGTTCTCGTGAACGGAGAGACGTATGAAGTCATCCGGAAGCGGGAATCCTACGAAGACCTCGTTCGTCTCGAGCAAAACGAGGCTTAAGTCTGCTCGACCGGATTTTCATCAGCAATTTACATGTCAACAGGCCACGACGGCGGTATTATCTTTGGCCGTTATGATTTTGGAGGAATCTATGAAAAAGATATTCATGCTCGTTACGTTAGTGTTCGCGCTATCGTCGGCGGCCTATGGGCAATCGTCGGTAGCGGGCGCTATCAGCGGCACTGTGACAGACGCCACTAATGCCGTCATTCCCAGTGCAACAGTGACGTTGCTGAGCCTTGGCACGAACCGCGAAACCACATTAACGACGGAGAGTGACGGGCGATTCAGATTCGACAATCTTCAACCCGGCACATACACGCTGACGGTCACACTTCCCGGGTTTGCGGATTACAAACAGGAACAGATCGCCGTGGAAGTTGGACGGACGACGACGGTGAATCCGACGATCCAGGTTGGCGGGGCTGTATCTGAAGTGAGCGTCCTTGCAGACGTCTCTCTCGTCAACACCGAGACGAAAGACTTCACGAGCAACATTAATGAAACCGCGATCAACGAACTTCCCATAAATGGGCGTCGCTGGTCCAACTTCGTTTTGCTGACTCCCGGCGTTGTGCCGGACGGCGGTTTCGGATTGCTCAGTTTTCGCGGTATCTCGGGCTTGCTGAACAACAACACCGTCGATGGTGGCGACAACAACCAGGCATTTTTCGGTGAGGAACGCGGCCGAACGCGTATCAGTTATTCGATCAGCCAATCCGCCATCAAGGAATTCCAGGTCAACACATCGAACTACTCCGCGGAGTATGGCCGTGCCGCCGGCGGTGTGACGAACGCGGTTACCAAGAGCGGATCCAACGATGTCCACGGAGATTTCTTCTATTTCCAGCGGAATAACGATTGGGGTGCCCGAAACCCACTTGCATTCCAGACGATCCTGGTCAATGGCGTTTCGCAACGCGTCGGCATCAAGCCGGAGGACGTGAGGCATCAGTTCGGCGGCACGGTGGGCGGCCCCGTCAAGAAGGATAAATTCTTCTATTTCTTCAGCTACGATCAGCAAAAGCGCAATTTCCCGGGTCTGGGCGTGTTTTCGACAGCGAATTATCTCGACACCGTCAACCGCAACACGTTGCAGGCAGTGGGCAGAAACCTGACCGAAGCGCAAATCAACGACTCAATCGCGTTTCTAACCTCCGTGAGCGGTACGGTTCCACGGCGCGGTGACCAGTTGCTGCTTTTGCCGAAACTCGACTGGCAGATCAATGACAGAAACTCGTTCTCAGTGAATTACAACCGGCTGCGTTGGGATTCGCCGGCGGGCGTTCAGACCCAGCCCACCAATACACGCGGACGTTCGACATTCGGGGATGATTTCGTGAAGATCGACTGGGGCACCGCGCGTCTCGTTTCGACAGTTTCATCGAAAATCGTCAACGAGGTTCGTTTCCAATATGCCCGTGATTTCGAATATCAGATCAGCCAGGCTCCAGCAGCCGGTGAGCCGCGCACTGCAAAGAACGGCAGTTCGCCAAATGTATTTCTGACAAACGGAATTGAGTTTGGGAAGCCGGACTTTCTGGAAAGAGCGAGGTATCCGGAAGAGAAACGTTTTCAGTTCACGGACAATATGACCGTGGCTCTGGGCTCAGGCACCCTGAAGTTCGGCGCAGATTTCAATCACGTGAAAGATGTGCTCAGCAACCTTCGCTTTGAAAGCGGCGGATACAGCTACAGCAACATCAACGACTTCATTATCGACTACGTCAACTGGAAGACGCCGCTGGCCCCGACCGTGACGTGCAGCACGACAGCACGATTCGCAGGCCGCTGCTATACGAGTAATTACTCTCAGGGTTTTGGTGAACTTGCGACCAGGTTTTCGACAACGGATTACAACTTCTACGCGCAATACGATTGGAAGCCGTCGCCACGGCTGACGGTGAATACGGGCCTGCGCTACGAGTATCAAAAACTGCCGGGAGCACTGAACCCCAACCCCAGCACGGACGCGATTCCGAACACCTCGCTCACCGTGAACGCCGCTACTTCAAGTCTTCCCAACGATAAGAACAACTTCGGTCCGCGCGCCGGCTTTGCTCTGGATCTGACCGGCGATGGGAAGACATCCATCCGTTCCGGTTACGGCCTGTACTATGGCCGCTTGATCAATTCAACGATCTACAACGGCTTGATCAACACCGGAGCTACCGGCGGAACGACCCAGACACAGGTGAGCATCGCGCCAACCGCCGCGACAGCGCCCATTTTCCCAAACGTACTCGCTTCCGCGCCCGCCGGAACCGGCGCTATTCAATTCTTCGCGTCCGATTACGGCAGCCCGAAGATTCATCAGGCAGACTTTATCTTCGAGCGTCAGATCACGCGGGGCACGACCGTCCAGGCATCTTATCTGTTGAGTCTTGGCCGCAGCCTCCCATCCTTCCACGACAAAAATCTGAACGCTCCCAGTTTGACTCAGGCGTACACATTGGTCGGTGGACCACTCGACGGACAGACGGTGACAGTCCCCGCATTCCGCGGTACTCGGCCCAATACGAACTTTGGCGTGATGACCGAAATGGGGGGTAAGGTCAAATCCAAATACAATGCGATGGTGTTGCAACTGAATCGCAGAATGACGGACGGATTGCAGTTCCAGTTCAACTACACGCTCTCCAAATCCATCGACAACCTCCAAACTTCGCAGACCTTCTCGACAAGCAACGTCCCGTACAACGTATTCGATCCCGATGCGGACCGAGGGCGATCCAACTTTGACCGCCGTCATAAGGTTGTGGCCAATGCCGTATACCAGCCGCGCGTCACGAATGGCGGAGTTTTCAAGGCAGTCGCAGACGGATGGACCATCTCTCCGATCTACACCTACTACAGCGGTATCGCCGTCGATCCGTTCGTCTCAGGGACGTTGCCCAGCGCAAATCCTGTCCTACCGACGGTTCCCAATTCAACGGCGAGCGGAATCAATGGGTCGGGTGGCAGAAGCCGTCTGCCTATCGTGGAGCGGAATGGTTACTCCGGACCCGGCGTATGGAATGTGGATTTGCGGTTATCCCGTCGCTTTTTCATCGGCGAAAAAGCCCATGTCGAGGCTTTGATTGAAGGCTTCAACATCTTCAATCGGACGAACATCACGAACGTAAATAACACGTTCTATCAGATCAGCGGAACCGCACAGGCGGCCCTGATGTCGTATCAAACTTCGTTCCTGACCCCCAGCGAAACCGGAACAAACTTCCTGGCGCGGGAACGACAGGTCCAACTCGGGTTCAGGTTCCACTTCTAAAAACCAGAGGGCCGGATCAAGTGATTTGATCCGGCCCTCTGTGTCTCTGCGTCTCTGTGGTTACTTACTCCGCAGGGCCCTTGAAAGGCTATCGAAGTCGTTCAAGAGCGAACCGCGTAGTTCGATCGCACCGTTCTCGCCCAACAATAGAAACTCTCCGGATTGAGCGCCCAACAACTTCGAACCCTGGTTGTACATGACTGGAAATGTCGTGTTGGCCGGCTTCCCGTGCTCGTTCGTGATACCCAGGAACCGGAACTTCGGATCGACGGCATGTGCTTTGTAAAGCCGTTCCATGTTGGCGATCACCTCAGGTTGATTGTGACTCCATACGCCAATCACGACGACGCGTCCCCGATATTCTTCCAGTTGATGCGAATAGCCCGCCGGATCGGCCACAAGAAAAGCCGGAGCATTGGGAGAAACCGTCATGGCCGGAGTTTGAGCCAGACGGTCCGGCGCCGCGGGGCCAGGTTGGGGCTTCAGGCGGGCGATCTCGGCAGGATCGGCGTCTTTATCCTTGGGCGGAGTCTCGCCTGGCACGGCATTCTCAACGCTCGGCTGTACAGCCACGATTTCATTGCGGGGAACAGCAGGAGGCGGAACCTGGATCAAAGCAAGCAGCAAGGCCGCGGACGCCGCAGCAGCAGCGCCAAGGGCGACAATCCGTCCCCGATGAACAACACGCGGACGTCGGGCAATCTCCAGCTCGCGTCGAAAATAGTTTTTGATGAGAGGATCAATCGCGTTCAATGCCTGCGATTCCTTGCCGCATAAGGCACAGCTCGCGATATGCGCACGCGCCGAACGGTTCTCATCGTCAGTCAATCGGTCACAGAACAGTGCTTCCAGGTTCGTCTCGACCCATTTGCAATCCACACTCATGCCTTGTTTCTACCTTTTCTCCCCGCCATCGTTTCTTTCAGGCGCTTGCGCGCATAAAAGATTCTCGATTTCACGGTACCTTCCGGAATTTCCAGAATGGCCGCGATCTCCGGTATCGTCAGCCCATCTACCGCAAGCATCACAAGCGGCATCCTGAATTCGTCCGGCAGACGATTCACGTGTTTGCGAACATCCAACATCGCCTCGTGATCAAACGCACCGGCCGGATCCGCCGGATCGAATTCCTGCTGCGATCCATCCTCATAGACCGCTTCAAGATCCGCGAAGAAAACCCAGCGCTTGAGCCGTCGCGCAAGGCTGCGGTGATGGTTGATCGAGACTCGTACAACAATACGCGACAACCAGATCCGCAGTGGGCAATCCCCTCGAAAACCCTTGAGGCCACGATACCCGCGCATCAGGGCTTCCTGGACGATATCCTCCGCGTCGGTAACGTTCCGCGTGGAAGCCACAGCGATTTGAAGCAGAAAAGCGCGGTGCTCCCTGGCAGCTGCTTCAAAATCAATAACTTCCGCCCGGACTGCTACCGTTTTCATCCGCCATGTATTTGTTAGGACACCCCTGCGGGAGGGTAGGTTCGAAATCCTTGAAATTATCTGTTGGCTGTTCTGCTGGTTCGCAAGTCGTCGAGCTTTTTCTTAAGCCGATTGATGTCTTCCTGTTCGGTGGACAGCTGGATCGATTTGTTCCACTCGTTACGCGCTTCGTCGTACCGCTTCGTCCGGAAATAGAGGTCGCCAAGATGGTCGTGAATATCGGGGTCCGTGTTGACGAAAATAGCAGCTTTCTTCAGATATTGTTCGGCACGATCAAACCGGTTCTGTTTGAAGTAAACCCAACCCAGACTGTCGAGGTACGCGCCATTCGTCGGGTCCATGTCCACGGCTTTCTGAACCATTGCCTCGGCCTCAGTCAGATTGATGCCACGGACAGCGAACATGTAACCGAGGTAATTCAGGACAGCAGGGTCGTCCTTGTCGAATTCCAGCGCTTTTCGAAACGCTTTCTCCGCCTCGTCGTACTTCTTCTGTTTTTCGTGCAATGAGCCCTGCAGGAAGTACACCTGTTGTTCGTCAGGGAATCGCTGTGTTGCGGTTGTAAGAATGGCCTGAGCCAGTTCCCACTTTTTGGCGCGCTGGTAGACGCCCACCATGGCAAAGAGGACGTCGAGATCGTCGTCGGTGCCCTTCTGCAACTGCTGCAGCGCCTTGATACCTTCGTCGACCTTGCCCCGTTCAGCGATCAGATCGGCATGCAGCATCTTCAACTGTCTGTTGTCGGGACTCTCGGCAAGCATTTGCTCGGTGTATTGAACCGCCTTATCGAGGTTTCTCGCATTCCGATACGTCTCGATGATGAGGCCATCAATGCGGCCATCCTTCTCGCCAGTGAGCGTCTTGACATCGAGGAACGCACGGATCGCCGCATCGTAGTTACCGAGCGTCTGATGCAGGATGCCTTGGTTGACCAGGAAAATCCGGCGATTCTGCTTCTCCGATTCGCTATAGCGGCCGTTGGCCTTTTCCGTTTTCTTGATGATGTCGCCGGCGCGCCTTACGGCGTCTTCGAGCTTCCCTTCGTCTCGATCGAGCATGACGAGGTTGAACTGGATTTCGACGCTGTCCGGGAAAGCCTGGAACGCCTTTTGAAGATTGACCCTCGCGAGGTCATAGCGCCTCTGGCGATGGTAAATCTGTCCCAGCCGCAGCAATGCAACGCCGTCTTCCGGCTCTGCTTTGATGATGTCTTCATACAGCTTTGCGGCTGAATCGATTTTGTCGCCCAAATAGAGCGCCTGTGCCTGCGCTTTTTTGATTTCCACGTCGTCCGGATCGAGCTCCGCAGCGCGTCTGAACGCTTCCGCAGCCTTATCGTAGTCCTGCATCTGGGAATAGATTTCACCCAGTTTTTCAAACGCGACATCGGAATCCGGCCGCTGCTTGACGAAGCCCTCCAAAAGATCGGCCGCTTCCTTGAGATTGCCGGCGTCCATATGAAGCGTCGCCAGAGCCGTCACGCCATCTTCCGAGCCGGGCTCGACACCAAGATATCGCCTGTAGATGTCGATCGCTTTGGCGACGTCCCCTTTGATCTGATACAGCTTGCCCAGCATCAGGAATGAATTGCGTTCCGTCGGATCGATGCGAACGATCTCTTCGAATTCGTGGATAGCGCCGTTTATGGTATCCGCGCTGGGGGGACGCTGCGCATTGGCCTGGCTTATGACCTGGAGAAAGATCGTGCTCAGCAGCTTATGGGCTTCAATGTTGTCGCGGTCGATCGAGATCGCCTTGCTGGCAGTGTCGGCAGCATCGCGGGGCCGGTTATTGCGGAGGTAGCTTTCGGCCATCTCGGAATAAATCAGGGAATTGTTGGGATCGAGTTCGAGCGCCCTCTTGAATTCCTCAATAGCCTGATTCGCCTGCCCCTGATCGTCCAGCAACCGTGCCTTTGAAAAATGATAGTAGGCCTGCGCCCGAGCATTGGATTGGGATTGGGACTGCGATTGAGATTGCCCAAAGCCGGTGGTCGCCACAGCCGCTACGATCAGCAATACGAGAACGTATTTAGTCATAGGTTACTTTCTGCGGATAAATCGTTTCGCTCATTATACCTTAGGGACTAATGTTTGAAGTGCCTTAAACCTGTGAAAATCATCGAGATTCCGTGCTCGTCGGCCGCCTCGATGACCTCCGGATCCCGCACAGAACCGCCGGGCTGGATGATGGCTGTGACCCCGGCTCGAGCCGCCTCATCAACCCCATCGCGGAACGGGAAAAAGGCATCGGACGCCAGAACTGCTCCTTTTGCCGTTGGATATGCCTTCTCGATGCTTAGTTTCACGGCGTCAACCCGACTCATTTGCCCCGCCCCGACCCCGACCGATCGGCCACCCTGCGCAAGCACGATGGCATTCGATTTAACGTGCTTTGCCACCCTCCAGGCAAACTGGAGATCCTGCTCTTCGATGCCGGACGGCTTTCGCTTCGTGACGATTCGCGATTCCGGCCCGAGTAACTGCGAGTCCGAATCCTGGATCAGAATACCTCCAGATATCCGCTTGATTTCAAAACGATCCCATCCAGCGGCATTGATGCCCGGTTCGGCCTCCATGACTCGGAGGTTCTTTTTCGCGGCCAGAACCGGCATGGCCTGGGGCTCATAGCCCGGCGCGACGATGGCTTCGACGAAGAGCTTCGCCAATTCGGTAGCGGTATCGACGTCGACTCGACGGTTGAGTGCAATAATCGATCCAAATGCAGACACACTGTCGGCCTCGTACGCCTTCAGATAAGCCTCGCGCAGAGAACCGGCGGTCGCAGTTCCGCATGGATTCGTGTGTTTGATGATGCAACATGCCGGCGCGTCGAATTCCTGAACGAGATTCCACGCCGCTTCCAGATCCACGATGTTGTTGAAGGAAAGTTCTTTACCCTGAAGCTGTTTTGCCGCCGCTAGTCCGGCCGGCGATTGCCCGCCCCATCGGTAGAACGAAGCCCTCTGATGAGGGTTTTCTCCATAACGAAGGTCCGTGATTCTTTCGAAATCCATGAAGACATTCGGCGGGAAAGTCGCACCAATCCCGATGTTCGACAGGTACTGCGCAATCTGGCTGTCATACCGCGCGGTGCACAAAAACGCCTTTCGGGCCAGGTCGAACAGCGTTTCATGCGAAAGGATTCCATTCCCGGCCCTCAGTGACTCCACGACGGCTGTGTAGTCGCCTGAAGAAGTGACGATCGCTACATCCTGAAAATTCTTTGCAGCCGCCCGGATCATCGACGGACCTCCGATGTCGATGTTCTCAATGGCGTCTTCCAGTTGCACGTCCGGCCTGGCAATCGTTTCGACGAAGGGATAGAGATTCACACACACAAGATCGATCAGCGGGAGCCCATGGTCCGCTATCTGCTTCATGTGTTCGACGTTGCCGCGAATGGCAAGAAGTCCGGCAGCAACATGCGGGTTGAGCGTTTTAACACGCCCATCCAGAATCTCCGGAAAGCCCGTGAGCTCGGAAACCTCCCTCACCTTGATTCCGTTTTGCAGCAGAAGCCTGGAGGTGCCGCCGGTGGAAACAATCTCAACGTTTAGATCGGCGAGGGCACGAGCGAATTCAACGATTCCCGTTTTGTCGTAGACGCTGATCAGCGCCCTTTCGATACGTCTCACTTCACGTCGCCGTTGGCTGATGACCAAATGAGAAACCAGACGTTCGCCACGTCCGTGACTGCATGTGAAAGGGCAATGGAGGCGATACCGAACTGAGGCGATGTCTCGACAGCGGTCTCGCGGTCAGGCAGTTCCGACGAACGTCGGAGGCGGTTGATCAGTCGCTCCCGTTCCTCCGCCCGTACTTTCAGAAATGCCGGCAGGTTTCGGGCAAGAATCGATTCGTGATAGCCATAAAACACGACGGAAAATCGGTTCGCATGCGCCGCAACAAGCGAGTCGAGTTGGGGATCGTTCAACGTTGCAACGGCGCAGCCCGCGTCACGGATTGCCGCGACGGCCAGTGCAAGGTCTCCTCTTCTAGCCTTCAGTTCTGCAACAGCGGCCGCGACCGCTTTCTCCACTGTTAATGGTGTGCAGGACTGACGCATGATTGCGTCAAAATCCTTCAACAGCGTGCTGAAAGATTTTGGAAGCGGCTGCTGAGCATCGCGCAGAATCTTCGTCAGTGCGACGGATGGCCAGGCTGCAGCGCGGGATGGAAGAAGCAGAATCGAGACCAGCACAACGAGGAGTTTAAATTTCATGAAAGGCCAATTGTACAATGAGCGCGATGGAAGCACTGCGGCAAATCCCGCCAGTAAATGACGTCTTGCGCGCTCCCGAGCTCGCTGAGTTTCGGGACATGCTCTCCCAGCCGTTTGCCCTCGGCGTCATCAACGACGTCTTCGCCGAGATCCGGCGGGAACTCTCCGGATCCGGAAACGGCGCGTCACGGACGGAACTCACGACGCGAATCGCGGTCGAAGTCGGTCGGCGGCTACGCGAATCTCTCGCGCATTCGCTGCGTCGCGTAATCAACGGATCCGGCGTGGTCCTGCACACCAATCTTGGCCGAGCACCGCTACCGGAAGCTGCCATCGACCATTTGCGCGAGGTTTCAACGGGTTATTCGAATCTGGAATTCAACGTGGAGCAGGGCAGCCGCGGTAAGCGAGACATCCATGCCGGCCGGCTCCTGGAACAGTTGCTCGGTTGCGAGGCTGCAATCGTAGTCAACAACAACGCAGCGGCGGTCCTTCTGGTGCTGAACACGCTCGGCGAGGGAGGCGAAGTCATCGTTTCCCGCGGCGAACAAGTCGAGATCGGAGAGTCATTCCGGATTCCAGACATCATGGCTCGGAGCGGCGCCCGTCTCCGCGAAGTGGGTTCGACGAACCGGACGCGCATCAAGGATTACGAAAAAGCGATTGGTGAAAGCACGCGCCTGCTCCTTCGCGTACATCCAAGCAACTTTCGAATGGTGGGATTCACCGAGCGGCCCTCTCTGGAGGAATTCGTCAGCTTAAGTCGGCGGCGAAACATCCCAACGTTTGAGGACCTCGGGAGCGGCTGCCTCACGGATACACGCGCGATCGGCATAGCGGACGAACCAACCGCCATGGAAAGCATCCGTGCGGGGATCGACGTGGTCTCATTCAGTGGAGACAAACTGCTTGGCGGGCCGCAGGCCGGCATCATCGCAGGCAGGAAACTCTACGTTGAAAAGATCCGTCAGAACCCGCTTTTCCGAGCCCTGCGTGTGGACAAGCTCACGATCGCAGTCCTGGAATACGTCCTGCGTGCCTACTTGCGCGCCGATCTGAAAGCCATCCCGGCATGGAAAATGTTGCTCGCTTCAGAAGCTGAGCTGAAAGCCCGGGCTGAAGCGTTTGCTGAACGGGCGGGACAGTTCGTCAGAGCACTTGCGTTGAAATCTGTTGTCGGCGGTGGATCAGCGCCAGAAACCTACATGCCCTCATGGGGTATAGCTTTGGAAGTTCCGCACCTGACTGCGTTCCAAATCGAAGAACAGCTTCGCCGGTCCAATCCGCCGGTGATCGCGCGAGTGGAAGAAGATCGAGTGATCCTGGATTTTCGAACGATTTCGAACGAAGAAGAGGAGCAACTGCTGAGGATTCTCGCCCGGTTTGGCCGTTAGCCGCGGACGCGTTCCATGTACTTTCCTTCAGTCGTGTCCACTTTGATGAGTTCGCCTTCCTGAACGAAGTGCGGTACGCCGACGACCAGCCCTGTTTCGAGTTTCGCCGGTTTCAATACATTGCTGACGGTTGCGGACGGCATTCCTGGATCGGTCTCGACAACTCTGAGATCCATCGACGCCGGCAATTCGACTCCCAGCGGCCTGCCTTCGTAGAACTCGACTTTGATCTTGGAGTTGGCGACAAGATAATTCACGGCGTCACCCAGCAGTTCTTCACTGAAGTGAATTTGTTCGTAGGTTTCCGTATCCATGAAGTAGTGGTCGGTCCCGTCTTTGTACAGATACTCCATCTCCCGCTCGTCCAAAATGGCTCGTTCCACGCGATCTTCAGATCGGAAACGATGGTCGATGATGGATCCGGTGCTGAGCTTGCGCAGCTTGGTCTGGACCATGCCCCGCCAGTTCCCCGGCGTAATGTGCTGATAATCCACGACCTGATAGAGTTCACCGTTCATCAGAATGGTGTTTCCGCGGCGCAGTTGTGTTGCTTGAATCATTACAGAAAGGCTCCTGTTGCTTAGTGAAAACGGCAATTCTAACTCAGGCCGCTATCGCTTGACCAGCGCCTCGATATCCGCGATCTCCCTGGGAAATGGCGAAAGCAGGCGATAGCCCTGCGGAGTCACGAGGACGTCGTCTTCGATCCGGATGCCGAGTTGTTCTTCAGGAATATAGATTCCGGGTTCGACCGTGATCACCATATTGGGTTCGAGCGGACGCGACGTATCACCGACATCGTGCACCTCGAGACCGATGTGATGGCTGGTCCCGTGGATGAAGTACTTCTCGTATCCTTTCGATCGGATATGAGACATGGCTGCCTGATGAATATCGCTGATCCTGACGCCTGGTTTGATTTTGGAAATCGCGTTCTTTTGCGCGTCGAGAACGATTTGATAGATCTCACGCTGCCGGGACGAGAATTTGCCGGAAACGGGATAGGTTCGCGTCACGTCCGCGCTGTATCCGGCATATTCGGCGCCTACATCCACAACCACAACCTCACCGGCTTCCATCCGTCGTTCGCTCTTGTCGTAGTGGAGGACTGTCGAGAACGGGCCGGAACCCACGATTGACGGAAATCCCGGTCGTTCTCCGCCATTGCGGCGGAATTCATACTCGAGCGCGGCTTCCACTTCAAACTCCATCACGCCGGGAGCGATGGTTCGCGCCGCAGCCTGATGGCCTTTGAGCGTCATCTGGATCGCCTTTTCCAGCAGAGCGAGTTCGGTCGGCGATTTGACCTGTCTGAGGAAAGCAATATCGCGTTCCACATCCTTCAATTCGTAGACCGCTTTCGCACGCTCCTGCGCCTTCTTCAGCGACGCATCAAATTCGGAGGTCGCAAGCACGGTCGAAAAACCTGTCGCTTTTTCCGCCTCCGCTCCGGGGCCGAGTTTGGCTCCGGTCCATCGCTCGTCGGACGGCCGGCGCTCCGGAAGAAAAAGGATCTCCTGGTATGGGTCCGTCGAAGCGTCGAGCAGAAGGATGGCCCTCGGCTCATCGAATCCGGTCAGATAGTAAAAGTTTCGCTCCTGCTGATACTCGACGAGTTCCGAGTCGGGCGCGGCTCGCAAGACAAGAACGTTTCCTTTGATCCGCTGGGCGAGACGTTCTCGACGGGCGCGGTACTCCTGCAGGGGTTCTTTCTCTATGGCAAAGGCAAGGCTGGCTACCACAGAGACGCAGAGGCAAAGAGCGATTACAAGCCGCGTAACCATCTGTGAAGCGTCATATGAAGGATCGACATGATACCCATATAAGTGAATCCAACGACGAACAGCATCAGAAACGGAATCGTCGGGTAATTCTGATTCACGAACGCATAGAAGACGACCAGTCCGAAGTACAACCCGAGGCTGAGTTCAAGAAGCGGCAGAACACCGGTGCGTCGACGATATTTCTTTGTGACCCATTGGTCGGCTTTGCTTTCGATTCGATATTTCGGCGTTCTCTTGAAGCTGCTTTTTATTCCCAGCAGCGCTTCCATGACGGCTTTGGAATTACTCACCGAAAGGCCGATTCCAACCGCCATTAGAAACGGCAGATATTTCAATCGCACCCGCCAGTCGGGATAGAGCTCTTTTTGCGAGATCAAATAGAACGTGGATACCGATGCGGTCGACGCCAGCCAGAGGGGCAGGTCGATATAAAGCATCTGGAACCAGCCCTGATTGAAGCGAACGATCATCGCGGGCAGCAGCAGGAACGAGAGAGCAATCATCAGAGGATAGGCGATATTGGCAGTGAGATGAAAGAACGCTTCAACCTTGATCTTTAGCGGCAGGTTGCTTTTCAAGATCCGCGGCAGCAGTTTGATCGCTGTCTGTATCAGCCCCTTGGCCCATCGAGCCTGCTGACTCTTGAACGAATTCATCTCGACGGGAAGTTCGGCGGGACACACGATATGCGGCAGGTAAAGGAATTTCCATCCCCCCATCTGCGCGCGATAGCTGAGATCCGTGTCTTCCGTCAAGGTATCGTGCTGCCATCCGCCGGCCGTTTCGATCGCCGTTCGACGCCAGATACCCGCAGTCCCGTTGAAATTGAAAAAGCGCCCGGAGAAGTGCCGGCCACCGTGCTCGATCACGAAGTGTCCATCAAGGATCACGGACTCGACCTGAGTCAGGAACGAGTACTCGCGATTGATGTGTCCCCAGCGAACCTGGACCATCCCGACCTCGGAATCGCTGAAGTAATCCACGACGTCTTCCAGGAAGTTCGGCGCCGGAATAAAGTCGGCATCAAAGATCGCTATGAATTCGCCGGACGCGGATCGCAAACCGTTCTCCAGGGCCCCGGCTTTGAAGCCGTGGCGATTCGGGCGGTGGATGTGGTGAATGTCGAAACCGAGTTGCCTGTGCTTTTCGACGCAGGCTGCAGCGACATCCGCTGTCCCGTCCGTTGAATCGTCCAGTACCTGAATTTCCAGAAGTTCGCGTGGATATCGAATGTTGCAGGCAGCCTCGATGAGACGCTCCACGACATAGAGCTCGTTATAAATCGGCAGCTGCACCGTGACGCGAGGCTTTACAGCGAATGTGGCTTTAGGCACAGAGACTTTGTCTTTATTTTTCAGGTAAAGAAAGACCAGATGATAGCGGTGGATACCATACACAGCCAGAATCGTCAGGATAGCGAGGTATGGAATCAGGATAAAGATATCGAACGCCGTAAGGCTATACAGCCGATTCCAATGATCCACAGCGGGAAGCTGATAAAAATGAGTTCGCTCCGGAGGGATAATCAGACTGAGCATCACCGCAAGACCGTTCACTTGATTAAAACATCTCCTGCAAATGTCAGCAGCAACAGGATGCTGATGTAGCCGTTCAGGTTAAAAAACGCAACGTTGATACGGCTCAGATCTTGCGGTGTTACGAGCCGATGTTCCCAATACAGAATCCCGGCGACGATCGCGATTCCGCCGAAGGCTATCCATCCTAGATTTGTGAGCGTCGCCGTTGCGATCAGAAGCAGCAGCGTGGCTGCATGAAACAACTTCGATACCAGGAGCGCTGGAGCAATTCCGAACTTCGCCGGTAAGGAAAAGAGCCGCGCGTTTCGGTCGAAATCGATGTCCTGCAGCGCGTAGATCAAATCGAATCCCGCCACCCAAAACATTACAGCGCTGCTCAACAACACCGGAGGCCAATCGAATTTGCCCTGGATTGCCAGCCACGCCGCAAGGGGAGCACAGCCAATGGCAAAACCCAACACGATGTGACTGAGCCACGTGAGTCTCTTAGTGTACGAATATGCAAACAGGATTGCCAGCGTGGGAAAAGACAAATAGAAGCACAGTGGATTGAGTTGCCATGCGGAAAAAACGAAGAGCGCCGACATTGAAATCGTGAAGGTCACCGCGAAGTCCTTCGAGAGGCTTCCTTGTGGCAATGCGCGGCCACTTGTGCGGGGATTCAGCGCGTCGTACCGAACATCGACTATCCGGTTGAAGGTCATGGCTGCACTGCGGGCTCCGACCATCGCCGCTATGATCCAGCCCGCCTGCCAGGCTGTTGGTAATCCCTTTGCTGCCAACAATGCCCCTATAAATGCAAATGGTAAAGCGAAGACCGTATGCTCGAATCTGATCATGTCGAGCGTTATACGTAACTTCTGCAAAATCAATAGATAGCTCCTGACACGCGGCAACGTAAGTCTAACTCAATATGATGTACTCAAAGCAACGACTTAGGGAGGTTACCGACCTCAAAAGAAAGGCGGTCCGGCGCATTCAGACGGACATATGGGAAATTCATACCTCCCCCAACCGCAAATACATTGAGGAATTCAGTCAGGAGTTTGACTCCTTCGAAGCCATATGTCAGCCAAACGATCTGCTGACCGACGCGCTTGACGCCAACCTCGTCTGGGTCGGGGATTACCATGCGCTAACAAAGAGCCAATTGTATGCGGCTGAATTACTGACCCGAATTGCCCGCCAAAAGGATCGGGTCGCCCTGGCCGTGGAGCCTATCTTCGCGCGCAATCAGGAAGTCCTCGACTCATGGATGGCTGGAAAGATATCGGAGGATGAATTCCTGTCGCGAGTCCGGTATGAGGACGAATGGGGCTGCGACTGGACCGGCTACAAAGCCCTTTTCGAGCGCGCACGCGAGTTGAGGGTTCCGGTTTACGGCGTCGATTGCCACCCTCGTAATGACATGCGGAGTATCGGAAGACGCGATCTGAGCATCGCCCGCCAGATCGCTCGATTGGTGCAGAAGGATCCCAACCAGACGCTGATGATTGTCTTCGGCGAATCTCACCTCGCCTCGAACCACCTACCCGGCCGTGTGAGAGACATTCTCGACCGCAAGAAGATCGCCTCGCGACACGTCGTCGTTCTTCAAAATATCGATCCGCTCTACTGGGCTCTGCAGGAAACCGGCCATGGCGAAGCCGGGGCGGTAAGGGTGCGTGAGGCGTGTTACTGCGTGTTCAACGCTACTCCGATCGAGAAGTACGAGTCTTTCCGCCAATACCTGCACAAGTGCATCGAAGAAGACTTGTCCGGAGACTGGACGCTGCTGGCCCAGACATTGATCGAGGTCATGATGGACTTCCTCGAAATCAAGAACAACGACTCGGTCGTGAGCCACATGCCCGCGATTGACGGAATTCAAGTCAGCATCGCCGCCGAGGAGTTCGCGCGGCGCATTCACCAGGCATGCCGTGGAGAACTGACCAAACCATTCGCGCGCGCGGCCAACGATGAGTTCTTTGTAAAGGTCATCGAAAACGGCCTGGGTTATTTCTGCTCAAAACTGCTCGACTCGTCGCGTGATGGTATCGAATCGCTTGCGGAGCGCGTTCTTTTGCATATCGGACGCGACGATCGACTCACGCGAGCGATCGAACTGCTCGTGGATCCGGGGAAACGGCCGGGAGCACAACATTTCAAGGCATTGCGATGTGCAATCGAAGCCAAAGCAGGAAAACAGAAAACGCGTCGAATGCTATCCCAGTTGCTCGGCTATGCGCTGGGACGGCGGCTTTATCACGCATATCTGCAGTCGCGCATTTCGCGTAAAGATATACAGGCACTCTTCAACGATCCTCTCAATACGCCGAATCGTCCGCTAGAATGCTACAGAGAGCTGCTCATGCTCTGAGCATCAATGACTGAAGATCAGATTCGCAAAATCCTGGAAGAACACAAAGCCGGCGGCTTGACCGCGGAGGCTGCGCTTCAACGCCTGCAGTCGCTGCCGTTCGAGGATCTCGGGTTTGCCAACGTCGATCATCATCGCAGTCTGAGACAGGGCTTTCCCGAAGTCATTTTCGGCGCGAGTAAGACCGTGGAACAGGTCGCGCGTATAGTCGAGGCGATGTACAAGCACGACCACAACATCCTCGTCACGCGTGCTTCGTTCTCACAATACGAGCGCGTAAAGCAGATCGCGCCGGAAGCTGAATTTCACGAGGGCGGTCGCGCGATCGTCGTCATGAAGGACAGAAAGATCATCGGCAAGGGAACCGTCATGGTGATCTCCGCGGGAACCTCAGACATGCCGGTAGCTGAAGAGGCCGTTGTGACTTTAAGAGTCATGGGCAATCAGGTGGATTCACTCTACGACGTCGGAGTTTCGGGAATCCATCGGCTGCTGGATCGCCGTGAACGCGTGGCAAAGGCCCGTGTCGTGATTGTCGTAGCCGGAATGGAGGGCGCGCTCCCCAGCGTAGTGGGCGGTCTTGTGTCCGTACCCGTTATCGCAGTTCCGACCAGCATTGGATACGGTGCCAGCTTCAACGGCCTGGCCGCTCTGTTGGGCATGTTGAACAGCTGCGCATCGAACGTGACCGTCGTCAACATCGATAACGGTTACGGCGCGGCTGTGGTCGCCAGCCTCATCAACAGACAGTAAACGTGTCATGAACTTCTCGCTCGAAGCCCTCGAGTACTACAGGCTAAAGGAACTCCTCGGACGCTATGTTTCGAGCGACGCCGCCAGGCACGCTCTCGACGAACTCGAACCTGGCGTCCACGCCGAAAAGCTCGATAACGAACACGCGATCACGTCCGAAGCCATGGAGTATTTACGTGAACATCGCGTGCCGTTCCAGAACATCGAGCTGTTACCCCAGGCCGTCGAGAAGCTCGCTGTTTCGGGATCGATCCTGGAGATCCCGGAGATTGAAGCGATTCAGTCTTTCCTTTCGCATGCCGAGGGTCTTCGTGTCCGATGGAAGGACGATCGTGAGAAGTTTCCGAAACTTGCGCAGGGCGCGCAGCGGCTCCCCGACCTGCGACAGCTCAGCAATCATCTGGGCCGCGCAATCCGTAACGGTGAGATCGACGAAAACTACAGCCCCGAATTGCGGCGCATCCGTCGCGCAATCGCGGTCGCAAGAGCGCGACTGACCGAGAAGCTCGAAGCGATTCTGCGAAGTCCGTCATATTCCTCCCAGTTGCAGGACCAGCTTGTGACAATTCGGAACGGACGTTTCGTCATTCCGGTACGCGCGGAGCAGAAGCGCACCGTTGACGGGATTGTGCATGGCACGTCGTCGAGCGGAGCAACCGTGTTCATGGAACCGCTCGCTGTTCTCGAAATGAACAACGAACTGGTTCGACTGCAGGATGAAGAGCACGCGGAAATTGCCAGGATTCTGGCCGAGCTGACGGACCTGATTCAGTCGAGCGCGGGACCCATCGAGGCTGCGCGATCGCATTCGGCGTATCTGGAACTGGTCTTCGCGAAGGCGCGTTTCGGGCGCGATTTCGACTGTGTGCGGCCTCAATTCTCGACGGGATCGCTGTTGAGCCTGGCCAGGGCAAGGCACCCCCTTCTCGAGGACAATCTGCGGCGTGAACATTTGTCGATGACTCCGGTGTCGCTGGAAATGGATGCGGATCGGCGCATCCTTGTGATCAGTGGCCCGAACGCGGGAGGCAAAACGATCGTTCTCAAAACGACCGGGCTGCTCGCACTGATGGCGCAGTCCGGAATTCCGGTCCCCGCTGAGACAGCAACGCTGCCGATTCTGGATCGCATTCTTGCCGATATCGGTGACCAGCAATCGATCACGAATCACCTCAGCACGTTTTCAGCGCATGTATTCGCGTTGAAGTCGATGCTCGAGTCGGCAACGTCGCGTTCTCTCATCCTTCTGGATGAGATCGGAAGCAGCACTGAACCCGGGGAGGGAGCCGCCCTGGCGCGGGCGGTACTCGAAAGGTTGCGCGAAATGGGCGCTTTCGTGGTCGCTACAACCCACTACAACCGGCTGAAACTGTATGCGCAAACCACGCCGGGCATCGCGAACGCGGCGATGGAATTCAACGAGATGACTCTCGAACCGACGTATCGCTTAATCCACGGACTATCGGGCGCCTCCAGCGGACTCAAGATCGCCGAACGGCTGCAACTACCAAAAGCGGTGCTGGACGCAGCGCGCGGCTTCCTTGATTCGGCGGACGTTGAAGCAGCTCATTACGTCGAAGAGTTGCGGCGAAGGATCGCGGATCTCGAGCACGAGAAGTCGGGACTCGAAAGCGAGCGACGCGAATTCGAGGAGTGGAAACAGAAGGAACTCGATCAGGTCAAGGCACAGCACAAAGACGAAATCGCAAAGGTCGAGAGGAAGCTGGAACAGATTGCCAAAGAGATGTCGGCGCGCGCGGCTCGAGAGTTGGAGGCGGTGCGCGATGAGTCGGTGAAGAAGTTTCAGAAGAAGCTGGCGAATGCAAAGGCGGAGGCAAGCAGAGAAGTTGAAAAAGAAAGGGAGAGAATTCAACCTCCGTCCGGCCTGCCCTCACCCGGCGCTTCGCGCCCCCCTCTCCCGGTGGGAGAGGGAACTCCTGTTCGAGTGATTTCTCTCGCGGTGAACGGAAAGGTCTCAGTGGTAAAGGGCGACGAGGCGGAGGTGCTCGTTGGAAATATCAAGTTGCGCCGACCGCTGACGGACCTTGAAGTGATCGAAGCGTCGCCGATCAAACTTCCGCAGAACGTCCATGTGAATGTCTCCACAAAGCAGCTTGAGAAGACGGAGATCAATGTCATTGGCCGTACGGTCGACGAAGCGGTGGACCTGACGGACAAGTTTCTCGACGACGCGTTTCTCGCACAGGCGAATACGATCCGGATCGTTCACGGAATGGGCACCGGAGCGCTGCGCCACGCCATATCGGAGTTGCTTGCCAGCCATCCTCACGTCAGCCATTTCGAATCCGCGCAACAGTCGCAGGGCGGCCGTGGCGTGACCGTCGTAACGCTTCGCTCGTAATTCTGGGACAGATTGCGTCCTTGTTGTAGGATTCGCGACCGGAAGAGATGAGCGGAGCGGACTTCTATTTTCGAATCCTTGGACACGCATGCATGCTCGTCGAGAGCAACGGCCGGCGCGTTCTGATCGATCCGTGGCTGATCGGTTCGTGCTATTGGCGCTCCTGGTGGCATTTCCCGCAACCGATAGCTGTTACACCCGAGCTTTTCGAGGTTGATGCAATCTACCTCACGCACGGTCACTTCGATCATCTCCACTTTCCATCACTCAGAAAGTTTGATCGGTCCACAAAGATCCTGCTCGCGCGATTCATCACGGATCGGATGCGGGCCGGAGTGGACTCGCTTGGTTTTCAGAACGTCGTTGAAATGACGCATGGAAAACCATACGACCTTCACGGAGCGCTGAAGCTCTATTCGTACCAGCATGGCTTTGACGACAGCGCAGTCGTCATTGAAGGAAACGGAGCGACGATTCTGAATCTGAACGACAGCCACGTAACCGGCCTCGCCCTTCGCCGTATTCTGAAAGCGCACCCGCGGATCGACTTTCTATTTCGAAGCCACGCACCGGCGCAGGGCTACCCCATCTGCTATGAGGCCGAAGATCCCGCTGAACTCCAATTTCACCGGCGGGACGACTACATCGTGCGGTTTCAAAACTCGATCCGGATCGTTCAGCCACGATTCGCAATCCCGTTCGCCAGCAATGTCTGCCATCTGCATTCCGACACGCTTGCGTTCAACCGGCACAACATCAGCCCAGTCGAAGTAGCGGCGCATTGCCAGGCAGCTTTCGGCGGCCGCAGTCCTGTCGTAGTGATGACGCCAGGGGATTCGTGGAATTCTGAAACCGGGTTCCAACTTACTGATCCGAGCGAGTACGCCGACCACAGTCGAGTGCTCTCGGAGCTTGCCGAACGCGTTCAGCCGACCCTCGAGAAGTGTTATGAACAGGAATCTGCCGTGACGCCGGACTTCGAGGCCTTTCGGACCTACATGAACGGCTTTATTCGTGCCCTGCCTTTTTGGATTCGACTCGTTTTTCGTCCCGTAATCGTATTCGATCAGCCTCTGGCGGACCGCCGGTACTGGGTCGCTGATTTCTCCAGAGGCACCGCCTTCGATACGAACGACCTGCCGGAACGCGCCAATTCAGTTATCAGCGTGCCCCCAGCCGTACTCATGGACGCCCTGAAAAGCGGGATTTTGTACTTCGTCCATATTTCCAAGCGGATGCGAGTCCGGGTTCGTAAAGGCGGGATGAAGGACGAATTCAAGTTCTGGGGTTTGGTTCAGCTTTACGAGATTGGCTACCTGCCGCTATTGAACTTCGCGACGCCTCGCGCCCTTCCCATTCTGTGGCGGCGGCGCTATGAAATCCTGGAAACCCTACGATCCATGACCCGCGCCGGACGCTTTGAAGAAAAAGCAGTTCCGGAAGTTTATTGAGGCAATTAGGCCTTGATATTTTTGATGGCCCACGTATAAATTAAACGATTTTGTTTTCAGACCCCCGCGGCCGTCTTTACAATGAACAACTTCACCGAAACTGTTCGTAATTCTGCCGATATTGTCCGCGTGGTTTCGGATTACGTCAGTCTGAAAGGCACAGGGAACACTTTGAAGGGGCTTTGTCCCTTTCATTCCGAAAAAACACCTTCATTCACGGTTCATCGCGATAGGCAGTTCTTTCATTGTTTCGGCTGCCAGGCCGGTGGAGATGTTTTTTCATTCGTCATGTTGTCAGAAAAGGTGCCGTTCCCGGAGGCAGTGGAACTCGTCGCGGAAAAGTGCGGCATTCCAATACCTGCCGCTTCAGGCATTAATGCTGAGAAATCGGACGAGCGGAAGCAGCTTTTTGAAATCCACGAGCGCGCCGCAGCGTATTTCCAGCAGATGCTTTCGACGGAGGACGCCGGGCCCGCCCGGCAGGTGATTGAGAAACGCCGGGTGGCAGAGCCGTTCGTCAAGCGTTTCGGACTCGGATATGCGCCGGCAACGGGACTGATGAACCATCTGCGTCTGAAGGACCCGGTCGCCAGCGGGCTGTTTGTGAGAAATGATCGCGGTGAGGTGTATGACCGTTTCCGGCGGCGTTTGATGTTTCCGATCTGGAACGAGCGCGGAAAGGTCATCGGATTTGGAGGCCGTGCGCTGCTTCCAGATGCCCAGCCAAAGTATCTGAATTCAGCCGAGTCGCCGTTGTATTCGAAGTCGCATGTTCTTTATGCGATGCATTTCGCCCGCGATGCGGCGCAAAAGGCCGGACGGCTGGTTGTGGTTGAAGGTTATTTCGATTGTCTGAGCCTGCAACAAGCAGGCATTGAAAACGTGGTCGCCTCGTGTGGAACCGCGCTCACCCAGCAGCAGGTTGGAATCATGGCGCGCTACGTGCCCGAGGTCGTCATGAATTACGATCCGGACGCTGCCGGCCAGAACGCCATGAGACGTTCGATTGATCTGTTGCTCGCGAAGGGTCTGCGGGTCCGGATTCTCAAGCTGGCGGGGGGCCTGGATCCCGACGATTACGTCCGCAAGGAAGGCGGAGAGGTCTACGGGCGGCTGCTGTCGGGAGCCCCGTATTTCTGGCAGTACCTGATGACCGAGGCCGGAAGAGAAATGGACCTTGACGATCCGGCCAGGAAGGCGGCCGCGGTTAACGATGTCATGCAGCACGTCACCAAAATCGAGGATCGAGTCGAACAACTGGAAGTAGCCCGATCCGTGGCGGCGGGCTTCAAAGTACCGGAATCTCTGATTTTCGAGCGCTTGAAGCTGACGCCACGACGCCCGGACGTTCGCACGGTCGTCCGGAACGCCTCCAGGCCCGAAATGGAGCGTAAGCTGACGGTTGCGGAAAAGCAGCTGATACACGCATTGATACAGGGAATGGATATTGCATCGGCTCTGATGCCCTTCCTCGAAGGCGATTTTGGAACCCAAATCTGGTCGAGACCAGTACTTGCAGAACTTGTTAAAGATCCAGCTCGAAACATCGAAACGGCATTATCAAACGTCCAAGATGAAGCATTAAAAGGAGAAGTCCGAGCCGCAGTTTTAGAACCATTTGGACCCATTTCGAACGATCAGGTCCTGGGTTCAGTGAGGCGACTCTATGATGGCCACCTCGTCCAAAAACTAGAGGAGATCCGATTACAACTTCAAACGTACGGCTCCGGGCCCGCTCCGGCCGAATTGGTACGAAGGAAAATGGAAATCGTCGCTGAAAGGAACCGCGTCGCGGCTGTCAAAGCTTGAAAACTAAAGGGAGCAGCGTATTAGTGAATAAAGGAATGGCTAAAGGCAATCATAAAAAAGGATATCCAGCCGACAAAGAGGCCTCTCAGAAGAGTGCCGTGGAAGAGCCGATTGTCGGCGGTCTTGACGAAAAATACGACGACAGCGTCCAGAAACTCATCGATATCGGCAAAGAGAAGGGGTATCTCCTCTACGACGAAGTCAGCGACCTGCTGCCTCCGGAAATCAGCTCTTCTGCCGAAGACCTCGACGACCTGTTTTCCGCTTTTGGTACAGCGGGCATCGAGGTCATCGATACCGACGATCAGAGTTTCGCCCCGCTCGATAAGGTCCCCAGCGAACGGAAATCCGACGGGGAAGTGCCGGAAGAAGGCGTCGAACTGGACCTGACTCCCGGCGCGCTGGAGAAAACGAACGATCCCGTTCGCATGTACCTGCGCGAAATGGGTACGGTTCCTCTTCTGACTCGCGATGGTGAAGTTGAGATCGCGAAGAGAATCGAGCGAGGCCAGCTTACCGTTTTGAAGGTTCTGTCCCGTTCAGCGGTCATCGTGCGGGAGATCACGTTGATCGGTGAACAGCTCAAGAAAGATCCAAGCATCATCAAAGACATTCTCCAGTTCAGCGACGAAGAGCTGACGGACGAGAAGATCGAAGAGAAGCACCAGGAAACGCTCGATACGATCGACTACATCGCGAAGACCTACAAACGAGTCAATCAGCTTCGAGCAAAGCTCGACGAGACACCCAAATCCAAGAAGCCGCAGTATCGTCGCGCATATTTTGCATTGGGACGATCGCGAGTCCTGTTGTCGCAGCTCGTGCGTTCACTGGAATTCTCCAATTCCGAGAAACTGCGGCTGGTTGGCTTCATGAAGACGACGGTCGAACGAATTCGCCCTCTGGAACACGAGCTCAACAAGCTCGAGCGGAAGGCCGACCACACCAAGAAGGAGTACCGGAAGGCCGTTCAGAAAGATATCCGGACCGTTAAGGGGAAAATCTCCGAGGTCGAAGACGACACCAAATCCTCGATTCTGGAGTTGAAACGCACACTTCAAACGATCATGGCCGGCCAGGTTCAGGCCGAAATTGCGAAACGGGAACTCGTCGAGGCGAACCTGCGTCTCGTTGTGTCCATTGCCAAGAAGTACACCAACCGTGGTCTGCAGTTCCTAGATCTGATTCAAGAGGGCAACATCGGATTGATGAAAGCGGTGGATAAGTTTGAGTATCGCCGCGGCTATAAGTTTTCGACTTACGCCACCTGGTGGATTCGTCAGGCCATTACCCGGGCGATCGCGGACCAGGCGCGAACGATCCGTATTCCTGTGCACATGATCGAAACCATAAACAAACTGATCCGAACGTCGCGGGCTCTCGTTCAGGAGCTCGGACGCGAACCTACCAGCGAAGAAATCGCAAAGCGTATGGACATTCCGGTTTCAAAAGTGCGGAAGGTTTTGAAGATCGCACAGGAACCGATCTCACTGGAAACGCCCATCGGCGAAGAGGAAGATTCACATCTTGGCGATTTCATCGAGGATCGTGGTGTGGTTTCACCGGCCGACGCCGTTATCAACATCAACCTCAAGGAAATGACCGAGCAGGTTCTGAATACGCTCACCCCGCGCGAAGAACGCGTGATCAAGATGCGATTCGGTCTCGAAGACGGCACCGAGCACACTCTTGAAGAAGTCGGCCAGAACTTCGCGGTCACCCGCGAACGTATCCGCCAGATCGAAGCGAAGGCACTGCGCAAGTTGCGTCATCCGAGCCGCAGCCGCCGGTTGCGAGCCTTTCTGGATGGCACAGGCCGGGACTAAGGTAAACTTAAGGGGCGCTTCGGCGCCCTTTTTTTTTGGGCCCATAGCTCAGTTGGTTAGAGCTCCCGGCTCATAACCGGGCAGTCGTAGGTTCAAGTCCTACTGGGCCCACTTTTGTAAACGATGAATTCAGACTTAAAGCAACTTATTCGACTGCAATCGATCGATGGAGCCATCCAGGAACTCCGAACCAGAATCGATAAATTTCCCGGCATTTCAAAAGCACTCGACGAGAAACTGAAGGCTGCTCAGTCCGCCGTCGATGCTGCCAAGGAGAAGGCAAAATCCAATTCGGGCAACCGCAAGAAGTTCGAAGGTGAGATCAGCACGCTCGAAGGCAAGATCTCGAAATACCGCGACCAGATGATGGCGGTGAAAACGAACGAGGAGTACCGCGCGCTCCAGCATGAAATCGAACATGCGCAGCAGGCCATCCGCAAAGTGGAGGACGAGATCCTGAACTTGATGATCGATGCCGAAACCGGGCAGGCCGACTTGAAAACAGCCGAATCAGTTCTGAAAGAGGATCAGCAGAAGGTCCATACCGAGAGAAAACAGCTTGAGGAGGAAAACAAGCGCGATCTCGGTGCGCTTGACTCGTACCTGAAAGAGCGCAAGGAGATTGCAGCCACTCTGTCGTCTGATCTTGTTTCCACATACGACCGGGTTAGAAAACATCGAGGCGGAATCGGCGTGGGTCCGGCGCGAAATGAGGTTTGTGAAATCTGCAAAGTCCGAATACGTCCCCAGGTGTTTCAGAACATCCGCAAAAACGATCAGATCATCGCCTGCGACGCCTGCCAGCGCATCCTGTACGACCCCGAAAACCTCGACCATCCTTTCGAAGTTGCCTGAGAACTGAATGCGGCTTGAAGCCTACATCGACGGGGGATCCCGTGGAAATCCCGGTGAAGCAGGAATCGGTGTGTATTTTCCGGGCGTGGCCCGGATCGCGGAATATCTCGGAACAGGCACGAACAACTACGCCGAGTATTCGGCGCTGGTGACCGCGCTTCGTTTCGCGGTTTTCTCACGTTGCGAAGAACTGCACGTCTTTGCCGACTCAGAACTGGTCGTGAAACAGATCCAGGGCGAGTACCAGGTAAAGAACGAATCCATACGCCTCCTGTATGACTCCGCCGGTCGCTGGATCAGGCTGATTCCGCGCTTCTCCATTTCCCACGTCCGGCGCGAAAACAACAAAGAAGCCGACAAACTGGCGAATCTCGCCATGGACACGCGGCGTAATTCGGTCAGTTGGGAATAGTCACTTCTGCCGTTTTCGGTTCCGAACTTCCTTGAGTGTTCGTCAATGTAACGGTCACCGTCGCAACAGCGTCGATGTCTCCCTGCTCAATGGTGAAGGGCTGGAGATAAACGAACGCTCCACCGACCGGACTCGAAAAATCGGATACGTAGTAGTCCCCGAAGGTTGATTCGACATCCGGCTTCAGTTCGACGGTCAGCAATTCCTCGCCTTTCGATTCGCTAAATGTGAATCGAGATGTAGCGATTTCTCTGGTTGTGGAATAGCCCGTAATCTCGACATCGAATCCGGCTTCCGAACGATTTATAACGCGCACATTAGTGATGACCGGCGGCAGGCGAGGAATTTGTACGTCGAACTCATTTCCGCTCGGTGTCGTTGCGATGCCCCCGACCTGCACATCGTTTATCGTCAATTCGACCGTGCCGGCCACTGTCCCCGCCTTCAGCAGGCCGCTCGGCAGAGAGAACTCGGCCGACGCGACGTTCGGCGGAAAGACGACGTCGATTGTTCGTGTGCTGGCCTGGCTATTGATGAACATGACATTCGGATCATCCCGATCCGTAGTGGCGTTCGGAGCGAAGTGGAGCGTGAGTGTGCCCGTTACCGTATCTGGAAGCGGGTTTGTCAGCGACACTTGAATTGGCGCCTGATCCGTCGGATTCAGCATCTGCGGCAGGCCATAAACGAAAGACGGGCCATCAGGCAGTACTGCAAAACCGACGGGATTAGTGGTTCCGGATGAAGTGACCACCGCCACGAGGTGATTGCCCAGGGTTGCGCCTGCGGCGATGGTGAAGGTTGCCGTTATGGAGGTAGAGCTGGCAACGCGCACGTCACCGATCGTGATGCCACTTCCATCCACGGAAACGCTCGTCGCTCCCTGGAAGTTCGTTCCAGTCAGAATGTACGTTGCGGTTGACCCACGCAGGCCGGTGGCCGGAGTGATCGACGCGAGTGTCGGAGGATTCGCCACGACGCTGAACTGAATCGGGCCGCTGGTTCCGCCCTCGGCGGTTACAGTAATATCACGCGGTCCGAGCGCCGCGTTCGCCGCGACCACCAGCGTCGCGCCTATCGAGGTATTGCTGTTTGCGCTGGCGCTCGCGACGGTTACACCGGTGCCGCTGATGAAGACTGTAGTCGCGTTGAGGCGGCAGCTTGAGTTCGACCGGCCTCCAAGGAAAGCCGATCCCGTGAGCGTCACCGGAACAATCGTTCCGGGCATGCCGCTCGATGGCGCGATTAACGTAATGGCCGGCTGCTGAGCGTCCAGTTCGAGCGTCACTCTCCAGATGCGATTCCCAACGTCATCGACCACATAAATGAAATTACCGGCTTCATTAACGGCAACGCTCTCGGGAGACGCGAAGGGATTCGAACATGGTCCGACTTCTTCGCCGCCGGCGATCGTTGCAATCACGCCTGTCCGGGCGTTGACTTTTCGGATTCGCTGGTTGCGCGTATCAGCGATGAAAATGTTGCCGGCAGAATCGACATCGATGCCGTGAGGATTATTGAGTTCGGCCGATGTCGCGGGGCCGCCGTCACCGCTGAAACCACCCGGGCCCCCTGTGGTGCCGCTTCCGGCCACGGTTGTGATGATGCCGGTCGATGCGCTGATCCTTCGGATGCGGTTGTTCATGGAATCGGCAAAGTACACGTTTCCGGTGCTATCGATCGCGATGTGTGTCGGAGCATGCACTACGGCAGATGTTGCCGGGCCGCCATCTCCGAGAAAACCGGGCGCTCCTGTACCTGCAATGATCGACATGACGCCTGTGTCCAACGCCAGCCTGCGAATACGGTGTCCCGCCTGTTCCGCAATGTAGAGATTGTTGGCAGAATCCAGGGCAATGGCCACGGCCCCCTTGAGAAGCGGAATCTCCAACCTCGAGATGTTGCCCGTCGCTGCGCTGACTTTATGAATTCGACTGATGTCATTCTCCAGAAGGTCGGCAATGTACAAATTGCCGGCGTCGTCGACCGCGAGCCCGGAAGGTTGATCCAGGCTCGCAAGTGTTGCGGGACCGCCTTCGAAAAACCACCCGGCTATTCCGGTTCCGGCGACAGTGTCGATGATCCCGTTGCTCACCGTCACTTTGCGAACGCGATGATTGTCGCGATCCGCGATGTAGAAGTCGCCGACGGAATCAATGGTGACTTCGCTCGGATTACTGATACGAGCGGAAGTGGCGGGCCCCCCGTCACCGCTAAAACCGGCATCACCGGTACCTGCAGCCGGCTCGCGAGTCTGGCCGAGGGCGACGCTTGCTGTAAGAACGAGAATCAAGATGAATGACAGGCGATGAAGAATCATTCGCATAAGCACACATTCCTTCGAGAAGGCTATACGCCTAAAACTGCGGGCTACTTATTGGTGCAAAGACCATTCGTGGCGCCGGGCCGGTGGCGTCAAACAGCAAGACCGGGCCGCCTGAAAAGTCCGTCAACCGAAAAACCGAATCCGCGTTCGTTGAATGCAGTCCGGTCACAGCGCAGTCGCAGGACCGGGTTTCCGCGATGGTTCCGACCGGCCCGATCGTCGTGACCGATGAGGAGCTTGAGTTCGCGATGAAGATCCGTTGATTGTTTGTCGAAACTGAAATCGCAATCGGTCCCGCGATGCCATCCGCGGCGGTGGCGATCGTAACAATCTGATCATTCGCGAGCCTGTAGATTGTGTTCTCGAGATCGTCCGCTACGATTGCGCCATCACTTCCACGAAGAAATGCGATTGCAGATGGATGCCTCAAAGACGCCACCATGCGTGGGAGCTGTCCGGCGCTGACTACAAACAGCGCGCCGCTTTGTCCGTCGGAGACACCTACGACAGCGGTCTTCCCATCGTCGCTGATGCCGAACGCGCTCACCGGGCCGAGGGCGCCGGTTTCAACGATGCCGACCAGCCGGGGCGACTGAGATAGATTGGTGTACAGATAAATCCGCGCCTGCTTTTCACTAAAAAGCGCGGCCGCCGAACCGGTTGGACTAAGTGTGATGCGATCGATATTCGATGCGTCCACTGAAGTCGGTGCGTCGACAGCGCATTCGGGATTTCTGCGACGCTGATTTCGAGGCAAGTCCAGTGGCTCATCGCACCCATTCTGCCGCCGACTCGAGACAGCAGGCGCCTCGAGAGCTTGCACGGTTATCACGTTGCCGCGGATCTTTAACAACAACGGCCAGCCGCGATCGGGTGTCATTGCCAGCACGTAGTCATTGCCCGGCGGGATAGCCACCTGCGTGACGTTGAAGCCAAGCTCGAGTGCGCGGCCGATCGAAGCCGACCCGGGAACTCCAACCAGCGGCCGGAGCCCGCTGGAGCTGTCGGTCACGAGACCGAGAATTGGCAACGTTACGGATATGGATCTATTGGTGGAGGGCTGGGCGTTTGCGACGAGGGCGCCCCCACTCAGACACACAATCAGAAAGAGACGAAACAGCATCTTCCACATCGAAGTAATCTCCGGTTTATCTCAACCCCGAGTTGACGGATGGCTGGCCCGCGCCGATGACGGTGCCCGAGTTGTCTCCGCCCCAGCCGCGCAGCAGGAGAATGATCCCCGTAATTGCCGCGGCGCCGATAAGGGCGACCGTGATGATCCATTTACTTTCTCCAGGCGCATCATCCGCCCTGGAGCCTCGCGGACTTCCAAGAGGGACACCCTTGAGAGTGGAACGCCTGTCCACAGTTGGGAATTTCGGTTCTGGCCGTGGAGGCAGCGGTTCAGCGAGAACCGGGGTTCCGCTGTGTGTGGCGTCGTCTTCGACCAGTGGAGTGTCCGCTGATGCCTGGTCGTGCTCGGTTACGACCGGCTTTGGATCCGACGCAGGCATTGGATCCTGCGCCATAAGTGGCGCCACTGTTAAGGCTGCAACGAGGATCCATGTGACTGCGAAAGATGGTTTCGGCCCACGCAATTTCATTCGTGCAACTCCTCTCAATGGGCGGACTGCTGCACATGGTGTTCCTATTCGGCTTTCCTGAGGCGGCGCGCTATCGCGCTTGCGCGCTTCTCCTGAGGCGGCGCGCTATCGCGCTTGCGCTTCGCGGCTATAATCGATGGATTATGTCCGTTGAAAATTACAATCCGGGCGAGATCGACCGGAAGTGGCGCGAGTACTGGATTTCACACCGTCTTCATGAAGCAAAGGACGACGATCCCCGTCCGAAATACTACTGCCTCGACATGTTTCCTTACCCTTCGGGTTCGGGTTTGCACGTCGGCCACTGGCGCAGCTACGTGCTGCCGGACTGCTGGTCCAGATACAAGTGGCTCCAGGGCTACAACGTTTTACATCCCATGGGCTGGGACGCGTTCGGCTCTCCGGCCGAGAACGACGCGATTCAGAAAGGCATCCAACCTTCCGTCAGTACGCGGCGAAACATCGAAAACTTCAAACGCCAACTCCACGAGATCGGCGCCATGTACGACTGGTCGCGCGAGGTCAATACAACCGATCCCGACTATTACAAATGGACGCAATGGATCTTCGTGAAGATGTTCAAAGCCGGCCTGGCCTACAAGACATTCATGCCGGTGAACTGGTGCCCGAGTTGTAAAACCGGAATCGCAAACGAAGATGTCGTCAATGGACGTTGCGAACGCTGCGGAACGGACGTCACCAAAAAAGAACTCAATCAGTGGATGCTTCGCATCACGAGATACGCGGATCGCCTGCTTCAGGGACTTGAAAAGCTCGACTGGCCCGAAAAGGTCAAGACGATGCAGACGAACTGGATCGGGCGATCCGAAGGCGCTGAAGTCACGTTCAAAGCGATCTCCGCGAATGGGACTGAACATCCGCTCAAAATCTTTACGACCCGACCGGACACGCTGTTCGGCGCGACTTACATGGTGATGGCGCCCGAACATCCGTTGGTCAACGATCTCACGTCGCCTGGGCAGGCTGCGGATGTCAGTGCGTATGTGAACAAGGTAAAGAGCGAACGCGATGTTGATCGCGCAGCAAAAACGGAAAAGACCGGTGTTTTTACCGGAGAGTACGCCATCAATCCGGTGAACAACGAAAAGATACCTGTCTGGATTGCCGACTACGTCCTCATGGCGTACGGAACCGGCGCGATCATGGCCGTGCCGGCGCACGACGAACGCGACTACGAATTCGCTAAACAATTCGGATTGGAAATCCGTGAGGTAATTTCGTCCGACAATGGCGTCTCCGAAGAAGCATCCATCGGAGAGGGAACGATGCTCAATTCTGGGCCCTTTACCGGAATGCCGTCAGCCGACGGACGCAGAGCGGTTGTGAAATGGCTGGAAGAAAAAGGTCTCGGCCAGGGGACTGTGAATTACAAGTTGCGCGATTGGGTGTTCTCGCGGCAGCGGTATTGGGGCGAGCCCATTCCCATCATTCACTGTTCGATCAATTGCGGTCTGGTTCCTGTGCCTGAAGAAGACTTGCCGGTCCGGTTGCCCGATGTCGAACGCTACCAGCCGACAGGCACCGGAGACTCGCCGCTTGCGGCCATTCATGACTGGGTCAACACGCGTTGTCCGAACTGCGGTGGACCGGCGCAGCGCGAAACGGACACAATGCCACAGTGGGCCGGTTCCTCCTGGTACTTCCTCAGATATCCCTCGCCCAGAGCGGAGGACGCCCTCATCACGGAGAAGGGCAAGAAATGGGTTCCCGTGGACATGTACGTCGGCGGCGTGGAGCACGCGATTCTGCATCTTCTATACGCCCGCTTCTTCACGATGTTCCTGCACGACATCGGCGTCGTCGATTTCGACGAACCGTTCCTGCGCTTGTTCAATCAGGGGATGATCACGTATGTCGGCAAAAGCGGCAAAGCGGAGAAGATGTCCAAGTCGAAGGGCAACGTCGTCAATCCGGACGATCTGGTCGCCGAGTTCGGCTGCGATTCTCTGCGAATGTACGAACTCTTCGTCGGACCACCGGAACTCGATGCCGAATGGAATGATCACGGCATTGAAGGCGTTCACCGGTTTCTGAAACGGGCATGGCACTGGGTCATGATGTACAACGGCGCCTGGACCACTACACCCTCCAGGCAGATGCTTACCCTCCGGCACGTGCTCATCAAGAACGTGACCGAACGCCTCGAAGGCCTGCGGATGAATACGATCGTGAGTTCGTTCATGGAGTTCGTGAATGAAGTCAGCTCGATGAACGAGGCTCCGGATAAGGAAACCATCGAGGCCTTCATCGTGGCCATGGCGCCATTCGCTCCGCACTTTGCGGAGGAGTTGTGGCAGCGAACCGGGCATCAGCCGTCGGTGTTCTTTCAGAAGTGGCCCACGTGGGACGAGACTTACACGACTGCCGACACCGTTACGGTTGCAGTGCAGATCAATGGAAAGTTACGCGGAACGATTCTCGTCAAAGCTGAGGCGCCCGAGGAGACCGTGCTGGAAACCGCGACCAAAGATCCGACCATAACGCGCTACCTGGACGGGAAACAAATCCGCAAGAAGGTGTACGTCAAAAACAGAATCCTCAACCTGGTCGTTGGGTAGGATCACCTTTTTTGTCGAACGATTGCTTACTGAAGGCCGGCGAGAGAGAGCAGAACGCCCATTGAGATATTGATACCGCGCACACTATTGGTCCTCTCCACATCTATCCATTCGTCCAACGTGTGATTGCGGCCGCCTGTGCCACCGGATTCGAGCGTGATGGCGGGAATCCCCATGCTCATCGGGATATTCGAATCGGTGCTGCTCATCCCGTAGACGGTCGTCAAACCGAACCCTTGAATCACTGAGGCTGCGGTCTGAACGATCGGGGCGCTGATTGAAGTTTGTCCGAAGGGACGGTCACCGATTAGCTGGACGTCGACCTCGACCCTGCCCTGAGAGGTCGACCTGGCTCGATTCTCTTCATCAACGGCTTCACGCATGAGTCTCGTGAAATTGTCGACGGCCTTATCCAGTTCGTCCCTTGTTTCGGACCGGATATCCACGTCCATCCATGATTCGGCCGGAATCGAATTCACGGATGTCCCCCCGCCGAGCACGCCCACGTTGAATGTCGTCCTGGGCCTGGAGGGAACCTGCATCCTCGAGAGTTTTGCGATCGCGTTTCCCATCGCAAGAGCCGGACTGACGAGTCCAAATGATCCGAAGCTGTGACCGCCGGGCCCTTTGAACACGACCTTGAAGCGTTTGCTGCCGATGGCGCCGACAGTGACATCGTTGCCGACACCGTACGGATCGAGCGAAATGAACATCCGGATCTGGTTCCTGTACGGACCTTTCTGAAAAAGATATCTCATGCCGCGCAGATCTCCCGCGCCTTCCTCTCCAACGTTGCCAATGAAGAGAATGTCGCTGGCCGTTTGGATCTGCGCCGTGTCCATCGCGCGAATTATCGCGAGAAGGACTGCGAGGCCGCGGGCGTCGTCGCCCACACCGGGTGCGTAGAGCTTCGTGCCCTCTCGACGGACTTTGACATTGGTTCCTTCGGGAAAGACTGTGTCCAGGTGCGCGGCGATCGCGATGAGCGGCCCGGTGCCGGTTCCTTTTCGCCTGCCGATGGCATTGCCTTCAGCGTCGATGACGACATCCGTCAGCCCACTCTGCCGCATCATTTCGGCAAAAGCCTTCGCTCGCTTTTCTTCCTTAAACGGCGGGGCGTCGATTTCCGTAATCTGGATGATCTCGCGAACGAACCGGTCATGATCCTTCGAAATAAAATCCTGGGCCGCTTGAAACCTGGGATTAACAAGGATCCTTGGACCGGCCGGGGCCTGGGACGAGGCTGCCTGGCAGCAAAGCAGTAACGCGAGAATCAGGTTACGGCCGATCTTCATGAACAATCTTGCCTCCCACAATCGTCGCAACGGCCTTGCCTTTAAGCGGCCAGCCGTGGAATGGCGAGTTGCGGCTTCGGGAGCGCGACCGATTCACGTCGAACGTCCAGCTGCGGTTGAGATCGAGTATCGTCAGATCCGCCGTGCTTCCATCGAATAAGCCCCATGGTTTTACCTTCATGATCTTCTGGGGATTAATCGAGAACAACTCGACCACTCTCGCGAGCGGCAGCTGGAGCCTGGTCAAAGCCAGTCCGACCGCGGTTTCAAGTCCGGTGATGCCGAACGGCGCGCGGTCGAATTCCAGCATCTTCAGGTTGACGTGATGTGGAGCGTGGTCGCTGGCTATCGCGTCGATTGTGCCGTCTTTGATTCCTTCGACGAGAGCGGCGACATCATCAGCGGACCGGAGCGGCGGATTCATTTTGGCGTTGGTGTCGTAATCTGCCACGGCCGCATCCGTTAGAGTGAAATGATGAGGCGTCACCTCAGCGGATACTCGAAGCCCGCGCGCTTTTGCCTCGCGAACCAGGTCAACCGCACGGCGAGTGCTGAGGTGTGCGACATGATACTTGCCCTGAGTCATCTGAGCGAGGATCAGGTCGCGTGAGACCATGGTTTCTTCGGCCGCAGACGGAATTCCCTTCAGACCGAGACGAGTCGAGTACAGGCCCTCATGCATCACACCGCCCTGCGACAGGTTCAGGTCCTCGCAATGTTGAATGACCGGCATGTCGAACATCTGCGCGTATTCGAGCGCTCGGCGAAACAACCGGGCATCCATGACGGGCTTGCCGTCGTCGGAAATGCCGGCGATGCCTGCCTCGAACATCTCACCGATTTCGGCCAGCGTTTCGCCCTTTTGCTCCTTGGTGATTGCGCCGATCGGAAACACACGAGACGGCGAGGAACGCCGGGCTTCGGACACGATGTAGTGCGTGATCGAGGGATTGTCGTTGGGTGGCTTTGTGTTCGGCATTGCAGCCACGGCGGTAAAACCGCCCGCCGCCGCGGCGGCGCCGCCGCTGGCAATAGTTTCAGCTTCTTCGGTGCCGGGCTCGCGCAGATGGACATGAATGTCGAAAAAACCGGGACATACAATCAATCCTGTCGCATCGAAAACAGGAATGTCGGAAGCTGCGCCGTTACCGATCGAGCGAATGATTCCATCTCGAATAATGACGTCCGTAACTCTGTCGATGTTTCGCGCGGGGTCGATGACCCGACCGTTCTTTACCAGCAGATCCATTAGCCTCCCAACAACAAGTACAGAATTGCCATACGCACGGCGACGCCGGCGGAAACCTGGTCGAGTATGACGGAGTAGGGGCCATCAGCCACGTCCGACGCAATCTCGACGCCGCGATTCATCGGACCGGGATGCATGATGATGACATCCGGCTTTGCGCGCGCAACTCGCGAACTGGTGAGACCGAAATATCGGAAGTACTCGCGGACGGAAGGGAAGAACGATTCATTCATCCGCTCGAATTGCACTCGAAGCATCATGATGACATCGGCGTCCTGAATAGCCTCATCCATTGAATTCGTGAGATGCAGATATTCGACGTTCTCACAAACCATCTTCTCGATACCTGCGGGCATCAATGTCGGCGCCCCGCAAAGCCAGACGTGAGATCCGAATTTCGTCAGCAGATGTGTGTTGGACCGGGCAACACGGCTGTGCGCGACATCACCGATGATCGCCACCTTGAGATCGTTCAAACGGCCCTTGCGCTGCCGGATCGTGCACGCATCCAGCAAAGCCTGTGTTGGATGCTCATGCGCGCCATCGCCGCCGTTGACGATGCTCGCCTTTGTCAATCGGGCCAGTGTGTGCGGCGCGCCCGACGCCGAGTGTCGAATGACGACGCAATCCGCAGCCATGGCATCGAGTGTCCTGGCGGTGTCGATCAGTGTTTCACCTTTGGATACGCTGCTCGTCGATGCGGAAATGTTCACAACGTCGGCGGACAGGCGCTTACCCGCGATTTCAAAGGACGTGCGCGTTCTGGTCGAGGACTCAAAGAACAGGTTGATTACAGTCTTCCCGCGAAGTGTGGGGACTTTCTTGATGGGGCGAGTGGAAACTTCTTGAAAAGACTCCGCGGTGTCGAGGATTTCCAGGATCTCGTCGCGGCCGAGGTCTTGAATTCCCAGCAGGTCTTTTCGCTTAAGCACGCGGCTAGATTTTCTCCATTACGTAGATCGCGTCTTCGCCGTCGATCTCCCTGAGTTTGACTTCGACTACCTCGTTGTCTTTCGTGTCAATCTTCTTGCCGATGAAATTAGCCTCGATCGGCAACTCGCGATGTCCTCGATCGATCAGTGCGGCCAGCTGAATGGTTCGCATTCGGCCGAAGTCACAAAGCGCATCCAGTGCGGCGCGGATAGTTCGTCCGGTATAGAGCACGTCGTCCACGAGAACGACGTCACGGTCGTCGATATTGGGCGGCACCTCCGTCTTCTGAACCACCGGCTGCGAAGCAACGCGGGTCAGGTCGTCACGATACAGATTAATGTCCAGTGTTCCGATCTGCGGCTCACGTTGACTTTTTTCCGCAATGCGTACGGCCATGCGGCGCGCCATTGGAACCCCACGTCTTTGAATCCCGATGAGCACTACGGGTCGGCCGTTATTGGCCTTCAGAATCTCATCGGCCATTCGGTTGAGCGTTGCGGTCACCTCATCGGAAGTCATTAATTGGTAATTGAGCTTCAAAGACATGGCGGGTCGAAATTATATCCCACGTTATGATTAGATTCCGTGAACCTCTCCATTGAGCTGGCCGGCATCCGACTACGTAATCCGGTGATCGCTGCAAGCGGGACATTCGGATACGGCGAAGAATTCGAGCGATTCGCCGATCTGAGGCGAATCGGCGCCGTCTGCGTAAAGGGTACTTCCGCCAGGCCAATCGACGGCAATCCTGCACCCCGGCTTTTTCCAACACCTTCAGGCATGCTGAATTCAATCGGTCTGGAAAACGTCGGTGTCGATGCGTTCATACGGGACAAAATGCCGTTCCTTCGTCAGGCCGGCTGCGCCGTCTTTGTAAACGTGTTCGGCTTCAATGAAAGCGAATACATCGAAGTCGTCGAGAAGCTCAATACCTGCGATGACATCGCGGCATACGAGTTAAACATCTCGTGCCCAAACACGAAGCACGGTGGAATGGTGTTCGGACAAAGTCCGGAGTTGACGCGGCAATTGGTCAACGTGCTCAAGTTGCGCTCGCGCCGACCGCTCCTCGTAAAACTCTCGCCGAACGTGACGGACATCGTTGAACTGGCGCGGGCTGCGGAAGACGGCGGAGCGGACGCGCTCACGGTTGCCAACACGTTTTTAGGAATGGCTATCGATCCGGATACGTTCAAGCCGCGTATTCATACCATCACTGGTGGATTATCCGGTCCCGCGATTCGCCCGATCACACTGCGGATGGTGTATCAATGCTCCCGCTCAGTGAAGATCCCCGTCATCGGCCTCGGCGGCATCACAAAAGCGGAAGATGCTGTGGAATACTTTCTTGCGGGGGCGGCGGCAATCCAGGTAGGCACGGCCAATTTCTACGATCCCCGGGCGCCGTTGCACGTACTGGAAGGACTGGAAAGGTTTCTGGAAAAGAAACGTCTCTCCTCGGTCCGCGACATTGTGGGTAAGCTAAAACAACAATGAAAGAGAAGATCATCGTTGCTCTCGACGTGAGCACGCGCGAGAAAGCGCTGAAGCTCGTAAGGGACCTCCATACAGTCGTCGGAATGTTCAAGGTGGGGAATCAACTCTTCACGGCGTGTGGACCTCAGATTGTCCGTGAAATCGTCGCCGGCGGTGGCAAAGTGTTCCTGGATCTCAAATTTCACGACATCCCGAATACCGTCACCCACGCCGTGATGGAGGCGGCCAACCTGGGAGTTTCAATGATGACGGTTCATGCCACTGGCGGCCGGGCCATGATGCAGTCGGTGGCCAAAGATCTTCATGAGAAGTTCCCCACGAACAGACCTCTGGTGGTTGCTGTCACAGTGCTGACGAGTTTCGACACCCGCGCACTTTTCGAAATCGGCTTGGAACGGCCAGTCGACAAGCAGGTTCAGAATCTCGCTCTTTTTGCACAGGAATGCGGAATGGACGGCGTCGTCTGCTCGCCACAGGAGATTCGGATGCTGAGGAACCTGGTGCGACCGAACTTCAAGATCGTGACGCCCGGCATCCGGATGCCGGACCAATCCGCCAACGATCAGCAACGGATTGCGACGCCCATGAGTGCGATAGCCGCCGGGGCCGACTACATCGTCGTGGGACGCGCAATCACAGACGATCCGGATCCGCGAGGCGCGGCCGAGCGGCTGGCGTCCAGTCAGGTTTGAAACAATCGAATTCCTGCGATCCCGGCCGCGCCGGCCTCCAGCACTTTATCCGCGTTGCCTGGCGTGACGCCTCCGACCGCCAAAACCGGGATCTTCACTGCAGCGGTCACCTTGCGCAATGGCTCAAGACCCACGGCGACTTTGCCGGGTGAATCAAAAACCGGACCAAAGACGATGAAATCGGCTTGCGCCTTCTCGGCTTCGATAGCTTCTTCAAGCGTGTGCGTCGAAACGCCGAGAACTTTCACCAGCGGCCGGACACGATCGGGCGGCAGCCCATTCGAAGGCAGATGGACGCCGTCAACCTGTGCGCTCATCGCCACGTCGAGCCGATCATTAACCAGCACGCGCGTTTTTGTTCCGGCAGCGACGTCTCGGATGGCTCGAACCAGGTCGAGGAGGTCTCGCGCAGGCATGTCTTTCTCACGGACCTGGATCATGTCGATGCCTTCCCGCACTGCGCGGGCCGCGCACGCGAAGACGTCGGCTTGGCGTCGGTCCGTCACGTAATAACGGATCATTCAGTTGTTGAGGGTCGGTTGACGAGTGACTTCCAGAAGCGGCCGAGTTCGGAGAATCCCAGAACGAGGTCAATGACGCCAAGTCCTGATACAGCCCCGCGGACGAAGTTGTTGAGAAGCAGTCGGCGAAGATGAGCGGAATACCCAAGCAGGACGTTGTTTTGCCAAAGGTCAGACCACGGCACAAAAACGAGGAAGAGGCCGATTTCGAAACAGAAGAGAATGAAGGCGACGGCGAGAAGGCGGTTCATTGAATCAAAAGGGGGACGAAGGGCCCCCCTTGTCCCTTAATGCGCCGCTTTGACTTCTTTGATGCGGGCCGCTTTGCCGCGAAGTTCGCGGATGTAGTACAGCTTGGCGCGCCGCACACGTCCGGAACGGACGACTTCGACCTTGTCGATGACCTTCGAATGCAGCGGGAAGATGCGCTCGACGCCATGTCCGAACGATATCTTTCGGACAGTGAACGTCGCACGCGCGCCGCCGTGCTTTTGAGCGATACAAATGCCTTCAAAGATCTGCACGCGCTCCTTGTCGCCTTCCCTGATCTTGACGTGAACCTTTATGGTGTCGCCCGGATTGAAATGCGGAATGTCCGTGCGTAATTGCTGATTCTCGATCATTTCGATTGCGTTCATAGGTTCTCCAACTGGCCCGATAAATCCGGCCTGTTCCTCTTCGTCTTTCTCAGCGCCGCTTCCTGGCGCCAGTTGCGGACCGCTTCATGATCGCCCGAAACGAGAACTTCAGGCACCTTCCATCCCCGGAACTCTGCGGGCCGCGTGTAGTGGGGATGTTCAACCAGTTGCGCCTCCGCTGCCGGGTCCGAAAATGAATCCCGCAGTATCGACTCTTCCTTCCCCACAACGCCTGGAACGTATCGTGTTACTGCGTCCACAACAACTACGGCGACAATTTCGCCGCCGGAAACAATGAAATCTCCGATCGATATCTCGGCCGTCGCGAGGTGTTCGACAACTCGTTCATCGATACCTTCGTATCGACCGCAAATGAGAATCACCTGCTCGGATCTCGAGAGTCGCAGCGCCTCGGCCTGGTTGAATTTCCTGCCGGCCGCGCTGAGCACCACGACTTCAGCCTGCTCCGTCTTTCTCACCGATTCGACGGCTTTGAAGATCGGTTCAGGTTTGAAGACCATCCCTTCGCCGCCACCGAATGGCCTGTCATCAACGGTTCGATGACGATCCGAGGTGAAGCCCCTCAGATCGTGCGTCCGAATCGCGACCAGTCCGTTTTCGCAGCCGCGTCGAACAACGCCGTAGTCAAATGGTCCCCTGAAGAATTCCGGGAAGATCGTGACAATGTCGAATTCGAGCATAGAGTCACTTGTTCAACTCCCGTAATCCTTCCGGCAAATCCACCTCGATCCGGCGCTCCTGCAAATCAATCTTCTTCAAGTACGATTGCGCGAACGGGACCAACGTCTCTTGATTCTCGAGGGCGATCTGCAGCACTTCGGTACCGCCCGAATCGATCATACCGGTGACGATACCCAGGTATTCGCCATTGGCGGTGTAAACGCTGCATCCTCGCAGCTCGAAGGTGTAGAACCAACCTTCTTCAAGCACAGGCAGCGATTCTCTGGAGATCCTTATCTCGCTGCCAACCGCCGGCTCAGCTTCCGAAATGGAATTGATTCCGCGGAACTTCGCCACGCAACGGCCATGCTGCCTGCGAAAGGATTCAATCTCGGTGTCGCGTTCAACGCCCTTCGCATCCCGAAGAATCACGCGTCGCCCGGTTTCAAAGAGCGTATCGTCTTCGAGCAGTTGCTCGATTCGGACTTCGCCCTTCAAACCCTGGGTTTTCGTGATCCGAGCGATGGATATATAGGAGGCTTCCGGCTGAGTGATGAAGCGCTACTCCAGTATCTCGAGCGTAAATCGTTTTTTCAGCTTCATTCCCGCAGCACTCAGAATGGTTCGGATCGACCGTGCCGTTCGGCCCTGCTTCCCGATGACTTTGCCGAGGTCGGTCTGAGCAACTCTAAGCTCGAGAACCGTTGTTTGTTCTCCTTCGATCGGCCG
>Ga0137465_1000077_pt1 | contig 85370 bp, 59 predicted proteins | sample EasRivERMGT828_2_FD_104906 | JGI IMG/M metagenome (GOLD analysis project Ga0137465, IMG submission 104906) | Soil microbial communities from meander-bound floodplain in the East River, Colorado, USA - East River MetaG ERMGT828_2 | ecosystem: Environmental > Terrestrial > Soil > Floodplain ... | reverse complement strand
CTGATGCTGTTCGAGAAAACGCCGATTTTAGAGGCCTTTTCTCAACTACCGCTGACCACCGAATTGCCCGACTCACACAATCAGCCTTATTTACCGGGGTTTTAAACCGGACAGTAGTGATCGATTGCCAAAAGTAATTTCCGAAAAGGCGGGGCAAACCTGCCGGTTTGCCACGGCGCCCGGCAGGGCGTCGCCTACCTTTTCGGAAATTACTTTTGGCAATCACTCCAGGCATCACCGGTCTCGTCGCGACGCTTCTATCGCGTGTTGCCCTTGCCTTAAAATCAATCGACGCGGCCTCGGCGAGGCGGTTGTCAGGATACAAACCGAGGCTCGTGCACCGGCCCCAACCCATGCTTGCGCAACAACTCCATGAATTTCGCCAGCCCGCGCTTTTCATCCGCGCCCAGGTGATAATGGATGTGCCAGCCAAGATAATCCTTACGGAAGTCGAAGTCGTATTCGCGCCGGCTGCTGATGATGTGGTCCAATGTTTCCAGACCAAAATCCTTCGCGTCGCGGAGTTGACGGCGCAACGGCGCGTGATCGATGCCGCGTCGCAAGGCCCAGACGGCATAGACAAACGGCAAACCTGTCAGCTCGCACCAGGCGGCGCCCAGGTCCCAACTATGGTGCGAGCCGGGCGCCCGCAGAAAATCGATGGCCGGATCGCCTATCAACAGGGCAAAGTCAGGCCGGGAAGACGGCTCGTAGCTGGCCAGCGGCTTAAAGCCCGGCTTCAAACCTTGCTCCGCCAGCAAGACCTTCAGCAGATTCACGCTGGTTAACGAAGCTGTATCGCAAAAAATCTCCTGTGCTTCAGCCACCGGACGCCGATGGGCCAGCAGGACACTTTTCACTTCGCCCAATGAGGCGACCGCAATACCGTCCAGCACATCGTAGCGATCGTGGAACAAAACCTCGGTCACACTCACCAACGCGGCGTCCAATTCGTCGCGCCGCAGCATCTCGGCGAGTTTTGCCGGCGTTGCCAGGATGATTTCTCCTTCCAGGCCGCGTGTCAGCGGCACGGCGTTGAGGTAAGGCACCGAGCCGACACGAAACGGCGCCAGCGAGCCGTCCAAATCGCCTTCGCGTTGCCGGGTAACGACACGGTGTTCCTGTTCCAGGCTACGAGCCAGTTGGTCCGGGGATTCAACCGGGCCGTCGGTGCCTTCAGTGGATGGATTCATGAGCGAATGGCAGCCACGGCTTCATGCCGTCGCGAGATTGCCCTCCAAAATCTTCGAGCGCTGGGCCGTCGGCTCCGTCTTCTCGGCAGGGGATTCTTCAAGAACTTTGATGGGTTCATAAAAAGTATTTCGCTGGACTGGAATTCGCCGCGCTTCGCGTATGGCTTTGATCATGGCCGGCTCGGTTTGCCATTGAGGCGAGGTCGCGCCGGCCATGTGAAAGATCTTTTCCTCGACGATCGTGCCGTGCAAATCGTCCGCACCGTAGCTCAAGGCGACTTGCGCCAGCTTCAGTCCCAGGCCGACCCAGTAAGCAGTGACATGATCGAAGTTGTCGAGGTAAATGCGGCTGACGGCGATGGTGCGCAACGAATCGAAACCTGTGGGCGGCGTGCTCACCGGAATGTCGTTGTTGTCCGGCTGGTAAGCGAGCGGGATGAAGCCGGTGAAGCCGTGCGTCTCGTCCTGCAGGTTTCGCAACTGCCGCAAGTGATCCACGCGATCGGCGAGCGATTCGACATGGCCGAAGAGCATCGTGCAGGTGCTGCGCCCGCCCATTTGGTGCCAGGTGCGGTGGACGTCGAGGTACTCTTCAGCCGACTCCTTGCCCTTGGCGATGGCCGAGCGCACTTCCTTGCGAAAGATTTCTGCGCCGCCGCCCGTGAGGGAATCCAGTCCCGCCTCCCGCAGTTCCAGCAGCGTTTGCCTGACTGATTTCCTTGCCAGCCAGGCGAGATGCAGAACCTCTATCGCTGTAAAACATTTCAATTGCAGGCGCGCATCCAGTTGTTTCAACGCTCGCAGCATGTCGGTGTAGTACCGGAATGGCAGCGAGGGGTGGAGTCCACCCACGATGTGCAACTCGGTGATGCCGAGATGGAGTGCCTCACGCGCCATCTGCACGATCTCCTCGACCGTATATTGGAAGCCATCGGCATCGCGCTTCTTGCGCGCGAAGGCGCAGAACTGGCAGCTCAGGATGCAGTAGTTCGAATAGTTAATGTAGCGATTGAGGATGTAACTGGCGCGATTGCCCACCTTGCGCTCGCGAGCGAAATCGGCGATGGCGCCGACGGCATGGAGATCCTTGCTCTCGAAGAGGCGGAGCGCATCCTGCTCGGAAATGCGCTGGCCCGCGACCACTTTTTCGTAGAGGTCGCGCAGTTCGCTGCGTTGCAGGAAAAAATTCATCGCCATCGGAACCCGCCTTGGAACACCACTTCGGCAACGGTCACCAACAGAAAAACGACGCTGATGAGCGCGTTGAGCCGGAAGAAAGCCACGTTAATCCAGTTCAAACTGCGGCGCCGCGCCAGCCAGTGTTCCAGCAGCAAGCTCAACAGAATAATAAACAGGCCGACCAAATATGCCACCCGAAAGCGGCAAAGCAATCCGAAGGCAAACAGCAGGCCCCACATAATCATGTGCGCCAGGAAAGCTGCGCTCAGCGCGTTGCCCGGTCCCCACGCCACGACCAGCGAATGCAGCCCGTGCCGGCGGTCAAAATCGTAATCCTGCAAGGCGTAAATGATGTCGAAACCAATCAGCCAAAACACGACCGCCAGCGCCAACACCAGCATGGCAGCCAGCTCGATGGGCGCGATGTTTGTCCCTTCGACCGCGAGCCAGGCGCCGACCGGCGCCAAAGCGAGCGCGACGCCGAGGAAGACATGCGTGTAGTCGGTGAAACGCTTGGTGAAGGAGTAAAAGCAAATCGCCAGCAGGGCCACCGGCGAGAGGTAAAAACAAAGCGAATTGAGAAAGTAGCTCGCCACTATGAACCCGGCGCCGCTCAGCACGCATAACGCCCAGGCGCTGGGCACGGAGATTTTGCCTGCAGGAAGATGGCGCATGGCCGTGCGCGGATTGGCCTTATCAAACTCACGATCGGCGATGCGGTTAAACGACATCGCACAGGTACGAGCGCACACCATCGCGCCGACGATTAATAGAAACGTCCTCCAACCGGGCCAGCCGCGTTGTTCTTTGGCTGCCACCATCATGGCGGCGAGCGCGAAGGGCAGAGCAAAGATGGTGTGCGAGAGTTTTACGAACTCAGCCCATTGACGAACTTGCGAGAACATTGAATCGGCGAAGCTATATCGATTGCCAAAAGTAAGCGCCTGTTGCCCAAATGGCGGCTGCGATGTTCGGGGGAGGGCGAGGCTCCTGACGAGCCCTGTTTTGCCCGTCATTTTTTCTCCACCATGGCTCGCGAGGACGCTCGCCCTCCCTTGAGATGATTTGGGCAACACGCCCGTAATCTCCAAAAAGGTGGGCGATGCCCTGCTGGGCGTTGCGGCAAACCGGCAGGTGGCAAACCGGCAGGTTTGCCCTACCTTTTAAAGCTTTCATCATTCTTTCTCCTCCTGCCAGCGCGGCACAAGTTTCTGCGCAACGCCCAAATGATCGAGCACGCGCGCCACGACCGTGTCCACCACTTCCTGAATATTTTGGGGATGAGTGTAGAAGGATGGGTTGGCCGGAATGATGGTCGCTCCCGCCAGCAAGAGCAGTTCGAAGTTCTTTACGTGAACCAGGCTAAGCGGAGTTTCGCGCGGCACGAGAATCAGTTTCTTTCGTTCCTTTAACATGACATCCGCGGCGCGCAGCAGCACATCGTCACTGACGCCGTGGGCGATGCGCGCCAGTGTGCCCATGGTGCAAGGAACGACCACCATGGCATCGAAGGGATTGGAGCCGCTGGCAAAGGGCACGTTCATGCTCTTCAGGCCGTGTGTCTTGGCTCCGGTCGGAAGACGGAGGCCCTCCGGCAATTCCTGCAAGATGACCGCCTGTGCGTATTGGCTGAATACCAGATGAACCTCGTGCTCGCCTGGTTGCAGGTTATCCAACAGCCGTTGCGCATACAGAGCGCCGCTGGCGCCCGTGATCGCCACGAGGATTCTCACGACCCGATCCTGTTCCCGATAATCATAAGATTCAAATCCCGCGATTGGCGCGCCAGAGCAGCACCGCGCCGATGGCTTGAAAGATGAAGTTTGGGATCCAAAGAATGAAGTGCGGCATCCACTCCGCTTTGGTCTCGAGCGACTGGCCGACAATGAAGAAGCTGTAGTAGAGCAAAACAAGCATCAGCGCCACGGCAATGCCGAAAGTGGTTTCGCGTCGATGCGCCCGAATGCCGAGCGGTATTCCCACCAGCGTAAAGCCGATGCACGCGAAGGAGAAAGCCACCTGGTGATGGATTTGCACCCGGATGGGCAGTGTCATTTCCGCCCGTTGCTCGGCCAGTTCGCGCAGACGTTGCTGCAGCTCTTCTCGGGACAATTTCCGAAACGGCTCGGGAGTGGCGATCCGTTTTTCCATCTCGTGCAGTTGATCCCATAACTGAAAGGCGGTCATGTCGCTCAATCGAACTCTCTCCGCCCGCCGCGACAGGGGCTGGTTTGTGTAGGGCGGGAGATAGGACTCGGCGGCGTAGAAAGGGATGGGCGCGCGTTTGCCGTCTTCCAGGACCAGCCGCCAGGCATTGATCAACTGCACGTGGATGGTCTGGTTGGTCGGGTCCACGCGCAGCCATCCTTCCGACGCGCGGACGTAACTTTGAACTTTGCCGTCCTCCAGGTCATAAACCAGGATGTCGCTGAGATGATTGCCCTCGACGTTGTTGACATAAACAATCCGGCCCGGGAAATCTTTGATGAACGTTTTTTCAGGCAGGAAGGCGCCGGCCCGTTTCATTCCCATGGAGAGGAGGAGTTCTTTGTAGGCCACACGGCATTGCGGGCCGACCTGCATGTTGACCAGCGCGCAAATGCTGCTCAACGCGACGCTCAGAAGTAAAATGGGCGTGATGAGCGCCGTCAGGCTGACCCCATTGGCGCGCACTGCGGTCAGTTCCTGGTCGGCGCTGAATCGGCCAAAGACCAGCAAGGTGGCCGTGAGCATGCCCATGGGCAGCGCGAAGACCATCACGAAGGGAATCAGCAATGCGATGGCCTGCGCCACCATCAGGATGCTGGCCTGGCGATTGACCAGCAGCGTGAGGATTTCCCTGAGGACGTTGCCAACCAAAAGGAGGAAGGTGAAAACAGCGACGGTCATCAAAAGCGTGGCCAGAACCTGACGGGTGAGATAACCGTGCAGGATTCTCATAGCGCGATAGGCGTATCGGCATCCCAGCCCCTCCCCCTCCTACTCTCTCTCGCTGGGTTGACGGTGAATCGAGTAATGAGATTGGGAGCAAGATTAAGATTAGGATGACGAAAGGAAACGGCCAGGGCGCGGAGGCTGCTAATGCGCCAGAGCGATGCCGGTTCCATTGTCATCGCTACGGAGTCTTGAGGTGAAGCCCGTCGAGTCAAGTGAAATACTTGGTTTGGTTGCCAAAGGGCGTGCTTCCTTTGATTAAACGACATCATCCACGGCGGTTGTCATCCAAACGACGACAATGGAACAGCCTTCAAAACGACAGCAGAATCGTCCTCTGACCGATTCAAAGCGGGATGAAAACACGTCACGGTATCATCCGCCAGGCGTGCTGCGACAAACTGGTAAAACCTGGAATTGGATCGAAGAATGCAATGAAAATATTGAGACACCCTGTGCTGTTAGTCGCCGTGACTTTGCTTCTTGCGGGTCTGGCCACGATTTTTAGCTACTACCGACCGGCCTCTGCCAATGAAATCACACCCAAACAATTGGGCTTGCTGATTCAGAAGAAACTCATCGCCAGAGCATCCGTAACGCCGCTGCCTTACGAGGGCATTTACAGCATCGAGGGCGTTTACGGCGCGGACGCCAAAGACAAAAGCGCGGCGTTCAGCATCACCGCGCATCTGGATCAGCCGCAGCTCGATCGACTGCTCGCGCGGCCGGAAGTCAAAATCAATGTCCCGGGCCGAGGCGCCAAGGCGCAATGGCTCAATCTCATTCCCACGGTCATCATCGGCGGCCTGATCATCTTCCTGGTGGTGCATCAGACACGCATTGGCAAGGGAAAGAGCACGCACAAAATCAAGGAGCGACCCGCGGTCCGATTTGCCGATGTTGCCGGGGTGGAAGAGGCCAAAGGCGAGGTTCAGGAAGTGGTCGATTTCTTGAAGAACCCCGGGAAATACAAACGCCTGGGCGGCAAACTGCCCAAAGGTGTCCTTTTGATCGGCCCGCCCGGCACGGGAAAAACCATGCTGGCCAAGGCCATTGCCGGGGAGGCGGACGCTAATTTCTTTAGCGCGCATGGCAGCGATTTCAATGAGGTGTTTGTGGGCGTGGGCGCCAAACGAGTGCGCGAGATTTTTCATCAGGCTTCCAAACACAAGCCCGCCATTATTTTCATCGATGAGATCGATTGCCTGGGCAAAAACCGGAAGTTCGACACGCACGGCGAGCTTCAGCAAACGAATAACGCCTTGCTGGCCGCCATGGATGGCTTTGAAAGCAGCGAAGGTATCGTGGTGGTGGCAGCGACCAATCGGCCCGAGGATCTGGACGAAGCCCTGTTGCGCCCCGGCCGGTTCGACCGGAAGGTGCACGTGCCCTATCCCGACATGAAAGGCCGGCGCGCCATTCTGCAAACGCACGTGCGGCAGAAGCCAATCCATGACCCGGCCCGAACGCTGGATGTCATCGCGCAAACGACTCCCGGAATGTCCGGCGCCGATCTAGCCAATCTGATCAATGAAGCGGCCATCCTTTGCGCGCAACAGAACTCGATGGAAATCACGTTGCACGAGTTGGAAACCGCGCGCGACAAAGTGCGCTTTGGCAAGGAACGCAAGTCGATGGTCCTGAAAAAACAGGAGCGTGAGATGGTGGCGTATCATGAGGCGGGCCACACCATCATCAATTTGCAGAAGACTCTGCTCCCGCCCCTTTACAAAGTGAGCATCATCCCTCGAGGCGCGGCTTTGGGCGTGACCACGCTGCTTCCGAACGAGGACCAGAATCTGCACAGCAAAAGTTTTCTGCTGGAGGAACTGGTCGTGTTGATGGGGGGGCGCGCCGCGGAGAAGGTCTTCTGTGGCGCCACCACCAATGGCGCGTCTGGCGACCTGGATATGGCCCGGAAAGTCGCGCGCAAGATGGTGCTCGAATGGGGCATGGGCGAAAAACTCTACTATGAGCCGGAGAAGCGCGATGCGGAAATGGAAATCAATCGCCTGCTGGAGAACGCCGATCGCGAAGCTCTGGCCATCATCGAGGCGCAGAAACAGAACGCCCAAAAGCTGGCCGAGGCGCTGTTGGAGCGGGAGACTCTGACGCGCGAGGAAGTCTTGAAGCTGATCGACCTACCCACTTCGCAAACAGGCGACTCCACCTGTGGTTGCGAGCATTTTCCCGTTTAGCCCGGTGGGCTGGAAAGCTCTGAACGCGCCGACAGGAATGCCGGCGTTACGTTGTAGCGCTGGCTTTCCCGCCGGCCAGTGGTCAGACTTACAGACTTTCAGTCTCGGGGCTCCAATTCAGTTGCGGGCGGCGGTTCTTCCCAGGCTGATGATCCTTTCGATGAGTTGGGGATAGGAAAGGCCGGCTTTTTCCGCGGACTGCGCGAAATCCTCTTCACGGGCAAGCATGGGATTGGGATTGGCTTCGATGAAGACCAGTTCATTTTGCGGTGTGAGGCGCAGGTCCAGCCGCGCATAGCCGTCGATGGCCAGCAAACGATAGATCTTTTTGCAGGTCCGTTCGATCTGCTGGACGAGCCCCGGATCCAATCCATTGGCAAATTCGTTCTGGATGCCCCAGCGTTTGCGATATTCCTCGTCCCATTTGGCTTTGTAGCTGGCAAACTTCGGTTCGTCCGTGGGCACTTCCTTGAAAACGATCTCACGAATCGGCAGCACTTGCAGCCGATGATTGCCGAGGAGGCTGACATAAAGTTCGCGGCCCTCGATGTATTCCTCGGCGATGGCTTCCTGATTGAATTTCTCGTGAATAAACGCAATCCGCTGCCTGAACTGCTCGTCATTCTCCACGAAGGAGGCCTGGGCGATGCCGTTGGAAGCTTCCTCCCTGAGCGGTTTGACAAAAACCGGAAACGCCAGACGCTTCGGACGCGCAATGGGTCTGCCCCGAGGCAAAATGGCGAACTCCGGCACGCGAATCCGATGGTAACTCAAAATCTTTTTGGAAATCCCCTTGTGCTTGCACAACGTCATGCCGGTGGAGCCGCAGCCCGTGAACGGCACGCCCTGCAATTCCAGGAACGACGTGATGTTCTGCTCGTAAGCGGTGTTGTTTTTGAATTGCTCGACCAGGTTGAAGACGATGTCCGGCTCGCAGCTTTGCAGTTTTTGGCGAATCAAATCCGTGTCATCGTGGATGGCGAGCAGTTCGTGCGGATAGTCGAGTGACTTCAGGGCCTTCACCACGTTGGCCTCCGTCTCCCAATCCTTGGATTTCAACTCTTCGCTGAAATCGTGATCGGGCGCCAGCGGCTCGGCGACGTCGAACAAGGCGAGCACCTTGGGTTTTCGCCGCGTTCGACTGGTCTGCGCACTTTGCATTAACGTATTATTTGGATCGTTTGAACTTGCCCGTAAACAAATAATTCATCACCAGAGAAGTGACATAAGAAGCCACGTGCAGGTTCAAAACCGGATCGTCGCTCTTCACGTAAAGGTCCAGTTGGTCGCAGCGAGCGATCAGGCGCGTCAACAGTTGGTTGACGCGATATTTCTTTTCATTGGTCCACTGGCAGATCGAGTTCATGATCGGCCTGCGATGCGCCTTCAGGTAGTGCGACGCCTTCTGCCGGCCGGCCGCGTCCGGCGCCGCAGCGAAAAGCTTTTTCAGATCGTTGTCGTAAAAATCGGGATAGGAATCTTCGTAGAGCTTTCGTTTGCGCGCGTAATACGTCTTGAGCTTGAGATTCAAACAATTGTATTCGGCCGGCCGAAACTTCGGCTGATGAACGGGCAGCTTGCCCGCAATGGAACGCATCAACTCGTCCATGTATTCCAGTTTCTGGAGCGCCTTCCAGCCGCGATAACGCTCCCGCCAATCGAGCTCGGGTGTCAGCCACACCGCGAAGGTCTCGGCGAAGTCTTCGTCGGGATGACTTTGCGCGTACCAATCATCGAGGTGAATGACGTAGGAGCGGCTGTAGGGTCGGGGCCGGTAAAACTCCGATTCTACCGTCGAGGCCAGTCCAAAATGCTGCTGCCATTTCTTTCTTTTGTACAACTGGTAGGCATAGGAATAGGCATGGGCTGCTTCATGACGCATCAGTTTCATGAACCAGGGCCTGGTTTCCCCTTCCACCTCCAGAATGATTTTGCGCTCCAGTTTCCTGAGCCGTTCGTGCGTGAGAAAAAAGGGGATAAAGATGGCCGGGATGCCCACCGGACAAAACCATTCATCGCCCACAAAGCACGGCGGGTGAAACACGAGGCCTTTTGGGGTCAGCTCCTCGTACAACTGCTTGATGAGCGGTTCCAGCTCCGTGCCTTCGAGTTTGAGGCCGAGTTGGGAGATGTTTTTCTCCAACAACTCGTCATCACTCAGCTTGTCCCACTCAACGGCGTCCACGCGGGCATTATAGCATTGCCGGCGGCGCGGCTACAATCACCGCCGCTTCCGCGTCATGCGCGCAATTTCATCTTCGCCCAGCGGCGACTTATGTTTCACGCGCAGGCTTTCCCCCCATTCGCGGGCAAAGTCGCGCTGGAGACGCCAGTTGATCGAGGCGGTGACACACATCGCGATGAGCGCGCCGAGGCTGGCCAGGGCCATGTCCTTATGCGCGTCCCATTCGTCGCCTTGGGTGCCGAGATAGGTCTGGCCCAGTCCGCCACCGAAGACGGCCACCACCGCCCATTCGAGCAACTCAAAGAGCATCGAGGTGGACATGGTCAGGTCGAGTGGCAGGAAATAACCCCAAAAACCGCGCACGTTGACGACGCGCAGGAAAATTTCGCGCACCGGATAGGCGAGGAACAGGCCATAAGCAAAGTGCACCATGCGGTCGAAGTTATTTCGTTCCCAGCCAACCATGTCGTTGAAGGAGCGTCCGGTGAGCTTTTGGAACCACAGGTCGTACGGCACTTCCGAATACGTGTAATGGGCGCCGACCTGGTGCAGGCACATGAACAGGAAGATCAACGTGTAGGACACGCGCGAGAACAACAGGCGCCGATGAAACAGACCCAAAAAAATAACCACGACGATGGCGAGGAGGTTTTCCAGGAGCCACGGACCGCGTTCCCGGGGAGAAATTCCCAGGGCGATCCACCAGATTCCGAAAAGGATGGCCAGGACGAGCAGGTATCGCCGGTGAGGGATCGACATGACCGGAATCTATACCAGGCACAACCGGGTCGGGAGCAAAATCAGCCTCGGACGCGCCCCGGCAGGGGCACTGGAGCCATGAGGAGAGCGGCGAGCGTCCTCGCGAGCCCTGATGCAGCAAAAATCGCGGGGAAATCAGGGCTCGTCAGGAGCGTCCCTATTTACTGGCTTCGCTTTTTCTGGGAAGCACCTGCCTTGGCGATGACATCGCTGGCGGGAATTTCGACATTCACGGTCACGGTCTTGTCCGAGCCGCTGACCTTAATGCCCTGACCGAGTCGCTGAAGATCCTTGTTTTCGCTCTGGCTCAACGTGGCCAGTGCAACCAGCCCCTGCACGACTTGTTGCATCTGCGTTGCGGACTCCGTATTCCGGGCATGAAGCGCCAGGTTCAGAAAAACGTTCGTCGCCTTTTCCCCCGCGACGATTTGGCCCCCTTCCGCGTCTTTGAAAGCGTTCACCTGCGACGGCAGCCCGGCCGCGGTGCCAAATCCGTCTGCCACGTTCGCCACCAGGAAACCCTTGGGCGTCTCCGCAAAGGCCGGAAAATTAGTTACTGAAGTAAGATTAGCTGCTTTCCCGGTCAGCACCCGGCGGGCGTTCTCAAGCTGTGTCTTGGATTTGCTGACCAGAAACATATCAGCGCCCACCGGAGTTCCGAACACTCCATGAACCGCGTAAAGCGGAAACGATGCCTCCTGGACCTTGCTCAATGGAACTCGGTTCTTCGTCGGCGCCTCAGCTTGCTTCTCGATCATCCTGTCGAGCGACTTGGCCACATCGAGGCTGCTCTCGATCAACAGCACACCCTTGTCTTGGGCAGACGATTTGAAATCCGTGCCGTAAGCGGTCAACGAACGGATCTTTCGCCAATCGAATTCGATGCCGAACTGCTGCTGGAAATCGCGCGTTGGTTTGGCCAGTTGTTTGTCCAGGATCTCCGTACCGATGAATTGGCCAACCTGCGTGCCCAGGAAATCCTCGACGTCGACATGGATCAGCCATTTGGTCTCAGCGGCGACGTGTTTTTTTTGAAGAGGGCCCGCCAGAGCAGTCAGGCAACCCAAGGCGCCGGCCAGGACAATGGTGATAAGTTTCATATTCAGGATTCGTCGTTATTTTGTTTCCACGGGTCGCCCACAGGCTTCCCTTCCTAAGTCACACGGCCAGCACAAAAAGTTGCAAAAAACTTTGGGGCGCCATGGGATGCAAGCTTCACCTGGCGCCGTAACTGAAGTCGTCAAAAAGCGTCACGCTATCAGCCTTGGTCCAAACACCCACTTTGCCCGCCGCAGTGATTTTGTCGTCTTCCGCTTCAAACAAAGGTTGCCCGTCATAAGTCACCGTGAAACGGTTGCCTGCAAAATCGACTCGCAACGTATGCCATTCCTTTGGCGTGACCTTGAGGTTCGCGCCCTTGAACTGGGCGCGCTTGCCATCGATGAAATGGTAAATGCGCACGTTGTTCTCCAGCGCGTTGGCCCGGGCGATGTAGTAATTGTCCGCGTCCTTGTATCTCCAGACCACACCGCCCGCCTGGTCTTCCTCGCCGGAAATGGCCTTGAACTTCACGGACACGAAGCCGTCCTTGAGACTGGTATCCTCTTTGACCGCCACCGGATAGGCGGCCTCGCCCGATTGTTTGAGGACATGGGGTTTGCTGGGCGCAGCATCGTCTTTTTCGACGGACCATTTCGCTTCGCCTTTGCCGGTCCGGGTGCCGATCCAATTCGCTGGCAGCACGCCGGGTTTTGCTTCATCAAAACCGACGGTCTCCGCCGCGCTGGTGTCCGCGAGCAGAGCCGCCATCAGAAGAAAAGAAGAGGCGCTGGCCCATCGATCCGCGGCGATTCTGAAAAGCGGCATGACGAATTATCCTTTTTCGATACAGGCGTAGGCGTTGTGATTGTGAATGCTCTCGTGGTTCTCCGCTTCGACCTTGTACCAGGTGACATCCCGATGGGCATTCAACTTCAGGGCGACGTTGCGGACCAGATCCTCGACGAAAACCGGGTTTTCGTAGGCCCGCTCGGTGACGGCCTTTTCGTCGTGGCGTTTGAGCAACGAAAAGAGTTCGGCGCTGGCTGAACTTTCGATGATCGCGATCAGGTCCTCAATCCAGATGGATTTGGTCGAACGAATCTGGACCGTCACTTCACCGCGCTGATTATGCGCGCCGTAAGCGCTGATAGCCTTCGAGCAAGGACACACGGTCGTGACGTTGGCTTTGACCGTCAGCACGAAGTCGATTTCCTTGCCAATGGCAGTGGCATCGAAACGGGCCGTGTAATCCATCACGCTCTCCATTCCCGACACGGGGGCCTTCTTGCTCAGGAAAAAGGGGAACTCCATTTCGAGGTGCGACGTGGTGGAGTTCAGCTTCTTCTGCATCTGATGGAGAATGTCCGTGATGTTGTCCACGTGCACGACGTTGCCATGGGCATTGAGCACTTCGATGAAGCGGCTCATGTGCGTGCCCTTAAATTCCTTGGGCAAATCGACGAACATGCCGACGGTGGCCACGGTGTTTTGGAGCGCATGAGCCTTGTCCCGGATTTGGATGGGGAACCGCAGTCCGCGCACGCCCACCTTGTCGATGCGCAGATCGCGGTGGTCGCGCTCGCTCTGCTTGTCGTGCAGTTTGGATTTGGCCGACTTCAACATGGCGTCGGTTGGCGATTTCAGGGCCGCTGCCTCGCTTAATTTAAGCATGGGCCATGGTAACAGCCAGCGGAGGTTTTGCAAAAGGTATTAACGTTTCCCGCCTCCAACTGCGAATCACCCATGCGCTGCCGGTGGGACTCCCAACGCGTTTCCATCGAGTGGTGTTATTCTAAGGCGGAACGATTCACCGCTTTATTTTTTTGCCGGTTTGTTAGCAGGCTTCAGTTGCTCTTTGACTTCGCGAAACGCGTCGCCTATGACCAGCAACCGATGGTTTCACGATTCGCAACGCGAGGCGTCCTCATCGTGCTGGCTGGCTTCGTCCTTTGCTGCGTCAGCCGCGCGGCAGAGACCTTTCGCGTCGCTACTTATAACCTGGAAAATTACCTGGACGAAGCTATTGGCACCCGGCCAGCCAAGACACCTGAGGGAAAGTTAAAAATCCGGGAAAGTTTGCGCGCGATGCAGGCCGACGTGCTGGCCGTGCAAGAGATGGGCAGCACCAACGCGCTGAACGAGCTGCGCGATTCCCTCAAGCGCGAAGGTCTGGATTATCCTTACTGGGAACACGTGACCGGATTCGACACCAACATCCATGTGGCCGTGTTGAGCAGGTTTCCCGTCACGGCGCGGCGACCGCACACCAACGATTCCTTTCTGTTGTTCGGCCGCCGCTTTCGGATCAGCCGTGGGTTTGCGGAAGTGGATATTCAGGTGAACGCTCGTTACGTCTTCACTCTAATGACGGCACACTTGAAGTCGCGCCGTCCAGTGCCCGAAGCGGACGAAGCGGAGCTGCGCGAGCAGGAAGCCCTCGTGCTACGCGCGAAAGTTGATGCCCGGCTCAAGACGAACCCCCAAATCAATCTCATCGTGCTGGGCGACTTTAATGACGTGAAGGACTCCAGGTCCACGCGGGCCTTGATCGGTCGCGGACGCGCGGCGCTGCTTGATACGCGTCCGGCGGAACGCAACGGTGACAACCAGCCCAATCCCAACCCGCGTTTCGAGCCGCGCACGATCACCTGGACTTATCATTACGGAAAGGAAGACACCTACAGCCGTTTTGATTACATTCTGCTCAGCGCGGGTATGGCCAGGGAATGGAAGCAGAGCGAGACCTACGTGCTGGCCCTGGCAAATTGGGGCGTGGCTTCGGATCATCGCCCCGTCGTCGCGATGTTTGTGGCGGAGGATGCGAAGTAAGCGCTCAGTCGCGCGGCGCTGCTTCCAGTCACAAACAGAACGGCGAGGACGCCGGCAAAGCCAATCCGGCGAACACCCTTTACAACCGGCGCAGACGATAGAACTGCGGCGCTCCCGAACTGGTGGTGGTGTAAGGACTGGAGGGTGTCGGCATGACCGTTGACCACGAACCGCCAGGGAAACCGGCCCTTTCCAAAACCACTCCGCTGGCAGTCCAACGAACCACCACGTTGGTTCCGGAACGCTCAATCGTTACAAGGAGCGGTCCGCCAGCCGGCCCGAGAGCCTGCAAGCCCAAATCGAAACCCGCATCGAAAGTTCCTGCGGATTGCTGGTGCACTTCCACAGCCAGCAAATTGGGGCCATTGCGCAGCAGGCCCGAGCCGATGTTGGTCGGAAAGTAGGTCGTTTCATCCGTGCCGCCCACTGCGGTAATTGGCCCGGTCGTATAGTCGACCGCTCCCGTGGCTATGTTCATGCGGAAAAGTTCAGTCCCATTCAAATAGACGACCGCACCATCGTCCCGCAAGACGCGCAAAACCAGATTGGTATAAAACTCCGCTCCGGACGCGACAAACGTGTGACGGAGGTAAGTGGTGATATTCGACACCCCAGTGCGAATCGTGGTGACATGCGGATCGACGGCGCCGAACTTGGCCCTTCCGCCAGGCCACCCGCTGTCGTCAAAGCTGGGCCGGACCCAGTTCGTGCCTTGATTCGATCCATTGTCCAGGTACTTCCATATTGTCCCGGTGGCGATTAGCGACGTAACAAAGGGAGGGCTCAGAACGGTGATCGCCACGGCCGAGGAGGTCACCGACAGTCCGTCGTCATCCGTGGCCACCGCACGGAATTGATAAGTGCCGGCACCGAGATTGGAAGTGGTCAGGATGTACGGCTCGGAGGCGTCCATGGTAGCGACGGTGCTGCCCAGGAGCAATTCGAGCCGAGAGATCGTGCCGTCGAAATCGGTGGCCGCTGCGTAGATGGTGACATTGGTCGGCCCGGTCACGATGGTGTTATTGGTCGGACTTGTAATGGCCACGGTGGGAAAGGTGGGCGGAATATTGGGCAGGAGTTCGAGATTGAAACTGACATCGCTGCTGGTGCTATTGCCCTGATGAATCTCGACTGCCACCACATTCGATCCGGTCGTCAGCAATCCCAGAGGAACGTTGGTGGAATAAAATTGCGATTCCTGCGGCACGTTGACGATGCTGGCCGCGAAGTTGGTAAAGCTTGGTGGCCCTTGGGGCATGTTGCTTCGAAAAATCTCCGTGCCATTCAGATAAGCAATGCCGCTATCATCGCGCAGCAGCCGCACCACCAGATTGGAGACGCCCAACGTGTCAGCCACATGAAAGACATGCCGGAAATAAGTGGTGGTCGTGGTGATCATGCCATTGGTGTCGGGTCCGCCGCTGATAAGCGTGGTCTCATCGCCGTCGCCATAACCCAGTTGCGCTATGCCATTCGACCACCCGCTGTCGTTAAAACCCAGGCCTCGCCAGGCTGTCCCCTGATTCGATCCATCCTCCAAATACTTCCATTCAGCCGTCGAATGAATGAAGGCAGGCAGCACCGTTACGGTGACGGGCGCGGAAGTTGCCGACAGCCCGGAATTGTTGACGGCCACCGCCCGGAAGGTATGGCTTCCCAGGGGAATATTGGGCCAGGTCAAACTGTAGGGCGCAGTGAGGTCTTCTCCGAGCTTGTTGGCGTTTTCAAAAAACTCCACGCGCACGATGCTTCCCAGACTATCGTAAGCGGTCGCGTTGATCGTCGCATTGCCGCGGGACAACATGGCGCCATCGGCCGGGCTGATGATGGCGACCACCGGTGGCACGGGCACATAATTACCCGTCAACGCGAGATCAAAACTGATGTCACTGCTATTGGTGCTGACCTGGTGAATCTCCACCGCCACCACATTCAGATCGTTGGACAACAGTCCGGGATTCACGGCGGTCGCATGAAAATTGGTGGTTTCATCGATGGCGGCGACATTCGTGGAAGCCAGCGTGATGGCGAGGATAGTATTCGTCGGCAGGTTGCTGCGGAAGATCTCCACGCCATTCAAGTAGACAACGGCGCCATCGTCGCGAAGCAGGCGCAGCGATAAATTGGTAAACTCCGAAGCGTTCGTTACGTTGAAGCCATGGCGATAGTAGGTCGTGATAAACTTGTTGTTGGGGTCCGGGCCAAAGCGGTTCGTGGTGGCCTCGTCGCCGTCTCCGTATCCCAGCGGGGCCGGCCCCATCTCCCACCCGCCATCATCATAATCGGGCGCTTGCCAGCCGGCGCCCGGATCGGCGCCAGTATCCAGATACTTCCAGACAGCGCCGGTGGAAATTAATTGGGTCTGGGCCAGGACGCTTTGGATCAGGAAAATGACGCAGGCCACGGCCACAGCACCGTGAGGCAAACGATATTTTATATATGAATTACGACCGTTCACCGTGGCCCAGGGGAAGACGATGTTCAACGTCATGCGCCTTTTGCAGGCCTTGCTGGGTTACCGGTGATTATTCATATTCGAACGGATTTGGCAATCTTTGATTTCTTATCGCGCCATTCTTGAATCCTGCTGTGATTCGGCAGCGAAAAGGCGGCATTCCATCGGGTCGCCGAGAAATTCCGCTTTGACCCCTGTTGGCAACACACCTACTGTGACCGCGTGGACAACGGAACGGCCAGCGGCTTTGATGAGCCCGAAACGAGCCTGCTCTGGCGATCGTCGCTGCCACGTTCCTACCTCAATTTCTTCGGGCGCAGGATTATCCGTTTTTTTCATGCGCTGCATGGTCTGGGCGCGTTCGCCTTGATCACGCTCGGCGTTTCGTTCAGCAAATTTCGCGTGGCCGGCCATGTGATTCGCCCATTGATCTTCGCCCATCTGGCCCGCTCCGGTTTGCGCCTGCTGCCCATGATTATTTTTTTGGCCGTGGCGCTGGGGTTGGTGGTGATCGGACAAACCGTCTCGCTCCTCACGCGCGTGGGGGCCCAGCAGTTTCTCGGCACGGTCATGGTCACGGTCGTCGTCCGCGAACTGGGGCCCCTGCTGACGGCGCTGGTCGTTCTGTCCCGCATCGGCACGGCCAACGTCATCGAACTGGGAACGGCCCGGGCCCTGGGTGAAGTGGAAGCTCTGGAAGTGCTCGGAATCGATCCCGTCCATTACCTCGTCGTGCCTCGGGTCATTGGCATGGCGCTGGGAATCTTTTCGCTGACCATTTACCTGCTCCTGGGCGCCCTGGCCAGCGGCTATCTTTGGGCCTTCATCCAGGATGTGCCGTTGATGCCCGGGGATTATTTCCGGCAACTGGCCGGCGCGCTCCGTGGGCTGGATTTTGTGTTGCTGGCCGTCAAGACCTGCTCTTTCGGCGTGATCATCGCCGTCGTCACCTGTTACTACGGGCTGGCTCAACCGTTGCGGCTTGAGGAGGTCTCGCGCGCCACCATTCGCGCGGTAGCCCAAAGCGTCACTGCGTGCGTCCTTCTGGATGCGCTGTTCATCATCGTTTATCTCCTCGCCTGAGCTGATGGAATATCTGCCACACGAACAGAAGCCAAAGGCTGCCAACGCGGGTCCTTCCAGCCCATGGGCGCTGGAAATGATCGACGCAAAAATCGGCTCGCTCAAAGACAGCGCGCAGGTCGTGTTGGAACATGTAAACTGGGCGGTTGCCCCGGGTGACTATTGGGTCATCGGCGGACTGCGCGCATCGGGCAAAAGTGATTTCATCGCCACCGCCGCCGGCCTCATGCGACCGCTGGAAGGCATGCTGCGCGTCTTCGGTCAGGAACTCTCCGCCGGCTTCGAAGAGGAACAGCTCCAGACCCGACTGCTCATCGGTTTGGTTTTTGACGGCGGGCGATTGTTCAATCATCTGACGCTGGCCGAAAACGTCCTGCTCCCCATTCGCTATCATCAACGGCTGCCTCTCCAGGAGGGCCTGGAAAAAACCGAGGCGCTGCTCAAGCTCATCGGGCTGGCGGATCGCGCCACGACGACCCCCGGAACCCTGGGCCACAACTGGCAGCAACGCGTCGGTCTGGCCCGCGCGCTGGCCCTCAAACCGCGGATACTGCTGCTGGACAATCCGCTTGTCGGCCTGGATCCCCGCGATGTTTCCTGGTGGCTCGATATATCGGACCAATTGTCTGCCGGGCATCCGATCGTCGATGGGCATCCGATGACTTTGGCTGCCACGGCCGATGATTTGCGCCCCTGGAAGGGACACGCGCGCCAGTTTGCGATCTTGAAGGGGAAGTCTTTCCTGCCGGTTAACGATCCAAACGTGGCTGTGGCGGCCGACGATGCATGGCTGCACCAGTTACTGGGAGTGGAACTTGGAGTGGAACCGATCAAAAAGTAGCTACGACAGCATGGACGGCTCCTCGAAGCTGGCGAACACTCGAAACTCCCAACCCAAAACCCGAAACGCCGCCACATGGCCCTGCAAGATTTAACCCCGCAATTGCGCACCCGCTTAAGCCGGCTGGAACGACTGGTCGGATGGTTTGTGGCTGCAGCCACAGTCCTGCTGCTGATTGGCCTGGTCTATTACGTTCATAATCTGGCCGAACGGCGGGGATGGTTTTTGACCCGACTCTACTATTTCACCTTTGTCCGTAATGCAACCGGACTGAAGGTCGGCGACCGCGTCAAGATGATGGGCTTCGACGTTGGCGACATCACTGAGATTACTCCTCAACCCCCCGGCGATCTGTTCGATGTCTATGTCCGGTTTCGCATCTATGAACCGCATTACGGCTACCTGTGGTCCGATTCCGAAGCCAAAGTGGGAGCGGCTGACTTCCTGGGAAATCGCTTCGTCGAAGTAATGAAAGGCACCAACGGCACGCCCACGTATGCGCTGCACGAGTTGAGGGAAGTCACTTTGGGCGAAGCCTGGAAGCTGGTGGGCGGAACAAACTACTTTGTCTTCGGACAGGACGTCTACGACGGCAGTAATTTGCTTGTCAGCGCCTCGCAGTATCTTTCTCAGCCCGCCTTATCCAACCTGGCGGCTGCCAGTATCACGAGCTTTCAGGTCATCAACAAAAACGTGGCAATCAAGCCGCCCAAATGGATTTGGGATGAGAAGGCTGGCAAGTACCGGCCGTACACGGAGAAAGACAAGGGCTACTGGATCTATGCCGATGAATCGCCCGCGCTCACCGAACGGCTGGAAAAGGTGGTCACGACCGTCGAGCGCTCGTTGCCGGATTTCCTGGCTCTGACCAACTCATTGGCGCGCGTATTGACCAACGCCAGCGCCATCGTGATGCACGCGGATGATCTGCTGCTGAGCGCCAAACCCGTGGTCACGAACTTTGCCCAGATCACCGCCAACCTGAGCGGTCCGAAAGGCTCCTTAGGTGAATGGCTGCTGCCCACCAACATAAATCTCCAACTTCAAAACACCCTTGGCTCGGCCAATACAACGCTCCTCACCGCCAACTCCAGCATCCAGGCCCTCTCCAGCAACCTGTTGGTGAGTTTGGAAAACGTGGCCAGCCTCACCAGCAATCTTTCCGCCCAAGTCCAGGCCAATGGGCTCGTCCTCACCGAACTGTCCGACCTGATCGTTCACACAGATGAAATGGTGCAGGGCCTCAAGCGCCATTGGCTCCTCAAAGGCTCATTCCGCGCTGAGACCAACCAAACCATTGAAAGCATCCTCAAACCACGCGTCGGAGAAGGCAAATAGAGGAGGACAATTGCGAAGACCAGATTCCCAACTTCCAACGGCTGTCCATCGCCATCCCGCAACTTCAATTTTTGATTTGCGATTTGCCGTTGGCGGTTTGCAATGCCTCTCTCTCGCCTTTCTTCTGGGCTGCGCTTCCGCCAAGCCGCCTCCCCCTGCGCCTCCCGCCATAACGGCCGCAAACCGCGCCGCCGGGCAGGCCGCCGAATTATCGCAGCGCCAGAACTGGCCTGCCGCCGCGCGCGAATGGAAACTGGCGGTGGATCGCTTTGCCCTGCTGAACGACCGCGCCGGTGAGGCCACCGCCCTGCATAATCTCGCTCAGGCGCAACTTGAACTTGGCACTCTCGACCAGGCCCGGCGTCATCTGGAACAAGCGGCCAGCCTCAACGAGAGGACCGGTCGTCAAGAGGACTGGTGGGGAAACCAGATCGCGCTCCTGCAACTCGAAGCGCGTTCCGGACAGACAAACGCCCTCCAAACCCGCTTTGAAAAACTCACGCCCATGGCGGGCGAAATCAAGAATCGTTCCCTTCAAGGATTGTTTCTCAACGAGAGAGCTTTGTGGCAACAAAGCCGCAGCGATCTGGCCAGTGCAGCTCAAACGCTTCAGCAGGCCCAGGAACACTTTCAAGCTGCCAACGACCGATCCGGCGTCGCCGCCGTCCTGGCCAATCGCGCCCAGCTTTACGAGGCGCAACAGAATTATGCCATGGCCATCGAGACGTGGCGGACCGCGCTGACGAGATTTGAATCACTGGCTGATCCGCGTGGAATCACACGAGCCCTGGCCGGACTTGGACGCAGTCTGCTCGCTGCCGAAAAAGATTTGCCCGCCGCTGAAGACATGCTCCGCCGCGCCACGCGCAACTATCGGACACTCAATTCCGTGAAGGAAGCACAAGCCACCCTGGAGCTTTTGAAGAAATGCCTGGTCGCTCAAGGCAAGGACAAGGAAGCCGAGCAAGTGCATTCAGATTTCGGAGCAGAATAGGACAGGCTTCAGCTTGTCCAGAAGCTTCAACGTGGCAAGCTAGAGCTTGAACTTCAAAGCTTGGACGTCCATTGTGGGCGGGTGGAGCGTCCGTAGCTCAATTGGATAGAGCTTCTGACTTCGGATCAGAAGGTTGCAGGTTCGAGTCCTGCCGGACGCGCCAGTTTTATTAAGGAAATCGATGCCTTCTGTCTGACCTCCGGTCGAAATCGCACCTTCGCGAGAAGGCACCAATGCCGCCAGTAGGTCCGGTGGGGTCCGGTGGGTGTGACTTACGGCAAAGCGAAAATGATGCTCGCGTTGCCCTGCCACGCCGGTGCAAGCTTAGAGATCCAGTCGCTTGTTCCAATTTGTTTGAACGGGAGTGTTTTGGCTGTGACCGACGTGAAAACACCCAGAATTCCGAGGAAAATAGTGGCGGGAGCGGCGGGGCTCGAACCCGTAACCTCTGCCGTGACAGGGCAGCGCTCTAACCAATTGAGCTACGCCCCCGCTGAACCAGGCACGGGAAGCTAGAAGAGCCTCGAGGCTTAGTCAACGATGAAGTGGACATCTGCGCTTTCAACATTCTTTCAACATCATGTCCGCTTTGTTGTGAGAGTTTCGGCTCCAATCCAAGGGCGCACCGCCTCTTCACTGTCGTTAACACGTCAATCAGACCCAATCGGACCGCCTCTTCACTTGACTTTGGGAGGCAGGCTCCTCACCGTGTCGCCAGCAGCATATCCATTCCCAAACCAATGGAATCTCCGAGACCACCTCCGTTCACCGAAGCACACGGGCTGCCATCGACATCGCTTCCGTCACGCATGTTCAATGTGTTTGCCACGCCGGGCGACGTCTTCCAGGAGGTCAAGACCAGCTCGCCTAACTATACTAACTGGCTGGCGCCAGTGCTGCTGGCCAGCGTGGTCGGCGTCATCTACGTGTTCGTTGTTTTCTCTCAGGACACGGTCTTGCACCAGATGCGCGAGCAAAGAGAGAAGGCCATGGAGAAAAGCCTGGAGAAACTGCCCAAGGAAAAGCGGGATGAAGCCATGGCGATGACGGAAAAATTTTTCACGCCAACGTTCTTTAAAGTGCTCGGTTCATTCGGAGCTGTGGCCGGCAGTTTCGGATGGGTTTTCTTTATGGCGCTGGTGATGTGGTTGCTGGGCACAAAGGTCTTCAAGCACGATTTCGCGTTCATGAAGGCTGCTGAAGTCGCCGGCCTCTGCACGATGATAGCTGTGCTGGGCAGCATCGTTTCCATGTTGCTGGTGGTCGTGACCGGCAACATGCTGATGACTGCCGGTCCGGCCTTGTTGCTCTCTAACTTCGACGCCGCAAACAAGATCCACCTGGGACTGGCCGCGCTGAATGTGATGACGATCTGGTATATCAGTGTGCTGGCGCTGGGTTTGTCCAGGTTGAGCCGGGCCTCCTGGGTCAAAGCCTTCCTCTGGCTCGCCTTGCCCTGGGCAGTTATTAAGACCGGCATGATTTTGCTGGGCTTTGGGGCAGCGGGGATGTGATATAGGAAAGCTCTTACAATCTTTTTACAACCGTGTAATTGAATCAGCTCAAGCGCGCCGGCAAAGCTCGTCCATGAGAACGATCAGAAACCTGAAACAAAAAGTCCCCTCTGGGGTGTCTATTAGATAGCGCATGGCCAACGCAAAGAACAAAACGCGGCGCAAGGTCCTTGTCTTCTCTGCCATCGGCCTCGTCCTCATCGGCCTGAGCGCTGTCGCCATTTTTCGCAAGCGCGAGGTGGTCCTCACCGTGCAAACGGAGCAGGTCGGACGGCGCAGTCTGACCGAGTTGGTGGTTGCGAACGGAAAAATTCAGCCCGTCGTCCAGGTGGTGATTAGCCCGGAGGTTGCTGGCGAGATCATCGAATTGCCGGTCCGGGAGGGACAAGTCGTCAAGAAGGGCCAGTTGCTGGTCCAAATCAAACCCGATAATTACAAGGCCGGAAAGAATTCGGCGGAAGCTACATACAAATCTGCGCTCGCCGGCATCAACCAGGCGAAAGCCGAATTGGCGAAAGCGGAAATGGAGTTCAAGCGCCACGCGGAGTTGTTCAAAGACAAATTAGTTTCAGACTCGATGTATCAAGAGGTCCAAACCCTCCACGAAGTGGCCAAGCTGCGGTGCGAAAGTTCCATCCACCAGTCGGACCAGGCGAGATTCGCCCTGGACAGAGCGATCGACGATTTGGCCAAGACAACCATCGTTTCGCCGATCGACGGGACAGTGACCCGCCTCAAGTCTCAACTCGGTGAACGTGTGCTGGGCACTTCGTTCAACATGGGCACGGAGATTATGACCATCGCCAACCTGGAAGATATGGAAGCGCGGGTGGATATCGGCGAGATCGACGTCGTGCTCATCGCGGTCGGCCAGAACGCGCGTCTGGAGGTGGACGCATTCAAGGACAGCAAGTTTAGCGGCACCGTCACCGAGATCGCAAACGCCTCGAAGGGTTTGGGCGCCAGTGAACGGATGGGCGGTGGTGGCGGCGGCGGCGGACAGCAGCAGGAGGCGACGAAGTTTGAAGTCAAGATTCGGATCCAGGAGCGGGAACTCTTTCGCCCCGGCATGTCCGTCATGGCCGAAGTCGAGACTCGCTATCGCACTAATGTGCTGTGTGTGCCCATTCAAAGCGTCACCACCCGCCTGCCCAAACACGAAGACGAGAAGAATAAACAGAAAGCCGAGGAAGCACTACGGAACTCGGTTGCTTCAGCGACCACAAATGGTCCGGTGCCTGTGAAGACAAATTCAACCCGGAACGCGGAAGGCAAAAAAGCTGGAGAAGCTCCCAAGCCGATTGAGGTGGTGTTTGCGGTTGAGAGCGATCGCGTCAAGATGCTGCCCGTCAAGCGTGGCATCAGCGACGACGCTTACGTCGAAATCTCCGAAGGAGTAAGCGAAGGGCAGGAGGTCGTTTCGGGCGGTTACAAAGCGATCAATCGCGAGTTGGAAGATGGCAGGCGCATCAAAAAGGGCGACGGGAAGGACAAGGAAGGCAAGGAGAAGGAGACGAAGTAGCGAGCCGTCGGAAGTCAGAGACCAGCATGACAGCCACGACCCTGATCCGATTGCAGAAGATATCCCGCCTTTACGAAATGGGCACGGAGACCATCTATGCGCTGCGGGAGGTGTCGTTGGAAATCCAGCGGGGCGAGTATGTCGCCATCATGGGGCCGTCCGGCTCGGGCAAATCGACCTTGATGAATATCCTGGGCTGCCTCGATACGCCCAGTTCAGGACGCTACGAGTTGAACGGCGTCGATGTCAGCGAGATGAACGACAATGAACTGGCCGAGATTCGGAACAAAGAGATTGGCTTTGTCTTTCAAACGTTCAATCTGCTGCCCCGAGCCAGCGCTTTGCGGAACGTGGAATTGCCCCTCATTTATTCCGGGATGAATGGCGAAGAGCGCAGGGAGATTGCCCTCGACGCCTTGGCCAATGTCGGTTTGACCGATCGAATGCATCACAAGCCAAACGAAATGTCCGGTGGCCAGCGCCAGCGCGTCGCCATCGCGCGCGCTCTGGTCAATAGCCCCTCCATCCTTCTGGCCGACGAACCGACCGGCAACCTCGATTCCAGGACCGGCGCTGAAATCATGGAGCTCTTTGCGAATCTCGCGCGCAAGGGCAACACGATTTTTGTGGTCACTCATGAAGAAGACGTGGCCCGCCATGCCCGGCGCATCCTGCGTATTCGCGACGGACTGATTGCGAGCGACGAGACGGTGGGCCAGGTCGAGGCGCAAAGACCACACGTCGACGGCCATCCGCAGGCCCTGGAACTGCGAGTTCCGCCCGTTGGTCCCGCGTAGTCATGCGCTTGTTCACGGAAATCAAGGAAGGTCTGTGGATTTCCTGGGATGCCATTCGCGCAAACAAATTGCGCTCCATCCTGACCACGCTGGGAATTGTCATCGGCATCGTCACGGTGACGCTCATGGGAACGGCCATTCAGGGATTGAATCGCGCGTTCATGAAAAGCATTTCCTCTTTGGGAGCGGACGTTCTCCATGTTCAACGGCGCGGCTGGTTTATTGACTCCTATTCGGAGTGGCTCAAGATCCGCCGGCGCCGCGTCGTCACATTGGCGCAGGTCCGAGCATTCGAGAAGCAGATGACGCAGGTGCTGGGCGTCGCGCCGGTGGTCGATCTCGGGATGCCAGTGAAATACAAAAACCGCAGTGCCAGCCGTGTCATGATCATTGGCACCACCGAACAATTTCTAATCACGGGCGGCCTGTCGGTAACCGATGGCCGCTTCATGTCGGCTGCAGACGCTGAAGGGGGCCGGCCCATCTGTGTGATCGGGTCGGAAGTCGCGACCAACCTCTTTCAGGGTGAATCGCCGCTGGGAAAGAGAATTCGAATTGGCCTGCCGTCGTTTGAAGTTGTGGGAGTGCTGGAAAAGCAAGGGAGCTTTCTCGGCCTGATGAGCATGGATAACCAGGTCATTATCCCGATCAAGCAGGTCATCGCCAACTATTGGAACGACCCCGATTGCGCCATCCAGGTGAAAGTCTCCGACCTGGAGCGATTGGAAGAAGCGAAGGAAGAGGTGCGTGGCATCATGCGAAAAATCCGGCGCGTGCCGCCGGGTGACCCCGACGATTTCGCCATCAATCAGCAGGAGCAATTCATCGAAAAATTCAACAAGGTGGGCGGCACGATTGCCACCGTCGGGCTGTTTATTACCGGACTGTCGCTGTTTGTTGGCGGCATCGGCATCATGAACATCATGTTTGTGTCCGTGGCTGAACGCACCCGCGAGATCGGCATCCGCAAAGCCATTGGCGCCAAACGCCGGACGATCCTGATCCAATTCCTGATCGAGGCCGCCAGCATTTGCCTGCTGGGCGGGCTGGTGGCGCTGGCCATTGCGTATCCGTTGACCTACCTCATGTCGAAATTTCTGCCGGCAATCCTTTCGTTGCCCGTGGTCGGGCTGGCCCTGGCCGTCTCGGCGCTCACCGGGGTGGTCTCCGGCTTCTTGCCTGCGTGGCGCGCGGCGCGCATGAATCCAGTCGATGCCCTGCGCAATGAATAGCGACGGACCTTGAAACCTTCGACTGGCCATTCCCGCTTTGCGCTTCTCGACGTGTTACGCGCCGAATTGAGAGAGAGCTTCTTCATGGCCATGAGTGCCATTGGCGCTCACAAGCTCCGCTCCGCTTTGACTCTGTTGGGTGTTTTAGTGGGCGTGTTCTCGATCATCGTCGTCATGACCGCGATGCGTGTGATGCAAGAGAACATCGAATCGGAATTGAGCCAGTTGGGCAGTCACACCTTCGTGGTGCAGAAATGGCCGGGGGTGTATTTCGGCGGACCGGATGGTTTTGAAAAATTCTGGCGGCGCAAAAACATCACTCTCGCGCAAGGTGTGCAAGTCAAGGCGCGCGCATCGCTCGCCCTCACCGTCGGGATGGAATTGTGGTTGTGGCGGGGGGAGGTAAGTTCGCGTTACCAAAAAACGCCACCGGAGGTTGGGTTGGTGGGCGTCACACCCGGCGCTTTCCCGGCGCAGAACTGGGTGGTTGCCGATGGACGTGGGCTGCTGGATTCGGATGTGGAAAGCAGCCACGACGTTTGCGTGCTCGGCCATAGTCTTGCCAGGACGCTGTTTCCCTTTGCGTCGCCATTGGGTGAAAGCATCAAGCTCAATGGCATCCATTACACCGTCGTCGGCGTGTTGGAACCCAAGGGCACGATGCATGGCGGGAACCAGGACAACTTCGTGGTCATCCCCATGACCACCGGATTGAATCGATTCGGACGCGTCTGGCAAAGCCTGAGCATTCTCGTGCAAGCGCGCGACCAGGAATCGTTCGACGATACTGTCGAACAAGTGCGCGGCATTATGCGCACGATTCGGAAGGTGGCTCCGGGCAAGGAGGATGACTTCGAGATTTTTTCCAGCGATTCCATGATCGCCCAATTCAAATCCTTTACGGCGGTGGTGCGCTTGGGCGTCGCGGCCGTCAGTTCCATTGCGCTGATCGCTGCCGGCATTGGCATCATGAACATCATGCTGGTGTCCGTGACGGAACGAACCCGCGAAATCGGAATTCGCCGCGCGGTGGGCGCAAAGAAGCGGAACATCATGACACAATTTATCATGGAAGCGGTGGTCCTGTGCGAGGTGGGCGGCGCCGCAGGCGTCTTGCTTGGCGTCGTGGGCGGAAATGCGGTTGCCTATTTTCTGAAAGTCCCGCCGGCCATTCCCCTGGATTGGGTGGTCCTGGGGTTGTTCATCTGCTCCCTGGTCGGGATTATTTTTGGAAGCTACCCGGCTTTCAAAGCGGCCAATCTGGATCCAATCGAATCGCTCCGCTACGAATAGAGTGATTGCCAAAAGTAATCTCCTAAAAGGTGGGGCAAACCTGCCGGTTTGCCGCAACGCCCAGCAGGGCGTTGCCCACCTTTTTGGAAATTACTTTTGGCAATCGATATAGGCTCATCGGAGGAAAGCGTTCGCGCCGCTGCCAACAAGCGCATGGAAGGCGATAGCGTTTTCAGAAATTCTGTGGCCGATGCGAAAGGGCAGGCCGCGCTGCTGCGCGGCCAGGCAGCGCCGCAGCGCCGCCCTACCGAACAAACGCTTGGCTACAGTTTTATTTAAAATGGTCTAGGGATGGATCTGCAGGGCGCGTTCGACCAATTCCTTTTCACGCGGACCTAATGGCAATTGCAACGCTTCGGCATGAGCGGCTGGCGTCATTTTCTTCCACGATTTTTGCAGCGCGTTGATCATCTTATCCTCCGCGGTGCGCCTGGCCAGTTCCGCGAACTGGTATTGGAGGAAGACCAGACACAAGGCGTCTTCCAACACACGACTATCAGGATCCCTGGGGAAATTCCTCTTCAAGTTCAGATCCTGCACTTGGACGATGGTGTCTTCCGGATAACCGACTTCGCGCAAAATCTCTCCGGCTTTGCGCGCGTGAAAGGCTTTCAGTTCGTTGCGCCAGCGCAGATAACCGGGGCGATCCATCGGATACGAGTTGCGGGGAATCATCCAGCGGCAGACGTGCTGGCAGCGGGCCGCCAGACGCAATTCTTCCGACGCGTTCGGGCAGAGTTTCAGCACCCAATCGGACAGACGCTTCGCATAGACGAGTTCGCGCGCCTGGGGCGCGCCATCGACCATCTCCACGTTCGGATCGCAGGCGTTCTCAGCATCGAAACGCCGGATGGCCTCCTGGAAGCGCGCCGGGTCGCGGACGTTGACAAAGGAAGACTCGTTGTCCAGCACGCGCGCAGTGTAAACAGAGAGCGGAGGGCCGACAAGCGCCGGAGGTCAGGCAACTATTCCTGGCTGAAGAGAACTTGCAGCGCGTTCAGATCGTGGCGGCGCGTAAACGCTTGAAACGTCTCGCTGTTTTGCCGGTGCCGCATGTAGCCTTTTAAAATCTTTTCCAGCGTCGGCTTCAGTTGCCCGAAGGAAATTCCCTGAAACACCTGCCGACCCACGGCCTGGTTCTCGCCAAAACCGCCACCGACGAAGACGTGATAGCCCTCCACGGTCTCGCCGGATACTTTCACTTTAGCGCCGAGCAGCCCAATGTCGCCCATGTAATGCTGGGCGCAGGAGTTGGGGCAGCCCGTCAGATGGATGTTAATTGGTTGATCCAATTGGACTCTCTTCTCCAGATAATCGGCCAATTCGATGGCGTGGCTTTTGGTATTGGAGGAGGCGAACTTGCAGTAGGAATTCCCCGTGCAAGCAATAAAACCACTCCGCACATTCGACTGCTGCCAGTGCAGGCCCATTTTTACCAGCGCCTTTTTCATGGTTTCGACAAAGGCATCGGGAATGTTTGGAAGAAGCAGATTTTGCCAGACGGTGAGGCGGATTTCGCCGGAGCCATAATTATCCGCCAGGTCGGCAAGACGCAGCATTTGCTTTGGCGTGATCTGGCCGACCGGAATGGCCACGCCGATGTAGTTCAATCCTTTCTGCTTTTGCGGAAAAACGCCGACGTGAGAGTGAGGCGGAGTTTCGAGTTTCGAGCTTCGAGTTTCCAGTTTCAAACCAGGCGTCTGGCGAAGCAGCTTGTAGCCGAGAAGCCGTTCCGCCTCCGCCAAGTACTCTTGCAACGTCCACTTCTCCAAAAGATGCTTGAGTCGCGCCCTCTTTCGGTCACCTCGATTGCCCTGAGCGATGTAGATTCGCACCAGCGCCACGACCACTTTCAAAATCTCATCGGGCCGCACCAGCACGCCGAGGTCGCGGGCAAATGACTGGTGCCCGGTCGCGCCTCCCAGTGCAATTCGGAGGTAAACTCCCGGTTTAATACCGCCACTGTCCTCCACCACCTTGACGGCTTTGATACCGATGTCATTCGTATCCTCCACCGTGCCGATGAGCCCGCCGCCATCGAAAGCGATGTTAAACTTGCGCGGCAGGTTGTAGAACTCGCGGTTGTTGATGATGATCTGGGCGAGTTCGTGGCAGAGCGGCCCGGTATCCATCAACTCGTGCGGATCGATGCCAGCGGTCGGATTCGCAGTGAGGTTGCGAATGTTGTCCGCCCCGGCGCCGCGCGTGTGCAAGCCGACGGTTTGGACACGGCGCAGGACCTCCGGCGCGTCCTTGGGCTCTATCGTCCGCAACTGGAGGTTGGCCCGTGTGGTGATCTGCACGTAGCCTGTGGTCCGTGCGTTCGCGATATGGGCCAACTCACGAAGCTGAAAGGATTTGATTTGTCCGGCCGGAATCCGCAGCCGGCACATGAATGCTTCTTTGGTGGGCGTGAGATAAAACAACCCATTCCATTTGAAGCGAAAGATGTTCTCCCGCTCCGGAGGTTTATTGCTGGCGGCGTGTTCGAGCAGCAGGGGAAAGGCATCGAGCGGATGCAATTCGTGCTTCACGCGCTCCTCAAAAATCATGTCCGGCGTCGAAGCCGGCTTTGCCTCCGTGATGGTGGCCGGGTTCGGCAAAACATCAGCGAAGGAGAAGCCGCGATTCTTCAGACCTGCAAACAGCCCTTCGAGATAGGATTGTTGCTCGCGGGTGAGTTTTTCACCTTTGATTTGGTCGAAGGGAAGAGACGTCATCAGGGCATCGATATCGCGCGCGAGCGTCAAAGCGCCAGAGGACTGGCGCAGTCCAAAAGCTTCGCCACCGCAACCTTAGTACACGTCCCTTTGGTAGCGCCTTTCCTGTGTCAGGTTTTTCACATACTCCGCCGCTTGCCCGGCAGTTCGACCGCCTGCCGTTTGCACGAGTTGGTGCAGCGCGGCATCGACGTCCTTTGCCATGCGTCTGGCGTCGCCGCAGACATAAAGGTGCGCGCCTTCTTGCAACCAGGACCACACCTCCTTGGCGTTTTCCAGCATGCGATGCTGGACATAAACCTTGTCCGTTTGATCGCGTGAGAATGCCGTCTCCAGTCGAGTCAGGTGACCGCTGTCGCGCATCGCTTTCAATTCTTCCTGGTAGAGGAAATCGGTGGCGGCGTGTTGGTCGCCGAAGAACAGCCAATTGCGCCCGTTGGCCCCGCTCTCCCGCCGTTCTTCCAAAAAGGCGCGAAAGGGCGCAATGCCCGTCCCCGGACCGATCATGATGATAGGGGTGCTCCCGTCTTTCGGCAGTCGAAAGCCATGGGCCGTTTGTACGAAGACCGGCACGCGGGTGTTGTCCCCAACGCGTTCCGCAAAAAAGGTTGAACAAACTCCCTTGCGCTCTCGCCCGTGGCTTTGATAGCGGACCACGGCGACGGTCAGATGCACTTCGTTGGGGTGTGCCTTTGGACTGGATGAAATGGAGTAGAGGCGTGGCTGTAGTTTGCGAAGATAGCCGACGAATTCCGCGGGCGTAAACCTGACTTCCGGGAAAGCCAGCAGCAGATCAATTATCTCGCGGCCATACAGATACTGGTCCAACTCGGGCTTGCTTTCGCTTTGAAGCAAGTGTTTCAGGGCTTCATCGTTCGAGCGCTCGGCAAACACCTGCAGCAGGCTTCGCGGAATCTGAGTGATCTGGAAATCGCGCAGGAGCGCAGAACGCAGAGAGGTTTCCTGTTCTTGCTGAGTTCTGACAGCCTCTTCGCCATCACAGCCAAGCGCGGCAATGACGTCCGCGACCAGGCCCGGGCAATTCGTTGGAAGGACGCCCAGCGCATCACCGACCTCGTAGTTAAGGCCCGAGTCCTTAAGACAAATTTCCAGGTGTCGCGTATCCTTCGTCGAACCGGCCGCGTTGAGTTTGCGATTGGTGAGGAGACGGGCAGGGAAGGGATTCTGTCGATTGTAGATTATAAATGGCGGATTCGGTGCGTTCGTTTCAGTCACCACATGTGCGGACAACTGACAACTCACAGCTGGCAACGGCCATTTTTTTAGCGCCTGCCACAGCCCGTCCATCCATTGCTTCGCGGCACCTTCGTAGTCCGTATCGCAATCCATTCGCGGATGGATGCGTCTGGCGCCGAGTTGTTCCAGCCGGGCATCGAACTTCCTGCCCGCGCCGCAGAAGTCGGAATAGTTCTTATCGCCCAGCGCGAGCACGGAAAATTGGAGATGATCGAGCTTGGGCGCGCGCTCTGAATTCAGATGATTCCAAAATGCCACCGCATTATCGGGTGGGTCACCATCGCCCCAGGTGCTGGTCACGATCGCCAAATACTGCTCCTGGCTGAAATCGATGGATGCGAACGAATTCATTTCCAGCACACGCGGGGCGTATCCGCACCGGGGGGCTTCGCCAGCTAGTCGTTTGGCAAGTGCTTCCGCCGTGCCGGTCTGGCTGCCGTACAGGATCAAGAGCGGTTTGGGCGCTTCACTACCCCTCGCGTAATCGAGACGGGCAGCTGCCCCTATGACGGCCTCACCAGATTCAGCATCTGCGAACAGGCCCGCTAAATAACCATTGAGCCACGCCCGCTGCTCGGCCGTGAAGGGTGCAGAAGGAGGAACGCAGGGAACCTGGCGCGCTGACTTTTCCAGAGACGTATTCAAAGACAAACAGGTTGTTTCATTCCGGCGTAATCCAGTACGCCCGACGTGAGCACTGCCAGTACCAGGACCGATTCCCGTCCATGCGAGCGGTTTGAATTTTAGTGAGCGAAAGGATGAAATGGATTCATAAAGCGAACCTCACCATTGTTTGAGCAAATTTAGAGCGCCCTCCTTCCATCAGCCCAAGGGAAGGGGCGGCGCCAAAGTGCGCCGATTACGCCATTGGGCTGGCGTCACAGAGACGACCTGAATTACTCCGTTTGGATAAAAAGAACCAGCTTGGGATTTGGTACCGCCTGCCTGCGGACTTTGCAGGAACGAAGTAGAGAAGGCCGCGGTTTTGTGCGCTACGTCGATGGCGGGTACCTTCCGGGCGCAATCCTCACCGCGCACGCCTTGTAAGAGGGCTGTCGAGAGTAGGGATCGAACGAGCCGTGAGTGAGTTGGTTCGTGGCGGCATAATGCATGGGAACAAACACCTGGCCGGATGCAACGTTATGAGTCACGAAGGCCGATGCCGTCATGCTGCCGCGACGAGACGTGACTTGCACGCTATCGCCGGAAACGATGTGGAGTCGTTGCGCGTCGCCAGGATTGATTTCGATGTAGGCGTTGTCGGGGTAAAGTTGCCGGAGCACAGGGGACTTGGCCGTCCGCGTCTGCGTGTGCCATTGGGAGGTCGTGCCGCGGCCGGTCAGCAGAACAAACGGATATTCGGCGCAAGTGGGTTCCGCCACAGGTCGTGGGGCCTCGAACAGGAACCGGGCCTTTCCGTCAGCATGATAGTAAACGCCATCTTCGAACAAACGCCGTGGCCCTTTTTCCAGAGGAGTCCCTTCGGGCAGGGGCCATTGAACGCCCCCCGCTTCATCGATCATCCCGTAGTCTCGGATCCCCGTGATGTCGCAAGGCTGGCCTTTGGAAAGCTTCTTCAGGATCTGGAATACCGCATCGGGAGAAGTCCACTCCTTGAATAACTCGCCGCAACCCCAGTAGTGCGTGACCAGTTTGAAGATGTTGAAATCAGAAAGCGCCTCCCCTGGAGCTCTGGAAATCTTCTTCACCAGACCGAAGCGTCGCTCCGAATTGATGAAGGTCCCTTCCTTTTCGCCCCAGGCCGCGGCTGGCAAAACCAGATGTGCCTGCTGCGCGGTCTCAGTGGTGTGATACATGTCTTGGACGACCAGGAAGTCCAGCTTTCGGATAATTTCTTTGAAGGCCGACTGGTTGATCCAGGAATGCGCTGAATTGGTGCCAACGATCCACAGCGCTTTGATCTTGTCGCGGGCAATTCCGTCGATGATTTGGTCGTAGGCCCAACTGTTCCGATCGGGAATCAGCCTGACATCCATGCCGAGGATGCCAGCGACTTTCTCGCGATCTGCGGAGCTTAAGAAGTCATGTCCACCGAGCAGGTTTGTCGTGTTGCTGAAGAGCCGCGAGCCCATCGCATTGCATTGGCCGGTGATGGAATTGGCGCCGGTGCCCGGCCGTCCCACGCTGCCGGTCATCAGGGCCAGATTGATGATCGCTTGGGCCGTGCGGGTTGCTTCATGGCCCTGGTTCACGCCCATGGTCCACCAAAATGAAACGCGTTGCCCGCGGTGAAGGGTACGGGCAAAGCAATGAAGTTGCTCCACGGAAAGTCCCGTGGCCGCGGCAACGACTTCGGGCGTGTATGACTGGACGTGCGCTCGGAATTCAGCGAACCCGGTGGTGTGTCGCTCAATGTAGTCGCGGTCAATCCATTCCCTGGCGATCAGGATGTGCGCGAGGCCAAAGAGAAGAACCAGGTCGCACTTTGGCCGGAGGGCGTAGTGTTGCGTGGCGGCCATGGCGGTTTCCGTCTTGCGCGGATCGACGACAATAATTTCCGGTTGGTTCCGGTTGCGCAGCACGCGCTGCCACATGATGGGATGGGCCATGCAGAGATTCGAGCCAATGAAGACCAGCACATCGGACTCTTCAAAGTCTTCATAACTGAACGGTGGGGCATCGAAACCAAATGACTGCTTGTAAGCCGTCGCGGACGTGGCCATGCATTGGCGCGTGTTGCCATCGCCATGGATCATGCCCAGGCCGAATTTGCAGAGCGCGCCGAGCAAGGCCAGTTCTTCGGTGGTGATTTGGCCCGTGCCCAGCCAGGCAACGGAGTCCTTGCCGTACTGGTCTTGAATTGCCTTGAAGCGCACCGTGAAGACTTGCATGGCGGTGTCCCAATCTGCTGGTTCAAGCGTTCCTTTTGCGTTGCGGAGCCAGGGTGTCGTAGCGCGGTCAGGAGCGCGCAACGGTGTGAGTGCCTCCCAGCCCTTCGGGCACGCCATGCCGAGGTTCACCGGATAATCTGGCGTGGGCGTAAGATTGATGGCCTGGCCGTTGCGCAGATGAACGTTCAGGCCGCAGCCTGTGGAACAAAAGCCGCAGACCACGTTGGTGGTATTGTCCGGCTTCAGACGCTGCGGCACCTTGCCCAGGCCAAATCGCCCGGGGCGCAGCACCAACTCCTGCGTCAGTTGGCCATCGAATTGGCGGATCAAAGATCGAAATCTCTTAAGAGCGGCTTTCAAGTGTTGGAGATCCAATGCCTCATCGTCAGCGTCATTTGGATCGGATTTTGGTTATTATCACGCGGCCGCACTACCCGGCATCCTCGGCGCAACGACGGCCGTGAAGAAGAGGTAACGCTCCAACCATTCCCCCAGCGCGCAAAACGAGAAGCTCCCTAGAGCCAGGAGAGCACCGTCGCCAGTGGACGTGTAACCGATTGCGCCGCCGCCGAGCAGAAGCAGCGGAAAGAAGATTCCGCCCAGGAAGCCGCTTAAGAAGCGGGCAATCGTCGCACGTCGCAATTGACCGCTCATCAGGAGCGCGCTCCGTTTTAACGGCGAACGATCATTGTCTTTGAGCGCTGAAAGAAATGATAGCTCCCATCCGAGCTTCACGGCACTGGTGGTGATAAGCAGGCTCGCGAGCGTGAAAACCAACGAATGCTCTGGCTGTGTAGGCAAATTGGCTCGCCACTTTTCCATCGTCAGCGTGCAGAGCATAAATGCGAGGCCGAGCAGCAACGTCGTTCCGAAAAATTTTCCGGCAGTTCTGATGCCGCGCCAAAACACGCGCCGGGTGTCGTGATAAATCATGTGCGAGCAGAAAACCCCGAACAGACCGGCAAGGGCCACGGATATGCCAAGGACACTTTGAATGGAGGGTTGCGTCGGAGCGTTCCGGAGCCACAACGCTCCGGCATAAGCCGTGGCCAGCAGAGCAAACAGTCCGAACACCACGATTTCGCGGCTTAACCACGACCTTTTCAATCCTGCGAACGCCCTCCATGCCAGGAACGGTCGGCCGAGGTGGAAGGTGCTGGCCCCAAGCGCTACCAGACCAAATGCAAACGCGGTCGTCACGTGTACCGGCCTCAGTCGCGCGGCAAGCCCCCAAAAGCAATTCAGCAGATAATCCATGCAGAAGACGCCCACGGAAAGCTGAGTCAAGACCAACATAAACACCAGCGGCAGGTGTGCGGGCTCAGGCTTGATTCTGTGGGCATCGCCTGGCTGCATGTTTGGCGGCAGAGGTTCTCGCGTTTTATATCGGGTCGTTGGCAGGGTGTAGTCCGGCTCTGGAGCCGATGGAAGAAATGAGTTGGTAATCTGTGTGCCCGCTTGATATCCGACCGCGATCTGGAGCTTGCTGACAAGGGTGATGCGGATGGCTTCGTTCGGACAGGCTTGGACACAAGCCGGCGCCTCACCGACCGCAAGACGACTGCTGCACAGATCGCATTTGCGGACGATGCCTTTTTGTCGGTGATACTTGGGCACGTCGTAGGGACATTTCAGAATGCAGTACTGGCAGCCAATGCATTGATCGTCCAGATGCCGGACAATGCCGGTGACCCCGTCCTTTTCATAGGCGTTGACCGGACAACCGTTCAGGCAGGCTGGATCGACACAGTGATGGCAGGCGGTGGTGACAAATCGCTGGCGTGGTTCCTGCGCAGTGCCTCCATGAAGCAGCCCGACGGACCGCCACGTTTCATCGTCATCCAGCCCATTTAAATTATGGCAGGCAGTGACGCAGGCTTTGCAGCCGGAGCATTGGTCGAGATCCACCTCGAAGGCATATTGCTGGCCGTCCTCCGGAGCCGAGAGCGGAATCAGATCGCGATAGTAGCGGGCTTGCTGAGGGAGTTCGTGATTTTCGTGGCGCTGGGCAAACCTGGTTACGGCGCTGAGCAACCGTTGTTCCTCGATCAGGGTGTCGATCAGGGTGCGTTCTTCGAGCGTTGTCATGCTCTTACCACCCGCGAATCGAGCAGACCAAAGACCGAGCGGAGGCGGCTGGACTCTCATTTTTTCAATGCGCAGCATGAAGCCTATTCATGAGGAATTGAACTGCCCGACAGATCTGCGGAGTGACGCACCGAGGCGGGCGGGCGAAGGAGACTGTTGAGCATTCTTATTTTGTCCGTCGGGCGGCGAGACGGATGGAGCCGGGCGAGGGCTTGGCGGCTTTTGGGCAATTTGTCCAAAATGGGCCCCCAGTACCGACGGGAAAAACGAAATTTGACATTCCGAAGCGCCTTTGCGGATACTCCTCCGCATGAAAACGACTTTGGTATTTGCTTCTATCCTTTGCACCGCATCGCTTTTCGCTGAAACCGTGAGCAAGCTTCAAGAAATCCCGCTCAAAGACATCAACGGCACGGAAACCTCTCTCGGCGCCTACAAGGGACAGGTGCTGCTGGTGGTCAACGTCGCTTCCAAATGCGGTCTGACGCCGCAATACAAGGAGCTGGAGGCCATCCATAAGAAATACAAGGACAAAGGTTTCAGCGTGCTCGGCTTTCCATGCAATGACTTCGGTGCGCAGGAACCCGGCACCAACGAAGAGATCAAAGAATTCTGTTCCACGAAGTATGCCGTGACGTTCCCACTGTTCGATAAGCTTCACGTCAAGGGACCCGAACAGCATAAGCTCTATGCAACGTTAACGGGTAGCGCTTCTCCCTATCCGGGCGAGATCAAGTGGAACTTCGGGAAATTTCTGATTGGCAAGGACGGCAGGATTTTGAAGCGGTTTGAGCCGAAGATCGCGCCAGATTCCCCGGAAGTCATTGAGGCTATCGAAGCTGCCTTGAAATAGTTCTTCACCACAACCCGCTACCGACTCCCTAACCAAGGAATGGAGATAAGACTATGGTTATGCCCAAAGTAAAACACGTCGCGCTCTTTAAATTCAAAGAGGGAACTTCCCCGGAGCAAATCGACAAAGTCCTGGAGGCGCTCTTGGACCTGACGGAATCCATTCCGGGAATTGAAGACTATGTCGCCGGAACCAATAGCAGTCCGGAGGGGCTCAATAAGAGCCTCACTCACGGCTTCGTTATGACGTTCACCGACGCGTCAGCGCGCGATGCTTACCTGACGCACGCCGAACACGAACGCTTCAAAACAGAGGCGCTGCCCACGATTGAAGAACTGGTCGTATTCGACTTCGAGATTTGATGGGCGCGTGTTGCGTCTTGCGTATTACGTGACGAGGAGAAGCCGGCGAATCAACCTTCACGCAACGCGGCAATACGCAACAGCATTCGCCGGGCACTTGCCAACTGGCCGGGCTAAAACTACCTTTCGCGCGCACATATGGAAAAGGTCATCATCATGGGAACCGGGTGTGCGGGTCTGACCGCTGCACTCTATACCGCGCGCGCCAATCTCAGTCCGCTTGTCATTACTGGCCTCATGCCAGGGGGGTTACTGACGACGACAAGTATTGTGGAGAATTACCCTGGTTTTCCGGAAGGAATCGACGGCTACGAATTGATGACGCGGATGCAGAAGCAGGCGGAGCGCTTTGGCGCCCGGGTCAGGTTTGGAATTGTCGAAGCCGTTGAATTGTCGAAGAAGCCCTTTGTGCTGACGGTCGATGGAGAACCGGTCGAAACGCAAACGCTCATTATCGCCAGCGGGGCCAGCCATCGGCATCTCGGCCTTGAAAGTGAGGACCTGCTCGAGAAGAAGGGCGTGACCTATTGCGCCACATGTGATGGCGCCTTGCCCATGTTTCGTAACCAACCGCTGGTCGTGGTCGGTGGCGGCGATTCCGCCTGTGAAGAAGCCACGTATCTGACACGTTTTGGGTCCACTATTCATTTGGTCCATCGCCGTGATTCATTGCGTGCCTCAAAGATTATGGCCGAACGCACGCTGGCGCATCCAAAGATCCAACCGATTTGGGACTCCGTCGTCACGGAGATCCTCGACGCGAAGCAGGACAAAGTCACGGGCGTGCGCCTCAAGAATGTGAAAACGAACAAGGAAAGCGTGGTCGCCTCCGCCGGCGTATTTGTGGCCATTGGACACATTCCCAATACGCAACTCTTCAAGGGGATCATCGATATGGACGAGAACGGTTACATCATTCCGAAAACGGGCATGATGACAAACGTGTCGGGTGTTTTTGTGGCGGGGGATTGTTCGGACCATGTCTATCGACAGGCGGTTACTGCGGCGGGTATGGGGTGCGCCGCGGCGATTGATGCCGAACGTTACTTGGCTGCTTTGAATCAGTAAGTTCCAATTTGTCCAGGCTTCCAGGCCAGGCAGCCCTCCAGCAACGGAGTTTTTCAGTTTTGTTTTGGTAACTGACTCTGTTTAATAACCCGCAATGAAACGTCGGCAGGCGCAAGTCAAGCGCGCCACGAAAGAAACGCAGATCACAATCAAGCTGGACATTGATGGTTCCGGCAAATCCTCCGTTCGAACGGGTATTCCCTTCTTCGACCACATGTTGGCGCTCTTCGCCAAACATGCCGTGGTGGATCTGACCTTTCGCTGTCGTGGCGATCTGGAGATAGACGCGCATCACACGGTCGAAGATTGCGGCATCGCTTTGGGGCAGGCCTTCGCGCAGGCCCTGGGAGACAAAAAGGGGATTCGCCGCTATGGTTTTGGGTTCGATCCACGAAATCCATTCACCGGCGAAGCCTATGTCCCCATGGACGATTGCCTCGCCCGCTGCGTGGTCGATTTCAGTGGCCGGCCCTCTTTTGTGTGGCGCGGCCTGGACAACTTAGCCTGGAAGCGGATATTGCCCGCAGAAAGAAACCAGGACATGTCGAGCGCGTTTCGCTTTGGTTTGGCGCGGGAATTCTTCCAGGCATTTGCGAACGAAGGGCGTTGTAATCTTCATTTGGAGCTGCTTTACGGGGACGAGCCTCATCACGTGGTCGAGTGTTTGTTCAAGGCGTTTGCCAAAGCTGTAGATGCTGCTTGCCAACGGGATCCGCGCATCAGCGGCAAGCTCCCGAGCACGAAGGGTGCCTTGTGAGTTCCGCTGAATAAGCGCGAAATAACCCCCGTCCAAAACATGGCGACGCAACCAGATTACTCCTCGATCAGCGATGAGAAATTGGTGCGCGCAGCGCAGAAGGGCGACATGGCTGCGTTTGAAGAACTCGTGGCGCGGCATCGGGACAAGATTTACGCGCGCGCCTTCAGCATGATGCGGAGCGAGGACGAGGCGATTGATCTTTCTCAGGAAGCGTGGGTGAAAGGCTGGCAGCGGTTGAAACAGTTTCAGGGCGAATCAAGTTTCGTGACCTGGATGACGAGGATCGTCATAAACCTTTGCCTGGATCAGTTACGGAAACAGAAGCGGCATCGGGCGGAGTCGATCGAACTCATGGAAGAGGAATCCGGCGGGGTGGAGCGGCAGATGCCGGTGGTGACGGTGAACCCGACGGAAGGATTGGAACGAAAGGAACTGCGGCAGAGAATTGATAAGGCTCTGGGTCAGCTTTCGAACGAACATCGCACCGTACTGATCCTTCACGAATTTGAAGAGCTGGAATACAAAGAGATTGCGAAGAAGATGGGTTGCTCGATCGGCACCGTGATGTCGCGTTTGTTTTACGCGCGGCGCAGGATGGCGAATTTAATGGCAAGTTACAAAAGAGAGGAATTGAGCTAGATGAATCGGGATTTGGAATTAAAGTTACAGGCTTACGTCGATGGCGAATTGCCGCAGCGTGAGGCCCAAAGCCTGGCAGCGTGGATTGCAGAGGACAAAGAGGCGCGGGCGCTTCTGGCCGAATTGAAAATGGCCAAAGCCGTCTTGGCAGGCAATGAACCCGAGCTTTCCGTTCCAGAGAGCCGGGAGTTCTACTGGAGCAAAATCTCACGCGAAATCCACCGCCTTGAAAGCGCTGAAACCCGGCCAGGTGCGGGACTGTGGTTTAGCTGGCAGAAGTATTTGGCGCCTTTGGCAGGAGTTGCTCTGGTCGTTCTTTTGGCCTTGGGCGCTTTTAATATTTACAATGCGCGGGTCCGCGATAATGATGCTCGCCACTTAGCTGAAATCGAAAACCTCTCGGAACAGATGGGTGCATTCTCGTTCCGTTCATCGGAGAACATGTTCGTCGTATGGGTCTACGACAAAGCGACCGATGAGGCGGTTGAGCCTGAACTGATTGATGACCTGATCATCCAATGATGCTTTTGAAGAGCTTTTCACTGCGCTGTTTCACGCCGTTTCTTTTCTTCGTGCTGACGGGAACTGCGCTGGTTGGTCGCGTTGAAGCCGAGGAATTGAAGATCGAAGCCAAGCTGATTTGGGGAACCGACGATGAAAAATCGACCGACCCCGGCCACAAGCCCGTCGATGAACCATTGGCCAAGGAGTTGCGCAAGATTTTCAAGTGGAAGAACTATTTTGAGATCAACCGTCAGAACGGGGTCGTGCCGAACCGCGGCTCAAAGCAATTCCAGATGAGCAAGCAGTGCACGATCGAAATCACCGAATTGGAGGGACCCAAGGTGGAAGTGAAGTTAATCGGCGAAGGCAAGCCAGTTAATAAAACCACCAAGGCCCTGAGCCGCGGAGAATTCTTTACCCTGGGTGGCGAATCCAAGAACGGATGCGCCTGGTTCGTTGTCGTTACTCAACAACAATGAATTAGGCAGGCGAACAACTTTGAAAAAAACGCCCCGGATTGTGACCGGGGCGTTTTCGTTTTCAAGGGGATTTAGTTTCCCAGTTCCTCATTCGTGGCCACGTTATAGATCTTGAACTGCTCGGCATGGAGCGCCGGGTCGGCCCGGAACGACAATTTGCCGAAGTAACGCTTCTCCATCTCAATGAGCAACTTTTCGTCCTCGGTGCGCAGACGTTCGAGCACGCTTGGGTGGACGACGATGCGCAACTGGAAGTCCGATTCGTCGCGCGAACGCTTTTTGAGGATTTCACCCAGCTTGCGCTGGATCTCCACGCTCATGGTCAGGGCGCTCTTCACTTTGCCGCGCCCTTTGCAATTGGTGCAATCGTCATATACGGCCGCCCGCACACTTTCACTGTGACGCTGGCGGGTCATTTCCATCAGGCCCAATTGAGAGATGGGAAGGATGTGCGTCTTGGCTTTGTCGCGTTTAAGACCTTCCTTCATCCGCTGATAAACCTGCTGCTGATCGCGACGGGATTTCATATCGATGAAGTCGAGCACAATCAGCCCGCCCATGTTGCGCAGCCGCAGTTGCCGGCAGATTTCGTCCGCAGCCTCGAGGTTGACTTTCAGGATGGTGGACTCCTGGTCTTTGCCGCTCTTGTGCCTGCCGGTGTTGACATCAATGGCCACCAGGGCCTCCGTTTCGTCCACTACGATGTAGCCACCGCTTTTCAAGTGAACCTGACGCGTGAAGGTGTTTTCCAACTGCCGCGTGATGTTGAACCGATCGAAAACCGGCTGGTGGTCGCTATAGACTTTTACTTTGTCGGCGGAGCGCTTGGAGATTTTCGAAATCATTGCGCGCATCCGATCGTAGTGTTGCGGATTGTCCACCACGATACGTTCGACATCTTCGGTGAGGAAGTCACGCACGGTGCGCTCGATGAGATCCGGTTCCTGAAAAACGCAAGTTGGAGCCGGCCTTTTCTGCATGCGCTCCTGGATTTCTCTCCACTCCTCCAGCAACAGAGCCAGATCGCGCACAAAATAACGCGCCTGTTGACCTTCGCCCACGGTCCGCATAATCACGCCCATTCCGTCCGGAATAGTGAGAGCGCGCAGGATTTTCTTGAGGCGCTGACGTTCCTCCTGATTTTCGATCTTGCGGGAGATGCCGCTCTGATCGGAGTTGGGCAAGAGCACCAGATATCTGCCGGGCAAAACAAGATTGGTCGTGACACGCGGGCCTTTGGTCCCGATGGGCCCCTTGGTCACCTGCACGACGATATCGCTGCCCGGTGGATAAAGGCGGGGAATGTCCTTCTGCGTGATGCGCGGTTTGTCGCGCTTGCGTTCGCCGCGCTCGACCAGCTCCACGCCGCTGTCGAAGTTGCTGGGAACGATGTCCCAATAGTGCAGGAACGCGTTCTTCTCAAAGCCAATGTCGACAAAGGCCGCTTTGAGACCGTCTTCAAGGTTCCGGACCTTGCCTTTGTAAATGCTGCCCACCAGACGCTCGTCGGTGGTGCGCTCGATGGTGAATTCTTCCAACTTGCCGTCTTCCATTACCGCCACGCGTGTTTCGAGTGACTCGGCGTTGATGATAACTTCCTTGTGGATCTTCTTGGGTGGTTTAATCAGACGATGGACTTTCTTGATGACTTTGTTCGCCGCGGCTTTGATCGCCTGCACAATTCCTTTCGGCGGCGGCTCGGTCAATCGGACCGGTTGATAACCGGTTTCTTCCTTCACTTCCGCAGGCGTATCCATATGCGGCTGGCGGAAGTCCTTCTTGCTCGCTTTGAGAGCTTCTTCGGAGGGAACTTCCGTTTTGGGTTGGCCTTCCGGCGGCAGACCGGCGGCGATGTTTTCAGCGCGCTCGATTTCCCGCTGAAACCGCGACTTGTCATAAATCGTGTCGCTGGTGGGCTTCTCACCGATAACCTCGGCGCGGGCTTCCTGGGCGGCGCGGTCGGGGCGCTTGATATTCGGGTTTACACCACCACTGGGGCGAAAGCGCATGCCCCCACGGCGGCGACGAGAAAAACTTCTCTCACTCATAATTAGTAGGACCTTCTATAGATATAAACGTTTTGCAGTATGCCAGCGGCGATCAACGAGCAGAGCACTGAAGATCCGCCATAACTTAAAAGCGGCAGTGGCACGCCCGTCACGGGCATCAGTCGAATGTTCATGCCGATATTGATGAAGACGTGGCTGAACAACATGGCTACAACGCCAACAGCCAGCAACTTTCCCAGACGATCGCGTGTCTGGCCGGCGATACGAATGCCGGTAAACAACACCACGGAATAGAGCGCAATCACCGTCACGCTCCCCATGAATCCTTTCTCCTCGGCAATGACGGAGAAAATGAAATCGTTATGTGCGACCAGCCGCGGCAGGTAACCCAGGGCATTTTGAGTTCCTTTGCGCCAACCCTTGCCCATGAGGCCGCCGGAGCCGACCGAAATCATCGCTTGATCCACATTGTAGGAATAATTGCGCATTTCGCGGCGGGCTTCAGCGCGTTCGGCCGGCGTGGCATTGGGTCGCGCGGCATCCTGGCCAAAATACACGAGCAGCCGGCGTTTCTGGTAATCTTCCAATTTGATCTGCCAATTCGGCGGCGCGAAAAGCACATCGATCAGGATCAAGGCGACCAGCACCGCTGCGCCCCCCACCAACTTGCTCAGGTAACGTACGGGCACACCGGCGACAAAAAGCATGGTGAGCCCCATCGGTATCAGGATTAACGCCGAGCCCAAATCCGGCTCCTTCATGACCAGGACAAAAGGCAGGGCCATCAAGCCGAGGGCTTTCCAAAAGACCGATGTTTGTCTCAGTTCGTCCACCGGCCGGCTCAGGAAATGTGCCTGGGCAAAAATCAACGTGAGTTTGGCGAATTCCGAAGGCTGGAATTGGAAAAAACCAAGGTCGATCCAGCGCCGGGCCCCGAAACGCATCGCACCGATATAGGGGACAAGCACCGCCACCAGCAACAGGATCGTGGCCCAATAAGCGACCAGCGACCAACGCGCCAGCGCGTGGTAATCTGCCAGGCAAAGGACCACCATTCCCGTTGCTCCCAGAACATACCAGACGATCTGCCGGAACCAGGGTTGATTGTAGAAGGGGATCTGCGCCGCGGCGTCGCTGACCATCGTCGCGCTGTAAACGAACGTGACACCAATGACCATCAATCCGGCGATGGCCGCCAGCAACACCCAATCGACTTTGGATTGGCGCTCTTGTCCGAAAGCAAACATTTAGTTTTTGTGGGCCAGAGTTGAACCCTTCAATCTACTCTGGTTTTCCACTTTTTGAATTGTCTTGTAGATTTCACGAGCAATCGGACCACAAGTGCCTCCGCCGGAGCTGCCGCCATCCACCATGACCAGGACCACGTAACGCGGCGCTTCGTATGGACCATACGAAGCGATCCAGACGGTGTGCCCCACAATACGGTTATGTTCGTCGCTCACCTGAGCCGTGCCGGTCTTGGCGCAGACCCGAAAGTCTTTCACCAAAGGCGTTTTCCGGTCAGGCTCATGAAAGGCGTGAAAGGCCGTGCCTTCGATTTCTTCGACATCAGCCACCATGGCTTCCCGGATGATTTGCAGTGTCCGTTCGGAAACACCCAGATGATCCCGAATACGACCGTTCGGAAAATCTTTTGCTGTTTCCGTGCCGAAGGGATCTTGCGGTTCCATGCGGGCAATCAGACGCGGGTAAAGCACCTTGCCGCCATTGGCGATCGCTGCGGCCATTACCGCCATCTGGAGCGGTGTGACATCGATCCGGCCCTGGCCGATGCAAAGGTTGGCCGTGTCGCCATCGAACCAGCCTTTACGAATCGTTTTCTCGTTCGGAAAGTATCCGCTCACCTCCTGCCCCGTCGGCAAACCGGTCTTTTCACCGAGATGAAGACGGCGTCCCATTTCAACGATGCGTTCGATCCCGAACTTCATTCCGTTCGTGATAAAATACGTATTACTGGACCGAATAAGCGCGCGTTTAAAGTCGTACTCTCCCGGCGGCGCAGTATCCTTGATCGACCGGGCGCCGACTTTGATATGCCCGTGAACCGGATCGGCCGGGTTTGGGGGATTGTAAATCTTTTCAGCCGGATTCAACCCGGCCTCGAGACACGCCAATGCGATCACAATCTTGAAAATGGAGCCAGGCCGATAGTTTTCCTGGCACGTCCGGTTGATTTGCGGACGGAGTTCCAGATCGTTCAGCTTCTTATAATCCTCCTCCGAGATGCGTGGAATAAACTCATTGGGATCGAATGCCGGCGAGGAAGCGAGCGCGAGCAGATCGCCTGTGTTTGGGTCCATGACAACGACCGCGCCTTTCGCCTGGGCGGCCACTTTGCGGAGTTCGTACTCGGCGGTCCTTTGAATGGCCAGATCGATTGTAAGGATGACATTCTTGCCGGGCTCTGCGGGCGTCCAGATGGTTTCCGATTGCCGATAACCGAGGCTGTTTACCAACACGGATTTGACGCCTGCCTTTCCGCGCAGATGTTCATCGAAGGCGCCTTCGATGCCCACGCGGCCACGATAATCGGGAAGCCGAAAGTTGAAGAACGCATCCTCATCTTTGGCGGAGCTGTCATCACGCGTCAAGTAACCAAGCAGATGCGCCGCCGTGGTTTGCTGTGGATAGGATCGGATGGGCTGGACGTCCAGATCGACCCCGGCGGGATTGCTGGCCATCTCCTCGAAGCGGGCGATGTGAATGGGCTCGATGTTGCGCAAAAGCTGCAAGGGCAGCGCGAGTTGATTCGTGTAATGCTTCAGGAAATTGCCGTAATCGAGCAAGATGGGTTCGCGCAGGCTCGTGGCCAGATTCTGAACGATATTGCTCACGACGCGATAGCGGGCTTCGGCTTCCAAAGACAGGCGTTCCCGGCGCGAGAGCTTGCCTTTGGGCCGGGTGCGGCGCCACTCATCGCGGAAATGCTCGCGCAGTTCATCAAGGTAGAGGCCCACATTGTAACTCGGCTTGTTTTCCGCCAAGGGCTGTCCGCTTCGATCCAGGATTTTTCCACGGATGGCCGGAATGCGCACGGTGCGAAACGACTGCGCTTTTTGGTTCTCGGCAAAACGGCGATGAGAGATGACCTGCATGTACCATAACCCAATGAGCAGAATGGCCATTCCCGCCAGCACGCCCCAGGTGATGATGCGCAGTTGGGGATCGTTCTTTTTAAGTTGGTCGAAGATCAACATACGCGAAAAGAGAATGGTAAATGACGAAGCTCGAATGACGAAAGCATGACGAAGCTCAAATGACCAGGCCACGCAGCATCGTGAATCTCCGAGACGTTTCTTCGGTCATCTGGCATTGGGGCTTCCTTCGTCATTCGATATTTGTCATTCGTCATTTCATCTCAGCTCCGTCCTCGTTTAATTTCCCGGTCCGAGCGAAAACTTGTTTCCCCGAGCGGCCGATAACTCAGCGCTCCCACAATCCAATCGAAGAACCGAAACCAGAGTGGAGTCAGGGCGGCTCCTGCGAAGCTCATCACCAGCCATTGCCAGAGGGAAAACCATCCGATCAAGGGTTGGCTGCCCGTATTGACGAGGAGCAGCAAGGTCAATACCGGCACCGCCGCGCTGGCCGTCAGGCCGAGCACCGCCTGAGCAAAGCGCTGCTGGCGCAGAATCAGGCCGCGATAATGATTGATCAGCAAACCGACCAGAAACAACGGCAGCACACTGATACCCAGCGGATTGGCTGACACCGAATCGAACCACAATCCACCGAAGACAGCTACTAATGCCAGCGTCGTGACACCGGTGCTCAGACTGGCGTAGACGACCAGGCCGGGCAGCAAATCCACTTGCACGCCGAGCAGATGGCGCAGGCCGTTGAAGGTGGCTTCCAGGAACACGGCAAGGAATGCCGCCGTCAGGATGATGATGGTGTGCAGCCAGTTCATTGCAATTCAGTAATCAGTAATCAGGTAGGAGGAGCAGTAATTGGTTTTCAGTAGTGCGCGACGCCTCCTACTGATGACTGAACACTGATTACTGATCACTTTCCTTTTCATGGCAGTTTTACAAAGACCTCATCCAGCGAGTTCATCTTCACGTGCAGTTTGACGCGCGCTTCGTTGTAAAGTCCATAACCCACGGTCCGGAAATCGACGATTTGACCTACGGCAATGCCGGGCGGAAAAATTCCTCCCAGACCGCTCGTCACGACGCGTTGTCCGGCCCTTAACTGACTGCTCCGGGAAAGATGCGTGAGATCGACCAGCGACGTATCCAGGGGGCTGGAGCTCACCGGCGCAATGACGCCATGCTCGTTGGGCGGGCCTTCGACCATGACTGAAACGCGACAATCCGGGTCGCCCAGCAACACCACTTGCGAGTGGGTCAGGCCCACTTCCGACACCCGCCCGACCAACCCTTCCGCAGCGAGCACCGGCAGGTTAGTCACCACGCCATCGCGCGACCCCACGTCAATACGAATGGTGCGCCACCAGTTGGCGGGGTCGCGTCCCACGACGCGGGCGAGCTTTAGCCTCCATTGGACCTGTTTTTGCCAGCCAACGTACTGGCGCAATCGGGCATTCTCCTGGGTGGTCGCCTCCCACTGCATGACACGGACACGCAGCTCCTGGTTTTCCTTCTGCAGCGCCTCCAGCTCTTTGACCAATTGCTTGCGGGGCACGACCGCGTTTCCGGCTTTGTCCGTGAGGTCCTGACTGGAGCCAACGAGCCCAAAGAGGGGCAAGAACAGGCCGCTGATGGCCAGCTTCAACCGGGCGCTCGTCCGGTTCGGCAGTTTCAACAAAACCACCGTCACCAGCATCACTATCCCTAAGGCAATATAATGCGGCCGTTTGAACATCTGTTCACCCGAACATTCCTGCAGACGAGCTTCAACAGGCCGCCCTATCTTACTCTTAATCTTAATCTTCCATCTTCCTCATCGGATTACGATTACGATTACGATTAAGAGCAGGAGCGCAACGACCCGTCTCTGCTCGATCCGCATTCGAACTTCAGAGCCTTACCTTGGCTCCGTCGTTCAATCAGGCGAACTACACCTTGGAGTTGGAAGTAACGCGCTTAAGGAATTGAAGTTCTTGCAACACGCGGCCCGTGCCTTCCGCTACGGCGCTCAACGGATCATCGGCGATATGCACCGGCAGCCCGGTTTCTTCCGCCACCAGCCGATCGATACCGCGTAACAGCGCGCCGCCCCCGGCCATGACCAGGCCGCGGTCCACCAAATCGGCGGACAGCTCGGGCGGACAACGCTCCAATGTGATGCGAATGGACTCCAAAATACTTGAAAGCGGCTCTTGCAAGGCTTCGCGAATCTCTTCTGAGCGAATGGTCAGCGTCTTCGGCAACCCCGCGCTCAAATCGCGTCCCTTGACTTCCATCGTTAACTCTTGCTCCAGCGGAAAGGCCGATCCGATTCGGATCTTGATCTCTTCCGCGGTGCGTTCGCCAATCATCAAGTTGTAGGCCCGCTTCATGTGCGCCACGATCGTTTCGTCGAATTCATCTCCGCCCACCCTCAGGCTGCGGCTGAAGACAATACCCGCCAGGGAGATAATCGCGATCTCACACGTCCCCCCGCCAATATCGACGATCATGTTGCCCGCCGGTTCGTGGACCGGCAGCCCCACGCCGATGGCGCTCGCCATCGGTTGTTCGATCAAATAGACTTCGCGCGCACCGGCATGGGTGGCGGAGTCTTTCACGGCCCTCTTTTCCACTTCCGTAATGCCCGACGGCACGGCCACCACCACGCGGGGAGCGATCAGTTTTCGGTGATGCACCTTCTGAATAAAGTGGCGCAGCATCGCTTCGGTGATCTCGAAGTCGGCAATCACGCCATCTTTCATGGGCCGGATGGCCACAATGTTCCCCGGGGTGCGCCCCAACATCCGCTTGGCTTCTTCGCCGACGGCGAGGACGTTGGTAGTGCCAGCCTGAATGGCAACGACGGAAGGCTCACGCAGCACAATCCCCTGATCACGTACATAAACGAGGGAGTTTGCTGTTCCCAAGTCGATACCAATATCGTTGGAAAACAGGCTTTTAACTTGTGCGAACATGAACGGTGCCTAACACGGGCACACGGTAAGAAGGGGGGGATGGGAGGTCAAGGGCATTTGCGGCGGAGGCGAAGTGATTTGGGTAGCGGGCGTCAAGGAAGCGCGGGGTGAAGAAACCGCACGTTGACCAGTCTCCCAGCGAGCCATCCGAATCAAATTCTCTTTCGGCGAATTCGAGCCAGAGAAAACATTCCGCCACCTAAAAGTAGCAAGCTCCAACTGGGAAGGTTCGGGAATTGGAACAAAGGTAAACGTGGCAGTGATCAGGGCGTCGCCAACCAGCCTCAAAGTCTCCTTGGGCCAATACCGGTGCGGCGCTGGCAAAAAACTTCAAGACAACGTTTACGATTCTCATTCATCGCGCCTTTCGCTTCCACCAAAACCAACCCGCAATTCCAGCCAAGGTCAGTAAGGCCAGTGTCGAGGGCTCCGGCACGGGCTGCGTTGAGAACTGGATGTTGTCCAATTCAACTAATTCCAAACCAGACTGAGCTATATGGGTGAATCGCAATTCGCCAATTTGCCCAGCATAGGTCGAAATATCTCCGCCCAAAATCGAATATCCTGAGCCCATTCCAAGCTGAACAAAAGGGATTGGCGTTCCCGCGAAGGTCACCTGCAATCGGTCATAATTTGAGGCATAGAAAACGACCGAAAGGGCATTCAGCGGCACCTGTCCGATTTGACCAATCGCCGCGGTAGTGGGCGGACCGCCGCTTGAATGTTGGATTCCGACAGAATAATTGCCTTGGAATGGTTGAAATATTTGGGACGCCGTATCGTGAATCGACACGATCGGCGTACCAAGAGTTATAGTGTTGTACAAAATCTCAGTGAGTGGTGTATTTCCCTGATAAGCTGCCCACCCCGGTATAGCATTCGAAGCCACCACCAATGGCAAACCCTGAGAGCCGATAGGAACTATTCTGGCTTGCTCAAAATTGAGATTTCGGAAACTGCTCTGCGCGGACGCAAGATGTGCTGCGATGCAGAGTGCCAAGAATAAAGAGATAATGTTTTTCATTCGAGGTTAGCGTTTAATAAACGGATCGCCGACAGCTCAGGCCTTTTGATGGGATGCCATCCGGCCATGACTGCGTTTGTTCAGATCGATGCCTGGCAGTTTTGGAAGTCGGTGTCCGAGACGGAGGCCGACAAGAATCCAATCTTCCAGCGTGGAACGCAGCTCCTGCTCGCATTGCCTGAGGTTCTTGCCAAAAGCAATCACCCCCGGCAGCTTCGGAATCTCTCCGGCGAAACTGCCATCTTCAAGCTTGTCGAAGTCAGCCAACTCCATCGCAGCTTCGATATAGGCGGTGAGCGGAAACGTCATATCGCAGCAAGCTAACTGATTGGGCGAGGCTGGCAAGAATTGCCAGTTGCACGTTCTCGAACAAGCTCGATGACCTGCACGGCTCTTTAAACGCAGAGGACGCAGAGGTTTTCGCAGAGGAGCGCAGAGAAACGACTGAAGCAGGTCCTCTGCGCCCTTTGCGCAAACCTTCGCGTCCTCTGCGTTAAGATCAGATCGTCCCGACTCGTGGCCGAAACTGAACCTCAGCCCTTCTTCAGCTTCTCCACCGCATCTTTCATCTCCGCCAGGTGAGTATCGGCTGAAGGCACATCGGTGACGTGCGCAATCTTGCCATCCTTCCCGATCAGGAAACTGACGCGACGGGCCAGGTTGCGATTGGGCATCTTTGCTCCGTAAGCCTCGACGATTTTGCCATCGGCGTCGGCCAGCAGCGGGAAGTTCAGATTGTGTTTGGCGATGAATTTCTTGTGGCTGTCTTCGGTATCCATGCTCACGCCCACGACTTCGACATTGTCCTTCTTAAGATCGCCGACGCGGTCGCGCAGGCCGCATGCCTGCTTGGTGCAACCCGGCGTGTCGTCCTTGGGATAGAAGTAGAGCAGCACGACCTTCTGGCCGACGACATCAGCGAGTTTCCAATCCTTGCCGTCCTGATCCTTGCCTTCGATTAACGGGGCTTTGTCGCCTACTTTGGGGGTCGTGGAAGGTTCAGCAGCGTCGCTGGACAACAAGGCGGCCATGGCCATGAACGATGCGACTGTCGCTTGGGTGAAGAGTTTCATGATAAGTCCTCTGTTTAGTTGTTAATTCATCGATGGATTGATTATAGCGAAACCATCTGACGAAGTTGAACAGATTTTTCTTCAGCTTCGCAAATTTCCACCGCGCTCAAAGCATCCTGCGCTGTCACCACTGTCGGCGGTTTGCCAGCCTGAATGGAATCCAGCATGTGGCGCAACTCACCGGCATAGCCGTCGGGGCCGGATACGTCCACCGTGCGCGGCGCCTGGCCGACTTCGCACAAACGCAACGCATCCGCGCCGCGGGCCAGGTCGTAATCCGCCGTGGCGCGCTCGAAGTTCACCGTGTAAGACATGCTGAAGCCGAAGCCGGCGGTCATGGCCCAACTTCCTTCGGCGTGAACGATCGCGCCGGAAGCTACCTCGTATTGCGTGACGACATGATCGATTGCCCCGCTGAATTTCGTGTAACCCGTCGAGAACACCGAGTGCGGTCGGCCGAAACAGAATTGAACGAAGTCCGTGTCGTGGATGTGAAGATCGAACAGCGCGCCGCCCGATTCCGCGCCGTTGAAGAAGTTGCTCTGACCCCAACCTGGCGGCTCCGCCACGCGTCGAAATCGGGCTGCGAGCACTTTCCCGTAAGTGTTTTCTTGAATCGCCTTTTTGAGCCAGGTCCATCCCGGCCAAAACCGCAGGCACATGGCCGGCATGAAGAAGCCCTTGGACTTTGCGGCCGTGCTCGCGATATCGCGGGCAAGCCTGGCCGAGCGTGCCAAAGGCTTTTCGCAAAGAACATGTTTTTCCGCGTGCAAGGCTGCCATGCAAAGTTCGTGATGGGCCAAAGTGGGGGCACAGATATCGATAAGATGAATCTGCGGGTCGTTCAGCAGGTCAGTGAAATGTTTGCTGGCCTTCACCCCTTTCATGTCCAGCTTCACGGGTTCGTTCGTGCCGATATTGCCGGTGACGTTGGAGAAATCGCCATCAAGCCTTTTCCCGCTCGGATTGCAGATAGCCGCGACGCGGACATCTTGCAGTTGGCGGTAGGCCTTGATGTGTGTCGCCGCCATGAAGCCGAGACCGACAATGCCGACGTTGATCATTGAACAGTTATACCTTGAGTGACTCAACAAATTCGCGCGCCGCTCGGATATCCTCCAGCCGTTGATTGCCTGCTTCCCGCTCGATGCAGCAATCGCCAGAGAATTTCAGCTCCTCCAACACGCGAAAGAATTCGGTCCAGTTTACTTCACCGGTGCCAACCACGACTTCATCGCCCCACGTGCCCGGCTGGCGCGTTTTCTTTGCGTCCTTGATGTGACACTGCTTGAGCCATGGACCGAGGATGCGCAACGCTTCGATCGGATTCCCTTTATCGTAAAGAATCATGTTGGCCGGATCGAAATTGACGCCTACGTTGTGGCGCTTCAGCTTTTCCAGGAATTCCAGCAGCGACGCCGCATTCTCCTGGCCGGTTTCAAAGCCAAGGTCGATTCCGGCAGCCGCAAAAATATCCGCGACCAGGCGGATGCGATGCAGCAGCTTGGTGAATTGCGGATCGCGCTCATCATGCGGGAGGAACCCGGCGTGAAACGTTACCAGCCGAAGCTTCATTGATTCTGCCAGAACAGCGATGGCCTTGATGTTGGCTTGGTTTTCATCCCAGGTGGCGTCGGGCACCACTCCGCCGGTCAGCCGAATGGTTTCCATGGTGGAATAATTCTCGCCCACCGTGCCGAACATTCCCGAAACGATGTAAATGCCATGATCCGCGCTCTGTTTTGAAAAATCTCCCCAGACCTCCGGCTGCGTGCGAATGGGATCCAGCGCGAGCTGCGCGCGCGGGATGCCCAAGGTCTTGAGTTGCTGGATGAGTTGCTCTGGCCCTTCCGGTTGAAGTGACCAGGTGCAGACGGCAAGCCGTTCGCCAAGCGTTTTCATAGGTTCGCAGCCAGTTCTTTCGATGGACGCAGCTTGAGCCCCTTCAAGCGCTCGACGAAGGCAACGAATCCTTCGGCCTGCGCTCGCAAGCGGTCCAGAATCTCTGGATCGGTGAGTCGTCCTTTGTCGTTCAGCAGTTCATTGATCCGGGGGAGAAAAACGCGTTCCGAATAGAGATAGGCATAGCGATAGTTGAAGATCAGTTGCAATTGCTCGACCGGCCGCAAGGCGCCCCACATGCCTGCGGCCAGGCCGACGAAGCAAACCGGGCGGTGTTCAAAGCTCTCCGGGAATTTCAGCATGTCGATGAAATATTTCAGGACGCCCGGCATGCCGCCATTGTATTCCGGAGTGACGACAATCAGGCCAGACGATTTCAAGACCGCATCGGCAAACGGCTCGAACGACTTCGGCTTTTGGCTGTAGGACGTTGGCGTGAAGATTTCCGACGGCAATTTGGCCAGGTCGAGCACGTGCAAAGGAACGTTCAGTTCCCGATAAATCTCCTCCACGTGGTTTGCGACTTTGCGCATATTGCTTCCGGGCCGGTTTGTCCCGACGATCAACGTGAGCATGAGGACAGGATGTCGCCAGGCCGTCAGCGAATCAAGCTTTCACCGGACTCGGTGCCGTGTTCCGGCTCAGCTTATTTTGGAGAAGTAAACGCCAAACCATGAAAAACGCCTCGCGCGCAATCTTCGACGTCATCTTGGATCTGCCTTGAAACCGATCCGTGAAAATAATCGGCACCTCAGCGATCCTCATTCCTCGACGCCAGATTTTGTGCGTCATCTCAATTTGAAAGCTATAGCCCGTAGATCGAACCGCGTCCAAATCAAGAATCAGCAACGTGCGGCGCCGGAAACATTTGTAGCCGCCTGTCGGATCAGAGATGGGCATGCCGGTGACAACCTGCACGTATTTGGCGGCGAACAAACTCAACATGAGTCGTTTCAACGGCCAGTTGATGACGCGAATGCCGTTGCGGTAGCGCGAGCCTAGCACCAAATCGGCGTCCTGCGCGGCTTTGAGGAACGCAGGGATGTCGTCCGGATTATGGGAGACATCGCCATCCATCTCGAAGATGAATTCGTAATCCCGCTCCAGCGCCCATTTGAAACCGGCGATATAAGCCCGCCCCAGTCCGCTCTTCTCCCGCTCGTGCAGCACATGCACCATGGTGTTATTCGCAGCGATTTCGTCCGCCAGCTTGCCGGTGCCGTCGGGAGAGTTGCCATCCACGATGAGCACCTCCACTGGCGATGGCTGCGTCAAAATGCGCTTCACCAACGCGGGAAGGTTATCCCGCTCGTTATAAGTCGGGACGATGACGATTGTCTTCTGGCCCATGGTTCAACGTTGCCGCGCTCACAAGTAAGCGAGGCCCTTGGCGAAGACAAGCAGGAAGGTGCGCCGGAGGAACTGTCGAGCGCATCTTCAAAGTACCACCAGCCTTTCAGGGGACTGAAGGGCTGCATCACATCGTCGCGGAGGGACAACACCCTCCGAAGAGACAACTCAAGATATTCGACTCAAGACGTATTTGGGTTTGGCGGCAGCAGCGGTCTTAGCGGGCATGAATCACATCGCGGCTGACGCGAACGGCAAAACCGATTCCCTGCCGCGACCAGTTGCGCGTGATAATCCTGCCAATAATCGAGTCGCTCACTTTCCGGGGTATGGCGCAACGCCAAGGCAAGGAGCTGCTGCAGCTCATCATAACTCGCATCTTTGTCGCACCAGCCGTGCCGGTGAAAAATGCGCCTGGTGTAAGCGTCAACGACAAAGCTGTGATGTCCGCCGGCGTAGAGCAACATACTGTCAGCGGTCTCTGGTCCGACTCCGCTGATGGCGAGCAGGCGTGCCCGGACTGCGGGCGTGTCGCCGGCAAAGAGGCGATTCAAATCGCCATCGTGCTCTTCAACGAGCACCCGCAAGAACGAGCGCAGCCGCTTCGCCTTCACATTGAAGTAACCTGCCGGCCGGATGAGTTTCGCCAGGCGCGATTCCGCCAGCGCAAAAAGTGTTCGCGGCTCAAGGACGTTTGCCGCTTTTAGATTATCGATGGCGCGCCGCACATTTCCCCAATTGGTGTTCTGGGTAAGGATGGCGCCAACGCACACTTCAAACGGAGTCTCCGCCGGCCACCACCGTTGATGACCGAATTCTTCGTGGAGAAGCCGGTAGGCTCGGCGGAGCGTTGAAGCGCGAGGTTTGTTTCTACTATTCTCTTGTCTCATGACGATAACCGTTTCTAACACACAGGGTTTGATTTATTTTCTGCCTCGCGCGATAGCCCCCATAAGCCAGCCCGTGATTAACAAACTTTAATGGAAAAACTTTGATTGAAAGGCAATTTTTCACGTCTTAGACTCCTTAACTATGATTACCCGTCGCAGTTTCCTGCGTAACGCTTCAGTTCTGGCCGCCACTTCGACAGTCAGCTTTCCTCATATTGGCCAGTCCGCAGAACAGCGCTTCACCAAACGCGGCCAGAAACCGCGCAAGATCATCATGCTGGTCGCCGACGGGATGAGCATGGGCACGCTGACCTGTGCCGATCATCTTTCCTACCTGTTGCGCGGTCGCGGGCTCACCTGGATGGCGCTGTGCGGTCAGCCATCGGTTCACACCGGTTGGATGAATATGCGCTCGCTCAATTCGCTGGTGACCGACTCCTCGGCGGCTTCTTCCAGTTGGGGCAGCGGTTCGCGCATCATTAACGGCGTGGTCAATCAGCTTGGCAATGGCACCAATCTCAAAACGCTTTATGAGTTGTTCGCTCAGGCAGGTTGGAAGCGCGGACTGGTGACGACCACGGAAATCACGCACGCCACGCCCGCCGGTTTTGCCACCAATGCCGAAAGTCGTGAACACGCCACGCGTATTGCCGTGCAGTATCTCGAACGCAAGGTCGATGTGCTGCTGGGCGGCGGTTCCAAGTTTTTCGATCCCAAAGAACGCAAGGACAAGCGCGACTTATTGATGGACTTCAAATATGCCGGTTACACCGTGATGAAGACGCTGCCGGAATTGATGGCCGCGCCAACCGACCGGCGTTGGCTGGGTGTCTTCGACAAAAGCCATTTGCCATTCACGATCGATCACAAGCAGGACGCCAAGAAGCTGGCCACGGTTCCGACCTTGCCGGCCATGACTGCCGCCGCCTTGAAATGGCTGGCCAAGGAGCCGCGTTTCATTCTGCAAGTCGAAGGCGGTCGGGTCGATCATGGATGTCACAATTGCGATGCCGCCGGGGCCTTACACGATCTCGTTGCATTCGATGAGGCGCTGGATGTCTGTCTCGAATTTCAGAGACTGGTGCCGGACACCTTGCTGGTGATGACCACCGACCATGGCAATGCGAATCTCGGCCTCAACGGCATGGGCTCAGGCTACGGGCAAAGCTCCTGGCTGTTTCACAATTTGCTCAAGGTGAAAAAGTCTTTTCCGGAGATGCTCAACCTGATGCGTAAGAGTGAAAAGGCCAAACCCGACGAGTACGAGGCCAAGCTGGCAAAGGCGAAAACCGCCAATCCCCACGCTCACCCAGCAGACCGGGACGAGGTGCCCGAGAGCATTAAAGACCCCGAAAAGGACGACAAAGAGGACGAGGAAAAGAAGGATAAGCCCAAGGAAAAAGAGATCATGATCGTCAAATCGACCAAAGAGATCATGGACGTCATCCGGGAAAACACCGGCTACAAGATTTCCGAAAAGCGCGCCGAGATGCTGGCGCCGTTTCTGGCCAAGAAAGGCGACGCGCTCTACGACGTGATGAAGAGCGACGTTTGCGGCTTCGGGCAGGCGATGGCCAATCATCTGGGCATCAGCTTCACGGGCAACGCGCACACGGCGGATTATGTGCCGGTCGTGGCCAAAGGACCTGGCGCCGAGCGTTTCGCCGGTTTCATCCAGAATACGGACGTCTTCTACCACTTTCTGGCCCTGGCCCGGATCGATTACCGCAATCCCACCGAGCCCTTAATCGATGAGCCCGATCGGCGTCAGGCACAGCACGTGGAGCGCGTCGAAGAATATAAGTTGGCATAGACGGGGGACGCGGCTAAAACACTGGCCGCCATGTCTGCGATTTCCATCTTCGATCTGGACTCGCTTCAACACCTGATCAGGAATCCTCTCTTTTGGGTCGGGACGGCCTTCCAACTCTGGATGGTTGTCGATGCGATTCGACGGCAAGAGTGGATGTGGGTGATCATCATGCTCGTCTTTCCGTTGTTCGGCACCTTCTGGTATTTCTTCTCCGTCTATCGCGCGGCTCCGTCGGCCACGCGCGGCTTTGAATTGCCTGGCGCCCACGACCGGAAACGCATCAAGGAACTGCAGGCCCAGATTCATCATCTCGACAAAGCGCATCATTATTCGCAACTCGGCGACATTTACTTTCAACAAGGCAAACTGGAAAAAGCCGAAGCCTGTTATCGGAGCGCCCTGGAACGTGATCCTCAGGACATCGACACGCGCGCGCATCTCGGGCAATGTCTGCTGCGACAGAAGAAACCGGCCGAAGCGCGCTCGTGGCTCGAAGGTGTTTGCGCCGAAAACCCAAAACACGACTACGGCCATTCACTCATGGGTCTGGCCGAGACACTCGCCGCTTTGGGAGAAACCGACGCGGCCATTGCGGTCTGGCAGCGAGTGACCCAAGGCCATTCCTACCCGCGCGCCCGCGTGCAACTGGCCGAACTTTATCTCGCCAAGGGCACCTCCGATTTGGCACGCGCCGAACTGGAGGAGGTCTTGTCCGATGCGCCCCACGCGCCCGCCTTCCAGCGCAAACGTGAGCGCGTATGGGTCAACCGCGCCCGGAAATTGATGCGGCAGATCAAGTAGGAGCGCGGACGTCTCGTCCGCCCGAATGAGAGCGGGCCGCTTGCGCCCGAGCCAACCCATTCTTTGATGAAAGGGTTTCGCTTGAGGCAATCATTGCTGGAGATGAAGCAGGCTGGTCATTGGTAGGGTCCGTGCGGACGAGACGTCCGCGCTCCCTCAGGGACGCCCCGCCGCCCACATTTTCAGTAGCTGTGGCCGGTGACGCTGCAGGTGGGCTTGTCTTCGACGGGGTTGAGCGAGTAAGTGCCGCCGGACGGACAAACGAGTTGGTCACGAATGTATTTGCCCTTTCCAAACAGGTCGTCCTCGGCTGGCGTTTCCGTTGAGAGCTTTCTATTTTCTGCGGCCCAGCGCACTTTGGCGCCTTCGATGTTCTTGAGATTGATCACACAAGCCCGCCGGCGCGAGTTGTCAACCGACTCCAGGATGTTCGGCACGGCCATGGCCGCCAGCACACCAATGATCGTGATCACGATCATGATCTCGAGCAGCGTAAATGCAGACAGGGACTTTGCGTTGGTTTTCATAACCTTTCCTTTGTTGATTGGTTTCGAAACGGCCGGCGGCGGAGAAGACCTTTGGCCTTGCTCACGTTCAAGTACCGCCAGGAGAGTGAACCGCGAGAGGAGGAAAAAGTTTCGAATGAGAAATGGCACACGCAAACGGCGCAAGCGCAGAGTCCCTCCAACGCCGTTTTCCAAAGCGACCGGATCGCAGAGTCATTCTGCCACAAGACCGTCAAAACAGACTGAGCCCGTGCCGCTATGGCGATACCACGCGGTAAAATTGCACGGGTACGAACAACGCCTCTTCGTCGACAAAGAGTGTGGTGGTCTGGGTGTTGTTGAACTCCAGGATGTCGGTCCAGTTCAGCAGGTCGCTGGAGGCCTGAATGCGATAGACGCGATTCATCTCCGCCTCGACGGAGAAGACGAAACCGAATTGCGGATCGTACTGCCGCACGGTGAGGACCGGCCCTATCACCCGCCCGGATTGCAAGATGGCGCCGCGGTTGCCGATGGCGACGAAGGTGCCGTTGACGTAGCGCACGCCATGCAGATTCTCGACGGTGCGGGGCGCGCGGCGCTGCCAGGTGACGGTGTTGGTCGAGGTGAGAATGAGGCCGTCGTTGCCGACCACGATCCAATGTCCCTCCGCATAGGTGGCGCCGCGCAGGTTTCGCCCGTCCCCGATGACGCCGGAGTTACGGAACTGCCAGGAACCGCCATCACTGGTGACGTAGATCTGTCCGTCATTTGCAACCACCAGAAAGATGCCGTTGGCGAAAGTGAGGCCGCGCAGATTCTTTCCGGAGTTAACGCTGCGGTTAATCCAGGTGGCGCCGTCGGTGGACGTGAGCACGGTGCCATTGGGCGGGGTGTCGTCACCCACGATCATGAAAAGGCCATTGCCGTATGCCACTTCGTTGAGGTCCTTGGTCAACCCGGAATTGCGCGGGAGCCAGTCGACGCCGTTGGTCGAGCTGATGATCACGCCGTCGGTGCCCACGGCCACCCAGAGGCCATGGCCGTAAGCGACGCTCTTGTAATAGTTGTCCGCCAGAAAACTGCGCGCCGTCCACGCCACCCCATTGCTGGAAGTGACAATGGCCCCGCCGTCGCCGACCGCGACGTAGAGATCGTTGGCGAAGGCCACGCCGTGCAGGTCGTTGGTCGTCCCGGAAACACGCTCCGTGATGTGGAAGCCGTCGGGCGTGGTCAGGATGGTGCCGAACTTGCCGACGGTGACGATCTGTCCGTTGCGACCACTGGCGATGCCGTCGAGATCGCGCGTGCTGCCAAGGTTTTGTTTGGTCCAGGCGACGCCGTTGGTGGAGCTGAGGGTGGTGCCGTTCTCGCCGACAGTGACGAACACACCACCGGCAAAGCTCACCCCTTCCAACCGGTCGGGTGTGCCGGAAGTTTCCGCCCGCCACGTCACTCCATCCGTTGAACTTCGGATGATCCCGCGCACGCCGACCACAACCCAACGCTCGTTGCCGTAGGCAACATCGATCAAGCGTCGCGTCTCGCCCGAGTCGCGGACGGTCCAGGTGGAACCATCGGGAGATGTCAGGATGGCGCCGTTGGAACCGACGGCAACAAACTGACCATTGCCAAACGCAACGTTCTCAAGGTTTCCGCTCGACGCCGTATCCGTCGTGAACCAATCGAGGCCATTGGAGGAAATCAGGATGGAGGGCGACGATGCCAGCACGCCGACGAATCGGCCATTGCCCCAAGCCACGCCCATGAAACGCTCCGGCACCGACGCAGCTCCACGCGTCCAGTCGATGCCATTGGAGGAAACCAGGCTAACGTTCTCACCCGAGCCGCCCACGGCCACGAAGCGCCCGTTACCGAAGGTGACGCTTTCCAGGTAAAATTCCTGATCGAAGACGCGCGGCAGCCATTGCGTGGCGTTGCTGGAGGTGAGGATGTTCCCGGCGCGGCTGACACTGACGAAAAGGCCGTTGCCGTAAGCGACTCCCGCGAGGTCGGCGTCGGCGCGCAGCCGTTGGGAGATCCAATTGGAGCCGTTGGTGGAGGCGATGACCGAGCCGCGTTCGCCTGTGGCCACGAAACGACCGTCGCCGCGCGTGATGGCGAGCAGATTCTCCGCTTGTGGCCGCGGATTGCGCCGCGCCCATCGATCGAGAGGACCTCCCGGCAATACGTTGAGCACGGCCACGGGACTGGTGACCGAACCAACGAAATTGCTGGCCATGAATGTGTAAGCTCCGGAGTCGTTGGTGGTCACTTCGGTTAACAAAAAGCCGCCAGGCGCCGAATAGGGCAACGCCAGGGGCGAGCCGTTGAAAAGGACCGAGAGCACGGGCGGCGGCCCGCCGTATGCGCCGGCATACAGCAACACGTCCGTCCCTTCGACGACCTCGCCACCCGGCCACGCAAAGTCAAACTCCGGCGCCTGCACATAGACGTCCAGCCGCGCGGCGTCGCTGGTCACCGCGCCGAGGTAGTTGCTGGCAATGACATCGTAAATGCCGACGTGGTTGGTCGTGACATGGAACAGTTCCAGATAGGAATTGGTGGCCAGGGGAATCGGGTTGCCATTAAAACGCCATTGGTAAACCGGTGGCGGACCGCCTCTCGCAAAGGCGGAATAAGTGACGTTGTCTCCCCAGAGCGCGCTTATGTCGTAGGGCCCCTGTTCAAACTCCGGCGGCGCTGCTTCGATGCTCAGGGTCGCCACCCGGCTGGTGGTGGAGCCGAACTGGTTCGCGGCCACCACGTAGTAGAGTCCAGCGAGGTTGGTCCCCGCGTATGGGATGTTCAAGTAACTGTTCGTCTCACCGGGCAGCGGTGCGTCGTTGAAATGCCACTGGTAATTCGCTTGCGGTCCAGCTTCGGCGTAGGAGTAGAAGTCCACCGGCTCGCCCCAGAGAACGGTCCAGTCCTGCGGTTCGTGGATAAACACCGGCGCCTGGGACAGCACCGTGACCACGGCAACCATGCTCGTAGCAACACCGATCGGGTTGCTGGCCATCATGCTATAATTACCGGCTTGCGCGGGAGTCAGGTATTCGAAGGAGAGATAGGTGTTCGTCTCTCCCGGCAACGGCACGTCGTTGAACAGCCATTGCAAGACAGGCGGCGGTCCGCCGTAAGCCGACGCGTAAAGAGTCAGGGAGTTCCCCCACAGCCGGGTTTGGCTGGCGGGTTGGCTGGTGAAGATCGGCGCCTGGGAATTGACGGTCAACACGGCCACCACGCTGGTCGCCACGCCCACCGCGTTGCTGGCTATGAGCCGGTAGCTTCCCGCTTGAGCCGGCGTGACATAGGCGAGGTATAAGCTGGAGGAACGCTGCCCTGGAATCGGCACGTCGTTGAACAGCCACTGATAAACTGGCGGAGGACCGCCCGAAGCCGCCGCATAGAAATTAACATTGGCTCCCCACAGCACCGTCTGATTAAAGGGCTGTTGGTAGAAGACGGGAGCCTGCGAGTTCACCGTGAGCACCGCGACGCTGCTGGTCACGACGCCGACTGCATTGCTGGCCACCATCGCGTAGTTGCCGGCTTGAGCGGGGCTGATGTCTTCTAAGTAAAGGTTGGAGTGACGCGCTCCTGGCAGCGGCACGCTATTGAACAACCACTGATACGTCGGCGGAGGGCCACCCCGGGCCGAAGCAGAGAAGCTGACACCGCCTCCCCAGAGCACCGTCTGACTGGATGGTTGCTGGTTGAACACGGGCGCTTGCGAGTTCACCGTCAGCACCGCGACGATGCTGGTCACAACGCCGACGACGTTGCTGGCCACGACCGAGTAATTTCCCGCCTGGGCCGGGACGGCGTAGTTGACGTACAAGTAGTTGTTGGTCTCTCGCGCAATCGGCGTTCCGTTAAAAAACCACTGCAATGTGGGCCGCGGTCCGCCAACCGCCGACGCGTATAGCGAGAGGGACTCACCCCACAAGACCGTGGCATCGCTCGGCTCACTGGTGAAGACGGGAGCCTCCGCATTGATGGTCACCACGGCCACGGCACTGGTGGTAACCCCGACGACATTGCTGGCCACGACGGAGTAGTTTCCCGCCTGGGCCGGGACGGCGTAGTTGACGTACAAGTAGTTGTTGGTCTCTCGCGCAATGGGCGCGCCGTTAAACAACCACTGCAACGTGGGCGGCGGTCCGCCAGCGGCCGATGCGTATAGGGAGAAGGACTCACCCCACAAGACCGTGGCATCACTCGGCTCACTCGTGAAGAACGGAGCCTCGGCACTCACCGTCACGACCGCCACCGCACTGGTGGTAACCCCGACGACATTGCTGGCCACGACCGAATAGTTTCCCGCTTGGGCCGGAACGGCGTAGTTGAAGTACACGTAGTTGTTGGTCGCTCGCGCAATGGGCGCGCCGTTAAAGAACCACTGCAATGTGGGCGGCGGTCCACCAACCGCCGATGCGTATAGCGAGAGGGACTCACCCCACAAGACGGCGACATCACCCGGCTCACTCGTGAAGAAGGGAGCCTCGGCACTCACCGTCACGACTGCCACCGCGCTCGTGGTCACACCGGCGATATTGCTGGCCACGGCTGTGTAGTTCGCCGCCTGGGCCGGAGTGGCGTAAGGGAAAGAGAAGTAGTTGTTGGTCGCGTGCGGAATCGGCACGCCATTGGACCGCCATTGCAACGCAGGCGGTGGACCACCGAATGCCGACGCGTAAAGAAAGAAAGATTCTCCCCATAAGATGGATTGGCTTTGAGGCTGCGCGTTGAAGACCGGCGCCTGGGAAGTGACGGTCAACACGGCCACCACGCTGGTCGCCACTCCCACGGCGTTACTGGCCACGATGCGATAGTTGCCGGCCTGAGTTGGAGTCACGTTGTAGAGGTACAGGCTGGAATAGTTTTGCCCAGCCAGCGGCACGCCATTAAACAGCCACTGATACGTCGGAGGCGGACCACCCGAGGCGAAAGCATAGAAGTTGGCACTGCCTCCCCATAGCGTGGTCTGACTGGATGGTTGCTGAGAGAACGCCGGCGCCTGCGCGTTGACCGTCAACACGGCGACCGTGCTGGTCGCGACGCCAACGGAATTACTGGCCACGAGCCTATAGCTGCCCGCGTTGGCTGGAACCACATAGTAAAATGTTAAACTCGGGCTGGTCGCGCCAGGAATGGCAACCCCATTGGAAAGCCATTGGTAGGACGGCGGAGGAGCGCCCTCGGCATACGCGAAGAAGCTGAAATACGATCCCCAAAGCGCGGTCCCGCTGGACGGTTGCGTCGCGAAAATCGGAACCTGCGAAGAGACCGTCACCACCGCCACCGCGCTGGTCGCAACGCCGACGATATTGCTGGCGACGACGAAGTAGTTTCCCGCGTTGGTTGGCGTCACGGGGCTGAAGTAAAGATTGGCACTGTTGGCTCCGGGGATGGCCACGCCGTTGAAGAACCATTGAAACTGCGGCGGCGGCCCACCCACGGCATAGGCATCCAAGCCGAGGGAACTACCCCAGGGCACGGTCTGGCTCACCGGCTCCCGTACAAATGTCGGCGCCTGGAGATTCACCGTCACGACGGCGCTTCGACTGACGGCGACGCCAGCCAGGTTGCTGATGACGACTGAGTAGTTACCCGACAGGTTGGTGGTGGCATTGGGCAGATTCAAATAAGAGTTTCTGGCTCCGGGCAGCGCCACGCCATTGAAATACCATTGATAACTGGGTGCGGGCGCCCCACCGGCGGAAGCCTGTAGATACACATATTCTCCGGCCCGCACCGATTGGTCGCGAGGTTGGCTGGTGAAATACGGTGCGACCGTATAGATCACCAGGCGCGCCACGCGGCTGGTGACCGAGCCTTGGGAATTAGTCGCCACCACGGTATAGTCTCCGACCTGGTCGGCTGAATTAGCCTCAAAGGAGTAGTTGGAATAGATCGCACCACGAATAGCGACTCCGTTGCGGTACCATTGGTAAGTGGGAGGAGGGCTTCCCTCCGCGCTCGCATTGAAGCTTGCGTACGATCCAGCGCTGACGGTCAAGTGAACAGGCTCATAGATGAACTTCGGCGGCGCCAAATTCACCGTCAGCACCGCAACCACGCTGGTCACAGCCCCGTAAGAATTCCGAATGACGACGTCGTAATTCCCCGCCGCGGAGAGCGTCGCCAACGGAGTAAAATAGAAATTGAGGGCTCCCGCAATGGAAGTTCCATTCTTCCGCCACTGCAGAGAAAGGGTGGGACTCCCGACTGCGCCTACGGAAAAAGTTGTGCTCTGGCCTGCCGGCACTGAGCGGCTTTCGGGCTGTCGAGTAATGTAAGGGGCCATTCGATCCACCCCAACCACTGCGACCGCGCTCATGACCACGCCATACACATTGCTGACGACGAAGAAGTAATTGCCGGCCTGGTTGGTGGTGACATTGACTCGTTGCAGAACAGTACTCGTCTCCCCGGGAAGATTAGTGCCGTTCAAGAACCATCGAATGCCCGCTTGCGCCGCGCTCGCGACGTTGGCAAAAAGATAGAAGGACGAACCGCTGTTCACAAACAGAGATTCGGGCTGGCCAAAGATGACCGCCGGCGAGACCGTTACCCGCGCCAGGCGGCTGCGCGCGACGCCAAGAGCATTGCTGGCCACTAGGAAATAATAGCCTGCCCGGGAAGCGGAAACATCGTTGAGGAAAAGGCTCTCGTTCGTTTGGCCGGTCAGCGCCACGCCGTTGTGATACCAACGATACGTCGGCGCTGGTCCGCCGTCCGCGTAGGCGCTGAGATAGGTGCCGCCACCGATGTAGGCTTCTCGATCCTCCGGTTGCGTAATGAATTCCGGCGCTTTGAGCCGTACAATCAGTTGGGCCACCACGCTCGTCACCGCGCCAAGTTCGTTGCCAACCACCACCGAATAGTCACCGGATTGGGTCGAGGTCAGGCTAGGGAACTGGAGTTCAGGCTCCGTCGCCCCTGGCAGATCGTTGCCATTGAACCGCCACTGAAAGGTCGGCTCAGGATTAGCCACCGCCAACACGTTGAAGGTCCAATTCTGACCTGCGAACAGCTCGGCGGACTGCGGCTGGCTGGTAATGATAGGCACATACAGCGGCGCCAGAACGTTGCCCCAGCGCACGCCATCAGTGGAAACCAGGATGAGCCCTTGGTCATACGAATCCCGGCCGACCGCCAGAAAGCGGCCATTGGCGAATGTGACGCCGTTGAGAGCCTGCACCTCCGGCACATAATAACTGTACCAACTAAGACCGTTGGTTGAAACCAGGGGATTGCCTCCCGTTGCCGCCACGAACCGGCCATTTCCAAAGGTCAGCCGCGCCGTGAGGCTGTAGGGGCCGCCGAACGTCTGGTTCCAATCGTTCCCGTTGGTTGAGGTCATCACGGTGCCGTTCATGCCCAGTGCCACGAACCGGCCGTTTCCGTAAGCCACGCCTGGAAATGCGGTGGCGAAGGTCGCTGCTCGCTGCGTCCAGGTCAGGCCGTCCGGTGACGTGTGAATCGTGCCAAAGGTATTCGGCGACCCATCACCAGCGACGGCGACGAACAAGCCGCCCCCAAACGTCACATCGTTGAGCGGGTTGGTCAGAGCTGTTAACGAGGATGTCCAGGTCAGGCCATCCGGCGATGTTCGCACGACGCCGTTGCTGCCGACGGCCACGAAGCGGTCATTCCCAAAGGCCACCGCTCTCAAGTCTTGCTCCGCAGTTGAGGTTCGACGCGTCCACTGCGTCCCGTCGGGCGAGGTGAGAATCGTGCCCAGCTCGCCCACAACTACGAATTGGCCGGCCCCGAAACTGGCGCCGAGCAGCACGTTGGTCACAGGTGAATTGCGGTTGGTCCAATGTACGGCGTCGGGCGAACTGAGAATGACCCCCGCCGCTCCAACCGTCACGTAGGTTTGGTCCCCGGCAGCGGCACCGAAGAGTTCGCCTGCCCCCGCATTGGCGCGAGGCGCAACGACCAGGATCGGGAGGACGGCGCACACGGCGCGCAAAAACGAGGATAGGCCCATGAATGACTCTCTTTATTTGGCGACTCGGGAATTCTCCAGTATCTGCGGCAAAGTTCAAGCCGAAACGCCAACCGGATGTTCAGGGGGGTTCAAATCATCGGCTGCATGGAGAGCTTCCGAACCATCACAATCGGCCTGCTCTACCTCCTCGATCGACTCCCGGTTTCTCCGACTTGCTTTCTCTCCGCTCTAATCTACCCTGTGACCACTTGGTGACTTTATGCAATTGACCAATGAAGAAATCCGCCGCTATTCGCGACACTTGATCCTGCCGGAAGTCGGTTTGGCCGGGCAAAAGAAGATTTGTTCGACCAGTGTGTTGTGCATCGGCGCGGGCGGACTTGGCTCTCCCATCGCGATGTATCTGGCGGCGGCCGGGATTGGCAAACTTGGGATTGTCGATTTCGATGTGGTGGATTTTTCCAATCTGCAACGCCAGATCATCCACGGCACTGAAGATGTCGGCCGGCCCAAATCCCAATCAGCCAAGGAAACCATCAACAGCATCAATCCTGGCGTCGAAGTCATCATCCACGACACGCGCCTGGCCAGCGGGAATGCCCTCGAGATTATCCGCCAGTACGACATTGTCGTGGATGGGACGGACAATTTCCCGACGCGCTATCTGACCAATGACGCCTGCGTGCTGCTTAAGAAACCCAATGCCTACGGCTCCATCTTCCGCTTCGAGGGGCAGGCGAGCGTTTTTGCGCCCCACCTTGGCGGTCCTTGCTATCGATGTTTGTATCCCGAGCCGCCGCCCCCCGGCATGGTCCCGAGTTGCGCGGAAGGCGGTGTGCTGGGTGTGTTGCCGGGAATCATCGGCTGCATTCAAGCGACTGAAATCCTGAAGCTGGCGCTGGGCAAAGGCAGTTCACTCATCGGACGGCTGGTGTTGTTCAACGCGCTCGACATGAAGTTTCGCGAACTGAAACTGCGACGCGATCCTGAATGCCCGCTTTGCGGCGAAAACCCGACCATCACCGGGCTGATCGACTACGAACAATTCTGTGGCATCCCGGCGGAACCCACGGTCTCGGCCCCCAATCCCGACGAAGTCACCGTCCAGGAAATGAAGAAGGCGTTGGATGACCGCAAGCTGGGCATCAAAGTCATCGATGTGCGGGAGCCGGACGAATATCAGATCGCGCACATCGACGGCGTGCCGCTCTTCCCTCTGAACACGCTCCCGCAGCGATTCACGGAGCTGGATCCCAACCAGCAGTATTACATCCACTGCAAAAGCGGCATCCGCTCGATGAAAGCGCTGAAGTTCCTCAAGGAGCAGGGGTTCAAATATCTCAAGAGCGTCAAAGGCGGCATCAGCGCCTGGTCGGACGAAATCGACCATAACGTGCCAAAATATTGAGCAGCGCGAAATCGCCGGTGGGAGAATTTCTATATCGATTGCCAAAAGTAATTTCCGAAAAGGTGGGCGACGCCCTGCCGGGCGTCGCGGCAAACCGGCAGGTTTGCCCCACCTTTTCGGAAATTACTTTTGGCAATCACTCTAAACCTGGCCAAATCGATCTTCGGCGCTGACATGAAAACGGCCGACAAACACCTGGCTACTTCAACCCACTCAGGAACTCCACCAGGTCCCTCAAATCCTGCTTGGTCAACACCTGCCGTAACTCTTCGGGCATCCCGGACAAACCGCGCTCCCGCGATTTGATTTCCGTCTTCTTCAACTTCAGCAATCCGTCTTCAGGCGAGTTAAGCTCCAGTTCCGCGGCCGTATCGCTTTTGACTGTCCCGGCGTAGGTTGTCCCGTTCTGCATCGTTACGATCACGCTCTCGAAGCCGACGGCGACTTCCTTGTTCGGCAACACGATCGATTCCAGCAAATACTCGCGGGTCTTGCGCGTGCCGATGCCAGTGAGGTCCGGTCCCGTTTCGCCGCCTTCGCCCTTGATCTTGTGACAACGCACGCAGGAAACCTCGGCGCGTTCGAGGAAGATCTTTCTTCCTGCCGCGGCATTACCACCCACAAGGCACTCACGCCACGAACGCAAGTCGTCTCCGGCTGGACGCGATTCCTCGAACTGCCGAAGTTTGGCGACGAATGCCGGCGCGGTGCGTTTGGCGGCGGCGTCCAGCAGATCGAGTTGCCATTCTGCCGGCACTTGCCGGGCCAGCAGCTTGTCCAACCAATGGAGCAGGAGTTCATCGGCGGCGGGATCATTGGTTAAGCTGCCCAGGGCGGCCAGAGCAGCCTGCTTTTCGCTGTTCGTCCCTTGCTCCAACGTTGCTTTGATCTGCGGGGTGGCGTCCTGGGGCCGCAACTGCGCTTGAATGCGAGTCGCTTCTTTGCGCAGTGATTCGTCGGAGTCGATTAGAGCCAGCTTCAGCGCGTCGGCCAGCTTTGCATCTTTAAATGAAGCCAACGACTTCAGCGCTTCGATGCGCAGAGCGGCCGGTTGCCCGGTATCGGCGGCCAAATCAAAGATCATCGCGGCCGCGTCCGTAATTCCCAACTGCGCGGCGGCTTTGACGGTGCCGAGCCTCACGGGGTTGGAGGAACTGCGCAGCAACTCGGACAGATGCGGTTGCAATGCGGCCGCGGCCACTTTGGCCTCACGCGGGGCGAGCGGACGCCAGAGGCCAGTGACTCGGTCGCGGCCCGAAGGTTTTGGCCACTCGCCCAGGGCGGAGAGGGCTTCGGCACGCAAGACATCGGGCGCGTTGGTATTGGCGGCGAAACCCGCGAGCGCGCCGGCGTGGGATTGACGTCCGAGCCGGAAGTTCGCATTGATCACTCGCCGCAGAATCGGATCGCGCGGGCCAACCGTTCCTTCGGTTGCGGCCGGCAAGGCAGAAAGTTGGGAGACGTTGTCGATCAGCGCGGCAAGTTGGGGCAACGCGGCGCTGATGGGCAGATCGTTGATCGCCCGAGCCGCCTCCGCCCGAAGGTGCGGCTCGCTGTCTTGCAGAAATGCAGCCACCTCGGCTTTCTCCATGCGGCGCAGCGCCACAATTGCTGCCATGCGCACGCCCACGGATTTGTCTTCGGAAAGGCGGCGCAATGTCTCCGTATCTGCGCAGCGGACTAATCCCATCACGCCGGCGTGACGCAGATAGCGATCCTGGTTGTCATTCGCTCGCAGCATTTCGAGCAGCGCGGGGAGCGCTTCTTGACGGCCAAGTTTGCCGAGGGCAATGCCAGCAAAAAATTTTGGCCGCGCCTCGGCATCGGCGAGCAGCTTGATCAGCCCGTCGAAAGCCTTCGTCGCTTTGGCATCGCCGAGAACTTTCGCGGTCTGGGCGCGCACTTCAACGTCCTGGTCCCTGAGCAGTGGCAGGAGATGGTGCACCGCTTTGGCCGTGAGCGATCGGCTATGGGCGATTTGGCCGAGCCCCCACACTCCATGAAGGCGGGCGACGGTGCTTTCGTTCCTTAGAGCCACGAACGAAAGTGTCTCGATTGCCGCCTCCTTTCTGTTGGCCAGGGCAAACTGCGCCTCTTGCCGCACGCGCATGTCCGGATGCGTGAGCAAGCCGGCCAGTTCCGTCAGGGAACGGCCGTCGAATCCTTCTGCCATCAGTGTCCGGGTTTCAGCGACGACTGGAGTTTTTGCCGTGGCCGGATCATAGACGCGGTAAATGCGGCCCTTGCCGGTTTTGCCCCAACCATTGACCCAATCGGTGAGATAAAAACAGCCATCGAAACCGAAGTCGCCATCGGTCACCAGCACTTCCCACAGGAATTCCGAGCGACCGATCATCTCGAAGCCTGCTCCCTTGGGCTTCACGGCAAACGAATACACGCCGCTGCCGGTCACACCGCGGAAATCGCAGAGGAAGAAATGTTCGTTGTAGCGCGCGGGAAGTCCGGTGCCCGGATAATAGGCCAGGCCGGAGGGGCCATTGGCGATGTTGGTAATGGGCGGAAGAAAGTAGGCGGCCTGACCATCACATTGCGGATAACACATGCGTTCGGCCATCCACGGGCCGCGCGCATTGGGTTGAGTAATGAACTGCCACCCGATACGCCAGCCGGTGTCACCGCCTTCGACGACGTACACCCAGCGCGCCGGATCGCCGCCATCGGAGTTGTTGTCGCCGGTCCAAAGGTTTCCGTATTGATCGAAGGCCAGTTCCTGCGGATTGCGGAAACCATAGGCAAAAATCTCCAACTCGGACCCATCCGGGTTGCACCGATAAACAGCGCCCGTTTCCGGGTTCTCGACGGTCCGGCCCAGGCCGGTTTTGATACGCGCGCCACGGTCGCCAATGCTGAAGTAAAGTTTGCCGTCCGGCCCCATGCGCAGCCCGTGCAGATCGTGTCCGATGAACCCGACCCGCACGCCATAGCCGTGGTGCAGGGACTTTTTGACATCAGCGACACCGTCGCCATCTTTGTCCTGGAGCAGCCACAGATTCGGGATGTTTGCGTAATAGACCTGGCCATGGCGTGCGAGCAATCCGGCGCCGATGCCATCCGCGATGCCATTGTAGCCCTCAGAAAAGACCCTGGCATGGTCGGCCCTGCCATCTCCGTCGGCGTCGGTGATCAAGCGAACGCGGTCCGATTCCCGGGCATATTCGGCGATGCGCTGGCCTTCAAACTTCTTCATGAACGCGACGCGATCTTCGACGGATTTGCTGGCGAGATCATCGGAAAGCCAATTCATGTGACTGCGAATATCCGTGACACCCGAATGGAGCCGGAAGGTTTCGGCGACATAGAAGCGTCCGTGCTCGTCGATGCAAAAGGCCACCGGATTCGCCAGTAAGGGCTCTGCCGCGACCAGTTCGACTTTAAAACCCTTCGGCACGCGAAAGCGTTTGATGGCCAGCTCGCCTTCTTCCGAGGGCGGGGCTACGTAGGGCGAGTATTTGGCTGCCGCCGATTTGCTTTCAGCCGCCGCTGCCAGCGTCGGAAAGATAATAACAGTACCCAGAACACCACGAAGGAGTGCGTAGTTTAGATTGAACTGGAACATTCTGGTCCCATAGTAATTGGCTCCACGAGGGAAATTCAAGGTGCGAAGCCGAAGGTAGGGCGCGTCTCTCCGAGCGCGCCGTTCGTGCGCGCAAATGAATTCGCAGCGCTCGGAGAGACGCGCACTACCTGCCTTTGGTTTCGGGGCGCCATGCGCGAGAGCCTCACACGCTTCGGTTTAACGTTTAACGATTCAACGCTCTAACGCCTCCAATCCCGTCCCGTCATCAAAACAATCCGTCCGCTCTTCAAACGACTGCGTTCGGTCATCACAGGAACCCGTCCGCTGTTTAAACGACCGCGCTCGGTCATCGAGCCATCCCGCACAGTCCTCACGGCAAGCCGTTCGCTCTTCGCCTGATCGCGCGCAGTCTTCACAGCATCCCGTTTAGGAGTGACAACACGCGGTTCAACGTTTCAGCGCTTCAACGGTTCAACGATTGCATCAGGTCCATCCTTCAACTCTCAACGCTCAACCCTCAACCCATCAGGAACAGTCCTCAAACGATGCCGGACAGTTGTCGCACCATGACGTCCAATGCTCAAACCATCGCGCCCGGCCTTTAACCGATCACGTTCACCCGCGAACTCTCAGCGAATACCTGGCAACCCCTTCCGCACAATCTCAATCACACCGCGTCCGACACCATTCGACATTCGGCATTCTGCGTAACACGCCAGGCAAACAAATAAGGGAAGCCAGCCGCGCTGGCCAGCTTCCGTTTCAATTTCATTCCAGACCGTTCATGGCTTCAAGAGTAATTGCGTGCGGTAAAAGCGCTGACCGTTAGCAACTGGGCGGGTTCCCGGAACGGCCATGCCGTACTCGCTCAACGTGACCGTGGTGAGTGGCAGCCAGTTTATGGGCTGATTGAGGTTTTCCGTGGATTCGATTTGATACATGCCGCCTGGTATGCCAAAGAGCGTTAGCCCTTCACTCACGCTGAACCGAAGCAAGGAAGAGGGCAACGCAAAGCCCACTTGCGCCCTGAAGGAGTCGTCGAGCATGCCGGTGAGTGGGTTCAGTTTTGCCAGAGACGTACAACTCTCTCCGTTGATCTTCGAAAAGCTGCCCCCGACCAGGATCGAACTGCCACTCAGAGCGAGCGCATTTACCGATTGCCACCACGCGTCGGTATTGGCCCGCCACAATGGATCGGCGTTGCCGCTGCCGATAGCATTCAGTTTGGCAAGGTTAGTACGGGTCGAACCACCGATGCTGGTAAATCCTCCGCACAGATAAAGATCATTCCCCGTCAGAGCGAATGAACTGACTAAGGCCTGTGGATAGCCGTTAAAATCTCGATTGGGATTCCACATCGGATCTGCTGTACCCATATCCAGTGTATTCAATTTCGCGAGATTAGTCCTTCCCAAGCCGCCAATATTCGTAAAGCCGCCGCTGACATAAAGAGCCGGGCCCGCTACTCTAAGAGCGCAAATAGATGAGAGATAATGGCCCCCGTTTGGAGTTCTTGTAGGGCCAGAGACATTGGGGTTCCAAAATGGATCCGTCGCACCGGAAATAGTATTGACTCTTGCCAACACATTCATGTTGATCCCGCCGATTCTCGAAAAGCGACCACCGACATAGAGGTTCGTGCTATCTACAGCCAGCGCGTAAACCTCACCGTCCGGATGCGGCAACCAAGCGTTGTCAACGGCTCCCGTGCCTGAGATGTCAATCCTCACAAGGTTGGTATAGTTTGGCCAATTTCCCATTAGTTGGATGCCTCCCAGATATAAGTAGCTCCCACTGGTGGTCACGGCTCTGACCAAATATCCGGGTACTGCCGGGTTCCACGCCGGGTCGACAGTAGCGGTTGGAGAGGTGCTGATCTTGGCAATCCCAGATCGCCTCAATCCCCCCATGGCAGTAAAGTCGCCGATGACAAAAAGATCCATTCCCACCAGAGCAAGCGTACGCACCCCTCCGCCAGAGATGCCTGGATTCCAAGTTTCATCCAGAGAACCGTCGGCGTTCAGCCGGGCGATATTGGTTCGGGCCACACCATTGACCACCGAAAAATACCCTCCAATGATGATTTTGCCGTCCGCCTGCTGCGCGATGGCTAACACGCTTCCCGGCGTGATGGTCTGCATCGACGGCGGGACGCGGACTGCCAAGTTTGTCGTCATAGTCGTGGTCATCTTGCCGGGTGCCGAGATTACCAGCCGGACGATCAGATCACTGCCATTTGCCAGCACGGGCAGAGTCGCGCTGTAAGTGTTATCTCGGGCGATCTCGTCTGGAATGATTCCGGCATTTGAAAAGGCAAGCTCGCCGCCTCCCATCACCTGGCCTGTCACGGTGGCGTTTGTCACGGGGAACAAATCGGACACCGACACGTAAAGCCCCACATGGGCACCGGCAAGCAGAGGCGCTGGGATTGATGTTGAGGTTGCCACTTCCAAAACCCCGTCCGCGCTCGCAGTCAGAGCGTTATAGGCGTTGACCCGCCCACCGGAGACGCACCCGCCCGCCAATGCAGGTACCGGCACGGCAGTCGCAATCAGGCGCTGGCGCAATTCGGCCATGGTGATTCCGGGAAAGCGGGCCAAAATCAGCGCGGCGACACCACTGACATGGGGCGCGGCCATACTAGTGCCATTGAAATACTGATATTCCGAATCCGAGCCGGCGGTGCTGGAGAAAATGTCCACGCCAGGCGCACCCAAGTCCACGCTATGGCGGCCATAATTAGAAAAGAGAGCGAGATTATCCGAACGATCCAGTGCCGCCACGGAGATCACGTTCTCGAGGTCGTAACATGAAGGATAGTTGGTATACAAATCGGTATCGAAAGCGCTGTTGCCGGCCGCAGTTACGAATAGAACGCCGGCGCTGCGCGCTGCCGCAATCGCATCGTACAGTCCCTGGCTATAGCCTCCGCCGCCCCAACTGTTGTTCAGAATCTTCGCGCCTTTACTTACCGCGAAGTCGATGCATTCGATTGCATCGCTGGTAAGGCCGCCTGCCCCGCCGCCCGGGTGCGGAGCCATGAAACGGCATGCCATCAGGCGCACGTTCCAACACACGCCCACGTGAGGTCCGCTGTCACCGGCGCTGGCGCCGATCGTGCCCGCGACGTGAGTGCCGTGATCGTGATCATCGAACGGATCGCCAGAGCCAGTGATTGCATTGATGCCGTAAACGTTGTCCACGTAGCCATCGCCATCGTCATCGATCCCATTGTCAGGGGTTTCTCCAGGATTACGCCACATCTGCGACGCCAAATCCTGGTGCGTATAACGGATACCTGTATCAATCACAGCCACGATCACGTTGGTGGAGCCATTCGTGATATCCCAAGCACGCGCCACTCCGATGTCCGCATCCCTAACGCCCCCGTTCTGGCCGGTGTTGAGCAATCCCCATAGGCGACCATCCGTAAAGGCGGCGTCGTTTGGCACCAGGTTTGCCTGCACGCGATAATCGGGCTCGACATATTCGAAGAGGCCGGAAGCACGCAGAGCGCGCATGTTCGCATGCAGATCTTGCGCCCCTGCCGCTCGCGCTGCAGGAGCAGCTTCCAAAATCATTAAATTGGGAACGGTAGTCATATGCTTGCGGATCCGCATGCCCTGTCTTTCTAGTGCCGCCGCCACCGCTTGCGGCCCCGTCCCTTTGGCGTACTTGGCCAGGAGGCGTGTTGGGTGCATCTCCGCGAACTGGTTCCTGTCTGGTTTGCCTTGGGCGGCCACTGACCAGGCCAATAGCAAGAAGAACAGTGCGATTGCTGCTTGCAGGAATCTTCGGCCGCAATTCCTTAAACCCTCCTCCCATGGCTTGTAGCCGTGGGTAAAGGAAACTTCCCTCTGAATTCCCTGCCAGTGCCAATTCCAATGCGACGGACGGCGTATTACGCACCTGATGTGAAGAAGAATGCGGTCTGGACTGGATAGATTGATTACATTCGAGTTTTTCATGGAGACTCCTATTGTTTGTCCGCTCGGAACCGGCGGGTGCGGGGTTGATTGAGTTGACGGGTTTCACTGTCAAATGAAGCGGGAGTCGGCGGACACACAGAGTTGATTTTTATTTTTACCGCCAACCCCCCCCCTTCTCACACGAGAAGGAAATTCGATCTGAAATCGTTTGCGCTGCTTGGCCGATGGCGCAGAGTGCGTCTGTAGTGCCGGAGTTAATAACCTTCCGCAGGTTTGAAGCCGCGCCCTCACCCCGTCCCTCTCCCATCGGATGGGAGAGGGTATCCGCCAGGACGGGTGAGGGTTTCTGTTTAGGTTCCGGTGCAGGCATACGATTTCAGGCAGTTGTTCACTTTCTAAGGGCGGTACGCAGGTCGGGCGGAAATCTTGCAGAAAATTTTCTCCCTGGAGTGAAAGGAACACGCAGTTGCTCCGTACCGCTCGCAGATGAACTGCGAACCGGCTATGCGCGCACCATTACCAACTTGGGTAGGGCTCGCTGTCCTCAGCGAGCCGCTCTTTGGTTTGCGGCAAGTCCACGGCGCGCCAGGGACAGACGCGCCCTACCCAATGCAGAGCGTTTCCTCTGTACCGGCATGTGATCGGTGCGCCCCAGGATCCAGTGGCGATAGCACTTGCTGCGGAACGAAACAGTCTGGTATTAGACACGCTAGCGCATCACGGGAGCTAATTCCATGAATCCATTGCGTACAGCCAGTCAGCAAGTTCTGCTGGCGACAATACTTGGATGTGTTGCGCTTTGGATTGGGCTATCAGAAGCGCAGACCGCGGCAGGGGGGCAGGTAGCGGACGAGATCCGGATCGTGGCGCTTCAGGGTACGGTGGAAATTTTCCGCGGAGGCAAACGCCCGGGCGTGCGAACGCAGCTCACCAACGAAGTCCTCCGCCCGGGTGACGGGTTGCGCGTCGAAACCAACAGTCGGGTGACGCTCCGCTGGTCCGCCCAGAGTGTGGTGTCCTTCGGTGCTTTGACCGAAATCGAAATTCTGCCGCCGCACAAGCCTGGCGCGCAATCAGGCCTTCACTTGATCAAAGGAATTCTCTCTTTTTTCCATCGCGATGAGCCGGGCCGCATACGCGTCATTACCCGTGGCGCCGCGGCCGGCGTGGACGGCACCGAATTCATTGTCGCTGTCGATACAGTGAACAACACCGAACGCACCAGACTCTGGGTCATCGATGGCATGGTTCAATTCACCAACGAACTGGACAGAGTCCTCGTCACGAACGGCCGCCAAGCCGTCGTTGAGTTTGGGAAAGCCCCGGAGTTGCTCACCGCAGGTTTCATCGCCAACAATGTCCTGCAATGGTGTTTCTATTATCCCGCCGTGCTGGATTTGCGCGACTTGCCGCTCACGGCCGAAGAGCAACAAATTCTCGGCGAATCCATCGCGGCCTACCGCGCGGGCGATTTGCTGGCCGCACTGGCGCTGTATCCGGCGGGGCGCCAGCCCGGCTCCGACGCCGAGCGCGTTTATTACGCTGCGCTGCTGCTTTCGGTCGGTCAGGTTGAGAAGACTGAAGCCACCCTCGCCGCTTTGCCCGCCGCCGATCCGTCCGACCGTCTTCAACGCCTCGCGACCGCGCTGCGCCAGCTCATCGCCGCAGTGAACCGTCAGCCAAATCCCTCAACCGTCAGCCCTCAACTCTCAACTGAACTCCTCGCCTCGTCCTACTATGCACAATCCCTGGCCACCGACGATGAGTCGTTAAAGGCAGCGCTGGAATTGGCTAAGCGAGCTGCGACCAACTCGCCGAAATTCGGCTTCGTTTGGGCACGTCTGGCGGAACTGGAGTTCAGCTTCGGCCACACCGTCCGCGCACTGGAGGCGTTGAACAAAAGCCTCACAATCAGCCCGCGTAACGCCCAGGCGCTCGCGCTGAAAGGACTTCTCCTTGCCGCCCAGAACAAAACCCGCGAAGCCATCGACTGGTTTGACCGCGCCATCGCCGTGGACTCCGCCCTTGGCAACGCCTGGCTGGGCCGCGGTCTCTGCAAAATTCGCCTCACGCCAAGCTTCTTCTCCCTCTCTCCGGGGGAGAGGGCCGGGGTGAGGGCGAGTTCTTTGCAATCGGCCATGGACGACATCCTCATCGCCGCGGCCCTCGAACCGCAACGCGCCCTGCTGCGAAGCTACCTTGGCAAAGCCTACGCCAACGGCGCCGATCTGACACGCGCCCTGCACGAATTCGACCTCGCCAAAGGTCTTGACACGAATGACCCCACGCCATGGCTTTACTCGGCGCTGTTGAACCGCGAGGAGAATCGCATCAACACCGGCATAAGCGAATTAGAGAAATCCATCGAACTGAACGACAACCGCGCCCTTTACCGCTCACGTTTCCTGCTCGACGAAGACCGCGCCGTGCGCAGTTCCAGCCTCGCCCGCATGTACCAGGACGCCGGCATGAACGAAGTCGCGGTGCGCGAAGCCGCTCGCGCCGTCAGCTACGACTACGCCAACTACTCCTCGCATTTGTTCCTGTCAGACAGCTTCAACCAACTGCGTGACCCAACACGGTTCAATTTGCGTTACGAGACGCCTTGGTTTAACGAGCTCCTCTTGGCGAATCTTCTCAGCCCCGTCGGCGGCACGCCACTCTCGCAACACATCTCTCAGCAGGAATATTCCCGGCTCTTCGAGCGCAATCGGATTGGCCTCAGCACCGATTCCTCGTATCGCAGCGATGGCCAATACCGCGAACTCGCCTCCCAATTCGGCATCCTTGGCAAAACCGCCTGGTCCCTCGACCTTGACTACCAACACAACAACGGGATCCGACCAAACAACGAACTTGACCGAATCGAGTGGTACACGACAATCAAGCAACAATTGACCCCTCAGGATTCGGTGATGCTGCTGACCAAATACCAGGACTACCACTCCGGCGACAACTTTCAGTACTACGATCCGACGAACGCACGACCCCACTTCACGTTTGATGAATTCCAAACTCCCATCGTCTTCGGCGGCTATCACCGCGAATGGCGTCCAGGGATCCATACACTCCTGCTTGCAGGCCGACTGGAGAACAACCAACGCTTTTCGGATCGCGCTGCTGAGCAGACACTTCTCTTTAGACATCCTCTACTTGGTTTGTTCACCAGCGACACTGTCAACCTCGATGTTACGCATCGAAGCAAGTTCGAAGCATTCAGCGTTGAAGCTGAGCAGCTCTTCGACAACGAGTGGCAGACAATGGTCGTGGGCGCACGTTTGCAAGAAGGCGATTTCGACACGCGGAGCACCATGACCAATCCCTCCGCCTTTACCAACGAGTTTCCCGACCCAGCGGCAGATGTGCGCGCCGTCGAGGATTTCCAGCGAGTCTCAGCCTACGTCTACGAAACGTGGAAACTTCCAGCGCGCCTGCGTTTGACAGCCGGCTTGACCTACGAACACCTGCGCTTTCCGGAGAACTTCAGGTCTCCGCCTATTCAGCCAGGCGAGGCCACCCGCGAGCGCCTGAACCCAAAAGCGGCCGTCGTCTGGGAAGCCTCGCCCGAAGTCACCTTCCGGGGAGTTTACGCTCGCTCATTGGGTGGAGTCAGTTTGGACGAGAGCTACCGACTGGAGCCCACACAACTAGGCGGCTTCAGCCAAACCTTCCGAACGCTCATTCCCGAGTCGCTGGTCGGTTCGGTCGCCGCGCCGGACCACGAGATCTGTAGTGCCGCGCTCGACTTGAAGTTCAAGACCGGCACATACATTGGCCTTCAAGGCGAACTCCTGCGTTCCGAGGTTCGGGAGCGCGCCGGTGTTTTTGACTTTTTGTTGGCGACCAACCCGCCTCCGAGGATTTTGCCCGCAAACGTTGGTCGAAATCTGAACTACGAAGAACGCGCGTTTACTGTTACCCTGAACCAACTACTTGGCGACGAATGGGCATTCGGAGCCCAGTACCGCTTCGTCCGCTCCGAGCTGGAAACAGGTTATCCGGAACTCGTCCAGGCCTTGCCTGCGTCCAGCTCCCTGAACCGGGCGGACTTGCAGCGGGTGACTCTCTCCGCTCTCTACAACCATTCCTCCGGGTTTTTTGCGCAGGCAGAGTCTCAGTGGTATTTCCAACAGAACTTCGCCGACGCGGCTGCTTTGCGGGGGGACTCGTTCCAGCAACTGAATGTCTTTACTGGGTATCGTTTCCGGCGCCAACGGGGTGACGTAACTCTCGGCGTCCTAAATGCGACGGATGAAGATTACCGACTGAACCCGGTCACGCCGCACGCGGAACTGCCGAGAGAGCGTGTGTTTTACGCACGACTCCGGTTTCGTTTTTGAGACAGATCATTGTGCTTTCGTATTGAAGACCGCTTTATATTCCGCTATGAACACAAGGCAACTTCCACCAAATTGTCTGAACATCCGGAGCCGAGGGAGAACCGATGGAACAACGTGCGGAAGCGCGGCTGGGCAGCAATGGGAGCGGACGGTACCATGAGAAAATGCATTTCTGTGGGTAAGCTAGGCGGCATTGAGACACGATGGCTTCTCGGCCTATCGCTGGGCCTCGGCTTGTTCTTCCCGGCAAAGGCTGAACCAACGAATCTTCCGCCCGTCAATATAAGGTTCAAAGCCAACTTCCCCGGCTTCAGGAGCGGCATAGCGACCGATGTGCAGGTCGTTGGGAATTTGGCCTACGTCGCGACTTACGGAGGAATGGTCGTCCTGGACATCAGCAATCCGGCCATTCCACATCGGGTAGGGGGGTACTCCAGTGTAAACTCTGCCGCCAGTATCGCTGTTTCTGGTGGCTATGCTTTTCTTGGCACCGAAAACGGTAACTTGGAAATCTTGGACATTCGCAACCCTGCCAACCCGGTGAGGGCCGGCGGCTACGCAACGCCGCCGGGTGAGTTTAAGTTTGGAGGCATTGCTCTGGCCAGCGAACACGCATACCTGGCGGCTGGTGACGCTGGCTTGCTAGCCATAGACGTAAGGGATCCGGGGAATCCCCGGCGGGTGAGGAGTTACAGCACTGTTACTCGTGCTACTGATGTTTATCTGCAGGGAAATCTGGCCTACGTCGTGTCGGGCTACGGGGGTGGCCTGGAGATCATTCAGGCGAGCGCCCCGACTAATATGCAGCGTGTGGGATTCTATCAGACCAACCGAAATTGCTATGGCGTTCAAGTGGCAGGCGACTATGCTTACGTGACGGGTGACTCGGATTTGCTGGTGTTCGACATCAGCAATTCAGCCAGCCCACAGATTGTAGGAAGCTATGACTCAACGGACATCGGTTTAGGCATTTGCGTGGCCGGCCACTATGCCTATTTGGCGACTTCTTACGCGGGTTTGCAGGTGATCGACATCAGCAATCCAGCCAGCCCACAGATTGTAGGAAGCTATGACTCAACGGACACTGGCGAAGGCATTTTCGTGGCGGGCCACTATGCCTACTTGGCGAATTCTTACGCGGGTTTGCAGGTCATCGACGTAAGCAATCCCGCCAATCCATCGCGGGCAGGAGGATTTTCTACTTATTGGGCTGTTCAAGAAGTCGCCGTGATGGGGAACTATGTGTACGTGGCTAACAGCATTCCTGGCTTACAAGTCATCGACGTGAGCAATCCGGCCAGTCCGGCACTGGTGGGGAGTGCTGCTACCGGGCGGCAGGCTCTGGATGTTCAGGTGGCCGGCCCCTATGCCTATGTGGCTGCTGACTTCGACCCTGGCTTGGAGATCTTCGACGTGAGCGACCCATCCAAGCTGCAGTCCGTGGGGCGTTACGACACCGGCGCGGCTAGCGTGCAGGTTGTGGGCCGCTATGCTTACCTCACTTCTCGGGGTGATGATATCGAAATAGTTGACGTGAGCAATCCCGCTAATCCAACACACGTCCAAATGTATGGGTACAGCGGTGTGAAGGTCGCGGGTAATCTCGCCTACGTCACCGCAAACGACTTTCGCGGTCAGGTGCGACTGCACGTGCTTGAAGTGAGCGCCCCTCCCAGCCTGACCGCGTTGGGGAGCTGTGAGACGGGCATCCCCGCCTCAGATGCTCTCTGGCACTTACATGTGGCTGGCAAATGGGTTTACCTCGTTTCGCCTTCTGACGAGGACGAGGGCTTGACGATTTTTGACGTGAGCAATCCAGCCAGCCCGCACCTGGTCAGGCGCTACACCGACCTCCGGGCTAATGATCTTTATGTATCAGCCAATTATGCTTTCGTCACCCACTTGGCCGGGTTGCAAGTCATTGACGTGAGCATTCCTACCAATCTCGTTGTGGTGGGGAGCTACAGCGCCATCGGCTTCGTCGGACTTCAGGTGGTAGGTAATTTCGTCTTCGCAGCTCATAACGACCAAGGGGTGACTATTCTGGATTTGGGTCCGGCTTTTGCCTCGTCGCCTTCGGTCCCTGCCCAACCAGAAGATCACCGAACGCTAGAGGGAAGCAGCGCGAGATTTTTTGTCGGGGCCACAGGCACAATCCCGCTGAGTTATCAGTGGTATTTCAATGGAACCAACATTCCCGGGGCGATTCAACCCCTCCTCACGTTGACGAATGTGCAATTCAGCCAGTCGGGCCAGTACTCCTGCGTGGTGAGCAATTCCTCAGGAATCATGCCCAGTTCCAATGCGACCTTGAGCGTTGATTTCCCAGCAACCATCGTCCTGACCAACCCGACCGATTATCAGGTTTTCATGGCTCCCGCGACGATCCTTCTGGGAGCGGAGGCTTTTGATCCCGATACTAATGGGTCGGTAGCGAAAGTGGAATTCTACGAGGGCACGAATCTGCTTGCCACGGTGACCAATGCGCCTTTTACCGCGCCTTGGACCAACGTGCCGATGGGGGCGTATCTGCTGACGGCCCGAGCGACAGATAATGAAGGTGCTCGGTCGGCCTCCAGCACTAGCCGGATCACGGTGACGAATGTTCCGGTCTTTCAACTGAGCCAATCGCATTACGTGGTTAGCGAGAGCAACGAGGCTGTGATCGTCACCGTGCGGCGCAATACCGATGGGGCGGCTGCGGTCAGCTTTTTTACTCTGGAGGGTACGGCTCGGGCGATTCCTGAAGGAGGCATTGGTAACTATTATGCGGTTTCAAATTTGCTGACGTTTCCCTCGAATGTGATGACCACGAATATCTCCATTCACCTTGTGAACGACTTGGTCTATCGCGGCAACAAAGAGTTCTTGGTCAACTTGTCCAATCCATACCCAATCGAGTCAACCAATACATGGTACTCGGCGTATCCAAGCAATGCGCTGGTCACGATCATCGACGACGACCCGACGTGGACAACGAATTCGTTCACGGACGTCGTCCGTCCAACGAACGCACCGGCCGGGGGCGGCTCCTTGACGGTCACACTCTCGCCACCCGAGGGAAGGTGGCGCTTCGCGTGGGAGACGAGATGGCGAAACAGCGGGGACACGGCCATCGGGTTGGCCGAGGGCAGCTATAGTGTCGAGTTCAGGCCGGTGGTTGGCTACGAGACGCCAGCGAGTGTTTCCAAGAAGATCTCCGCCGAAGCCAGCGAGAAGCTCACGTGCATCTATACGCCCGGCGGAGGCCCTCCGCAGTACGGCGCTTTGTCGATCGCACTTTTCCCGCCGGACGGACAATGGCGGTTGCAAACGGACCCCGGAACCAATTGGCATGACAGCCGAGTGGTTCTTCAGGATCTACCTGTGGGATTGCACGTCATCGAGTTCACGCCGCCGGCGGGATATCGGACGCCAGACCCGCAGGAGGTGCTGGTGGAGGCGAACAAGACCAACAGCTACCTGGCCACCTTTGAGACCAATGCTCCAGCGTTTGGGTTGGCGCCTCAACCCCTGCCTGGATTCACCACGGACATCACGAACAGCCTTCGGATTGGCGCGCCCTTCGCCTTCAATGGCCAGATCCGGGCCAACGCACAGTATGGCAGTGGCTTTGTAGTGAAGCTGCGCACCGTGTTGACGGCAGCCCATGTCGTGTTTGATGACAAGATGCTCAGCTATGCCACCAACATCTGGTGGTTCTTCCAGCGAGATCGCGAGGCATACGAGCCGTTGCCGCAAACGCCGCGAGGAGCGCACCTGCTCATTGGATACGACGCCGCGCGCGCCCGGGATCTGGCCAGGACCAATGGGATGTCTTTGGTGGACTCGCAGACCCTGGATGTAGCAGCACTCTTCTTCTTTGAGGACGCCGGACGTGGCGGCTTTGGCGGATACCTGACCACTGGAACCACCAACGACTGGCTCGGCAGCGCTTCCTGGAAGATGCTCGTAGGCTATCCGGTTGAGGGTGTGCCTGAGGAAGACCGCGGACGTTTGCACGCAGTCGGGCCGTTTCCTCTCGCTTTTGAGCACGTTTCGACTAATCAAGTGTTGTATCAGACAGATCGAATCACGAGCTATGGAGGTAATAGTGGCGGCCCTCTTTGCGTCCAAACCCGCAACAGCCGCGATGAGGACTTTTATATTCCAGCGGGTGTTTACCTGGGCGGATCCGGCCGGGCCGTGGTGCGGGCCATCGATCTCGATGTGGTAAATCTGATCAACGCCGCCGAGCACTCGGCCAATGGGGGCACGAACAGCACCGGCGGCGGAGTCATAACGTTTCTTCCGGTCATTCCCAGCGAGGGGCAACAGCAGACGGTTGTGAATGTGCGATTAGGGCCTCCCTTGGCTGTCCAATTGGGCGCGAAATGGCGCGTCTCTCCTACGAACTACGGAAGGATTAGCTACCTTACGAATTTTACCAACTATATGGGCTGGTCGGACACGCTGGTCTTTGGCAGCAACAATTTCACTATCGAGTGGACGGACGTTGAGGGATTCATCACGCCTTCGAACCGTATGGTGGAACTGGCGCCGGGAACGTCGGTGGCGTTTGATTTGACCTATCTTCCGCTCCCGCTCACGATCATTTCAAATCCCGTCAGCCGTACCGTCACGCTTGGCGCTACGGTCACGTTCGGAGTCACCGCCACCGGTATCCCGCCGCTAAGGTACCGGTGGCAGTTCAACGGGACGAATCTCATCGGAGCCACCAACTCCACCCTGGTATTGTCTAACCTGACGTTTGCCCGATCCGGCGACTATCGCGTTGTGGTCACCATGGGGTACGGCGGCACGGCCACGAGCAGCAACGCCAGGCTGGACGTCGTCCAACCCCTGGCACCGCTGCTGAGTGTGGCTCGACTCGGCCAGGATTTCATTCTGACGATCACTGGAAGCACCGGAGTGAGTTACCGCATCGAGCGGGCTGCGGAACTGGCCCCGACCAACTGGTCGCTGTTCCAAAACCTCACCCTCTCGTCGGATTTCCAATCTCTGACGAACTCGCTGGTCACAAACACCAATGCACAGTTCTACCGCGCCGTGTGGTCAACAAATCAGTAGCATCCCCGCATCGCCCCTTGCTAGCGTCCGCAGTAAGCCACCTGCAACAACTGCGGTCACTTTGGCACGCGATGAGATCATTATTATTAAATCGTACCGTCGAATTCGATCCTTGCAGGCGACTTCATATTCTGATAACGACGTGCTTGCAATCGTCCAAAGTCCAAGTGTCCCACAGGAATGAAAACGACAGGAGCAAAAGGTATTCGGAGAGATCTTCCCGGAGTTTGCAGGCCATGAGCAGGCATTGCAGTAATAGCTTGCTGAACCTCATGACCCTTTGGACTTGTTTCCTCTGCATTCCATCGTCCTCGCTCAAGCTGCGCCTCAATAAGACCTATGCGTGGCTGGCAGCTCGAGTGGTGAGCTGCGTTGTGGCTTGCCTCATGCCCGTCGGGTGGGCTCAGAGTGGACAGCCCACTCCGGCACGAGTCACCAGCGTCACCGTCACCGACGGCAAAGTCATTACGCGCTGGCAGGGCGGAGCTGGTCCTTATCAACTGCAGCGTCGAACACCCACCAACCCGGCTTGGCACGATGTTGATGGTCCCACTGATGGCACAAGCACGACGAATATAATGAATGAATCAGCCGCATTTTATCGCGTCGCGAGCAGTATCCCGGCTTCTTCTGACAACAGGGCTCCATCGGTGCCGACCGGTCTCGCCGCCATCGTCGGAGGTTGCAGTCAAATCAATTTGAGTTGGAACGCATCCACCGATATCGGCAGCGG